>Ga0209227_1003228_pt1 | contig 11000 bp, 11 predicted proteins | sample YNPBryantNP2012_FD_185815 | JGI IMG/M metagenome (GOLD analysis project Ga0209227, IMG submission 185815) | Anoxygenic and chlorotrophic microbial mat microbial communities from Yellowstone National Park, USA - YNP Bryant NP 2012 (SPAdes)... ...
GTCACGTTTCGCCATAGCCTTCCTCCTCTCTCTTGTTACCTCAGGAGGAAGGCTATTTGATTGCTCTGGTTCCTGTCCAGAGCTACCGAGACACAAATTCTTTTACACTACCTATTGACATTCTTGGTTGCATAAGTACAATAAAAAATCGGTAATGTGCTGGTTTGAAGAAAGGGGGACGTAGATGGCTGAAAAGATTGCCGTAGATCCGGAGCGAATGGAAGCTGTTGCTGGTAAGTTCCAGCAAGAGGCAGAAACCATCAGGAGCCTCATCCAGGCATGTCGAGGAAAGATAGATGCCTTGGGAGGCTATTGGGAAGGTGCAGCGGAGAGCAAATTCATGGGCCAATATTCCTCGGCAGAGGCGCAGCTTCAGAAGGTTCCTGAGCTGTTGACGAACGTGCAGAACGAGTTGAAAGCCATCGCATCCCGCTTCCGTGCGGCCGACAACGCCTAAGTTACAACTTCGACCTGAGATGTCGTAACGTTTTTGATCAAAAAGGAGGCAAAGGGAAATGATAAGGGTCAACATAGCAGAGACCCGTGAAGCGGCCAACTTCTTCAGGACCAAGGCCGGAGAGATTGAGCAATCCAAGGCAAGGTTGAACAGCGAGCTCCAGGGCCTGTATGCTGATTGGGAAGGGATGTCCGAACAGACCTTCATGCAGGACTACCAGCAGGCTGAGCAGATCATGGTACAGACCAAGACGGTCCTCGAGGAGATCGCTAAGGCGCTCGACACCATCGCCAACAACTTCGAGGCGGCCGACACCGCTCACTGATTTTCACGACCGACCGCCTTCCTGGACTCCAGGATCCAGGAAGGCGGTAGGAAGCTCCGCTCATTCGGCTAACTTCTGCGTGTCGGTGGACGGAAAAAGGGAAGGACTGCAACTATGCCGATAGCCGTCGACCCCAACGAGCTTCGCAACCTTGCACATGCTTTATCGAGGGAGAGCGCCTCCATAAATGAGATCGCAGGCAAAGTCAACAGGATCGTTTCTTCTCTTGACTGGGAAGTGCGCGCAAAAGCCAATATAGAAAGCTCCCTGGGGAAATTCTTCTCCAGCGCACAGGCAACTATCAACGACGCTAGTGAGCTTGCGGCATTCCTAGAGCGCAAGGCAAACGCTTTCTCTGAAGCCGACAACAGAGATTATTTTGCAAAGCACGGCCTTCCAGGTACTCATTTTTATGATGGTGAAAGTTATCCAGGATTTGAATATCCATGGTATGTTAAAGTTGCTGGTGTAGCGAAGTGGGCATGGTTGGGTACTGAAATAGCATGGACATATAAGATATTATCCCCCGCGATGAAATGGTCAGGAACACTTACTAAAGAAACAATGAAAGGTATTGTTAAGGACTTAATGGCTAACTCTACATTAAGCAAAGTGGCCCCATGGGTTTCTGTGGCTTTGGAGGCTCCTAACCTCTATCACAGAATACATCGAGATTGGAACCAATATCAAGACCCATATATAAAAACTTCAGCAATTGGAATTGATGTAGCAGAGAGCACTGTCACGGTTGCTGCGGGGCTAGGCTTAGCAAAATTAGGAGCGGCGATTGGGACCTCTATTTGCCCTGGACCCGGCACCGTGATTGGTGCTGGAGTTGGTTGTTTTCTTGGAATAGGCGCAGGGTATTTGGTAAATAGATTTGACGTGAGTGGATACAAAGACAAAGCTATTAACTGGTCCTCAGAAAGAATCAGGAGCTTCTGTGAGAGACTTTGGTAACCAGGCGGGCCTGGAGGAATTGATGGAGGAGGCGGAGGGGGGTCATGGTGAAGTTCATGGCTATAAGTGAAAATAAGGAGTCAGCATGGGAGAAAAAGTCATTTCTCTGAGCGTCGACGAAATGGGTATGTCTTTCATCCTCATCAATGAGGACGAAGTGGCAAAGCGGTATCTTGTTTCTTCGCTGGGAGCCGTAGACGAGGCGGAAGTGAGGGGCAGGCTGTTCGCGGCACACGATACGCTTGTTGCGCGCGAGTTCGCGATCTGGTCCGAAAAGGAACAGCGCGTTGTTCTGATAAAAGAGCTTGAGTCAATTATAGCCGCCATGGCTAAGCCTAGGATGACCATCCTTGCAACAGCGGTAATAGGGGATACGGGAAGCACTTTTGCGTACCACTTCAAGGATGAGCTTATTGCCGAGGTTAAAGACAAGGGAATAGCAGGCCAGGATCTCCGCTCTCTTGACGACCCCGAAGAGGTGGTTTCAAGGATCTCATCCTTGATGGATTATCCGGCTAAGCCGGCTGTTGAGGAATACCGGGCTACCGTAAGCTATGAACAGATCAGCGAAGCGCGAAGGTTGGCTGGAACGGACCCCGATGCAGTAGCCGGTTTCTTCAAGAGCATTGGTGTTGACGAAAAAACCGCCGAGGTGCTTACCTCCGATTTCCTGCGCGAGGAGATGCACGGCTCGATACTTAGACTAGATTATGATGGAGAAACCGCCAGGGGTGACAGGGGCTTGCTGATCCTCAAATCCCCGGACCGCGGTTGGGTATTCAAGTTGTTCGGAGATGAGAACAACCCCATGCTGGATTGCTTCACTACATCTAAGGAGGGCCTCGACAAGGAGTTGAGGGATCTTCTAAGCTGATAGCGCTGGTGGTGCAGATGGACAATGGGGTAGCCTGGATAGAGTTCGGATTATCCGCCCCTGATCTGGTCTTCCTGACCGGACTATATGGCGGCAGCCATCTCTTCGGCGTCCCCGATCCTTTTAAAGGGAAATCAGATAGCGAGATCCGGGCAGCGATGGAAGAAGTCAGCAGTTCACTTGAAGCAAGAGGCGTCATATCGATAAACGATGGCGCTGTGACATTGACGGATCCCGACCTCGAGGTGGCGATCGCGGCTTTGGCGTGGCCCGATTGTACGATAGTCGTGAGTGTAAACAAGAACGGTAGAATCTCATCAAAGTTCTTTCATACATCAAAATACTTCTCGGTATGGCATGCCTCCCATGAGGATGGCCAAGAAATAGTGCTTAACCTTTCAAGGAGTATCACCCAGACCGCCCTGGAGATTTTTTCATCCCTGGAGTTGCCCGGATCTGACGTCATCACCGAGGGTGAGGCTTTTTCCTGCACCGCTGAGGAGCTCTCTTCCATGCTGGAGGGGCAGAGGTTGGATGTGCCGTCTTCTTCCGAAAAGGCCTTCTCAGAGTTTTTGCAGGGGACCCCGTCCATCGCCGTCCTATCTTGTTTTGACAGGCGTGGCGGTTATGGCAAATCAAGCGGCATCGTTTTCCTCTGCAACGACAAAGGTCTGTGGGAAATCACGCCTGGATCATCCCCAACAGCTTCAGATGTTATCGTAAAACCGTCCGGCAGCATATCCGCTAAGAGCAGCGTGAGGCGTATCGTGTGGGATTTCCTCCCAGAGCTGGCCATGAGGATGTTTTAAGAGGAGTGACTAATGGCTTTAAGGATCAATCCCCAGCAGGTTAGGGAGGCAGCAAATAGCGTACGGTCGGCAGGGGGCGAGTTGCGAGGCGTCATTAGCCGTATCGACTCGGCTTCAAACAGCGTCACTTCTCACTGGGAGGGCGTGAGCAAGAACCGGTATATGGGAGAGTACCATGATCTCCGCAACAGGATAGCTTTACTAGAGAGCATGCTGCTACAGATATCGAGCGCTTTAAGCAATGCAGCAGTGAGGTTTGCCGAGGCCGACCGGCAGAACATCGGCTGACCACACCATGGCCGACAAGATCTCCGTTGACCCTGATCACTTGGAATATGTCGCGTTCCGGTTCGGCGTGGAGGCTGAGATCCTGCGAACCATCATAGCTGAATCGAGAAACCGCTTAAGAGTGCTGGAAGCATCCTGGGAAGGCCAAGTAGAAGCCGATTTCATGAGCAAGTATGAGCTTGCTGAGGCTTCACTTAGAAAGGTGCCGGAGATTCTTGATATTATCAAGGCAAACTTGAAATCGACGGCTTCGCGTTTTCGAGCTGCGGATATAACATAAAAGCCACTGGAAGTCTTTGCTGGCAAAAGGCCAAAAAAAGGTTCCCTCACGAATGCTGCTCAGCATCGGTTAATTCCCCTCTAGCGATGAAAAAAGGATGGGAAGAAAGGTAAAGAAATGTAGAGGAGGGGAAGGCAGTCCGACAGCGTTGGGTGTTCACAGAAAATTAACATCTGCTTTGTGGCTACTTAATATCTCTTCGCCATGATGTGGATGAGGAGGTGATGGAAAATGGGGAAAACGACGGTTCGCGTGATGCTGGCGGTGCTGGTCGCGGCGCTCCTTGCGGGGTTGGCGCTACCCTCCGCCCTGGCCGCCGGAGAGGAAGAAAGGGGTGGCAGGGAGGGGCTGCCGCCGGAGCTTGAGGAGTACCAGGAGAGGGTGCAGGAGGCCCTGGAGTCCCTGCGGGAGCCGCTGGAGAGGGTGCGGGAGCTGGCGGAGCAGCTCAAGCAGGGGCGCCAGGAGCTGGCCTCCGCCATCCGCGGGAAGGGGCGTGAGGCGTGGCAGGCCTTCGCCTCGGAACTGCGGGACCTTTTGCAGGAGACCCGGACGGTCACCAGGCAGCTCAGGCAGGTAGCCTCGGGGACCAGGAACTACCGCTCCCTGAAGCTGAGGTTGCTACGGGCGGTGCGTTCCGGAGATACCCAGAGAGCGGAAGAGATCATCGAGAACGCCCTGGGGAGGGTGGATGAGGCCAAGGAGAGACTGGAGTCGCTGGCCTCCCGGCTGGAGGATCTGCTGGGCCGGCAGGCGGAACTGCTGGAGAGGATCAACGCCTGGTCCCCTCCCCAGCAGGAGGGGGAGGGCGGCGGCGGAGATAGCGCCTGACCGCCCCTTCCCATCTTGGCCCATCTTCGCGGGAGGCAAATACCAGGGCAAGCCGGGAGGTGACGGGGGATGGGAAAGACGATCGCTTGGGTAAGGCGCAACCCTTGGGACCTCGCGGCTTGCCTGCTGTTCCTGCTGCTGGCGGCGCTCATCCTGGCCAACCTGTCCATGTTCCCCATCTTCTTGGACATGCCCTACCACCTGGCCGCCACCCGGGGGTTCATGGAATCGGGAGGGGTGGTCACCTGGGACTGGTGGGAGTTCGCTCCCGCGGGCAGGCCCCACATCTATCCTCCCCTGCTGCACGTTTTGATGAGCATACCCCTGGGGCTGGGCGTATCGGAAGAGGTCGTGGGCACCTTTTTCAGCCTGATCATGTTCCCACTGATAATGCTGTCGATGTGGTGGATGGTGCGCCGCCTCTTCGGCTCGCGGCAGGCCTTCTATTCGTCCGCGCTCCTGCTGGTCCCGTACGCCTTTTTCCGCCAGTCCGCCGTCACCACCGCCGCCTCCCTGGTGCTGGCTTTGACGCCGCTGATATTCCTGGGGTTGGAGCGGAGGCGCTGGGTCACCCCGGCGGTGCTCCTGGCGGCCTGCCTGTACACCCATCTGGTGCTGGGGCACCTGGTGGCCCTGGCCTTGTTCATCTACCTGCTGCACCGCCGGGAGATGTGGCGCGGCATCCTCAAGGTGCTGGCGGCGGCTTACATCCTATACATCCCCTGGGGACTTAACGTCGCCCTGCACCTCTCCAGCTTCTCCGTCTCGGAGGCGGGGGGCGGGGCTGCCTCCGTTCACCTGCTGATATGGATGGCCGCCCTGGCCGCCCTGCCCCTGTGCTACATCAGGAAGGGGCGCCACTACATCCTGTCATCCTATTTCCTCAGCATGGTGCCCATCGTCTTCTTCTATCCCAACCGGTTCTGGGACGGGCACGCCCTCCTTCCCCTGGCCATGCTGGGCGGGCTCTTCCTGGATGCCCTGCACGAGGGCCTGTCCCGCCTCTTCGCAACCTTGCCGGATACGGGAAAGCGGGCCGGAGGGGCGGTGGCGGCCTGCATCGTGGGTCTGATATCCCTGGTCTTGCTGCTGGTGGACCCGGTGATGACCTGGGGAGGAAAGGCCCCGGCTGGCGCGGGGCCTAAGAACCTACCCAACACCAACCCCCCCGCCATGGATTATCTGCCTCCCGGCATGCCCGGAGGACCCGCTGGACCTACTCTTCCCGGGGCATCGGCTCCATTCATGGAGGGAGATTATGCGGAGCATCTATATATACCTCAACTTTATGTTGATACATATACGGCGCAGCCGGTCGCGTTTACCGAACTCGAGGAGCTGCAGGCATCGACTCCGCCGCCCCCCCGCCCGCAGAAGCCGGAGAAAGGTAATAGCCCCTACAGCCAGGGGAAAGAGCGCCAGGGCAGCGTACCCACGGCTCCGGGACGCCCTCCCAATGCGCCCGCCGTCCCCCCAGCTCCCCCCGGTGCCAAAAGCAGGTCTGGTGATATAAACCTAAACTTTAGATATACAACTTTGATGGAACTCGCGGTGGGAGATGATAGCGGGAAGAACGAGGGTCCGGGCAACGGGGTGATGTTCAGCCAGGAGAACCTGGAGCTTTGCCGGATCATCGAGGAGAACTCCGATGAGGGAGACATGGTCTTCGTGGGCGAGGCGCGCCTGGCCGACCTGGTCTTCGCCATGACTGGGAGGCCGGTGAGCAGCGGGATGTTCCGGGAGGTATCTCCGGAGGAGGCCACGGACCCGCGGGAGGCGGCCATCGTCGTCGCGCAGAATCGCGGCGGGGCGCCGAGAATGCCGCAGGGTATGCCGCAGCAGGAGCGCCAGGCTGCTGCCCAGCAGGCGGCGGGGGAACTGCTGGCCACGGCGGGGCCGTATTCCGTTTATCTCAACCAGCGATCGGAAACAAAGGTCCTGCCCGCCTCCCCCGCCTTTCCTCTGTGGGCGGCTTACCTGGTCCTGGCCCTGGCCGGCCTGCTGATGGCCCTGGACCGCTTCCTCTATCTCAAGGGAAGGAACGGGAGCGGGGATCCGGCGGAACCCGGCGGGCCGGTCCCGGAGGGTCTTTCTCCCGGCGAGGACGGTGCATCCTCCTTCCTGGTGGCGGTCCCCTGTCTTAACGAGGAAGGCAATATCGGGCGGGTTGTGCGCGAAGTGCGTAAGGCCGCCCCGGAGGCGCGGATCCTGGTGGTGGATGACGGATCGCGGGACCGCACGGCAGAGGAGGCGGCCGGAGCGGGGGCGGTGGTGGTGCGCAACCGCCGCAACCTGGGAGTGGGAAGGAGTCTGCAGAGGGCCTTCCGCCTCGCCTTGAGCTCCGGCCACGCCTGGATGGTGCGGCTGGACGGCGACGGCCAGCACGACCCCTCCTTCCTCACGGACCTGCTGCGTCCCCTGCGGGAAGGGGAGGCGGACGCGGTGGTGGGCTCGCGATATGCGGGGAAAAGCCGGGGCCCGGACCTTTCCACCACCTCGCTGCGCCGGGGTTCGCGCCGCCTCTTCGCCTTGGTGGTACGGCTCTATGCGGGACGCAGCTTCAGCGACCCTAACTCGGGTATGTGGGCCTTCAACCGTCGGGCCATGCGCTTCCTGGCGGAGATCGACCTCATGGACTACCCGGAGGGGGACATGCTCATCCAGCTCCAGAAGGCGGGTTTCCGGGTGGCGGAGGTGCCGGTGCGCATGCGGCCCCGCCGCGCCGGCAGGTCCTCCATCCGACCGTTGAAAGCCCTGCTGCACCTGGCCCGGCTGCTGCTGCATCCCGTCTTCGACCCTCCCGGAAGGCCCGCGGAGCCGGCGTCGGGGACGGCGGCCGCCGGCGCTTGACCATTCCCGCGGGGCTGAAGGCTCGGTGCCGACGGCTGCGCGGAACCTATCCGGATGACAAGAAACGGAAGACCAGACCGAGCGGGGCGGCCGAGCCCTTTGCCTTGTTTCCCGCGGGGTTTGCGCGAGCACGGGATCGGGCATTCGTGTCGATACGCGAAAAGGGACGGGCACTTCCCCCGCGGGTTTTAACCGGGCTTAGGAAGGGGAAAACCCACTATAAGACTAGGGAAGGATGGCGTCGGCGGAAGCAGGGCGGTGCCGGCCGAAGGTTTTAAACGGGCGCCGCGAAAGGAACGTGGACATGCGCGTTGATCCACCGTCGATACGGAAGGCGGCAACGGCGCTCGTGTGCGCGGCGATGCTCCTGCCAATCGGGTGCGGCGGGCGGCAGGTCTCACGGACACAGCGCGAAGAACCGGCCGCCACGGCCTTTGAGACCTCCTCGTATTCCAATTACTGGTCTCACACCGAGTTGCCGGAGATGACCAACCAGGAGCGGCTGGAACTGGCGGAGCTCAACCGTTCCCGGGGCGATGATTTCGTCGGGGAGATGAACGGTAGGGCCCGGGAACTGTCCGCCGACCTCGAGGACTACATCCGGCGCTGGCTGCGCGGTGAAGTGGAGGCCGAGCTCCCCGAGGGGCTGCTCCCCCCCTACATCGACAACGTCAAGACCTCGCACTGGACGCTCAAGCGTCCGGAAGAGGTCAGGGCCGAGGACCAGTGGCTGATCATCCCGGCCCACGCCAACGACCCCACTTTCCAGCAATGCTACATGCTGGGTACGGATCCCAACGTCACCTACGGCAAGCTCATCTTCGTGGCCCCCGTGGGCGCCCGGCTGCTGGTTGAGGGGGATTTCCCTCACGCCCGCTATTTCGAGTACGAGATACTGCCTCCCTTCGACCCGCTGCATCCCGCCTCCGGCACCATGGGAGAGACGCCGGAGGTGCCGCTGGTCGATGTGGACATCGAGCCGGATCCCGGGAGCTTCAACCCCTACAGGGTGGGCGCCGACCGCGGCGCCGCGCAACGCCATTACCATCTCTCCTTCGACCTGCAGATGGGCAACGCGGTGGATCTCAACCCCCAGGCCATGCAGCCCCCCGCCTACCGGGCTCCCAGCAACGGGCGCACCGGCGGGCCCTTCGGTTTCGCCGGAGCCTGGGGCGGCAATGTCCTGACCCCCTCGGTACTCTGGATGCGCATCTACGCGCCCGACCGCTCCGCCGGCGCGTTCGGAGGGGTGGGGCTGCCCAAGGCGTCGCTCCAGCTTCCTTCGGGCGAGCGGTTCTGGCTGCAGTGCGATTTCTCCGTGGCTGAGGAACGCCAGAACACCAGGGTGTCCGCGGGCTACGAGGCGCCGCGAGAGCCTTTCGCCGCCATCGGGCCCTCCCTGGGCTGGCACAAGATCTTCGGGCTGGTCCTTACACGCCTGGAGAACCGGGGATTCCTCGAAGTGGAGCTAGAGGGCAAGCAAGAGCGGGCGGTCAAAGAGAACATCCGCCGCAGCATGCTGCTTCTCTTCAACCGGGGGGAGGATGCCGAACCGCCCGGGGATTTCGAGGGAAGCGCCACCGCCTGCAAGAACAACAGCTTTCTCACCCGCATGTTCCAACTGGGGCCGGGCAAGGTCTACGTCATCACCGGCAAGATGCCGGCCTTCCCCCGCACCAGGGACGGCGAGGAGGTCATGGAGGGGGGCGAGGTGCGTTACTGGTCCATCTCCCAGTACGGCAACGGGGAGGGTGACCAGTACGAAACCGCCGTCAACTATGGAACGGTGATGGACGACGAGGTGGTGCTGAACCAAGACAACGAGTATGTCATAGTCTATTCCACCGCGGAGGACCGCCCGGCCAACGCTACTCCGCAGAACGGGGTCACCTGGGTGGATTGGGGCCCCCGCTCCCGCCAGACCCTGACCATCCGCTGGATGAGCGTCATCCCCGAGTGGCACCTACCGCAGTATTCTCCCGACCAGGGCAACCTGCCCTGGGACCGGGCCGCCTGGTCCGGCACGCGTTACGAACCCGCCCTTATCGGCACCAATCGCCCCGGGGCCATGGGCCCCTATCACCCCGTGATCCACTACCTGAGCAATGAGCAGTTCGAAGCGCTGGGCGACCGGCCGCTCTCGCCACAGGACATACCTTCCTGGAAGTAGGATGGTGGGGGAAGAGGCGGTCTATGTTACCATTGGGTAGATAGGGTTAGCGTCTGAGGTGAGACGGCATCCGAGGGGATGCGGATTTGCTGCACGCTTGGGGAGGTGACACGATGGAGAACCTTTTCCTGCGGGGCCAGGACTTCTTCACCGGGCGTGTTTTGAAGAACGCCGGCATCGGGGGATGTCTGTGGGAGGGGGCTCGTTTTCTCTTGGCGGAGCTTCCGGCCGCCCGCGGGGCGGTGCGGCGCATATTGCCCCCGGGCCTGCTGCCTACCCGCCCTCCCGCCCTGACCGTCTTCATCGCCGAGTATCCCCGGACTGCCTTCACCGTTCCCTACCGGGAAGCGGCGGTGCTGGTGCACGTGCGCACGCTCCTGGGAGAGGGGGTGCACTGCTGCTGGATGGTGGTGGACGATGACACCGCCCTCATCTACGGCCGCGAGTTGTTGGGCTATCCCAAGAAGCTGGCCGCCATCAGGTTCGAGGAGAGCGGGGAGGGCATCAGCGCCTTCGTGGAGCGTCGGGGCGTGAGGGTGCTGGAGATGCGGGGAAAAAGGGGAGAAGCCCAAGTCAGCCCCCCTCCCGTCTTCGGGCGCAAGACCTTCAACGTGGGGGGAATAGGGCAGGCTTTCGCGGTGAGCCCGCTCTGGCTGCTGAGGCCGCGGGAAGTCATCCACGAGTCGTACGAGGCGGAGGTGGAGGTGGCCATGCGCCCCTCTGGGTACGACCCCATAGCGGAGCTGGCCGCCGGGGAGCCGAGGAGCGGTCGCATCGCCGTCACCGACATCCCCGGCACCGATTATCTCCTGCCGGTGGGAGCGGCGGGGCCCTTCTGGCTGAACCGGGTTTTCGCCCTGCGATTCCGCTGAGGCCCCGCCGCAGCGCACATGGTTACTTGACAGTTTAATAAGCCCGTATTAACTTCAACCCGGCGGATCAGGAAACGCGTATGCGGCCAACCGGGCCGCTGGATCTACTGATGGAGGGGGGAACATGGCTCTCGCATACGGCACCGAGGAGTACGAGAAAGCCTACCAGGAGGAGCTGGAGAAGCGGCTGGCCAGCGAGAAACAGCCCTACCTCTACTTCTCCCCCGAGTGGGTGCACCTCTACGAGAAGGCGGTGCAGGCCGACCAGCAGTACAAGGAGGCGGCTA
>Ga0209227_1003229_pt1 | contig 10998 bp, 7 predicted proteins | sample YNPBryantNP2012_FD_185815 | JGI IMG/M metagenome (GOLD analysis project Ga0209227, IMG submission 185815) | Anoxygenic and chlorotrophic microbial mat microbial communities from Yellowstone National Park, USA - YNP Bryant NP 2012 (SPAdes)... ...
AGCGCACCCACAGTTGGCTGAACCGCCTCCGGCGCATCCTGATTCGTTGGGAGAAGAAGGCCGAGAACGATATTGCTTTTCTGCATTTTGCCTGTGCCCTCATTGCTCTGCGGGCAGCAGGGTTATTCGGATAGGCTCTAAGACCTGAAGTACTTTTCAGAAGGGGATTACCACAATGAATGCCCTCTTTGAGACTAATTACGCATGGACAGTTCGGTAAAGTTGAATCAAGAGGAAGGATGTCGTGATATAATCATTGTGTACATTGACAGGTACGTGTGTAGCTTCAGTCGGAAGTATTGCAGGTTTGAATAATGAGGGGGTTGCGCTAAAGCACAATGAGCCTTCTAATTTTCGTTTGTACTAAGCCAAGTGCGCTGTTAATGGGGATAACAATAAAATGGACACACCCCTTATAATGCAAGGAATCACAGCACAATAAACAATAAACCTGTGAGTTACATCGGGATGACCAAATAGCAAAAGATAATACCTTCAGATGATTAAATAAAGTTAATCTATATTACATCAAAAAGGTCAAAAAATGTCTGGTCTATTCCATTTTATATTGCTAATAGTACAGAATTTTGGACTACTGGCAGTTGTACTTTTAGGATCACTGGGCTATGGTTCACTGTTTATTAATATAACAGGTCTATACCGAGCTACAGATAGTTTATATTACATTAGTGCAGTATCGATCGGACTGGGAATCCTTGCTCATTTAACATTTGTTTTAGCTTCATTGCAAATACTTTATCAGCCGAACATCATAATTCTAATCCTCATAGGTATAATAAGTTTTCTATTTTCTCGTCCAAGGTTTCAAGTAAAACTATTACAAGTCAAGCTTCCTTCAAGCCTGGTAAACCTGCTTTTACTCAGTATCATCGTTGCAAATCTCTTCTATCCTATCCTAACTGATGCCCTAGTACCACCTACGTGGTGGGATGAGGTTGCCTACCATCTTGCAGTTCCCAAGATATACATCCAGAATCATGGGTTCACTTACATTCCTTTCATACCTTACTCTAACTGGCCGATGGAAGCTGAAATGCTCTTCACCGTCGGATTAATCCTCGGCTCAGAGACTCTCCCACATCTTATCGAGTGGATATCTTTTCTACTGACCTGCTGGGGATTGTTCTGGCTAGGGAACCGCTTTTTTCTACGCCAAACAGGTCTTATTGCTGTGGCAATTTTCTCAATAACGCCGATGGTCATTACACTAGCGGGAACCGGATTAATTGAACCGACTTTAACACTTTTTGTACTACTTGCTACTATATTCTATCTTGAATGGACGGTGTCTCAAAAACATCAATATTGGGTGATATCGGCAATATTTGGTGGTTTGGCTGCAAGCACTAAACTTAATGCGGCTCTAGTACCATTTGTGATTGGGATACTGATATCAATAAGTGAGTTCAGAAATTCACGATCTCTCAAATACACTTTGAGAATTTTATGCCTATTCGGTTTTACATCATTCATTGTAGTTGCTCCTTGGTATCTGAAAACGTTAGTCTATACAAAAAATCTATTTTGGCCCTTCCTGATTGAAATCTTTGGAGGTTCTGATTGGGATTCGTTGGGAAACGAATACCTGTTCGGATTTATCCGAAAACCCAACCTTTCTCTTACATTCAGTAATTGGTTTACAGCTTTGTGGCACTTATCACTTGACTATTTAAAGTTTGGAAATTCACAAATACGTATTGGTATACACTTTTTGATTTTATCACCATTTGCTATCTTGGCATACTTTTTGGAAAAAGCTTCAATGCGCCAAATTCTGTCCAGGTTGGTGGTAATTTGTCTGATTTACTACACCCTATGGTTCTTTCAAACTCATCAAGCTCGTTTTCTAATGCCAACTCTTCCTGTCATGTCTATCCTTGCAGCACGTGGAGTGAGTCTCTTTATTGATTTAAACAAAATTAATCGCGTATATATCTCAAGAATAACACTTTACGGACTAATTTTTCTTCTGTTGTATGCACACTGGCTTGCCAATCCTGCAAGTTATTCTCTAATAGCAGATCGATGGTCATTCCTTTCTGGTCAGATAAATCGCGAAGAATTTCTCATTACAAGAGTCTCCGGATACTCAGCGTTTAGCTATGCAAATAATAGTTTACCCAAAGACGCTTATGTTCTGTTAGCGCTTTATGAGTCGCGTGGATATTATTTAGAACGAAAGTACATGTGGGCTAATCCGATTAGTCAAAGGGTATTACGCTTTGAACAGTTTGGCTCACCTAACGAGTTAATGAATGATCTAGCTGATCGAGGATTTACCCACATATTGTTTCGCAAAGTAGGTCTCGAACGCTATAGCTATATCCGTTACTCTGAAAAAATTACAGCGTTAGTATCTTCAATATTAGTTGAAAACTCCAATTTAATACTATCAACTCCGGAGGCCGAACTATATGAACTTATTCCAGTCATATCTGAGAAACGTTAATGTCGAAAAACTAGTTAATTCAAGGTTCAAAAAGCCATCTCGCATTATTGGAGTTATGCTAGTAATACTGGCTTTTGCCTTTACAATCTATAAAATGATAAAGGATTGGAACCAAATTCAACAATTCTCGTGGAATTTAGATCTCCGTTATCTTCTGATAGGATTTGGGTTATATTCCGTGAATCTCTTGTTAACTGCGTCTTGTTGGGCATTGATTGTCGGTTTTTTCACCAGAAGGCGATGTTTTTGGAGCCATGTTCGAATATTTTGTTTGACTAATGTCGTCCAGCGGCTCCCTACACCTCTCCCCTATGTCACAGCGAGAACTGAGGCTTATGTACGTCAGAATCTCCCACGTAGTACCATATTAGTATCGATGACCGCCGAGGTTATGATAATACTGTACAGTGCGTTAGTAGTAGCCTTCTTAACCATCCCTTTCGTGCAAGCCGTCTATGAACCAATAGCGGTAATCACTCTTGGGATATTGCTAGCACCACTGTCCGGTGTTTTGTTTTTTCCAAAAACGTTCATTAGAATTGCTAATGTAATACTATCGCGGCTGAACTATTCACCTCTACCCATAACATTAGATGTCAGACACATCCTGGTATTGCTAGCAATCTTTCTCTTTATATGGATAAATAGTGGTGTTATTCACTATGTTCTTATTTCCAGCTTATTTGTACTCCCATCAAAGAATTTACTAGTGCTCATCAACATATCAGCAATCTCCGGAGTTATTGGATGGATGAGTCAAATGCTCTTTTTTCTACCAACACCAGCTATTCGTCAGTTAACAATGATATACTTTCTTAATATGTATTTCCCCATGCCCCTTGCCGTAGCCTCGGCTCTCTTCGTCCGAATATCTATAATGGTTTTTGAGTTAATTTGGGCTAGTATTTTTCTGATGGTTCCTATTCGAGAGGGATTCGCATGCAAACAAGGAGATTATCAGTGAGAATTCACCAACCCGTGTTGACCTTTTTCATATTCCTATTCTTCGTGATAGGTTGTTCTAGCAATGGACTACCTCCTTCAACATCCCAAGAACCAACTACAACTGCAATCGGAAATGTTCGTAACACTGATACTCCTGTGCAACCAACTATTGATTCAGAATTTATACCATTAATTATTTCCGAGGTTGACAAAAGTCAAAAAGGTGTAGAGATTTTTGTTATAAAGAACATCAGTAATTCCGATCAGAATATAGAAGGGATGGCACTTCTCAATTTAGAGACTTCAGAATATATAGTGCTGCCCAGCGTTACTCTTAGGCCTGGCGAAACTTTCAAAGTATACAATGGTTTGGTAAATGAAGAGATTACCGGAGGGATGAAGTGGTTGGATGAGCCAGCATTGCGTTTGACAGGAGACACCGTTGTTTTACTAAATCAGGCAGGAAGAGCTCTCTGGTATTACGTTAATCCGTAAGGTTGTTAGGCTTTAAGCCAATCTTGCCTTTGATGTGAAAGATATATACTGCTTCTCTGGCAAGATATGTCACCTGGAGGATGTGATATGCCGATGCAAGGGTTGCAGCGCAAATTTAGCTACCTGACGATGCGGATAAGAGCTTATCTAAAAACCTTATCGTAAGAGATGGATGAAGGTCAAGACTTGCGGCTCTTCATTCCTTAGGTCGGTGTTTATCTGAAAACGTTACCTCCTACGACCCGCGAATTTGTGTGTGCAAGCGTTCATTGGACGTTCTACAGAGGTATGCCCGACGAAGCGAGAAGGATTCTTTAAAGGCGACAATAGGTCTCTGGCATATCTCTGAGGCAGGTTATAAGTGTTGGGAACAGGTACTGTCTTAACTTAATATTTGACACCGCCAGCATCGTGCTAGTCGTGATTCACGTCGCATCCATCGTCAGGTTTTGTCTATCGTGAGGGGATGACCAATTATCTATGTGCATAGGCTCTCAATACAGCCTATTCTGATCCGAGATTGGTCCGATCCATTTGGCATCGTATTCTGCGTAATGGAAGTATCACACCTGTGAAGTTCATCACTTTGCGATCTCATTTACTTGTTACCTGCATCCCAAATCTAATAGTCACCCATAAGCATCTTGATAGGTGCAACCAACGACCTCAGGCAGTTGCAGTGTTTGATCACATCGTACAGCACAAAAGCGGCAGAGACACCGAACGGAGCCTCACTCCCTGAATCCGACGATACACTAGTTGTGGAGAACCGAGGCATACTTGCCCTCCAGTGCAGACGTAAAGGGGCGACAGACGATTTGTCATTGCTATGACAGCAGGGAACCATTGGCGCGCTGAAATTAGATCGGAGGCCCTAGCGTGGTAGGTCGCAGCAGGATTTCTCGTCTTGCCAAAAGATCAGGCGCTGACGGCGGATATAGCGTCTGCGCTTTGGCCCATTCACATGTGGCAATCGGCCACGATTCTGGCATTCGCTTGGATCTGGGCAATCAGCCATCACCTACATAATGCAAGCGACAGCACCTCGTCAGGGTTCGTTATCGAAAAACTGTAAGCAGGAAACGGTCGTAGTCCCTAAACCTTCACCAGTCGGGTCGCTGATAGGTCGGTTGCCGTATCCCACGCAGTGATACCTGGCAATTGATTGTCAGATGACGTGTGGCTGATGGACAGGTACTCAGGGGAAACGATGCATCGACAGTTCTTGGACTTCCAGTATCTTATGTTGACGGATATACTTGATCCGTAACTATTCAGCCTAACTCGGACAAGTCAAATAAAACTTCTCGTACAAAAAGCAAGAATTTAACCGATAACGCTTTTACAAAAATTCTAACAAATTACTATGGTAAATTTTATAAATATCCAGGATCATTTGTTTAATGAAACCGATTCACTTACCAAATCGTGAAGCCATGCGAGCCGCATATCTAGAAGGGGGAAGAAGCGGTTCTGAAAATATTTGTTCAATTGGTGACTGCAATTCGCACATTGGAATCGAAATTGCAGGCGTTGGAAAGAACAAAGATAGTCATAACAGTAGCAAACCGCCTAGCAGCGACGGGTACAAGAAACCCTCGCTACATAGTTTGTACTATCGCAGCGAAAAGAAGGCAGGCGGTCAAGTGGGCCTGAAGGCACTTTTCTGGAGCCGGTAACAAGCCTGATCTCACCATTGTCCATCGGGTGAAGCGTTGTCAGAGCTGAGACATGGAGTTGGAAAGCGTGCTAGTGCAGAAAGCGGACAAGCGACAGGTGTTAGACTTGCCGGAAGAGGTGCGATTGGAAGTGAACAAGCATCAGGCGGAAATCCAGACCTGCCCCTGTTGCGGGGAACAGAATGAAGCCGAGTTTCCGCCAGCAGTGACGCAGGCTACGCAGTACGGGAAGCGTGTGCAGGCGCGAATGGTGTACCTCAATGTGTATCATTCTATTCCAACGGAACGCACGGCGGAAGTGATGAAGGATTTATACCAGCAACCGGTTTCAGTTAGGACTATGGCAGCGATCAGCGCCAAAGTAGGGTCAAAGTAGGGTCAACGAACAGGTGTGCAACTACCTGATTCAGACCGAAGAAGCCGTCCACTTTAATGAAACCGGGGCGCACGTGACCGGCAAGTTGAACTGGCTGCATTCAGCCAGCACCGATCGTGCCACACTTTACCAAACGCATGCCAAGCGAGGGACAGTCGAGATCGAAGAGATAGACATCTTGCTCAACGCACTGGTGGAGCGTCTATGAGGTCTGGAACCCGTATTTGTAATACACGCAGGCACGGCATAGGACGTGCAACTCGCATCTTCTGCGCGAACTGACCTTTGTAAGCGAGCAATATCATCAATCTTGGGCGACGGAAATGTACACCTTGCCCTTGAACATCAAACGAACCGTGGAAACCGCTAAAGAGCGACAAACCGCCCGGCCCACAATCCAAAGAGCAGGTCTTCCAGAACGAGTATAACGGTCTCGTCGAACAAGGCTTGGCAAGTCATCGCAGCTCTTTGGTAATCTTCTACACATCGGTTATCACTAAAACCTTTGCATTATTTACCCTCGGTTCGCTTGTTTTCATGCAAGGCTTCCTGATGCTGTAAAACGCGAGCGTTCTCGCAGCGGGGTCGTTATTTGTCAAGTCGCGGATCGCATCAGGAAGCCATCCGTCAGAAAAATGAGCGAACGGTACGTTATTTAATCCGAATAAGTATAAATATAAAATCGTTACGATTGATTAATGCAACAAAATCATTTCAATTTCATCTCAATCCGTTTATCTAATAGTAATATTTGCAACAGATCACTTTCTCTATTCCAGGTAACTTGAGCACCAATCCATTTTTGCGGCAAAAATATCGTAGCGATCCTTAGATTAGACCTACCAGAATACATAAAATTAATCCCTTCACCTCTATTTTGAACACGATTTGAAATAACGACTTCACCGTCATCATCTAGAGGTAGGAAAACAACCTCAAAAGGACCTGAGTCTGTTGATATTCGAATGCGATCTTTAGCGATTACCTGACCATCAACGAAGTGCCAAAACAGTGCAGCCCGAGAATTTGCTAAACTCTGGGCCGTATCTACAATAATAGACAAAGCATCACGGCGGATAAAGTAAATATGCCGGTCATGATTCCATCCATGCCAATCTGTCAATCGGATATGAGCATAGTCCAAATCAGTACCCGGCTCAAAGGCCACAACTTCTGCGTAATACGGAGGATCTTGCGCCCAGGTACTACTAAAACTAATCAACTGACTCAATACGTTTCGGATACCAATAGATTCTACTGATAATCCGTTAAGATTCTCACGTGGAATTCTCTTGTCACGAAATAAGCTACGGCCCTTTGGTAGCCAGTGAAAAGGTTGTGTGTCCAAATCTTCTACAGCAATTGGATCCTGCTGATATACCAATGATACAGTTCCAGTTGCTTTATAGCGATGCCAGCCGGTGAATCTCAGGTTTACCAAGATATACATCGAATCTGTATCCCAACTCTGGCGAAAAACAATTTTATCAGGTGCAAGAGGTCCCTTCTGTCCAGGTATACCTGAATTACCGAATAAAAGACAAGAGCCTTCATTTGGAGAGTGGCCTATAATTGGAACAGGTTCTTCAATTCCTGGAATAGCAAAGGCGTAGTCTTCATTCTTCTCTAAATACTCCACCGCTCTTCCGGCAAGCCATACGTAGCGAGGATCACCAAGGAGCTTTGCTCCTAGATAAGCGATCAGTGATGAATATCCCTTTCCTGGATGATTGTACCGCAGAAACCCTCCATCTGATAAAGATTGTAGTAGTATCCATTCAAAAGATAGCTTTACATTCTTTTCTGGACGTATACCAGTATACAATGACTGAAAATAAGCACTATACATCCATTGGGGTTGATAGATGAAGGTGTCGTCTGTAACTCTGAAGATAGACTCCCAGCTGTACTGAGGCACACTACGTTCTAAATATTTCCTGTTTTCGATTATCAGTTTAGGATCACTCAGAGCTTCTGTTTCCAGAAGGGACAAAAGGGCGGCTCCAATTCCTTGATTTTCAAATGGTCCGTCGGGCCAGTTAAAAAAGGCTAAACTGTACAGCAAATCTACCCACTCGATAGTTTGGGCTCGCCGATTAATTGCTGCAAACCAATCTCGAATAACTTGTTCATCATCTTTAGAAAAGAGACCAGGGAATCGATTTTGAACACGAGAGTAATAATAAACACGTAATGCAGCTTCGTACTGAGTCACTTTTATGCTGTTTGCAGGCTCGGTAAACCGATTCGCAGCAGCTTCCTTTAGAATTTCATCTCGGAACTTTTGCGCCCAATGCAACTCATTTGTTGCCAGTGCCAACATTCCGTATTCAGGTGGTCTTTTACGAGGATTTGACTTTAAACGCTCTAAAATTCGTTCAAATACATCTCTACCATCATAATACTCTTTGCTTGGCGAAACTTGACCACAAATAAATGGCGACTCTTCCGATATTCCTGGAAATATCGAAACAGAAGAGGGGTAAAAACTACTATGATACAAGTAAATCGATTTATACAAACCAATAATGGCTAGAGCAGAAACACCAATAGTAATAATCCATCGATGTTTTGACTTCAATACAGATCTTATCTTCAAACACGAGACGTAAAAACGATAAATAACCAAAACAAGAGTCCAAAAAATAGACAGAACAATGGCTTCGAGCACAACAAAAAATTCCTCATCCGCAAATTTCGTCTCTATCTGAGCCAGCAACAAGGGTACCGATCCAGCTATCACAAAAAGAAACAATCGCCAACACCACGATCCAAACATTGATTTTTCATAAGTCATCCACTGTTCAATAAGTAGAAGCAAAACATAAAAGCAACCAACAAGAAACCATGCAATTAGCGTATAATGAGTTATGTGATATACTAAGAAAAAAGCAATACTTATAAAAAACCAAAATAATAAAAACAAGATTCCGTCTTCTCTATTATGAACTAGCAGAGAAGTTGCTATTGCCACACATATGACACTGGCAACAAAACTAGACCGAGCAACCACACTGACCAGAGTAAAGGGTTGTTCCATAATAACACGGATCAATTCCATAAAAAGCACTAGAACAGCCAGAAATGAAAGGTTTTTCACTAATCTCAGCATGTGCGATTAGCTATCTTTGTAAGCTTAAATTCTGTAAACAGATGATCATATAATTTTCCACATCTCATATTTCTTTTTTCATCACAATGAAAAGAAATAGAAATTACCACAAGAGAGTAAAAATTTTTTCAAATCTGTTACTTTACTAATTCAAAAATCCACACTCGATCTCGATGATATAATAGACGGAAGTCGTTACTATTTAAAATATCATACGGGTTTAGCCGTCCCAAACCAGAGTAATTAACACTCCCTTGTTGCTGACCAATGTATACGTACCGAATGTGTCTCTGCCGTAACATATCTAACGTTTCAGGGTGATTAATTCCTTTACTATGAACCTGGAAAGTCAGATTATTAATCCACTCGCGATAATTCGTAAAAGGACCCTGTTCTGCGCTATAGTTCAGAGGTGGTACAGTATTTCCACGTTTAGTTAGCAGCGGGATCCACCATCCCCCATCTGAACCAACGACCGAACTTCCACCATAAGCAAAGAAAGAGTTAACCAGAAACTGAGCATCAATTGGCGTGTTTTCTCGAATCCAAGCCATTGCATGTAAATCAGGTCGCGTCACTAGTGCATGACGAGCTATCTGTACGTCTTTCATCCGTTGAGGAACAGCTACTAAACTTACTACCGTTATTAGGATTACCATCAGCATTGAAATGTAGAGTCTTTTACTCCATCTTTCTAGGATAACCCCAAATGCATTACCTGTTAACAAGCTTACAGGAATGTAAGAAGCAATGAAAAGCGCAAAATTACTAATGATACCTGTACCTGGCAAAGAGAGCCATTCTGGATTCGTCGCTACCAATAATAAATACCACCAAGTTAATACTAGCAGACTACCTCTCTGCCGTCTCCACAGTACTATGACAACCGCTATCGCCGAACACAACCACACAGCAGGATGCATAAATACAGAAATATCACCAATCGTATTGTACTGGCGAGTAAATTCTGAAACCTTTTCAGGGGCGGTCGTTAGTTTTTGAATAAAATTTTGCGTAATGTAACCAGAGAAAGTATGCAAGAACCATAAAACCAAAGATGCAGCACCAAAACCAATAATCAGCAATCTTTTTATTTGGTGCAAACCGTTGTCTTTACGCACATTTAAAACTATCCAGACCCCTGTAAAAATGACGTAGAAGATCAGTATCCGGTAATGAGTGAATGCCAAACCAGCTATCACAATTGACGATACTATTGCTATTGAAAGTTTTAAATGTCTGGCTTGCAAAAATATCCCACTGATTACAACTGCAACGGGAAGTATAACTTGTCCCGTTAACTGGGTATAGCGCCCCCAATTGATATACTGTATCGGCATTGGCGATAATAAACCAGCCACCATTGCTGCCACTACTCCAGACCAACGGTTTCCGCCTGACCATATTACCAGTGGGTAGAGGGATAACACAGAAAATATATTCATCAGTTGACCAACCAACAGAGTAGCTTTTGGTGTCTCATAACCCCCAATCCAATGAAAAACTGCAACAGTGCTATGAAAACCGAAATGATAGGTAAAGGTTTCCAATTCAGCATAGGGTTTCCAAGACTGAAATAGCCCTCCATTATCTACAATGAGTTGAGCAATCATCGTATGCTGATACGAGTCTCCCCACATTGGCACATCTATAGTACGGATAACTAGCAGTCGAGTAATACAGATTAAAAAGACAACTATTATATATCTCGAGTTTAGACAAAATTGTGAGCGGTCTTGCCCTTGAGCAAAACCGCCCTTTGATAGAATTGGGATTATGGCACCACCTATCTCTACCCAAGAGCATATTAGCAGACTTATCGAATTTCGTCAAGCGGTATATGGGCGCGTTTTTCGTAAACGTCGCGACGCTCTGTTCGATACGTTGGATGCTTTGCTGTCCAGCGGCACCTTTGCTTCTT
>Ga0209227_1003230_pt1 | contig 10995 bp, 10 predicted proteins | sample YNPBryantNP2012_FD_185815 | JGI IMG/M metagenome (GOLD analysis project Ga0209227, IMG submission 185815) | Anoxygenic and chlorotrophic microbial mat microbial communities from Yellowstone National Park, USA - YNP Bryant NP 2012 (SPAdes)... ...
CGTAGAAAATGGCGTCGGCGCACTCTCTGTCTGACCGCCGCGGACGACCTCCACCCAGTGGGTGGGTATTCCGATGCTCGGGAAGCAGGGGTTGAAGCACCTCCCACAGTTCATCGGAAATGCGAAAACCGGTAGTGGTTTTGTTGTTGGGTGTTCTGGCCCGAGTCCGTTTTTCGCTCATCGGTTCACCTCCTGTGCCCAATTATCCCGTTTTTCGGATAGGCTCTAAGGTGATATGGCACTTTACCACCGCTGATGCCCGCATCAAACTCAGGCGTCTGTATCCGGCTGTAAAAGAACAGAATCTAACATAACAAAGCATTAGAGACATCAGAATCCCGGCTGTATGATGGACAAACGTAGCAACTTTATTGGCTTTTACAGATGCAATGACGATTGAATTTGTCCGTATACGCTCCCAACACGATAGACTTACGCAGAACAGGTAAAACTGGTGGCGGTGGACGAGCAGCCGGCTCCCCTTTCACTTTCCAAAGGCGATCTGGTGATCATCTCCTGCTACCCGCCCACCGGCAATGACTGGCGTGTCCTGGTCTTTGCCTCCTTGCAGACGCCGTAAGACGCCTTCCTCTCCGACCTTGCGGCCGCGCTGCCCGACCTGGGGCATTCAGCTCCCCTTGCCGCTTTCAGGCGCAGCGCTCTTCTTGCGACGGCGCAGCGCAAAGCGGACGATGCGATAGGCCAGCCAGAGCGGCAATACAACGCTCAGTAAGATCACCCACAGGTAATACAGGAAGAAGCGAATCAGGAAGTTAACAAACCCCTGCAGGAAGTAGATCAGGCTCTGCAGCGCATCTCGCGCCACCCCCTTCGGCTTCCAGCCCCCAATTTCAAGGGGTTTGACCGTCTCCTCGGCGATCAATCGAATGCTGATGGCAGAGAGGGCCGCCGATTCTTCGTAGTACTTGATCTGCCCTTTCACCTGTTCAATCTGCTCGCGAATAAAGACCAGTTGGTTGAAGACGTTCATCACGTCCTCTGTGGTCTTGGCTTCCTGCATGATCTCCATCAGTTGCTTTTCGGCGGCCTCCAGATTGCGCAGACGGGATTGCAAATCCACGTATTCACGGGTGACATCCTGCCCGTTGCGCGATTCTTCGCGCACTTCGACGACTTGTTCCTCAATGCGGCTCAGGGCTTCATCCAGGCGCGCCGCTGGAACGCGAACAGTGATGTTCCCCTCCGGAGCTTCCTGACCGGCGGGCGTTTTCACCTTGTACAGGCTGGAGGAGACAACATAGCCCCCCATCTCCGTCGCCAGGCGGCTGATCTCCGCCATTTTCTTTTCCACATCGCTCACCACCAGCGCCAGGTTGACATTCTGGATGACCAGACGATCCGCAGGGGCAACTGCTGCCCCCGCCCCAGGTTGCCCAGCGTTTGTGACCCCTCCTGCAAATCGCGATTCAACCTGCGGCATCAGGGGCATTTCCCCTCCCATCCCCCCCGACTCCATAGGAGGCATTTCTCTCGATGGAGAGGGAGTCGGAGTCGCTTTAACAGCACAGGCTCCCAGCAAGAGGCTCAGGAAAAGAGTGAAAATCAAGAGTTTTTTCATGTTCTCCTCCGTTTTCTGAAATGGGATACAGACTCATAGAGAAAACGATGTACCTGGCAGGAAGTTCCCGATGTCGGATCGCGGACGGCAGATAGCGGGATGGACGATAGACGATGGACAGCAATAGGGCGGGTCTTTCGGCCTGTCGGGTGGGCAAACCGTCAACGAATAGGGAACGAATCAACGAATCCAGACCATGGACAGCAGACGGCGGACGGCTATAGCACAGGCTTCCAGCCTGTACCGACGGCCTGGGAAAGCCGTACCACAAGTTTTTCTGGGGGACAGGATTTTGATCCTGGCAGGAGGAGGGGGCTGTCAACGAATGGGAAAGAAAGTGTTGAAAAGCGGGGAAGCAGGTGGATAAGCCCAGGGTGGAGGTATAGATGAGAATTTGGAGTTTCGCAATCGCTGATCGGGGATGCAGGCGAGAAACGGCTGTTTTTCGCTGCGCGGCTTGCTTTCTGGATTAAGTCGTGCAAGTCGGCGCGCGAAGAAGAAGGGGAGGGGCGAGGTAAATTTCTTAAGGTACATATACGAACAACCCGCCCTTTTGGGGCATTTGTTCCCATATATAGGGGCATAAAACTTTTCGTCTCGAAAAGAAAGCGGAACAAGTGTTCTGTTATTGGTGAGGGCTGTCAGGGAGACCTCTCAATGCCGTTGACCTTAAGAAAAACGATTTTTTTAGGAAATTGCAGGCCTGGAGGGCAGCAGACAGAGCCTGGACGCGGGTAAAATCAAAGCACTCTGCAGGGCTTGTATCCCCCGGCGATCCTCACGAGGACAGCACGTACAGGTTGTGTTCGATGTGTCCTCGCGTTTTTGTCTCTGACGATTTAAGCCCGGAATCTGGAGCGAAACTTTGCATGAGCACGCAGCGCAGGATGGATGCCTGAGAGAATCATTTTAGCATTGAAGTCGTCCATGTTTTCACGAAAGGAGCACTTATGATGGGCATTGAGCAGGCATGGAAATCCGTACTGGCGCAGTTGCAGATGGAGATGCCGCGCGCTTCCTTTGAAACCTGGGTGCGCGAGACGTATCCTCTCGCGCTCCAGGATGGGGTGTTAACCATCGGCGCGCCCAATGCCTATGCACGCGACTGGCTGGAAGCGCGCCTGACAAGCACGGTCAATCGAATGCTGATCGGGATTCTGAACAAGCAGGTACGGGTGCGCTTTGTGGTTGCACCGCGCGCCGCCCAGGATGTCGAGGCCGGGCCTGCAGAGGAGCCGGTGAGCGAAGAGACGAGCGCCTCGCCGGCGCCGGCGCTTCATCCGCGCTTGAACGCGCGCTATACGTTCGACACGTTTGTCGTGGGTTCGGGCAATCGGCTGGCACATGCAGCTTGTTTCGCGGTCGCCGAGCGCCCGGCCCGCGCCTATAATCCCCTCTTTCTCTACGGGGGAGTCGGATTGGGGAAAACCCATCTGTTACATGCGATTGGACACGTTTGCCATTCCAGAGGCCAGAAAGTGCTCTACGTGTCCTCGGAAGAGTTCACAAACGATTTGATCAATGCGATTCGTTCACAGAGCACGCAGAGTTTTCGTGAAAAATACCGCTCCGTGGATGTCCTTTTGATTGATGATATTCAATTCATCGCCGGGAAGGAGTCCACCCAGGAAGAGTTTTTCCATACGTTTAACGCGCTGCACAGTCAGGAGAAGCAAATCGTGATCTCCAGTGATCGCTCCCCCAAGGCGCTGGTCACGCTTGAGGAGCGTCTGCGCTCGCGTTTTGAGTGGGGGTTGATCGCCGACATTCAGCCTCCGGATTTCGAGACGCGGCTGGCGATCCTGCGCCACAAGGCAGATCAGATGGGGCGCTCAGTGCCTGCGGAGATTCTGGAACTGATCGCCCGACGCATCCAATCGAACATCCGGGAACTGGAAGGGGCGTTGAATCGGGTGCTGGCCTTTGCCGATCTGAGCGGCATGAGTCTGAACACCAGTCTGGTCGAAATTGCGCTGGCAGATATGCTCCCGGCGCGCAACAGCGTTGATTCGAAGCAGATTATTGAAGTGGTGGCGCGGGCGTTTAACATCAGCGCCGAAAAATTGCTCAGCCGTGATCGCTCCCGTGAAGTCGCATTACCCCGTCAGATTGCCATGTATTTGCTACGCGAGGAGGCAAATGCTTCCCTGCCGCAGATCGGCGAGGCGCTGGGCGGGCGCGATCATACAACGGTGCTGTATGCCATCGAAAAAGTACGGGAGCTAATCGAACAGGATGACCGGCTGCGCCGTCAGGTGATCCAGATTCGCCAACAGCTCTACGGTCAGGCTGCCGTGGTCTAAGGGAGGAAGTGCGCCAGGGGGCGCCAACCGACACGGCAGGTCATTCCTGCTCCTGACGCATCAATCCCTATCTGGTATGGCGCTCGATCAGGCAGAGCTGTATGCCGGCATCATCTCGCAGGTCAAAAAAACCTTCCGAGTTGCGCTTCGGAAGGTTTTTTGTGTCGAAGAGGCAGGGAGGATATATTACGGTGTGGTCGGCACGCGCTCTTTCCAGCGGTTGTAGATGGTGATCCTGGCCTGATCGCGCTGGGTTTGCAACCATTCATTGAAGACTTTGTCACGTTTCGTTTGCAGTTCATCGGCAGTGAGAGGGCGTACCTGACGCGCCAGGACCTGGATGATGTGGTAGCCATAGGTGGTTTTGATCGGCTGGCTGATCTCACCGATAGGGAGCGAAAAAGCGGCCTCTTCAAATTCTTTGACCATCACCCCCCTGCCAAACCAGTCTAAAAGACCACCCCGGTCTTTGGTGCCCGGATCGGTGGAAAATTCAGCGGCCAGTTTGCCAAAGTCGTCGCCTTTCAGCAGGCGTTCACGCACGTTTTGGGCCGTTGCCTCATCGGCAACCAGGATGTGGCGCGCCCAGACCTGCTCCTCTTCCGGTTTCAGGTCAGCGGTGAGGGCGGCAAGCAGTTTTTCGCGATACAGTTTGGCCTGAATGAAGGCGCGATAATCTTGCTCACTGATGCCCATGGTTTTGAAACGATCAATGGTCGTCTGATAATCAGCCTGATAGGCTTCCAGGGTATAGGGCGTAGGCGTAGGGGTTGGCGGCTCCGGAGTTGGCGTGAAAGTCGGCGTTTCTGGGGTCGGAGTTGCTGTCGGGGGAAGTGGAGTGGGAGTGGTGGGAGTTTCGGGTGTGGTGGTGAACGTTTCGGCAGGGGCAGCCGTCCCTTCAGGCGGTATGGTGGAGGTAACTTCTGTGGAGGGCGTGGCCTGTGGCGCAGCCGGGGTCGAGGTCGGGCTGGGGAGCGGGGTTGCGGTAGGTGTCAGGGTGATCAGCGCCAGCGTTTCTGGTGAGAGGGTCGGCGTCCAGAAGGGGGTTGCTGTCGGGCTGGGGGTCGGAGTACCATCAGGATAAAAGTTGAACTGCGCCCGAATTTCCTGCTCGACCTCTGCATCTGAAACAGTAATGCCCCGCCGTTGCGCTTCCTGGCGAATCAGTGCATCTTCGATAAGCTGATCCAGGACCTGTTTCCCCAGCTCCTGGGGGGAGTTGAGTAAATTCTGCCAGGGTTGAATTTGGGAGGTGACATCTACGCCAAAGAGCTGGCCCAGTTGCTGGTATCGCTGGATGTTGTTCTGAAGGATCAGGCGTTGTATGCGCACTCTGGCCTGGAATTGGCGGGTGGTGATCTTTTCTCCGTTCACAACGGCTACGGGCTGGTTATACTGGAGGTAAGTTTGCTCCAGGATGCCATAACCGAGGAGCAGGATCACCGCCACGATGATTCCCAAGGCGATTCCGGTCAGAAGACGGATATAGAAGCGTTCCCGTTGCAGGCGGGCGACGTGTTTTCGCGAAAGGGGAGCTTGTTTTTTGGGCATTCACACACTCCTCAGAGGATTGTTCAGGCACAAGGAAAGGGGCATGGTCATGCAAGCACCATGCCCCTTCGTCCGTGCAGCGATAGTTTAATGGCCTTCTTCCCAACCCTCAGCCGTGAAGGGAAGCAGGGCAAGATGACGGGCGCGCTTGATGGCATTCGCCAGGGCACGCTGATGTTTGGCGCAGACGCCGGTTTGACGACGAGGCCGAATTTTGCCCTCATCCGTGATGTAGCTCTTCAGCACGTCCACGTTTTTGTAGTCAATCCGCAGTTCTTTGTCTGCGCAGAAGGCGCAGTTTTTGGGACGGGCCGGATAGTATCTTCGTTCGGTGCTGAGTTCGGCTTCAGAGACAAGCACTTCTTCGCTCATAACATACTCCACTTAGAATGGGAATTCATCTTCTTCAGATGCGGAGATTTCTTCCTCAGGGGTGCTGGCTTTCTCGGCGCGGCGATCATCCAGCATGATCATATCCTCTGCAAAGATCTCCAAGCTGACGCGGGACACTCCCTCTTTGTCTTCCCAGCGGCGGGTTTTCAAGCGACCTTCGATGTAGACCCGTCGCCCTTTGAGCAGGTATTGCTTGCATCGCTCAGCCAGGTTACCCCAGGCAACAATGTTGAACCATTCGGTTTCGGTGTGACGTTCGCCGTCTGGCGTGTTCCAGGAACGGCTCACAGCGACCGGGAACGTGGTGACCGGGCGACCAGAAGGCGTGTAGCGCATTTCTGGATCGCGCCCCAGGTTACCGATGATCTGAATTTTGTTCAAACCGCGACTCATGACGACTCCACTTGAATCACAAAAATTATCCGTTCAAGGTGAGCAAGTGGCGCATCACAGCTTCCTGATAGCGCAGGTTGCGCTCCAGCTCAGCCGTGGCTGACGGCGCGAGTTTGAGGTTGAAGAGGACGTACTGGCCTTCGTTTTTCTTTCGGATGGGATACGCCAGCTTCCGCCGACCCCAAACGTCAACCTTCTCGATGCTGCCGCCGCGTTCGGCCACCCAGCCTTTGATCTTTTCGATCATGCCGTTCAGGGCGGTTTCGTCCAGATCAGGCTGGAAGACGCACATCAGTTCATATTGGCGCATGAAAGAGGACCTCCTTTCCATGGGATTGCTTTCAGTCCATACCGGGGGCACGTCTGAAAGCGGAAAGTACAGGCTCTAAGTTTACCATAAAAAGAGCATTTTGGCGCATTTTTGGGGATGGATGGCGCAAAATAGAGACGGCGCAAACTGCGCCAGGCCGCGACTACGTCGTTCCATGTCGTTTAATGGCTTCGACGATGCGCTCTGCCGCATGACCATCACCGAAAGGGTTGACAGCCTGGGCCATCGCCTGATAGGCAGCCGCATCATCCAGCAAACGTTCAGCCTCACGCACAATGGTATCCGTTTGCGTACCCACCAGCTTCAAGACGCCCGCCTCTACCCCTTCGGGTCGCTCGGTGACATTGCGCAATACCAGAACAGGCACACCAAAAGCCGGCGCCTCTTCCTGAATTCCACCGGAATCGGTCAAGATCAGGGTGGCATGACGCATCAGGTGCACCAGGGGCAGGTATTCCAGCGGCGGCAGCAAGAGAATGTTCTCCAACCCCTCTAATTCACTTCGCACGACGTTTTGAACATTCGGGTTCAGGTGGACAGGGTAGATGAGGAAAAGGTCGCCACGACGTGCCAGTTGCGCCAGGGCGCGGCAGATGTTCTGCAAAGGCTCGCCAAAATTCTCGCGCCGATGAGCAGTGACCAGGATCAGGCGTTTCTTCTGCTCCTGAATGCGCTGGAGCAGCGCAGTCACTTCCGGCGGCGCAGGGCGGGCAGCGACGTAGTACAAGGCATCAATCACCGGGTTGCCGGTTACCAGGATGTGCGCTTCAGGCACTCCTTCACGCAGCAGGTTCTGGCGGGCTTTTTCGGTTGGCGCAAAATGCAGGTCAGCGATCGCGCCTGCGATACGACGGTTGATCTCTTCCGGGAAAGGTTGCCACTTATCATACGTGCGCAGGCCGGCTTCCACATGGCCTACTCGCAGGCGATGGTAATAGGCGGCAAGAGCAGTAATCGCCACGGTCGTTGTATCTCCCTGAACGAGCACCCAGTGCGGTTGGAATTCTTGAAAGATCGGCGGGAGATGGATGAAGATGGAGGCAGCCAGTTCCGCCAGGCTCTGATCCTCGCGCATCAGGTTGAGATCGTAATCGGGATGGATCTGGAAGAGATCGAGGACTTGATCCAGCATTTGACGATGCTGCGCCGTAACGCAAACGCGCCCCTCGATCCCCGGCTCCGCAGCCAGACGGTGGATCACAGGCGCCATTTTGATCGCTTCTGGACGCGTGCCGAAGACCGAAAGCACACGCAGCTTGTTCATCCCTTTCCATCTCCGAGGCGAAAAAGAGAAAAGCCAGCAGCCTGCCAGTGCCCCCGATCCAGGGCGTTGACCGTGTCCACGATCAGGCGGGCCTTCGTCGTGCGCGCGATTTCCTGGGGTTGCAGGCGGACAAAGGGGGTGTGTCGCACCAGGACGAGGATCAAATCAGCATCCTCCAGGGCTTCTTCCAGCGTTGGCACTGCATTCACGCCCTCAACTTGTGCTTGAGGCTTGAAGGGCTCAAAGGCTTTCACCTGTGCTCCCTCTGCCTGCAGCCGATGGATGACCTCGATGGCCGGGCTTTCCCGTAGATCGTCCACATCTGCCTTATAGGCGAGCCCCAGGGCGGCAATGTGTCGCCCGTTTAACTCTCCGAGCACCTGGCGCACTTTCTGGATCACAAAACGCGGCTGTTCGTCGTTAACCTGGCGCGCGGTGTGGATCAATTGGGCCAGGTCTGGCGCTGCCTCCACCAGGAACCATGGGTCTACGCTGATACAGTGGCCGCCGACGCCTGGGCCGGGGCTGAGGATCTTCACCCGCGGGTGGCGATTGGCCAGCGCAATGGCCTCCCAAACATCCACTCCCAGCCGTTCTGCCAGGCGGGCAAACTCATTGGCGATGGCGATGTTCACATCGCGATAGGTGTTTTCCATGAGTTTAACCATTTCGGCAGTGGTGGCATCGGTAAGGACGATTTCGCCTTTGACAAAGGTGGCATACAGTTCGCGCCCGGCGCGGGCCGATTCCGGCGTGATGCCACCCATGACGCGCGCGTTTTCGATCAGCTCGCGCAAAATCTGCCCCGGCAACACTCGTTCGGGGGAGTAGGCCAGATAAAAATCTACCCCTGCCTTCAAACCGGAGCGCTCCAGGATAGGGGCTACCACTTTTTCGGTTGTGCCGGGGGGTGAAGTGGATTCCAGCACGACCAGATTGCCCTTGCGCAGGTAGGGAACGATGGCCTGAGCGGCTGCTTTCACCGCGCCCAGGTCCGCCATCTTATAGATACGGCCCTCGTATTCGCCCAGGCGATCCGCAAAGAAAGGCGTGGGAACGGCGATGATAAAAGCATCTGCCTCCGCCGGTGATTCTGAAACGCGCAGATGCCCCGATTTGAAGGCGGCCTCGACCAGGGTGCGCAATCCTGGCTCGTGCAGGTGTAATCCGCCGTTACGCAGCGTTTCCACCACGTAAGGGTTGACGTCCACCCCAATCACATCCAGACCATGCGTGGCAAAGGTGCTTGCTGTTGGCAGCCCAATGTAACCCAGGCCGAGCACACAAAGTGTTTTGAAATTCACGGGAACTCCTTGTCAGGGTACGATGAAGCGTAAAAGAGGGCTCTTCTGGAACAAATAGCTCACCAGAAAGGAAATTGCGAACGTCGAAAAAGCCATCCAGGGAAGCATCAGCAGCGCAGGACCTGTGCTACGACTGATACCCAGGAGCGAAAGCGCCGCTTCGTATTGTTCCAGAACCAGGGGATGAATCAGATAGATGCCAAACGAGGCGTAGCTCACCGGCAAGAGCTTCTGCAAAAAAGAAGGGGGTAACGCCTGCAAAGTCTCTTTCAAGAGGAAGAAAGCCGCAGATGCCATAAGAACGATGTTCAGACTCAAATAGCCGCGAAAGACGGTTTCGTCATCTCTGGGAGGCAGATTCAGGAAGAAGACAAAAAACGTGAAGAGGAACCCGAAGAGGAATAAAAAGAGCGCCACAATTCTCTTTTCAGGCGAACAATGCAGCCGTCCTGCATAGAGACCGAGCAGGTAATATCCGATATAACCGCTGAACATCTGCAGCTCAAAGCCAACACGCAAAGGTGTCCATGCTTCCAGAATCTTGAGCACCGGAACGGTCAAAAACCACAAGCCGATGTAGTACAGCAAGTCCACCTGGCGCGCGCTGGCGATATACAGGCGTAGAATCGGGGTGAACAGGTACAGGCCGATCAAGGCATAGAAAAACCATAGATGAGCCGCGCGAGGGCCTCGCATCAGCCGCAGGAAGAGCCGGAAAACAGCCTCGACCGTGAAACCGCTTTGGCTCAGTGCCTGGTTCGAGAAAATGTCGTAGATCAGAGACCAGACAATGAGGGGGAGCAAAATGCGCGCAGCTCGTTTTCGGAGAAAGGTAGCAGGCGGCTCCTGTTTTTGCAAAAGCAGGAAGCCGCTGAGCATAAAGAAGAGGGGGACGCCGTTCCGGGAGAGCGTATAGGCCAGAGGGTGCAGCCATGCGCTACCATTTCCCCACTGTCCCAGGTGAGCAAGCACAACCAGGAATGCGCCCATCACACGCATCCCGTCCACCCATAGCTCTCGTTCGACAGCCCCTGTGGGCTGGGGCGAAGTATCCACAGACCTCACAAGGCGCAATTATATCAGCGAGTGCCGAGGGAATGCTTTTTGCGGTAGTGTATCTTTCCTTCAGGAAATTTGAACTCCTCTACCCTCCCCATCCTTGTCATTGCGAGCCGCCGCAGGCGGCGAAGCAATCCCCATATTGGCCAGGAGATTGCTTCGCTTCGCTCGCAATGACAGGAGACAGAGGTTTTTTCATGGCTTTCGGGCGACTCGCTGCGAATTTCCTGAACGAATGATACAGTACCCTTTTTGCTTTGCATGGAGGAGAAAGCGAGATATGGGATCACGCGCCTGCGGTAGATGGCGCAGGTTTTTGAGCCGGGTGTGGCCGGCCAAACTTTTACCTCGTGTTTCTCCTATGGAGTGGACGTGAAAGTGGGCGTATCTGTAGGCGTTGGCGTCCAGGTGTTGGGGTGGGTATTCATGGACGGGGGCCTGGTAAAGGTGATGGTTCGGGTAGGGGTGGTTTCGAGATTGGGGTATTCGTGGGCGTTGGCGTCCAGGTTGGCGTCGGGGTGGGGGTATTCGTGGGCGTTGGCGTCCAGGTGGGCGTCGGGGTGGGGGTAGGCGTGCCGGCGCGTACGATGTGCGGATGCAGCCATATCGCGCGGTCCCCGTTCGGTGAACCATTGGCGAGAAGCATAAGCACAAATTTTACGTTTTTCCCGGCCAGAGCACTCAAATCTATGTCCAGACGCGTGTAATTTCCTTCGTTCACTTCATGCCATTCCCCTAAGGTCTGCAGACTCCCGCTCCCAATGCGGTAAGCCAGACGGAATTTGACGTTACAGGCCGTTGCCTGATAAGCGCAAAAG
>Ga0209227_1003232_pt1 | contig 10992 bp, 11 predicted proteins | sample YNPBryantNP2012_FD_185815 | JGI IMG/M metagenome (GOLD analysis project Ga0209227, IMG submission 185815) | Anoxygenic and chlorotrophic microbial mat microbial communities from Yellowstone National Park, USA - YNP Bryant NP 2012 (SPAdes)... ...
GTGACCTGTACCGAGCGCTGTAGAACCGAAACATCAAGCAAGAGCAGGTTGCCACCGATGAAGATGCCGATTGACGTCAAGAAAAGAGCCGCAAATAGCAGGTCCAGCTTATTTCGGGGAATCGAAGGCAAATCTACCAACTGGTAGCCAAGTCCATAGGCCTCTGATTGTACAATGGTCTGCATCGGTTTTTACTCCAGAACGGTGAAACCCACCGTCAGGAATATGAAGCCAAGAGCCAGAAGTGACAGATGATCTCTCATAGCGCAATCACCTGCGTTTTCTCGCTACCGCCAACAGGGAAGTGCCCAGAGGCAGGGTGTGACCACATCCCAGCCAGCGGCCTTCGACGTCCAGCAACCACGCGAGCACCTCATTGACAATCGGAACAGGGCGCAACTCCTGTATTGCCAGTTCCTCTATGGATGCACTACTTTGCTGCCTGGACCCACGTCTGCGGAGCGCAGATAAGTGCCGGCCTATCCACACCAGCGGGAAAATGCTCGTCATATATTGAGTGATATAGTCGACGTCGTAGCCCGTCTCAACCAGCTTGTGCTTCAAATAATCGGGTTGATAACGCCGGCAGTGGTGAGACACGTCGTCGAAGTAGCTCCAAAGCCCTGGGTGAGCGGGCACAGTTAACAACAGAATGCCATTTTCTCGGAGCATGCCCTTGAGGTCGCGCAGTACTTGCCTATCATCAGGCAGGTGCTCGAGTACATCAAATAGCCCGATGATATCAAACTGGCTGGCGAAAGGAGGGTGATGCATATCTCCCTGCACCAGTGGTGCGGAAGTCCGTTGTTGCGCGTACCTCAGGCCTTCCGCAAAGAGGTCCATGCCAACCACAGTTCCGCTGGTGCATACCTGTTCCAAGACCCTAAGCACATTGCCGGTGCCGCAGCCGATTTCCAACACCCGGTAGCCCCTCGGCAGGTCGGCCGTGAGGCGCTTAACGACCGTGGCAATAACCTGGTTACGTGCTCGAAACCAGAAATGGCGGTCTTCAACCTGGAAGAGCAGCGCAAAATATCTCGGATCGTAGCTCTGATGGGACAGCGGTCCATCCGTCACCAGCGCACCTCTTGAATCGCTTCAATGATCTGGTCTTGATCCTCGTGGGTCAGGTCGTTGTAAAACGGGAGCCGTACCAGACGGTCGCTTATATCTTCCATCACAGGACAATCTCCCGGTTTGCCGCCGAATCGCTCTCCCATCGGGGAAAGATGCAGCGGCAAATAGTGAAAAACGCTCAAGATGCCTCGCTCTTTGAGGTGCGAAATCAAACGCGTACGCGCCTTCAGATCAGGCATGAGCAGATAGAACAGGTGATACGACTGCTCACAGTCTGCTGGTACAATGGGAAGCCGCACCCCATGCTCCTGCGCCCAATCCCGAAGATGTTCGTAGTAGTATTCCCAAATCCTGCGCCGTTTGACCTGAATCTGCTCACGTGCCTCCAGTTGGGCATACAGAAATGCAGCCAGGATGTCCGACGGCAAATAGCTGGAACCGATGTCCACCCAGGTATATTTGTCCACCTCACCGCGGAAAAAGCGGCTACGATTCGTACCTTTCTCACGGACGATCTCCGCTCGCTCGATGTACTGTGGATCATTGATGAGTAGCGCTCCTCCCTCACCGCAAGTAAAGTTCTTGGTCTCATGAAAGCTTTGGGTGGCCAGGCAGCCAAAAGTGCCCAGGTATTTACCCTTGTACTTGCCAAACAGACCGTGGGCGTTGTCCTCGACGACAGCAATGTCGTGACGCTCGGCAATTTCCATGATGGCATCCAGTTCGCAGCCCACGCCCGCATAGTGCACTGGCACGATGGCTTTGGTGCGAGGTGTGATGAGCCGTTCCAGTCGCGTCTCGTCCAGATTAAGCGTGTCCGGGCGGATGTCAATGAAGATCGGCCGCGCACCGCGCAGCACGAAGGCGTTGACGGTAGAAACAAAAGTGAATGAGGGGACAATGACCTCATCTCCGGGCCGTATGTCCAGCAACAATGCCGCCATCTCCAGAGCATGGGTGCATGAGGTGGTGAGGAGCACCCTGGGAACACCCAGTGCTTGTTCAAGCAGCAATTGGCACTTTCTGGTGTAAGCCCCATCGCCCGAGGCATGGCCATACTCGATCACCTGGGTGATGTACTGCAATTCATTGCCCGCAAGACAGGGGCGGTTGAATGGAATCGAATAACCTCTTTCCATTCCTGCTTCACCTCCATTCTTGTTCTGGCGCCAGGGAGAACCCATTCTGGTTCCGCGTTGGAAGAGCCTGCCTCAGTCGTTCTACAAACCATGTCCCCATTTCTGTTGTCTTGGCTATTAGGACTGCGTTATTCTAAAAAAGCAGACATCACCAACTTGGCTTCTCCTGTAATCACGATAGCGCCATTCTGATTAACGACCTCGGTCAGCAAAGTGATCCTGCCTCTAATCTCGTCCCATTCTGTCACTCTGACCCGCACTGTAACTGTTTCGCCCACTCTAACCGGAGCTGTAAACCGTAATATCTGGCTTAGATAGATCGCCCCAGGTCCAGGCAATTTGTTTCCGAGAACGGCCGAGATCAACCCGGCAATCAGCATGCCGTGGACGATACGTCCACCGAAACGCGTCCCTTGCGCATACGTCTCATCCAGGTGGATTGGGTTCTCGTCTCCAGAAATCCGCGCATAGGCCGCAACATCGGCTTCACCGATTGTCCTGGTCAAACTGGCTTCTTCCCCGATGTCAAAATGCGTTCACTCCCGAATTGTCAGCATAGCCTCCCCCTGAGCCCAATTAGTCAAACCATTTGTGAAATGTATAATATGCATGGCTGGGCTCAAATCCCAATCGCGTCCAGACCTTCTGAACGGCAATATTGGTGATCTGAGTGGACACCACTTGGCGGGTGCATCCCCGCCCCAGGAACCACTCCATAGATCGGATCATGAACGACCGATAGATGCCACGCCCTTGCGCCGATGGGTCTACGCCGAACAAAACGCCTTCGCCCTCCTCTGGGCTATTGATCCTTAAGGTGGCAAAGCCAAGGATAGACCTGCCATCATCGGCCACCAGCACTTCGTCTGCCACTTCGCGAGAAATGCATGACCGCACCGCCCATGAGATGTAAACCTCGTCACACCTGGTGCGATCCAGGCGTGGGTCGGCGTGGTAATGGCCGAAGTAGCCATGGAACGCTCTGGCCGCTACGATCTTCACCTGTTCTTCATCACCTGGTCGAATGGAACGCACGGAAATCTCGCCCGTGTCAGGTGGAATAGGCATCTTTGTCAGAGAGCGTGCATAGTAGATCAGAGTGTCCATCAGGATGAACCCTTCCTGTTCCATAGCTTGCGCTGCCGCCAGTTCCGAGGCCAGGCAACGAGCGATCAGGAACTTCACATGATTTGCCCGGCAGAAATCTAGAACGATGGGCAGGGTGGCCAAGGTGACTTGCGAAGCGCGCACGGTTCGGATGCCAAAACGCTCCTCGTCAATAGCCGAAAGTCTTACCTCTACAGAATCAACGCTCATGATATTCCTCTGACAAGTAACATCTGACAACGTAAGCCAACGAGTTAATCTAGGGAGCAACGAACAGCCCGTAGCAACTTCGGTATCCACGCCGAAACGCGCATAGCAGTGCAATATGTATGCTACTTCTTCCCCTCCTCTGAATACACTTGTTACCGAATCACATAGGTTGGCCTTTCCATCATACGAAAATGCATACGTGCGAGGTATTCTCCGATGATCCCAAGAGCCAACAATTGTACTCCTGAGAAAATAGCAATGGTAGATGCCAGAAATGGGAAACCTGGTACACTCCCCCCCTGAATCAGGTAACGCCCGAGCACATAGACCAACATCAACAGGCCGAATAAGGCAAAACCAAAGCCCATCAGGCTGGCCAGTTGTAGCGGCAGAACACTGAAGCCTGTCATCATATTGAGCGCGTGGGTCACTAACTTGCGAAACGTGTAGTTCGACTTGCCGATCCGACGTGGGTCATGGCGTACAGAGACAGCAGCAAAGCGTGTCGTCCCCCAGGTCAGCAGTACATCAATAGAGACGAATGGACCCTGATAGTTAGCGAAAGCCTCTCGCACCCGAGTGCGAAAAACTCGGAACGCACTGACCTTACGGGCCGTCTCGGCACCCATTGCACTTTGTAATGCCAGCTTGGTGACTCTTGATGCCAGGTCACGCGAGAGTCCATGTTGCTCGCGTGCTGGTGTGCCATAGACTACATCATAACCCTCATGGAGCTTTGCCAGGAGAAGGGGGATTTCCTCGGGAGGGTTCTGAAGGTCATCGTCCATTGTGATAATGACGGGATATTGAGCCTCCCGAATGCCAGCCAGCAGAGCGTTGTGCTGACCGTAGTTACGCATCAGGTCTATGCCTCTGATCCAGGAGTACTGCCTGGCAAGCTCACAAATCACCCGCCAGCTCTCGTCTTGGCTGCCGTCGTTCACCAGGATGATCTCCCATTCGGCGGCAAACTGGGAAAGAACCGTCTTCAGGCGAGATACCAGTTCGTCGAGCGTGCCTTCGCTGTTGAAGACAGGCACAACTACAGAGATTGATGACCTCAGTGCAGGAAGCTGAAGCTGTGGTTTTGGTTGAGATTCTGTCATTGTTCTGACCTACACAGTCTCAGGTGTTCAGGGTTATATCAGCATTGCATCCAGGCTGCTTTGTAGTGATTCTTGTCCCCCGCCCAAACACGCTACAGGGCAACGAAGTGAGTTGGTACACACTGGAACAACGATGGCTTGACTATGCCCGTTGCCTGCCAGACCTCGCCCAGAGCCAGGCAGCGCATCAGGTGGCCCGTACCAATCTGAGCGCTTGTATCAGCACGGACGATAAAGGGTTGATAAATTTCTTCTATCATCTCTGAGCCTATCAGATCCGCTCTTTACGGTCGCCGGAACACCGGCTGCACGGGTTCCCCCTCAAGCCTTTGAAGTGCATCGCCCCTCTTGATGGCTTCAGCAAGGATCTCCATTGCCGCCCGATAGACGCGGAGGGTGTAATCAATATCAGCATCACTATGGCTGTAGCACACGTTCTGGCCTCCGGAGAAGAGTACACCTCGCTTAAGGCACTCCTGCTGGAACAGGCTCTTGAGCACTAAAGACTCTGCTCCTGTCTCATCCTTGAAGGTGATCACCGTGCGCGGCGGCAGCCCGATGCACTCGGTGTAGCGGTCTACCCCAAACTCCCGAGCGAGTACCTTATAGCCATCCTTTAACTTCTGACCCTGTTCCCAGAGATAACCGATGACATTTTTTTCCCGCATCTCAGTTATCGTCGCCCTGGCTGCCGCCAGCGAGAGTGTCTCACCTCCAAAGGTGAAAGAGAAGAACACTTCATCGAACTGTTCCATGATATCCCGGCGGCCCACAATCGCCGCGATGGGATACCCATTGGCCATCGCCTTGCCAAAGCAGGCCAGGTCAGGCGTCACGCCAAAGTATTCCTGAGCTCCACCCAACGCAAGACGAAAGCAGGTGACTACTTCGTCAAAAATCAGCAATGCCCCTTCACGTTGGGTTAGTTCCCGCACCTGCTGCAAAAACCCGTCACGCGGTTCAATCACACCTACGGGCTCCATGATGACCGCCGCCACCTGGCCGGGATGTTCTGCGAAGATACGCTCAAGGCTTTCAATGCTGTTGTATTCGAAGGGAACCGTCAGTCCCTGCACTGCCTTCGGCACCCCTTTGTTGCGAGTCGTCGTACCGATGTACCAATCCTGCCAGCCATGGTAGCCACAGCATGCAATCTTTTCCCGACCAGTAAAGGCTCGTGCTACTCGCACCGCCCCCGCCGTAGCGTCCGAGCCGTTCTTCCCGAAGCGCACCATCTCAGCACAAGGAATGATCTCTATGAGCATCTCGGCTAACTCCACCTCTAGCGGGTGGGGCAGTGAGAACGTCGTTCCGTCCCGCATCTGGTGCATCACGGCTTCTGTTACGGCCGGGTAGTTGTGGCCGAGGATAATCGGTCCCAGGGCCATTGGATAGTCAATGTACTCGTTGCCATCTACATCCCACACGTGGCTACCCTGGCCTCGTGCCAGAAAGACCGGAGCCACACCTTGAATAAACTGCGTCGGTCCTTTGCTGAAGGTCTGGGTGCAGGACGGGATCAGCCGCTGGGCTTTCGCCTTGAGCTCATAAGAACGTTTGAGCTCTCGGTTTTGTGGGGGTATAGGCGGCTCGCTCGCCAGCGACTTATAGTAACCTTCGTTGCGAATGATTCCCGAGTTTATCTGCATCAGATCAGGCTCCTTATCTAATAGTTCCAGGATATCCGATAATCCGAAGGGTTGTTTGTCCCCTCCGAGCCGGGCATAGATTGCCCGGACGAACTCCAGATCGGCCGGCTCGTCCACCGTCCAGCGCAGGTTACGCTTTGATAGATCTACCTCGTTCTCCACGTTGAACACGCGAAACCGGCCTGAGGCCCGAAGATAGGGCGTTACGTGTTCCCTTTCGGCCGGTAGGCGTGCTTCCCTCCAGGCTTTTTCTAACGCCGCTAACGAGAAAACTTCCACATCCATACCATCAGGATAGGTAGAGCGCAGAGTATTGGTCACATAATCATATCCGCCTTCCAGATAAGTACTAACCACCTTATCCACGACTTGTGGGTCAATCAGCGGACAATCCGCAGTGATGCGCACTACCACATCCGCATTGAAGTGCCTGGCGGTTTGGTAGAAGCGATCGAGCACGTCTGTTTCGTGACCACGGAAGAACTCGATGTCGTTTTGAACACAGAATTCAGCAACAGCATCATCGCTTGATCTGTTGGATGTCGCAACAACGACTTTATCCACAGATCGGGCTATACGCACCCGGTTGACCACGTGCCAGAGCATAGGACGCCCTGCGATCTCTGCCAGCACTTTACCTGGAAGCCGGTTGGCACCCATGCGGGCCTGAATGATGGCAACGACCTTTGGTTTGTCTCCCATACTTTACCCCTGAAGTCTTACAACCTGTCCCGTCTCAGCCGAGGCTTTGGCTGCCAGTGCCACTTCCAGCACGCACGCAGCCTCAAACACGTCTAAAGCTGGTTTTTCTTGGCCGCTCAGGCATCGCAGAAAATGGCGCATCTCGTCCAAGTACATTTCATTGGGTTCCCAACCTGACGGGTTTGTAAAGACCTGCCAGTCGTGCGTTGCTGCTGAATACCAGCGCACCTCACCGGATGAATAGTCCCAGCGGATTGTTCCCTCATCACCGATAATGTGACAGGTGCGATTGTAAGCACGCTGGACGTAGTCCAGGTGGACTTCTCCGATACTACCAGAGGCGAAACGGAGCAGGATGGCTGCCGTATCCTCGGTCTCGATCTCCAGACGGCTGAGCTTGCCGGCGAAGCAAGCGACGGCTTCCACTTCGCCGAGCATCCACCGGATGTAATCGATCTCATGGATGGCATCGAGGATCACCCCGCCACCAAGGTCGCGTCGAGCACTATAGGTCTTGCGGTAGTCTTCCCACGGATGCCAGTCGGGCAGATATTGTCCTACTGCAACCCGAGCAGCAACCACTTGACCAATAGCCCCTTCCTCAAGCAACTTCTTGACTTTCACCAAACCAGGATGGAAACGCATGTTGCATCCCACCAGCGTGATGAGATCACGCTCTCTTACAACGTTCAATAGTCGATCTACACCTTCCAACCGGTCCGACAGAGGCTTCTCGATGAACAGATGACACCCCTGCTCAGCGGCTTGCAATGCTAACGGAACATGCATGCTGGTAGGCGCCGTGATCAGCGCGACATCCGGCCCTCGCTCCCACGCATCTTCCAGGTTATCCACGGCTTCGACACCGAATTGGCACTCCACCTCGCTTCGGCGGTCAGCCTGGACGTCAAAAGCCAGAATCTCTCCAGCGTTCAGTGCAATCAAATTCCTGATATGGCGTTTCCCAATGGAACCACAGCCAATGACCAGAAAGCGCAGTGACGGTTCACGAACATTAGTGGGCATAATTCCGCAGCCCTCCCTAGTAACGGTGCTGCTCTCTATGCAAACTCCGCTACCTCATCAGGGGTGAAATGAACCTTCAACATAGTGGTCTCTGAGCTTCTTCTGCAAAAGCCATATCCCGATTCGCTCGCTTTCAGCGACCTCTCCCGTTAAGGTCTTCGAGGAGTGATCAGCCGTTATCAAGCACACCGGATGGTACAGTCCTGACGCTGTGAAAATACCAGCGTAGTTCTGCTTATAGGTGTAGACCTTTTCATCGTCCAGGTGATGGTATCGCACTTTTGTCAGGTTAGAAGGGAAGAAGTCACCGATGATCAGAAAGCCACCATCTACCAAGAGCCGGTCTATTTCGGCGACAGAACGGAGAAGATTGGTCCGGTCTATCCAGTGAAACACGAAGTTGACGATGATGAGGTCAAACAACTCTTGTAGGGGAATTGCGTACGCCACCCCCCCCACGAACTCTACACAGGGAAATCTGGCCTTGCCATCAACTATTATCGCTTCAACGGAAGGCTCAACAGCTACCACTCTAGCACCATAACGTTCGGAGATGGCTGCCAGTCTGAAACCGTTGGCCGCTCCAATCTCCAGTACACTGCTGGGGCGTAGATGGTAGAGTTCCATCAGCTTGAGAGGGAGGTCTGCTTCAGGATCGAATCGCTCCAGAGCATCTTTATTCCGCCTAAACCACCTATCGCCCTCAAAGGCGGCAAAAATCTGATCCTGGCTAGATAGCATAGTAGCTCACCACCTTCCTAACGGCCTCAATAACATCTTCAACATCTTGATCAGTCATACCATGAAACATGGGCAGGCTAATTAACTGCTCATACGCTCTCTCAGCCACCGGACATTCACCCCCCTGGTAGCTGAAACGTTCCCGATAGTAGGGGTGCAGATGTACTGGGATATAATGGACATTGACACCTATATTCTCAGCCCGCAGCGTACGGAAGATCTCAGCTCTGCCCACGCGAAGTTTTGGCAAATCTAACCGGATAGGATACAAATGCCAGGCTGGATTCACATCCGGTCGCACTGCTGGAGGAATCACAGCTCGCATATCCTGAAAACTCGCGTTGTACCGTGCCGCAATCTCACGACGGCGCGCTAAATTGGCATCCAGCCTTCGCAATTGAGATAGCCCGAGTGCACACCCAATATCTGTCAGGCGATAGTTGTATCCTAAGGCCACCATCTCATAGTACCATTGCCCCTGAGCCTGGCGTTGGCGGGCATCGCTATCAATACCGTGATTACGAAACATCCGCAGGCGCCGAGCAAGTTCTACGTCGTTAGTAGTGACCATCCCGCCCTCGCCGGTCGTGATATGCTTCACTGGATGAAAGCTGAACATCGTCATGTGGCTGATACTGCCAACCCGCCGGCCTTTGTATTCCGCACCCAGGGCATGACAGGCGTCTTCAATTACCACTAATCCATGGCGATCGGCCAATTCCAAAAGGGGGTCTAGATCCGCCGGATGACCAGCATAGTCAACAGGCAGGATAGCTTTGGTGTGAGATGTGATGCGCCGACCTACTTCATCGGGATCAAGGTTTAGCGTGTCGGGGCAGACATCGGCAAAGACCGGCCTCGCACCCTGATAAAGCACACAATTTGCCGTCGCGCAAAAGGTCATAGGTGTGGTAATGGCTTCGTCGCCCGGCCCCAGGCTCGCTGCAAAGGCTGCTCCGTGCAACGCCGCCGTCCCAGAGCTGAAACTCACGGCGTACCTAGCACCTACATATTCGGCGAAAGCCTCCTCGAACTCGGCTACCTTCGGTCCAGTTGTGATCCAATCGGACCGCAGGACTTCGACAACCGCACGAATGTCATCTTCATCAATGTTTTGGTGGCCATACGGCAACAGCGTTTTGCGCACTGGCTGACCACCATGGATGGCTAAGGTTGCTTCTTTTCTCCCTACTACAGCCATTCGATCATCCTCCGTAATCCTTCAACCGAGAGCCAACGGGTATTCGTGTCGCTGGTATACCGAAAACCTTCTGGTAGTGGCTTAGCCCCAGCCCAGTTTTCCATCCGCCACCAAGGATATACCGGCTGGATGATATACATATCGTCCAACTCAACCGTGTGGCGTGCTTCGTCCTCAGAAATGAGGACTTCATGTAGTTTTTCACCAGGCCGGATCCCAATATATTCCACCTCACAATCAGGTGCTATCGCCTTGGCCAAATCCAGGATATTCATGCTCGGAATCTTCGGCACGAAGATTTCCCCACCATACATTATCTCGATGCACTTTATAACAAACCTTACTCCCTGCTCCAACGTGATCCAAAAACGGGTCATCCGCGGATCTGTTATAGTGATTCTTCCTTGCTTCCGTTGTTCCAGGAAAAGCGGGACCACACTGCCTCGACTGCCTACCACGTTGCCGTAGCGGGCGCAACTGAAGCGTGTGCCGCCTTCCCCGGAATAGGAATTGCCCTGCACGAACAGCTTCTCAGCACAAAGCTTTGTGGCTCCATAGAGATTGATAGGATTTACAGCTTTGTCTGTGCTGATAGCTATGACCTTTTTCACTCCCTGGTCAACGGCAGCATCGATTACGTTCTTCGCGCCTATGATGTTGGTCTGGACTGCCTCAAAAGGATTATACTCACAGGCCGGTACCTGCTTCAGCGCAGCCGCGTGCACAACAATATCCACTCCATGGAAAGCGCGGTATAGCCGCTCTCGATCACGCACATCGCCAATAAAATAACGCATTGGCGAATCACCCGTATCGGGGTATACTTGACGCATTTCATGCTGCTTGAGCTCATCCCGGCTAAAGATAATCAGCTTCTTCGGGTGGTAGTCGCGCAGCAAGATCTCTGTGAATTTCTTGCCGAATGAGCCGGTACCACCTGTGATGAGTAATGAGCTTTCATGCCAATTCATAAACTCAACCTCGTTCATATTCATCTACAAGCATGCGGCAGATAGTCCGTACGCACACCATCT
>Ga0209227_1003233_pt1 | contig 10992 bp, 10 predicted proteins | sample YNPBryantNP2012_FD_185815 | JGI IMG/M metagenome (GOLD analysis project Ga0209227, IMG submission 185815) | Anoxygenic and chlorotrophic microbial mat microbial communities from Yellowstone National Park, USA - YNP Bryant NP 2012 (SPAdes)... ...
CGTCGTCCCTGTTGACAAACCGCCAGCCTGCTGGTATGATGCTATTACCTAAAACACTCCAGGAGCGAAATCGTTGCGAGAGGATCACCCCCGACGGAAGGCGGACCACATCCGGATCAGCCTGGAAGAGGACGTCTCGTTTGAGACGCTGACGTCCGGGTTTGAGCGCTACCGGTTCGTCCACTGCGCCCTGCCCGAAATCTCGCTGGAGGCGGTGGACACCGCGGTCGTTTTTCTGGGCAAACGGTTGCAGGCCCCCTTGCTGATTTCCTCTATGACCGGCGGGACGCCCCAGGGGCGGGAGATCAACCGGCGGCTGGCCCGCGCGGCCCAGGAGGCCGGCATCGGGATGGGACTGGGCTCCCTGCGGGCCGCCCTGGAGGACCCGACGCTGGCGGAAACATACCGGGTTCGGGACGTGGCCCCGGACATCCTGCTCCTGGCCAATCTGGGAGCGGTACAGTTGAACTACGGGTACACCGTTGACCACTGCCGCCGGGCGGTGGAGATGGTGGAGGCCGACGGCCTGGTCCTGCACCTGAATCCCCTCCAGGAGGCCCTCCAGCCCGAAGGGCAGACGGATTTCTCCGGCCTCCTGCGCAAGGTAGAGGCGGTGTGTCGGGCGCTGGAAGTGCCCGTCATTGTCAAGGAAGTGGGTTGGGGGCTCTCCGCCGACGTGGCCCGCCGCCTGGCCGACGCGGGCGTGGCGGCGCTGGACGTGGCGGGCGCGGGCGGCACCTCGTGGAGCCAGGTGGAGATGTACCGGGCCGAGAACGGCCTCCAGCGAGCCGTCGCCGCGGCGTTCCGGGATTGGGGCATCCCCACCGCCGAGGCGGTGCGGGAGGTCCGGCAGGCCCTCCCCCACATCCCCATCGTCGCCAGCGGCGGTATCCGGGACGGCATCCAGGTCGCCAAAGCGATTGCCCTGGGGGCGACCGTCTGCGGGGTTGCCCGCCCGTTTCTGGTGGCGGCGGCGGAATCGGCCGAAGCGGTCGCCGAGACGGCGGCCGTCCTTATCACCCAACTGCGCGTGGCGATGTTCGCCGTGGGCGCGCCGGACCTTTCGGCCCTTGCCCGCGCGCCGCTGGTAGGGGACAGAGAACCACGAAGGACACGAAGGGTACGAAGGATTGAGCGTCATTTGTGAAACTTCGTGCCCTTCGTGGATCAACCCTCTGCGCTCTCTGCGTCTCTGCGGTGAATTTGGCGGCGGGGGATGCGGGCCAGCACCCGCAGCCCCAGTGCCTCCAGTTCCCCCTCCTCGCGAACGGTGGGGTCCAGGTAGTGCCAGAGAAGGGCCAGCCCCACTCCCAGCCCCAGCGCCAGCGCCAGACGGATCGCCGGGCCCAGCAGTTGCGCCCGCAGGGACGGGGGGAGCGGCACCGGCGTCGGTTCGTCCAGCAGCCGGGCCGCCGGCCCCGCCTCCTGGGGCCAGGGGATTTGCGGGAAGTAGGACGGGCCGTTCTCCGTCAGTTCCGCCGCTATTGCCTGCGCCACCGCCACCGCCTGCGCCGGGTCGGGCCAGGTGAGGTAGACCACCAGGATGGACTGCGCGTTGTCGGTGACGATGGCGCCCTGGATGGCCGCGGGGTCGGCGGAGAGGCCCCCTCCCGCCAGCCGCGCGGCGACGGCCTCCGCGAAGGCCCGCGTCCGGGCGACGTCCGCCAGCCCGTTGGCGATGTACTCCGAGGTCAGCCAGGAGTAGTACCGGTCGTAGTCCACGCTCAGGCCCGCGGGGACCGTCCCGGCGGCGAAGCGCATGACCACCTGGTAGAACGTCGGCGGGGACTGGTAGGTGACCAGCAGGTGGACCAGCACCACCAGCACCGGGGCCGCCACCAGCCACCAGCGCCGCCAGAGAACCCTCAAAAACGCGCGGAGTTCCACTTCCCTTCCTCAGATAGACCACAGACGACGGACCACGGACGACGGTGGTCGGTGGTCCGTGGTCCGTGGTCGGTGGTCGGTGGTCATCACTCCAGAATATCCCGGAAGCCCGTCGCCTCTACTCCTCTTCTTCCTCCTCCTCCACCACCTTCCGGCGACGGACCAGTTCGGGTTCCGCTTCCGACGGAGCGGGAGCCTCTTCTTCCACCTCTTCGGCAACCTCCAGCGGGGTGACCCGCACCACCATCTCCTCCGGGTCATCCAGAACCCGAATGGTGGGAGGAAGCGTCAGGTCCCCTACAGTAATCTGCTGGTCCGCCTCGGTCAGGATACTCAGGTCCACTTCCACCGCTTCTATCAGGTCGCGAGGAAGACACTCAATCTCCAGCGTCTGCTTCCCCTGTAGCAGGATTCCTTCCCGGCGCTCTACGACCGGGGAGGAGCCGACCAGAACAATGGGGATTTCCATCGTAATCGGCTTATCCATTTCCACCCGGTAGAGGTCCACATGAAGCAGAGACCGGCGAATGGGGTCCCGTTGTAACCCTCGCACCAGCACCTGAAAAGCAGACGGTTCGCCGCTAATAGAAAGAGTGATCAAGTGGCTGGTGCCGGCATGACCGATGACCGCTTCCGCTTCCGCAGCCGGAATTTGCAGCGGCCGACTCTTCGCGTCCGGACCGTAGAGAACGGCCGGAACCCACCCCTCTCTCCGCAAACGGCGCACCTGCTTGCCGACCAACGTGCGCGTCTGAGCGCTCAGTTCCAGTTGTGCCATCATACCTCCCGATCCCGATGAGTATTGTGCGCAGGAAACAAGTCTGCAATGAAAAAGGCGGGCAAGCCCGCCTGGCTACGGCCAATATTCTAACCCAATTCATATCTTTCGTCAAGGCCTTCTCAAGTCAGGGTGTGTCCCAGTTTTGTCGGGCTGGGCCGCTGGCCTTTTCGCCTGGCCGTAAACGGCCAGGCTCAGGCAAAGATGAGGCGCTAAAGCGCCCCTCTTCGCCCTGGCAACCCGTGTTCCGTTTGTAGGACAACTGCTTGCAGTTGTCCTACAACAGGGAGAGGGCGCTTCCAGCGCCCGGTACTTCCTCAGCCAGGCCGTTTACGGCCTGGCCTACCGGGCTCCCGACGATTTTGGGACACACCCTCAAGTCAGCGGCCACTTGACGAGAAACGGGAAATCCGGTAAAATCTCTCCGTCCCCCCTGGAAACATAGGGTGCGACGGAGTGCCGCTCTCCGCCGCACCTTGTGAATTCTATTCCCAAGGAGGCATCTGTGAAAGAACTGAGCACTCTGGAACAAGGCATGCTCTACGGCGTCATCGCCACCGCCATCGTCGGCCTCCTCTACGCCCTCTGGCTCTGGCGCGATACGGTGCGCCGGGACAAGGGGAGCCAGAAGATGCAGGAGGTGTGGCAGGCGATTAAGGTAGGGGCCGAGGCCTACCTGCGACGCCAACTCCAGACCATCCTCCCCATCCTCGGCCTGCTGGTCGTCCTCCTCTTCCTCAGCGTCTACGTGATTGCGCCCTCCCGCGAGGCCTACGACCTCTTCGGCGAGCGGGCCCGTCTGGTCCTGGGGCTGGGACGGGCGGGGGCCTTCATCCTCGGGGCCACCTTCTCCCTGCTGGTGGGCCAACTGGGGATGCGGGTCGCCATTGAGGGCAACGTGCGGGTGACCGCGGAGGCGGTGCGCGGCAGTTACAACGGCGCGCTCACCGTCGCCTACCGGGCCGGCACCTTCACCGGCATGCTCACCGACGGCCTGGGGCTCCTGGGCGGCACTATCATCTTCTTGATTTTCGGCCGCGCCGCCCCGGATGCCCTCCTGGGCTTCGGGTTCGGCGGCACCCTCCTGGCCCTCTTCATGCGGATCGGCGGCGGCATCTACACCAAATCCGCCGACGTCGGGGCCGACCTGGTGGGCAAAGTGGAGGCGGGGGTGCCGGAGGACGACCCCCGCAACGCGGCCGTCGTCGCCGACCTGGTGGGGGATAACGTCGGCGACTGCGCCGGGATGGCCGCCGACATCTTTGAGTCCTACGAGGTCACCATCGTCTCCACCCTGATTCTCGGCATCGCCCTGGCCCATGTCACCGGGGAGATTGTCTGGATTGTCTACCCGCTCATTGTGCGGGCCATCGGGGTCATCTCCTCTATCCTGGGGACGTTCACCGTTCCCATCTGGGAGCGGTTCCCGCTGAAGTTCCTCCGCGCCCGGGACGCCGAGGAGGCCATGTTCCGCTCCTACGAGGTCTCCAGCGTCAACACCGTCCTCTGGTCCTTCCTCTTTGCCTGGTGGTACGCCCAGGACTGGCGGCTGGCCCTCCTGAACGCGGTCGGCGTCGGGCTGGCGGTCAGTTTCAACCCCATCACCTCCTATTTCACCTCCGCCAAGCGCAAGCCGGTCCAGGAAATTGTGCAATCCACCCGGACCGGCTCCGCCACCACCGTCCTCTCCGGCCTCTCGGTGGGGATGGAGACCAGCGTCTGGAGCGTGCTGGTCATCTGCATCACGATGGGCATCTCCTACCTGATCGCCCACCTCTTCCCGCCGGCCAACATCCAGGCCCTGGGCGAACAGGGCATCCTGCTCTATATGCTCTACGGCGTGGCGATGGTCGGCATCGGGATGCTCTCCCACACCGGCAACAACGTGGCGATGGACTCCTACGGCCCCATCGCCGACAACGCCAACGGCATCGCCGAGATGGTCGGCGTGGACCCCAAGGCGATGCACATTATGGCCGAACTGGACGCGGTGGGGAACACGACGAAAGCCATCACCAAGCAGATCGCCATCGCCTCCGCCGTCATTGCCGCCACCAGTCTGTTCTTCTCCTTCGTGACCGATGTCTCGCTGGTGCAGGAGCGGCTGGGGTTGCCGGTCCAGCAGTGGCTCCTCTCCACGGGCATCCGGGTCTCCCTGTTAGAGGGGGTCATCGGGTTCCTGATCGGCGGGGCGCTGCCGTTCTTCTTCTCGGCCTTCGCGCTGCGGGCAGTCAGCCGGGGCGCGTCGCTGGTGGTGGAGGAAGTACGGCGGCAGTTCCGCATCCCCGGGGTGATGGAGGGCAAAGTGAAGCCCGATTACGGGAAGGTCGTCGCCATCACCACGGCGGCCGCGCAGAAGGAACTGGTCAGCCTGGTGGTCCTCTCGGTGACGCTGCCGCTGCTGGTGGGCATCCTCTTCCAGGTGGAGGCACTGGGGGCGTTCCTGGCGGGGGTCATCCTCTCCGGGCAATTGCTGGCGGTCTTCATGGCTATCGCCGGGGGCGCGATGGACAACGCCAAGAAGTACATTGAGGACGGCCACCTGGGCGGGAAGGGCTCCGAGCCGCACAAGGCCAGCGTCGTCGGCGACACGGTGGGCGACCCGCTGAAGGACACGGCGGGCCCGGCCCTCAACCCGATGATCAAGGTGGTCAACCTGGTGAGCCTGCTGGCGGCGCCGCTGCTGGTGCAGTACCGGGACCATCCCATCCCGCTGGCCCTTGCGGCCGCCATCCTGCTGGTCCTGCTGGTCTGGGCGATCGGGCAGAGCCGTCGGAGTCTGGAGGTGCCCGGCGGTGCCCCGGTGGAAGCCGTTGCAGCGGCTGTTCCCGGTGGTGGGAGCGACGGCGAATAGCGGCGATTCGCTCTGCCCCCCTGCCCGGGGGTGAACGGGAGGGGTTTTGCGGCGCGGCTTCCGGGCAGAGGCCAGGCCCGCGATGCCCAATCCCCCCAGCAACGCGCCGGCCAGCAGCACCGACACCGGCTCCGGCACCGTCGCCGGGGGCATGGCCGCCGGGGTAGGGGTGGGGGGCGGGGTAGGAGAAGCGGTCGCCGTGAGGGTCGGAGAGGGGGTTGGGGTGAACGTCGCCGCCGGGATGGGAGTGGGCGTCGGGGTCGGGGTGGCAGTGGGCGGTGGCGGCGGCGTCGCAGCGGGCGCGGTGGGAGCGGGCGGCACGGCGGCCCCGGCGCCGTTCTCCTCCACCAGCAATAGCGGCGGCCCACCGACCCGGCACAGGTCGTCGCCGCTGCAGCCGGGAAGCGTGAGGAAATAATACCCCCGGTCCGGGTGGACAATCCCGGCATCACCGTGGGCGTTGACCAGCAGGGCCCGCGTCGTCTGGGCCGGCACCATCAGAGCCTGGGTGATGGGGGTGCGGGCCCACGCGACCGTCGTCACCTGCGGCCCCCGGTCCACCACCACCACGCTGACATCGTCCCGCCGTTCCCACTGGGCGGAGCGGAAGCCCCCCAGATAGGTCGCGGCCACCTGGCAGGCCGTGAAGGCCGGGCGGCGGACACCGTCCGCGCTGATGAGCCCGTACTGTGCTTCCCCTGCCCTGTCCACCATCCGGTAGACGGCCACCCGTTCGGCCCCGCCCGCGATCCCCAGCGCGACCGCCTGGATGATGAAAGCGGCCTGCTCTTCTGGCTGCAACCCGTCCCCCTCTTCGGATACCGGAGTGCCGGTTTCCACCCATATCTCCTTCCCCAGACCGTACTCCGCCAGCAGGCGACGGTAGAAGACGGTGAGGTCGTAGATACTCTCCGGCTGGTCGTAAACGTCCAGTGTCAGGACGTCAAAGTAGAAGCCACGAGCGCGGGCCTGGGGGTCCGCTGCCAGCGCGTCCAGCAGGCGGCGGACGAAGGGGGGATTGCCCTGGAGGACGTCGGGCCAGTGGGACACGCCGCCCAGGTGGATGACCGCGCGGGAATTGGCCGCCCGGGCCGCCGTCCAGGCCACCCGCAGGAGTCCGGCGAAGTCCGCCGCCGACCCGGGCCAGTTCTCCGGCCGGTCCGGCCCCTCCCAGACCACCCAGTGGTCAATCCGACCGGTGTACCGCCGGACGACGGTCCCCACGAAGACCGCCCAGAGATTTTCGGGGTCGTCGGGGGCGGTCTCCAGGCCCCGGGGCAGGCCGGTAGTGGGGTCGGCGGCCCACGCGGGCACGCCGCTCAGCACGCCCACTACCTGACGGCCCAGCGCCAGTTCCAGGGCCAGTTGCTCATCGGAGAGGGGTGGATTCCAGTCGGCGGGGCCGTTGGGCTGGATGTCGTCCCAGCGGAAGGGGACGGTGGTCCAGCCGACCCCCAGGTCGGCGGCGGCCCAGGGGGCCTCGTGGGCCGCGACAACGCCGAAACGGGGGTCGGGCGCGCCAGCGGCCCCCCTCATCGGCGCCAGCAGGCCGGCGAGGAGGGCCGGGACCAGCAGGAGAATCCGAATGATACGGCGGCCTCGTCCCATAGAAACCGCAGTGATTGACCACAAAGGGCACAAAGTTTAGCAGTTAGTGGTCAGGGGTTAGGGGTTAGAAAAACAGGCTAACCCCTGACAACTGACCCCTGACGGCGAAAATTCCTTCGTGCCCTTCGTGTGGCCTTTGTGTCCTTCGTGGTTTTCACAGAAACCTTAAAATTTTCGCCAGGTACTGGACAAATTGAAAAAAGTGGTGTATAATGGTACATAGTGGTATAAAGTGGAATAAATCCCCTTGTTTTGCCCAATTTTTACCGCGCCAGTGGGAGAAGGAGTAGAACAAATGTTCCTGGGCGAGTACATCCACACCATAGACGATAAAGGTCGCCTCGTTGTCCCGGCCAAGTTCCGCAACGCCCTGGCCGGAGGGATGGTCATCACCAAAGGGGTGGACCGGTGCCTGGTCATCTACCCGATGGATGAGTGGCAGGCGTATCGGGAGCGTATCTCGTCCCTGCCGACGATGGACCGGAACGCCCGGGACCTGCGGCGGCTGATTTTTGCTGGCGCGGTGGACATCGTACCCGACGCCCAGGGCCGCTTCGTCGTCCCCCCCGCACTGCGAGAGTATGCCGGCCTGGATGGGCAGGTGGTCATCGCTGGTTGTGACACCTACATTGAAGTCTGGAATCCCGAAGAGTGGGCCAGAGTGCAAGCCCGCGTGACCCAGAACGAAGAAAACGCCGAGCGATGGGCCACTCTGGGGGTATAGGCCTCACCCCATCCCCCGGCCGCGGCGAAGAGGCCGGAGGAGGGGGAAGGACAGATGCCCTTTCCCCCCAGGCACACCGCTCTCCGCTTCACATTCCCGTCCTTTTACAGGCGGTGCTTTCGTTTCTGCAGGTCCGGCCCGGCGGCGTCTACATTGACGGGACGGTGGGTGGAGGGGGACACGCGGCGGCCATTCTGGATGCCTCCGCCCCCGACGGCCGCCTGCTGGGCCTGGACCGGGACCCGGCGGCACTGGAAGTTGCCCGGGAGCATCTGGCCCCCTACGGGGAACGGGTCACCCTTCGCCGGGGTTCCTTCGCCGACCTGCTGCACCTGGCCGAAGGGTTCATCCCGGCCGACGGCGTGTTGCTGGACCTGGGGCTTTCCTCCCTGCAGTTGGCCGACCCCGCCCGGGGGTTTTCGTTTTCCCAGGACGGTCCGCTGGATATGCGGTTTGACCCGTCGGAGGGGCCGACCGCCGCCGACCTGGTCAACACCCTCTCGGTCCGGGAACTGACAGACTTATTGTACCGATATGGCGAGGAAAAGCAAGCGCGGCGGATCGCGGAAGCGATGGTCGCCGCCCGTCCCCTCTATCGGACGGCCGAACTGGCCACACTGATAGAGCGGACGGTGGGGCGGCGGGAGAAGATTCACCCCGCCACGCGGACCTTCCAGGCGCTGCGCATCGCGGTCAACCGGGAACTGGAGGCGCTGGAGGCGGTGTTGCCTCAGGCGCTGGAGGCGCTCCGGCCCGGGGGGCGGCTGGTGGTCATCAGTTTCCATTCCCTGGAAGACCGCCTCGTCAAACAGTTTCTGCATCGGGAAGCGCGGAATTGCATCTGCCCGCCGGAGATTCCGGTCTGCGTCTGCGGGCATCGGGCGCAGGTACGGGTGTTGACCCCGAAGCCGGTGCGGCCCGATGCGGCGGAGGTCGCCGCCAACCCCCGGGCCCGTTCGGCCCGGCTGCGGGCGGCGGAGAAAGTCAGCAAGTAGTGGTCAGTGGTTCATCATCAGGGGTCGGTGGTCCAATGACAGGCGCTCAGCGGAAACCTGAGGATGTCCGGTCACCCGGCGACAATCGTCCTGCCGGCCCTCCCCGGCCCCATCGGCGCGGGAAGGGCTGGGATTTCGGTTTCCGTACAGGAGGGGACCTGAACCACCGGGGGGCGCTGTTCCTGTTCGGCTTGCTGATGGTCAGTGGGTTACTGGCGTCACTCTATCTGGGACTGGTCAGTTATACACTCCTTAAAGCCCGACACGTTCAGGACCTTCAGGAAATGCTCCTCCAAACCCAGGCGGTCAATGCGACCCTGGAAAAGCAAATCGGGGAAAAGCAACAGAACCTGTTACAGCAAGCCATTCAGATGGGTTTCGTCCCTGCTTCCCAGGTGGAAACTGTAGGTCCCTGACCATGCCTGTCCATATCCGTCCCCGGCTGACGTTTCTGGCACTCCTGCTGGTGCCCCTGGCCCTGCTCCTGGTCTGGCGCCTGCTGGACATCCAGGTCGTCCACGGTGCCGCCTATCGCCAGCAGGCGGTCCAGGAGCGGCGGCGGGACCTGGCCCTTCTGGAACCCCCTCGGGGCTCCATTGCCGACGCCAACGGTTTCCCCCTGGCCATTAGCGAGCCCCACTACCAAATCTCTGCCAGCCCCATATATATCGCGAACGTCGGGGCGGTGGCAGAAATCCTGTCTCCGATTCTCCAGATTCCCGCCGAGACCCTCTCCGCCACGATGGCCCAAACATCCCAGGGCGTGATTCTGGCCCCCTACGCCTCCTGGGAGCAGGGAGAAGAGGTCAAGAAGTTGAGACTGTCCGGAGTCCAGGCAAGCCCGCACTGGTTGCGGCGGTACCCCCACGGGCCTCTGGCGGCACACCTGCTGGGCTTCACCGCCTGCAGTGGGGAAGGGTTCTACGGACTGGAGGGGTACTACGACCGCGCGCTTCGCCCTCTGACAGTAGAGGTGGTGACAGAGGTGGACCCGTCCGGCATGCAGCCACTCCCCCATGAGGAAGGCCAGATTCCCACCCCCCAGCGGGGCAACCACCTGATATTGACGCTGGACCTGGCGATGCAGATGGCCGCCGAGGAGGAACTGGCCCGGGGGCTGACGGAGTTCGGCGCCGAGAGGGGGCTGGTCATCGTGATGGACCCCCGAACCGGGGCCATCCTGGCGCTGGCCGTCCAGCCGTCCTTTGACCCCAATGAGTATCTGCAGTACCAGGAGGAAATGTTCCTGAACCCCGCCGTAAACACCCAGTACGAACCCGGCTCCATCTTCAAAATCATCACCCTGGCCGGAGCGCTGGATAGTGGCGCGGTGTCCCCGGAGTTTACGTACGTGGATACCGGACGGATAGAGGTGGGGGGACAGGTCATCACCAACTGGGACAATCAGGCCTACGGGGAGCAGGACCTGGTCGGGCTGATGGGGCATTCGCTGAACGTGGGCGCGGCCACGCTGGCCGTGCGGATGGGCCCGGGGACGTTCTACCGCTACGTCCGGACCTTCGGCTTCGGGCAACCCACCGGGGTGGACCTGCAGGGGGAGGTCGCAGGGACGGTCCACATGCCGGGGGACCTGGACTGGTACGATTCGTATCTGGGGACCAACGCCTACGGGCAGGCGATTGCGGTGACGCCGATGCAGATGGCGGCGGCGGTGGCGGCCGTGGCCAATGGGGGGCGCCTGATGCGGCCCTACGTGGTCGCCCGGCAGATTCGGCCCGACGGGTCGGTGCTGGATTCCCGCCCCGTCGTCCGGGGGCAGCCTATTTCCCCCGAGACGGCCCGGGTCGTCACCGAGATTCTGGCCCAGGCCACGGAGCGCCACATCCCTCAGGCGACCGTCCCCAACTACCGGATTGCCGGGAAGACCGGGACGGCCCAGATTCCGGTCCCCGGCGGGTACGACCCGCGCGGGACCATTGCGTCGTTCGTGGGGTTCGGGCCGGTGGAGGACCCGCGCCTGCTGATCCTGGTGCGGCTGGACCGCCCCCGTACTTCTCCCTGGGCGTCCCAGACCGCCGCCCTCGTCTTCCAGCGGCTGGCCCTGCGGATTCTACCTTTAGCCACGAATTTCACGAATTAACACGAATTTTCGGTTTTAGCCACGAATTTCACGAATTAACACGAA
>Ga0209227_1003234_pt1 | contig 10990 bp, 9 predicted proteins | sample YNPBryantNP2012_FD_185815 | JGI IMG/M metagenome (GOLD analysis project Ga0209227, IMG submission 185815) | Anoxygenic and chlorotrophic microbial mat microbial communities from Yellowstone National Park, USA - YNP Bryant NP 2012 (SPAdes)... ...
ACCGGGGAGATGGTCTTCAACACCAGCATGACCGGCTACCAGGAGATACTCACCGACCCTTCCTACAAGGGCCAGGTGGTCTGCATGACCTACCCGCTCATCGGCAATTACGGGGTGAACGATGAGGACCTGGAGTCGGAAGGGCCGCAGGTGGAGGGCTTCGTGGTCAGGGAATGCTGCCGCACCCCCTCCAACTGGCGCGCGACCATGTCCCTGGGTGATTACCTGAAAGAACACGGCATCGTGGGCATCGAGGGCGTGGATACCCGCGCCCTAACCCTGCACCTCCGCTCCCGGGGGGCCATGAAGTGCATCATCTCCACCGAGGACACCGACCTGGTCTCGTTGAAGGACCGCTTGGACAGCGCCCCGGGGATCGTTGGGATGGACCTGGTCAGGGAGGTCACCTGCCGGGAACCCTACCGCTGGACCGATCCGGCTGTCCCCCCCATGGGGAGGGGAGTTATGCCGGAAAGAGACCGGGGGGAGCGCCCCCTGCACGTGGTCGCCTACGATTGCGGGATAAAGCGCAACATCCTGCGCATCCTCGCCGCGCTGGGGTGCGAGGTCACCGTGGTGCCCGCCTCCACCCGCGCCAACCGGGTGCTGGAAATGGGGCCGGACGGCATCTTCCTGTCCAACGGTCCGGGCGACCCCGAGGGAGTGCCCTACCTCATCGAGGAGGTGCGCAAGCTGTTGGGTGTCAAGCCCATCTTCGGCATCTGCTTAGGGCAGCAGATCCTGGGTCTGGCCCTGGGAGGGCGGACCTACAAGCTCAAGTTCGGCCACCGGGGTGCCAACCAGCCGGTGAAGGACCTGCGCAGCGGGCGCATCCTCATCACCGCCCAGAACCACGGTTTCTGCGTGGACTTAAAGACCATCGAGGAGGTGGCCGAGCCCACCATGATCAACCTCAACGACCAGACCCTGGAAGGCCTGCGGCACCGCGTCTTCTCCGCCTATTCCGTGCAGTTCCACCCGGAGGATTCCCCGGGGCCCCACGATGCCGTTTACCTCTTCGGGGAGTTCATCAGGGCCATGCGGGCCAGGCGGGGTGAGGGTGGTGCCTAAGCGCAGGGACCTCTCCAAGATCCTCATCATCGGCTCGGGCCCCATCGTCATCTCCCAGGCCTGCGAGTTCGATTACTCCGGCACCCAGGCCTGCAAGGCGCTCAAGGAAGAGGGTTTCCAGGTGGTGCTGGTCAATTCCAACCCCGCCACCATCATGACCGACCCGGAGATGGCCGACCGCACCTACATCGAGCCCATCACCCCCGAGGTGGTGGAGATGATCATCGCCCGCGAGCGGCCCGACGCCCTGCTCCCCACCCTGGGCGGCCAGACCGGCCTCAACGTGGCGGTGAAGGTGGCGGAGGCCGGGGTGCTGGACCGTTACGGGGTGGAGATGATCGGGGCCAACCTCCAGGCCATAAAAAAGGCGGAGGACCGGGACCTCTTCCGGATGGCCATGCGTTCCATCGGATTGGACCTCCCGCGCTCCGGCCTGGCCCACGACATGGAGGAGGCCCGCAGGGTGGCAGGGGAGATAGGTTACCCTCTGATCATCCGCCCCGCTTTCACCTTGGGGGGGACCGGGGGAGGGGTGGCCTACAACCCCGAGGAGTTCGAGCTGGTCGCCTCGGCTGGGCTGGCCGCCTCCATGATCTCGGAGATCCTCATCGAGGAGTCGGTCATCGGCTGGAAGGAATACGAGCTGGAGGTGATGCGGGACCTCGCCGACAACGTGGTGATCATCTGCTCCATTGAGAACTTCGACGCCATGGGCGTCCACACCGGAGATTCCATCACGGTGGCCCCTGCCCAGACACTGAGCGACCGCGAGTACCAGCTCATGCGCGACGCCGCCATCGCCATCATCCGGGAGATCGGGGTGGAGACGGGGGGGTCCAACATCCAGTTCGCCTTGAACCCCCGGGACGGCCGCATGGTGGTCATCGAGATGAACCCGCGGGTCTCCCGCTCCTCCGCCTTGGCCTCCAAGGCCACGGGCTTCCCCATCGCCAAGATCGCCGCCAAGCTGGCGGTGGGGTACACCCTGGACGAGATCCCCAACGACATCACCCGGGAGACGCCCGCGTCCTTCGAGCCGACCATAGACTACTGCGTGGTGAAGATACCCCGCTTCACCTTCGAGAAGTTCCCCGAGGCCGATCCGCTGCTGGGCATCTCCATGAAGTCGGTGGGCGAGGTGATGGCCATAGGGCGCACCTTCAAGGAGGCGCTGCAAAAGGGGATCCGCAGCCTGGAGAAGGGGTACTACGGACTGGGAGCGCACGGCAAGGAGTTCATCGACCTCGAACGGGCGGAGGGACCCGGCAGGGAGGAGCTGCTGGAGGAGGTCAGGGACCGCCTGCGCCGGCCCAACGCGGAGCGGCTCTTCTTTATCCGGCACGCCCTGCAGCTGGGCATGGAGGTGGGGGAGATATTCGAACTTTCCCATATCGACCCGTGGTTCCTGGAGAACATCCGGCAGCTTCTGGAGGAGGAGAAGGCCCTGGCCTCCCGGCGGGGGACCCCCCTGGAGGCCGAGGAGATGTTCAGGGCCAAGTCCATGGGCTTCTCCGACGTGCAGCTGGCCCACCTGCTGGGGATGACGGAGGAGGAGGTGAGGCGGAGGCGCCGGAAATCGGGGGTGCGGCCCACCTATAAACTGGTGGACACCTGCGCCGCCGAGTTCGAGGCCTACACTCCCTACTACTATTCCACCTACGAGCGGGAGAAGGAGCCGCCCCGCCCCGGCCGCCGGAACAGCGCGGGCAAGGTGATGATCCTGGGCGGGGGGCCCAACCGCATCGGGCAGGGCATCGAGTTCGACTACTGCTGCGTGCACGCCTCCATGGCCCTGCGGGAGGAGGGCTATATCTCCATCATGGTCAACAACAACCCGGAGACCGTCTCCACCGACTACGACGTCTCCGACCTCCTCTATTTCGAGCCGCTGACCCTGGAGGACGTACTGGAGATCGTGGAGGAGGAGAGGCCCGACGGGGTCATCGTGCAGTTCGGGGGGCAGACCCCCCTCAACCTTTCCCTGCCGCTGATGAGAGAGGGAGTCCCCATCATCGGCACCAGCCCGGAGAGCATCGACCGGGCCGAGGACCGCGACCGCTTCAAGGAGATGCTCCACCGCTTGGGCCTGCGCCAGCCGGACAACGGAACGGCCATGTCGGTGGAGGAGGCGCTGGGGGTGGCCGGCCGCATCGGCTACCCCGTGGTGGTGAGGCCCTCCTATGTGCTGGGGGGAAGGGGCATGGAGATAGTCTACGGTCCCTCTTCCCTGGAGGAGTACATGAGGGGAGCGGTGGAGGTCTCCCCGGACCATCCCGTGCTCATCGACAAGTTCCTGGAGGACGCAGTGGAGATTGACGTGGACGCGGTGGCCGACGGGCGCGAGGTGGTCATCGCCGGCATCATGGAGCACATCGAGGAGGCCGGGGTGCATTCAGGGGACTCCGCCTGCTCGCTCCCGCCTTTCTCCCTGGACGCGGCCATGCGCGAGGAGATCAGGCAGGCCACCCAAGCCTTGGCGCGGGAGCTGGAAGTGGTGGGGCTGATGAATGTGCAGTACGCGGTGAAGGACGAGAAGCTCTACGTACTGGAGGTTAACCCCCGCGCCTCGCGCACGGTCCCCTTCGTCTCCAAGGTGACCGGCATCCCCTGGGCCAAGGTGGCGACCCGGTTGATGATCGGGCGCACCCTGGCGAAGCTGGGTCTGCGGGAGGAGGTGGAGGTGCCCCACATCGCGGTGAAGGAGGCGGTGCTGCCCTTCAACCGCTTTCATGGCGTGGACACCATCCTGGGCCCGGAGATGAAGTCCACGGGGGAGGTCATGGGGATAGACGTGGATCTGGGAATGGCCTTCGCCAAGTCGCAAACGGCCGCCGGCTCCTCCCTGCCGGTGGAGGGGAACGTGCTCATCAGCGTGAAGAACTCCGACAAGCAGGAGATCATCCCCATCGCTCGGCGCTTCCATGCCTTGGGCTTCCGCCTGCTCTGCACCCGGGGCACCGCCCAGGTGCTGGAGAGGGTGGGGCTGCCTGTGGAGGTGGTCAACAAGATCCACGAGGACCGGCCGCACGTGCTGGACCTAATGAAGGACGGGCGCATCCAACTCATCATCAACACCCCCTCCGGAAGGCGGCCCCGTTCCGATCAGGCCTCCATCCGCTCCTACGCCGTCTATTACAACATCCCGGTCATAACCACCCTGAAGGCGGCGCAAACGGCCACCTACGCCATCGAGGCCCTACAGCGAAGAGGAGTGGAGGTGCGCCCCATACAGGAATGGTACGACCACATTCCCGCGCTCGCCCGCAGGCGGGAGAGGTGAGAGTGAGCAGGAGGCCGATATGGAGGAAACCCTGGCTCGGCAGTTGGAGGCGCTGACCGAGATAAGCCGGGCTATCACCTCCGACCTCTATCTGGAGGACTTGCTAAAGCTGATAGTCCTGGTCACCGCGGAGGTGATGGACTCCAACACCGTCTCCCTGATGCTCCTCGACGAGAAGACCGGCGAACTGCGGATCCGGGCTACCCAGTCCATAAGCGAGGATTACTTGAGCAAGCCGCCACCGCGGGTGGGCGAGGGCATCGCCGGGTTGGCGGCCAGGGACGGCAAGCCCGTCGTCTCCAGGGATGTGCGGAGGGACCGACGCTATCTGAACAAGGAGGTGGCCCGCAAGGAGGGACTCTGCTCCCTCCTCTCCGTCCCCATGTCGGTGAAAGGGAGGGTCATCGGCGTGCTCAACTGCTACACCTCCCAGCCCCACGAGTTCACCGAGAGCGAGAAGAAGCTTCTCACCGCGGTGGCTTGCCAGGCGGCCATCGCCATCGAGAACACCGAGCTCCTGGTGCGCACCCGGGTCATCCAGGAGGAGCTGGAGACGCGCAAGCTGGTGGAGAGGGCCAAGGACATCCTCATGCGGGACAAGAAGCTCAGCGGGGAGGAGGCCTACCGGCGCATCCAGCGCAAGGCCATGGACACCCGCAAGACCATCCGGGAGATCGCCGAGGCCATCATCCTGGCCGACCTGGAATGACGGAGGCACGGATCTCCCGTCCCGGGACCGAAGACAGCCCGGTGTTCGCGGAAACGAGGACGCGCGGGATCGGGGAAATGAGCCTTGGTCACCTTGACATAAAGGGCGGTTTTTCATAGTATTCATTGCTGGTAGCGCACAAAGGGGTGCGGAAAGACGGAGTCGTCTGGGTGATGGCTGCGTCTTTTTTATTGCACCAGCGCTAAATTCAGCAAGAAGGGACGTGAGAGAGAACCGTACCAGGGGCGAGTAGAGGAGGTAGAGATGAGTTTCTCCAAGCTGAACAGGTCGGCTGCCACGAACACGAGGAGTCGTACGCCGGATTCCGTCAGTCCATTCAGCGGCATGTGTGCGACTTGCGAGGAGGGCTGTACAGGCCTTTGCGAGATCGGCAAGTCGTCCGTCAGAGGGCCTGAGATGATTTATCCTCAGCCCTTCGGCATCATAACCGCCGCCTCGGAGAAGGATTACCCCATCGACTTTTCACACTTCAGCATCATGGGCAGCGCGGTGGGCGCGTACGGGGTGCCGGCGGACAGCGAGCACGCGGTCTTCACCGCGGTGGACCTGGAGACCGAGGTGGGGGACAAGCACCCCCTCAAGCTGAAGCTACCCATCGTCATCCCCGGCCTGGGCTCCACCGACGTGGCCAAGCGCAACTGGGACGGACTGGCGGTGGGGGCGGCAATCTCCGGGATCATCCTGACCATCGGAGAGAACGTGTGCGGCATGGACGACGATGCGGTGGTGGAGAACGGGCGCATCGTCAAGTCGCCGGATATGGAGAAGCGCATCAAGACCTACCGCGACTGGAAGCTGGACGGCTACGGCGACATCGTGGTGCAGTTCAACGTGGAGGATACCAATCTGGGGGTACCCGAGTACGTCATCACCAAGCTGGGCGTGGAGACGGTTGAGCTCAAGTGGGGCCAAGGCGCCAAGGACATCGGCGGCGAGGTCAAGCTGAAGACCATCGAGAAGGCGCGGGCCATGAAGAAGAAGGGCTACATCGTCCTTCCCGACCCCGAGGACCCCGAGACCGAGGAAACCTTCCGCGCTGGCGGCATCCGCGAGTTCGAGCGGCACTCCCGCCTGGGCATGGTCACCGAGGAGGGTTTCGCGCAGGCGGTAAAGGAGCTGCGGGAGATGGGCGCCAAGCGCGTCTTCCTGAAGACAGGCGCCTACCGGCCGGTCGACCTAGCCCGGGCGGTGAAGTACGCCTCGGACAACCGCATCGACATGCTCACGGTTGACGGGGCGGGCGGAGGCACCGGGATGAGCCCTTGGCGCATGATGAACGAGTGGGGTATCCCCACCGTGGAGCTCTGCTCGCTCACCTACCAGTACATCGATTATCTGGCCACGCAGGGCAAGTACGTACCACCGGTGGTCTTCGCGGGTGGCTTCACCATGGAGGACCAGATGTTCAAGGGCTTCGCCCTAGGTGCTCCCTACGTCAAGGCCATCGGCATGGCGCGCTCCTCCCTGTGCGCCGCCATGGTGGGCAAGACCATCGGGGAAAGGATCGAAAAGGGAGACCTTCCGAAGTACATCGAGAAATTCGGTTCGACTCCCGAGGAGGTCTTCTACGCCGGGGTGCACTTGCGCGACACCTACGGCAAGGACTTCGAGAAGCTCCATCCCGGCGCCATCGGGGTTTACACCTACTACCAGCGCCTGGCCCAGGGCCTGCGTCAGCTGATGGCCGGGGCCCGCAAGTTCGCCTTGCAGTACATAACCCGCGACGACATCTGTGCCCTCACCCGCGAAGCGGCCGACGTATCCGGGATCCCTTACGTCACCGAGCTGGACAAGGAAGAGGCCTGGAAGATAATCAAGGGGTAGTTTCCCCGAAAAAGCGACCACGGGGCGGCGGGCGGCGTAAAAGGCCCGCCGCCCTTTCCTTTTCTCGGGTTGACTCAAGATGTGGCCGGAGGAGATGTGACGCGAGAAAAGCCGCACTTGCCCTGCGTTTCATGATGGCAAGGAGTGATCTGATTATGAAAAAAGGGCGGCGTTGCGGCCGCCCCAAAAAGATTTTACTGGGAAGGAGTGCTCACTGCTGGGTCCCGTAAAGGATCTCCCACAGGGGGATGTCCGCTAAGTGGGTGATGCTGTTGTAGGTGCTCCCGTAGCGGTACCAGTTGAGATTGCGCTCGATGGAAGGATAGTAGAGCTTGCTCATGAGGTTCCAGTCCCATACCTCCAGGACCCCGTTGACCTCGAGGTAGGCGGTGTTGGGGTCGATGGGGGCTCCCTGGGTGTCCATGGTGAAGATGACGTAGGTGGTGTTTCCGATGATGCTGGGATAACGGCAGTAACGGCGCCACAGGAAGGATGCGTTGCTGCAGTCCTTGCCGAACTGATGATAGGCACTGGAGGGCGTATGCACGATAAGCTGCAGGGGCATGTAGTCCCAGGGTCTCAGGTTCTCTGGCCACTCGATCTTGATGTAGAAGTGGCAGTAATTGGCCCCGTTCCAGTCAACGTTATAGGAAGACGGGGTCTCCCAGTTCATGATGACACTCTGAGGATCGATATCGGAGGAGGGGACCACATTATAGAAGGTGTACTTGTAGTCGCCCCAGATCACCGTGGGCTTGACCGGCTCTGCCGGCTTGGCCTCTGCCGCAGCGGGAGCGCTCTGCAGGGGGACCTCGCCTTCCGCCCAGGTCCATCCTCCCAACAGCACCAGCGCCGTCACCAGAACCGTCGCCACCAGCATTGACCTCTTCATGGCAACCACCCTTTCCGTATCTGCCAGGGATATCAACATACCATCTTTTTTAAATATCGTCAATATTTACACAGTATTTTATAACTATATGTAAAAGCAGGGAGCGCATCCAAGCGGGCCTTGCGAGAAGGTCTTTACGGAAGGAGGCCTTATATGCTGGGAGCGACCACGCCGTTCGCGGGGCCTTCGCAGGATGCAGGGCTCAGGTGGACTGTTTTACCGGCGCCGCGCTCAGGTCAAGGGCAGCACCGAGGCGGCTTCCACCTCCAGTGAGGACAGCTCTCCCTCTACCAAGAGGAGGTGTCCCAGCGCCGCGACCATGGCGCCGTTATCCGCGCAGAGCGGAGGGGATGGGTGGTAGAGTTCCATCCCCTCGGATGCCAGCGCATTCCGCATGCTCTCGCGCAGCCGCCGGTTGCAGGCCACCCCGCCCGCCAAGGCCACCCTTTCCACCCCGCATTCCCGGGCGGCACGCAGGGTCTTGACCACCTGGACTTCCACCACCGCTTCCTGGAAGGAGGCGGCAAGATCGGGGAGGTTTATTTCCTCGCCCCTCTCCCGGGCCCGGCGGACGTGGTTGATGACCGCGGTCTTCAGGCCGGAGAGGGAGAAGTTGTAAGTGCCGTCATCCAGGAGGGCGCGGGGAAAGCGGATGGCCGCCGGGTTCCCCCGGGCGGCGAGGAGGTCGATTGCCGGACCGCCAGGGTAGCCCAGCCCGAGGAAGCGGGCCACCTTGTCGTAGGCCTCACCGGCCGCGTCGTCCAGGGTCTCGCCCAGGAGGCGGTAGGTGCGGGGCCCCGTCATATGCACCAGCATGGTATGCCCCCCCGAGACCACCAGGGCCACCAGGGGAGGTTGGAGGTTGGGGTGCTCGAGGAAATTGGCGTGGATGTGCGCCTCCAGGTGGTTGACGGCCAGCAGGGGGAGGCCCCAGGCCAGGCAGAGGGCCTTGGCGCAGGCCAGCCCGGTGAGAAGGGCGCCGATGAGGCCCGGCCCTCGGGTCACCGCCACCCCCGAGAGGTCGCCGGGCCTCACCCCCGCTTCTTTCAGCGCCTCCTTGAGCACCGGCAGCAGGCGTTCCAGGTGGGCCCGGCTGGCCAGCTCGGGCACCACCCCACCGTATCGGGCGTGCAGGTCCACCTGCGAGGCGATGACGTTGGAGAGAATCTGCTTGCCCTCCGCCACCACCGCGGCGGAGGTCTCGTCGCAGGAGGTCTCCAAGCCCAGCACCAGGACGGGCCTTCCGCGCACACTCATCGAGATCCCCCCTCAAGTGGCGGGGCAGCCCGCCCGGATATGTAATTGAAGTATTCCCGATAACCCTCCGTGCCGATATCGCCCGTCCACATGATCAGAGCATCCTCACCGTTGTCGGCGTAGTAACGACGCCGTTCCCCTACCACCCTGAAGCCGAGGCGCTCGTAGAAACTGATTGCCGGCAGATTGGAGCGGCGCACCTCCAGGGTGAGGAAGCGGACGCCGGCGGCGAGGGCATGGCTGATCAGGCCCAGCAGAAGGAGGGTGGCGATGCCCCTGCGCCGGTATTCCCGCCGAACCGCAAGATTGGTGACGTGGCCTTCGTCCACGATGAAGATGATGCCCGCGTACCCGAGGAGCAGTCCTCCCCCGCGGGCAACCAGGAAGACCCCGTTGGGGCGCCCCACCTCCTCCTCCAGCATGCCGCGCGACCACGGGTGGGGAAAACATTCCCCCTCCAGCTCGAGGACCTCTTCCAGGTCGCCCTCCTCCAGAGGCCTTACCTCCAGCTCTTCCATGGCAGCGCTCATCCTGGACACCCCTCCGGGCGTCTGCTGCAATCTTTCCCCTTCGGCGGTACGGCATCGGGGTCGCGCAGATAAAGGGGCGTGAGCTCCAGCGCGTCCCGGGGGCCTGCCTCCGCTTCCTCCTCACAGGCGGCCAAGAGAGCACGGGGAAGGGGAAAGGGGTCCTCGGCGATCCGGCCCAGACCGGCCAGGAGGTCCCGGTAGGCGTGGGCCCCCGTTCCCACCAGGATCAACTCCCGGTCACGCCCGGCGGCCAGGCCGAGGATGAGGTCGCGGGCTTCCTGCGGGGTGAGGGCTTGGGGATCGGTCAAGGGGGACAGGGCCTCTTCCTCCCGCAGGAACACGCGCAGGTATACCTGTCCACGGCGCGCATCGACAAGGGAGGCGATGACGCCATCACCCGCTACTCCTCGGGCCAGGACGTCCAGGGTGGTGGGGGCCAGCAGGGGTAGGCCCAGCGCCCAGGAAAGGGCTTTAGCGGCCATCACCGCGGTGCGCACCCCGGTGAAGGAGCCCGGCCCCCTTCCCACGCCCACAGCAGCAAGTCCGCCCGGGGCGAGACCCGCTTCCTCCAGTAGGTCCCGCACGGTCGGGAAGAGCGCCTCCGAGCGGCCGCCTCCCACCTCGCGGCGGAAGAGATAGTGCGAAGGCGATACCTGCAGCGCCACCAGGGTGGCCGGCGTGGAGAGGTCCAGGGCCAGCAGGGGGAGAGGGCCTGTCGTTTCAGTCATCCCTATCGCCGCCTCCCAAACGGCGGCCGCGCCAACTCTTTCCGAAAGCCCGCAGTTGCAGCCGCCTTTCCTCTTCACCCAGCCAGTCGAGCTCCACAGCTATGAACTCCGGGGTGGGCGCGCTGCTAAGGCCGGCGATGACCTTCTCGCCCCACTCTACGCAAATTACCCCCTCGCCGCATAGGTACTCTTCCAGGCCTAGCGAAAACAGCTCATCCTGCTCCAGGCGGTAGAGGTCAACGTGATGCAAGGGCAAGCGCCCTCGGTATTCACGGATGAGGGCGAAGGTGGGGGAGGTGACCCTTTCGGAGACTCCCAGGCCCCTGGCAATACCTTGCACCAGGCGGGTCTTGCCCGTGCCCAAATCCCCGGACACGAGCACCAGGTCACCCGGACGCAGAAGCCTGGCCAGGCGCTCCCCCCAGGCGCGCGTCTCCTCCTCCGATACAGTGACCGTCTCCAGCTCCCAGCAGGGCTGGATGTCGCATCCGTACACTTTCTCCCACCTCCCAGCCCATTATAGACGCCCCCTTCATCGTAGTGGACTTTCACACTTTTTAACTCACCCCAAGAACCTTCCAAGCCCATTCTCAATGCAATCTGAAAGATAGGTCAAGAACCGGGAACGGGAAGGATTAGTATCTTTGCGCCTCGAAACTGTATATGTAGGCATAAACG
>Ga0209227_1003237_pt1 | contig 10983 bp, 12 predicted proteins | sample YNPBryantNP2012_FD_185815 | JGI IMG/M metagenome (GOLD analysis project Ga0209227, IMG submission 185815) | Anoxygenic and chlorotrophic microbial mat microbial communities from Yellowstone National Park, USA - YNP Bryant NP 2012 (SPAdes)... ...
AGAACTAAGAACTAAGAACTGAGAACTAAGAACTGAGAACTAAGAACCGGGAACCGGGAACCGGGAATTACAGCAGTTTTCACAAAGATTGGTCTTGTTGGACGGGGTTGAATACGCCATCGAAAGTAGACGCCTCGTGCGACATCTATCTGCGTGCTCCACCTTTCCGCGTGCAGCGGAGGCGCGAAGGAGCGGAGAGAGGGAGCGCAGTGCTTACAATGCCCGGTTGGACGGGGCTGCACCCGTCGCCAGAATTGGACGGGGCTGCACCTGTCGCCAGAAGCGGGCGCCTCGCGCAATGCGGCAGACCCGGACAAGGGTCAACGTATCTGAGAACTGCTACAACACTCAATCTCCATAAGCCCCGCCTGAGATCGGGCAAGCCCTGCGGACTGGAATCAACCCGACGCACCTCTATCATGCGGAAGGTGAAGGAACACCGTAGCCCCGCAGGGGCTTCCACGTTCTCAGAGAGGGCTTCAGCATCATGCTGACGACGGACGATGTCGAATTGCTTCTCTCGTAGACCGAAATTCATTTCGGTCGCCGCGTGGGGCGCGCGACTCCGGGAATGTTCAACCCTGTCCATTGGGTTCAACCTTTGTGAGAACTGCTATAAGAGCCGTGTTCAATGTGCAACTCATGCTGGAAGTTCACCCTGCACCCTTCACTCTCCTTACGTTGCACGCGACGCTTCGGCAAGCGGCGTGCCATAGCGCCGACCGAAGAGCGCCAGCGCAACCACTCCCAGACTGACGCCGAACCACAGGGTGCAGAAACGAATAATGATGGTTGCGGTCGTCGCCGGACCTGCAGCCATCGGCACGAGCAGCACCAGCAACCCGGTGCTTGAGGCTTCCGACACCCCCAGACCGCCGGGAAGAAACGACACCAGACCAAACAGGGTCGATGCGGCAAAGACGAACGTGGCTTTCAGCAACAGCGCCTCGCCGGTGATCCCAAGACCGATCAGCACATAATACATCGCGGCGCATTCGCCAAACCACGACACCACGCTGATAACCGTCGAGACGAACAGTAACCGCCACGCAAGGAGCTGTCGGCTACTCTCATATGCGGTTGCCACGCGCGGAACCGCTTTGCCAGCAAACGGCAGCCGCGCCAGCATTGCCAGCGCGCGCTGCATCAACGATTGCGACTGAACCAGCAGCAACCCGGCGACCGTCAGAACCAGCAGCGCCGCAAATGCCGGGCGCGCTGGCGGATACAACGTCAACCCTGCGCCCATCAGCAGCAGCATCGCAAGACCGTCGGTGATGCGCTCTGCCAGCACGATGGGCGCAGAGGCGGCGATTGGAGTGCCGTTGATCCGTTTCAGCAGCGCTGATTTCAGCACTTCGCCGACCTTGGCGGGCGTCACTGCCATCACCATGCCACTGGTGAAGAGCAACGCGCTGTCGTAATACCCGACCCCATCGCCCATGCCCATGCGACGCAGATAATAATCCCACTTCAACCAGCGCAGCACATAGTTGAAGAGCGTCAACCCCAGCACTGCTGGCAGCGCCCCCCAGTCGAACGCGCCAAAACTGGATGCCACGTCGCGGATGTCGCTGATAAGCCCCAGCGCAATCGCCACGAACAGACCGAGGGCAAGGGAAATAAGAATGCTGCGACGCAGATGTTCAGGCACAGAACCCCCATTGCATAGATGCTGTTCAGCATCAGTGGCGATGCTGCACCAGCTCGACCAGCACACCCTGGCAACTCTTCGGATGGAGGAAGGCGACCAGCGTGTCGTGCAGCCCTGGACGGGGCGTTTCATCGATCAACTGCACCCCGCGCGCCCTGACCTCCGCCAGTGCGGCAACGATGTCGTTCACCCGATAGGCGATGTGATGCATGCCAGGACCACGCTCGTTCAGATATTTCGCAAACGCCGCTTCGTCCGAGGTTGGAGCGATCAGTTCAAGCAGCATATCACCCATGCGTGTTGCGGCGACCTCCATGTGGCGCTCTGGCATAGGGATGCGTTCCCACTCGCTGATGCCGAACGTCTGGCTGTAGAAGGCGATAGCGCTATCAATGTCACGTACAGCAAAACCGATGTGATCCACTTTTTCGAACATACGTCCCTCCCTCAATCACAGGTGATGCGCACGGCGCAAGTGTAGCATCTGGAGCGCAGCGCGTCAATCAACGCATGTCTCGTCCGCCGTTGACATCGAGGGTCGCGCCGGTCACAAAACTGGCAGCCGGGCTGGCAAGAAAGACGATGCAGCGCGCAATTTCTTCCGGTTCTGCGTAGCGTTGCAGCGCCAGTTTCTCGCGGGCATAATCGGGGGGCAGGTTGGCGACGGTTTCCCGTCCCATTGGCGTGAGCGCGATACCCGGAGCGACACAGTTGACGCGGATCCGCGGCGCCAGCGCCCGTGCTGCGCTTTTGGTCAGGTTCACCAGACCCGCCTTCGCTGCTGCATAGTGCGCATGATGCGGCGCGCCGGTCGCTGCGGCAACGCTCGCCACCGTCACGACTGCTGCGCCATCGCGCAGGAACGGTATGGCGGCGCGCAGGGTGTAGAATGCTCCACTCAAATTGACGCTGATGACTGTATCCCACTCGTCGGGGGTTACATCGGCAAAAGGGGTGACGATGTTGTGACCGGCGCAGATCACCAGCACATCGAAACCGCCGGTCTGCTCGCCAACCGCGCGAATGGCGGCAGCAACCGCAGCAGCATCGGCGACATCGAAACCGCACAGCCAGGCGCGCCGTCCAACCGCCTCGATCAACGTCGCTATCTGGCGCGCCCCGGCTTCGTTATGTCCAAATGCGACCACAACATCGGCGCCCTCCTCCGCCAGCAGGCGCGCCGTTGCTGCGCCGATGCCGCTCGATGCTCCGGTGACCAGCGCCACGCGCCCGTGCAGTCCAAGATCCACGTTACACTCCCAGCAAATGTTTACCGATCAACTCCAGTGCAGCGTCATCATTCGGCGGATGGGTCAATCCTGCGCGAGCATCACGAAAATAACGCTCCAGCGGCAGTGAGCGCGTCAGCCCAAAACCTCCGGCAATCCGCAGCGCCTGATCAGTTGCATCACACGCTGCATTGGTGCAGAGATATTTCGCCGTGGCGATATGCGGCGTCATTGCAGCACGTTCCGCAGGAAACTCCTCCCACGCCCGCGCTGTCTGATACAGCGTGCTGCGTGCGGCGCTCAGCACCGCCTGGATCGCGCCAACTCGCCGCTGAATGTTGGGGAGCGTAGCAATCGGTCGTCCGAGCGCCGTCGGTGAGCGTTCACGCGCATAGGCGCACACTGCATCACAAGCCGCCTGACCGATCCCCAGATAGACGGCAGCGAGGGTCAGGGCAAACCACGCCATCTGGGTTGGAGCGCCAGGACGAGGCGGCTCGCCGACCGGCACACGTTCCACCAGACGTTCCGCCGGTACGAACACATCATCGAGGGTCAGATCGTAACTGGCGCTGGCGCGCAGACTCAACGCATCACCCCAGGAGTCCTCCAGGCGCATTCCTGGCGAACCAGCTTCGATCAGAAAACTGCCGACCGCTCCCTGTGGCGTTTCGTCATCTGGCGGCAGTGTAGCGCTTACGAGAAACCAGCGTAGAGCGGGCGCCATGCTGACGAACAGTTTGCGACCGGTCACACGCCACCCGCCAGCAACCGGTCGTGCGCGCGTTGCTGGCAATCCACCGCGCGAAGGGCTGCCCAGGTCCGCCTCGGTGGCCGCCGAGTTGATCAATGCACCCTCTTCAACGACCGACCGACAGACCATACCGAAGAGCGGCTCGGGCCACGATGCAGTTTCAGCCAGACGACCGATCAGATGGATCGTCATATCGACCGCCATCGCCGTCGAGCCGCACCCTTGCGCCAGACGCTCCTGCGCCAGCACCATCTCGAAGAGACTCGCACCCTCACCACCATAGATTCGGGGGACAACCAGCCGCAGGTAACCGGACTCGCGCAGATCGGCAAGGTTGGCAAACGGAAATCCCCCTTCACGGTCATACTGATCGGCGCGCCCGGCAAAGCGCAATGCAAGATCATTCGCCAGCGCAACAATGCGACGCTGACGGTCAGTCAGTTTGAGGTTCATCAACATCCATCAGGCGACGCGAGCGTCTTTCGCCACGCCGCATAGAAGCGACTCACATATTTGCCATGATATACGAAAAAAATGGCGTATTGAGAGGTACAGGAATTAGCGCTTTCCGCCGAATGCGCGATGAACCAGATAATCGATCGCCAGGAACAGGATCACCCCGATCAACACCAGCACCCACCAGGGGGTTTGAACCCAAATAACGATCCAGACGCGTCTGAGGATGATGGAGAGGAACCAGAGGAAGATGATCACGGTCACGAGCGACGCTATTCGTTGTCCAACAGTGCGCATAGCATAGATTCCTCGTGCTTGTCGGGCTTCTGTGACCATACTACGCAGGTAGTGCTTTCGAGGTTTCGGTCGACTACGAGCGGCATGCGTCGGATGCTGGCGATATTGTTCTGTACACGGATGCAGCATCGGATATAATTGAGGAGTAATGGTGGAACCACGGGAACCGATCCCGCTCCGACCAGGCGCAAGGGAACATGCAGGCAGAAGCGCCGGACAACACAATCCGCTTCGCAGGGAGATACGACGTGCAACTCGAAGGCTCGCTGGACCAGTTTCCATTACGTGAACTGATCGAAATGGCAGTATACAGTTCGGTCAGCGGTGTGCTGGAGGTGCAGGTTGGACCGGATGCCGGTCGCATTTTCTTCCGCGACGGTCTACCGCAGCATGCCGAACTTTCGGGGCTGCACGGCGTGGATGCCATCGGGCGCATGTTTGCCGAGCGCAACGCGCCATTCCGTTTTGTTGCCGACAGCACGCCGGTTACGCCGACGCTCTGGATGGACCCGTGGGAAATCATCGAACTGGCGGAGCATCAGGCGCAAACCTGGAGTACGGTGCGCGACTATGTGCCGCTTCCGCGGATGGTCCCCATCCTGCAAAATCCCAGATCTGCCGCAGCGTCGCTGGCAGGTGAAGATATTCGCCCGCTCCTGGCAGCAATCGACGGGAAGCGAACCATCCTCGACATCGCCCGTGATCTCTCAATTTCCCCGATCGACGTGTGTGTCGGTATTGCCGGGCTGGTTCAGCAGCGCATCATCACCCTTGCTGCACCGCAGCAATCACCGACGGGTGCAGTAGAGACGCCGATCAGAGAAGCAGAAAAGCGTGATGGATTTTTTGAGCGTCTCATCGCCCGCGCGCTCGAAGAAGAACGACGCAAATCCGATCCACATCAATCCGAGCCGCGCCAGTCCGAGCCACGCCAGTCCGAGCCGCGCCAGTCCGAGCCGCGCCAGTCCGAACCGCGTCAGTCGAGAGGGCGTCATACGAAGGGATAAATCGAAGAGGACGAAAGGCAAGATTATGTTCAAGATTTCTTTTTACTCACAAAACGAGCGATACGAGTAATTGCATGCCTGAAACGATGAAAGCTATCATTACCATTACCAAAAGACCATGATCCGGTAAACAAACTTTCTTTAATGCCAAAAACCTGACGGTAATCGACTTTACTCCAGTGCTGAGAGTTTTCTAATCGCCTTTCTGCAACACAACCCCACCATATCCAGTTTTTATTAGGCAGAACCCCTTCAACAAAATCTTGATAAGTAACCTCGAAACCTTCCCCCTTCAAAACAGAAATCACGAAGGATGGTGTCATAGCCCATATCCATGCAGAAACATTGACACGGTAGGGATCGAAGGCATTAAAAACGTCATTTCGATGGTAATTCGGATGCAGTTCCTTTATATCAGTGCTACCCGGAAGGTAGATGAGTGTGATGATTCTCTGTTGCTATGCCTCTGCCACTCACAACGATCAAGCGTCTTTCCTGGACGCCGTGACTGCAATTGCGATATGCTCAGAGGGTAGCGCGTGGATTATATCACGAAGGACGCAGATAGACAAAACACCGTCGCAGCGATTATTTTCTGTCCCTTCGCGATATGATACAGGCAATGCCATGGAACCCATGACTGGAGTCGTGTTTATCACTTTCACTACGCTGATTCTTCCCGGGCTGGCGCTGCTGTTGCAGATTGCACCAATCATGGGGATCTCGGCGCTCGAACGATTGACGCTGGCTGTTGGGCTGAGTCTGAGCCTGATACCAGTCCTGTACCTGTGGGGCGCGTGGTTGGGGATCGTCATCGGCGCTTTTCACATTCGTGCACTTCTTTTCATCTGCCTGCTCACGGTAATCCTTTTGCACCATCGTGTGTCTGTGACCGTTCCATCCTGGAAACGCGACAGCGTGATCTGGCATCTCGTCATCGCCGGTGGTACGGCGCTGACCTTCTGGCTCCGCTTTGAGCAGATCCGCGACCTTGCATTGCCCACCTGGGTCGACTCCGTCCACCATGCGCTGTTGATTCGCGTGAGCATAGAGCAAGGCGCAGCGCCTCTTTCTCTCCGTCCATACCTGCCAGTCGACGAGTTGACGTACCACTGGGGGTATCACGTCACCATGGCAACGCTGGCGCAGACGGCGGGCATGGATAGACCGGAGAAACTGCCAGCACTGATGCTCTGGAGCGGTCAAACGATGAGTGCGTTGATGGTTCCGGCATATGCTGCGCTGGCGTTACGCCTCTGGCAACGCCCGATTGCCGGCGCTGCGGCAGGTCTGGTGGTTGGTCTGGCGTCAGTGATGCCAGCATACTACGTCAGTTGGGGACGATACACCCTGCTGACCGGCATGCTCATGCTGCCTGCCGCGCTCATTGCCCTGGATACGGCGCGACGCAACCCTGGACTGGCATCAGCGGCGCTGCTGGCGGTCCTGCTCGCAGGACTCAGTCTGGTCCACTTTGTGGTCTTTGCGCTGACGCTGGCGGCATGCGCCGCATTGCTTCTCACTACGACACACGGATCGTTCTGGCGACGCACTGCCATCTGGATGGGAGTGGCGCTTGCCGGGGCGCTGACGATCACCGCGCCCTGGATCGTCCTGCTGGCGAGTCGCGCATTGCCGGGGACTGGAAGTTCCGCTATGCACATCGCTGGCAATGCCGGGTATAACGCATTACCGCTGGAGTTGCTCCGGGCAGGGACGAATCAAATCCTGCTGGCACTCGGCGGTATTGGTGCGCTGCTGACGCTCTGGCAGCGACAACGCGCTGCCATATGGCTGATCATCTGGTGTGCAACCGCAGTTCTCCTGGCGAACCCGGTCGTCGTCGGGCTACCGTACCTCTCGTTTATCACCAACGAAATGCTGACCATCACAATGTTCGCTCCGTTGGCGATGCTGATAGCAGGCGGGGCGGCAGCCATCGACGCACGCGCGCCGCGTGGCGGTTGGCGCAGGTTCGCCTGGCATCTGGGCGCCGTTGCGCTTGCGGCAGGCGTCATGCTGTGGGGCGTGAATCAGTGGCGCACCATCGTCCGCCCGGACACTGTGCTTGCCGGGCGCGCCGATCTGGAAGCCATCACGTGGGCGGCGCGCGCTACCCCGCCCGACGCACGTTTCGTTGTCGGCACACGTGGCTGGCTCTACGATGTTGATCGGGGCGCCGATGGGGGATGGTGGCTCTTGCCGCTGGCAGGGCGGCAGGTCAGCACGCCGCCGGTCATCTACAACTACGGTGCGCCAGCGGATGTCGCCGCCATCAAGCGCGACACATCGTGGTTGCGCGACCGCAGCGCATCCGCAAGCGCGGAAGAACTTGCCGCCTTCATGCGCGAACGGGGGTATACCTATGTATATGCTAGCGAACGCCCCGGTGCCATTTGTGCGGATGCACTGCGCACTGCACCAATGTTCGAGCACGTGTACGAGCATGAAGGCATCGTCATTTTTCACCTGCGTGAATGAACCCGACAACATAGACACAGGCGTGCCTTTCATCTCCCGGCAACCGAAATATTGCATCTTGTTCAACGATTCGATCATCCTATGAACAGTAAGCATCGGCTATAATAATGGCAGGAGAAATCCATCGACGCAGTATTCAGAAGCAGACGATATGTCGAATGACACCCTGCCACAACTGAGCGAACGTGAGCGCGAGATTCTGCGTCTGGTCGCTACCGGCGCCACCAATCAACAGATCGCCGCCCAACTCAACATCAGCGCCAACACGGTCAAGGTGCATTTACGCAATATCTTCGGCAAGATTGGCGTCGCATCGCGGACTGAGGCGACGATGTATGCGGTGAGGAATGGATTACTCGATATTGACATCGAAAAAGAACCTTCCCTTGTCGCATCATCACCTCCGGCATCGCAGTCCGATACATCCCAGGAAACAACTTCTGAACAGGCGGTTGCAGCGAATGGTATTTCCACATCGTTTTCCAGTCCAGAACCAACGCGGGACATCCGCCATTCTCTACCGGGTGCGCTCCTCAGAGGAGGAGTGGTTGGGTTCATTATCATTGTTGCGATTCTTGCAACCTTCATCGCAATCGAACGCAACAATCGTCCTGAACCAACATCTATTGTCCAACCATCAGGCATTGCACCCCCTCCGATCGAATCACGATGGCGATTACTCGCGCCTCTACCATCGCCACAGGCTGGATTTGCACTGGTTACCTACAGTTATGAGGGACGACAATATCTGTACGCCATCGGTGGGGAGACTCCGGCAGGAGTGAGCAATGCAGTTTTGCGTTTCGATATACAAACAAACACCTGGGTGCGCCTGAGCAGCAAGCCGGTGGCTGTAACTGATGTCCATGCCGTTGTTGTTGGTGATCGGCTCTATGTGCCAGGCGGGAGAACAGCATCTGGCACAATCAGCAATCAACTGGATGTATACGAACCCCGGCGCGACCGCTGGATCACACTGGCGCCGTTACCCGCACCACGCAGCGGCTATGCACTTGCCACAGTCGAAGGGAAGATCTACCTGTTTGGCGGATGGGATGGTCAGTCATACCGTGCAGACGTATGGCAGTACAATCCCGATAATGATACCTGGACAGAGCGGACGCCTCTGACAAAACCACGCGCATTTGCAGGTGTAGCAACTGTTGAGGAGCGTATTTACATCATTGGTGGCGAAGACGAGAGTGGACCGCTAACACTCAACGAAATCTACACAGCATCGGGCGATATCCAGCAAAGTGATCCCTGGTCCACCCGATCGCCATTGCCGGAGGCGCGCCGCCATCTGGCAGCAGTTGCCGCGAGCGGATTCATCTTTGTCGTGGGGGGATCGGACATCGAAAGTTCCGCCCTGATATACAACGTCAATCTGGACGCATGGGAGCCACTCCTACTTCCTGTTTCCCCCCGTTTACGCGACGCACGCGTCCAGGCGCTCAACAACTATATCTACATCACAGGGGGAAGCAACCAGAACGGCGCTGTGGATCACGTGTACGCATATCAGGCGTTCTACAGCGTATTCCTGCCGCTGGTACCGAACGACTAAGCCCGACTCAGGTCTTCTCTCCAAAGTACTATTCTAGGTTTTTGATTCGACAAACCCGACTTCACACGTCATTGTCGGGGTGTTGGATATATTCCATCGGATGGAGATAACAATCGACGCAATTTTCGTCGAACCCACATTCCCATTTTTACGTATGGATGTTCTTCGATTTCCTCCAACCTGCGCTTGCATACCAGCAACGCTTGCTGTAATTGGACTGGATTTTGTGCAAGCGATCCTACTACCGTTTCGTTTCCCGGACGAACGAACACTATCCAGGACAAACCGTGTGGATGTGGCCAATAGATTGGTATCATTTTCAATCCATATTCAGCACCAAATTGCTCCATTGACTGAGGAGTAAAGGTTACCCCACCCGGATACACCCAATCATCACCCTCGTAATCTTGTTCGCCAATCGCATAATTAGCCACGAAAAGCGACGAGGCGGACATAACCTTGATGGCTTCTGCGAGGCAGCGACGAATTTGCGCCTTTGAGGTATGTGAGAAAATAGACTGTGCCAGAATGAAATCGAACTGACGATTAAAGATGCTGAGTGTGAAGAAATTGTCGTTACTAAACGTTGGACGTTTTAGCCGGATAAGGTCATGACCAAGTTCTCTGGTAATACCTTCCTCGATAAGCCATTGCTCTGGCTCAATGCCAAAATAATTCCCAGGAAGCAGATAAGGAATGAACAGTTTGCCGCTACGCAAGGATCCACAGCCAATATCGAGCAGCGTATGATGTTCACGAAGCCCGAGAGCAATCAGCAAACCAAACTGAAGGGCGCCAACAACATCATATGTTGCTGGCGGACCGACGAACGCCCGGTAATGATGAGCGCCTGCGGGCAGGCTACGCCCAAGAGCGTCGAACTCTGCATCAGAAGATTGCATTGTCGTCGGTAATGGTCACTCAACAAGGATACTGGTAAATATGATACCAATAAATGGAATATCCTGGTACCCCGGTCCACTCAGAAAATCCTCCCGATTAAACCGCGTTCCCCGAACATCACCAAGCATAATACCAATCCGATCACCGGATGAAACTTTGCCTGCGATTGTCGCACTGAATCGACCATCATCACCGATCGTAACTGTGGCGATTTCCTCGGCGCCACGGGTAATATTAACAATTCGAATAGGAACTCCTGCAGGACCGCTGCCGTGGACCAGCCCCTCAGCAGCAGTCACCGGTCCGTCAATCGTAAATGGAGGTCCCTGGCGCAATTCTGCAGGCGGATAGGCCCCCGTAGCAGGAGGAGCGGGGTAGGGATATGGGTTGGGTGTCGTTTGGATGGAGGATGTTGGGGATGGCACAGGTGAAGCGGGCTGAGAGCCACATGATGCCAGAACTGTCAAACAAAGCACCATGACAACGAAGAAATGTTTCATAGCACTCCAGACTCTCCCGAAAAAAGGTCAACGCGAGCAAGCCCAGGCGGGCTGCACGAGGGGCATCGGACATAGAAGTGCGCGCAACCGAGTCCAAAGAGAAGCACAAGAAGAAAGCACGGGCCGCTTCCAGGC
>Ga0209227_1003241_pt1 | contig 10970 bp, 11 predicted proteins | sample YNPBryantNP2012_FD_185815 | JGI IMG/M metagenome (GOLD analysis project Ga0209227, IMG submission 185815) | Anoxygenic and chlorotrophic microbial mat microbial communities from Yellowstone National Park, USA - YNP Bryant NP 2012 (SPAdes)... ...
AGCCGCCCGCACAGGTCTACGGGGCGTGCACGCCCCGTAGACCTGTGGTACACTTCAACCCAACCTTAACAAATCACTACACCTTAAACTGACCTGTTTTCAACTCTAAAAAACCTTTACCACCTAACGCTCTCTAGCGCAAAACTGGCGTTAGGGGACGCACACTACGTGCTTTTGTGAAGTACGGATAATCTTCAGGAGAAACAATGATCACGAAGAAACTGCATCGTTTCCTTGTCACCCTGCTGGCAGCCGTTCTGGTCTGGTCGAGCCTGCCCGCGCAGACAGCGCACGCTGCGACGATTACAGTCAACACAACCACAGACGAGTTCAATACAGATGGCGACTGCTCGCTGCGTGAAGCGATTTCCGCAGCAAACACCAATGCCGCAGTGGATGCCTGCCCGGCGGGCAGCCCCGGTGCGGATACTATTATCCTGCCTGCCGGCACATACCAGTTGACTTTAGTTGGGTCAAACAACGACAATACCGCAGGCGACCTCGATATTACAGAAGCGCTGACAATCAACGGCGCAGGCGCAGGCAGCACCACCATCCAGCAAACTGTTTCTGGCGAACGGGTGATTCAGGTTGTCTTGAACGTTACCGTCAACATCTCCGGCGTGACCGTCCGCGGCGGCAGCGAGAACGCAGCCGGCGGAGGAGGAATCTACTCCAGCGGTCCCCTGACCCTGACCAACAGCGTAGTGACCAACAACACGACCACATCCAGCGGCGGCGGCATTTACGTCGTCAACGCTTCGGTGACCCTCACCAACACCACCGTCTCGAACAATTCCACCACCGGCACCGGCGATGGCGGAGGGTTGCGGCTGGACAACAGTTCGGCCACGCTCTCCGGCGCCATTTTTTCCAATAACACCGCGGCAGGGGATGGGGGCGGCATTTACGTCGGCGATAGCAGCCTGAGCGCCACGAACAGCACATTTTCCAATAACACCGGCGATAGCGGCGGAGCAATTGCAACATTCAACGATGTGACAATTATCTCCTCTACCTTTTCAAATAACAACGCCAACGAAACTAACTTTGGAGGCGGCGCCATCTATGCAGCCGGGGGAACAATCACGGTGAACCAGAGCCTCTTCGAAGCCAACCGCGCAAGTGGAAACGGCGGCGGCGCGATTTCCACCAATATAGATTTCAGTTCCCCCACGCTCATCGTGGACCGCTCCACCTTCCGTAACAATTTTACTTACGATGATTTTGGAAACGGCGGCGCGATTAGCGCCAACGGCGATTTGACCGTCACGAACAGCACCTTCAATGGTAACTACACGAGCGGCAACGATGGTGTTGGCGCGCAAAACGGCGGCGCAGTAGCGGCTATTAACAGTACCCTGCAGATGACCAACGTCACCTTCAGCGATAACCGCGCTAATCAACACGGCGGCGCCCTGTATTTCCGCGCTGATAACGACAGTTTCTTGAATAATGTCACCCTCGCATCAAATCAGGCAGATGCGAACAGCGACGGCGGCGATGGCGGTGGAATCTACATTGACGATATTGGAGGTGGTGCCATTCTCACCGTCCGAAACTCGATTATCGCTCCCAATAGCGACCTGAGCGGCGGCGCAATGGATTGCAGCGGGGGCACAGTGGTGACCTACAGCCTGATTGGAAACGGCGCTGGCTGCACATTGCTGGCTGGCAGTGGAAACAACCTTATCGGCTCGAACCCGAACCTCGGTCCGCTGGCAAATAACGGCGGACCCACCCAAACCCGCGCGCTGCTGGCAGGCTCCCCCGCCATTGACGCCGCCGACCCGGGCGGCTCCTGCGCCACAACCGACCAGCGCGGCGTTGCACGCTTCGACGGCAACTACGACAGCATTGTGCGTTGCGATATGGGCGCATACGAGTTCAATCAACCGGCTACTACCCCCACCCCAACATCCCCCTCGACCCTGCCCTCCACCGGCTTCCCGATGGGGCGTGTGTCGAACCTTCCCGCTCAACCTGCCGAAAAAGCCTACGCCGCCTACGACGAATTGACGCTCGAAATCCCCTCCATCGGAATCAAAGCCCCCATTGTCGGCGTGCTGAAATCGGAAGGCGGCTGGGATGTCTCCTGGTTGGGGAACTCGGTGGGCTGGCTCGAAGGCAGCGCCTTTCCCACCTGGCAGGGCAACACCGTGCTGACTGGTCACGTCTGGGATGCCGATAACACCCCCGGCATTTTTGCGAGCATTAAAACCCTCAAATATGGCGACCGCTTCACCATCCGTGCCTTCGGGCAGACCTATATCTATGAAGTGCGTGAGAACACCCGCGTGTGGGGAGGAAGCGGTATCTCTAAAGTCTTCAAGCACGAAGAATACGACTGGGTCACACTGCTGACCTGCGAAGGCTACAATCCCCTCACGGGCAAGTATTTCTTCCGCCGCATGGTACGTGCGGTGCTGATAGAAGTGAAGTAGCAGCAAACGTCCCGAAGGTTTTTAGCCTTTGGGACGTTTTTTATCGTTTCAGCATTCTGGATTTCGCCTGATCGGTAACGCAAGGCTGAGACTTGTGCTACGGGGGAGTCATCGCTTCAACCTCCTGTATTTCAGGCAATATACAGAGTAAGGTCTTTGCCGAACTTCTCCTGCATCATTGCTTCGTAAAATGTAATGTTGATACCCGCTTGCCATAATTCTCAGCGGTGTGCTGACCTTTCAGGTAGACGGCACACCGCCGCGCATTCGCCTGTCTGCAGCCTGATCGGGGAGAGTGGGGAAGTGAACATGAGCAAAGTGAGTTATCCGACGGGGAAATCGAAATCCGCGACCCGCAAGGCGGGTGGCAAAAAGTTGCTCGCACTTACGAAGCAAACGGGGAATCGTTTGCCACCACCATTGCCTGGGACAGGCGTTTTGGGGATGGCACGCTGGCCCCAATTGGCACGTACCAGGTGGTGGTCAAAGCCTTTGACCGCGAAGGGAACTTTAGCCAAGAGACCGCCAGCCTCCACATCCTCGCCCCAAACGTGCCAAATTACGCGCCCCTAGCCACTCACACTACCCTGCCGCCCCCCACCCCCGTACTCTTCCCACCCCCCTAACATTTTGCATCTGGCAGGTGCATCGGGAAGCCGCCGCGGTGCAACCACAGGCAGACGGGGTGGGATCAATACGAGCCGTAAAGCGGCAGTTTAGCGCCGTTGAGCGCTCCGCCTTCCTCGGAGAGAAGATAGAGAATCGCAGCCGAGAGTTCTTCGGGGGTGGTCCAGGCGGCGTTTTCTGCGGTGGGGGAGGTCACTTTTTCGCGCTTGACGTCAATCGTCCTGGCCTGCAGCAGGTTGGCAGTGACGCCGGTGCCTTTGAGTTCCTGCGAGAGGGTCAGCATAAGCGCTTCCTGGCCGGCCTTGCCAATGGCATATGGCCCGCCTTTGGCTGCGGGACGCGCCGCATAGGGGGAGGTGACCATCACTACCCGCCCCCAGCCGTTCTTGACCAGGTGGGGGACGAAGGCCTGGATGACGTTGAATGACGTCCAGACGTTCCAGGTCGGTGGGCGGGACCTCGAGCAGGGTCTTGCCGCCCGTCCAGCCGCCGACGACGTGCAGGAGGACGTCGAGATGGCCGAATCTGGCCGCGGCGGCCTCGGCGGCGCGGCGCGCTTCGGATGGGTCGAGCAGGTTGACGGTCTGGGCCAGGAAGCGCTCTTCGGGCAGGGCCAGGCTGGAGGTCAGGGCGTCGAGGCGGGCTGAGTCGATGTCGAGCAGGACCAGGTTCGCGCCGCGGGCGGCCAGGTCGCGGGTCAGCACCGCACCCAGTCCGCCGGTCGCGCCGGTAATGACGGCAACGCGATGTTCGAGAGTCATTTTTTCTCCTATTTGTAGTACTTGCGAATGACGGCCAGCACTTCTTCGTCCATGCCCTCCACTTGCGGCGGGTCGGCCTGTTCGGGCAGGTGAATCTTGCCGAAGGTGTCAATGAGGTGGCCGGATTTGACCGCCTTGGTCTCCAGGTAGAAGCGGTTGTGTTCGTTGGGCGGCATGATGTGCGGGATGCGCCCGATGACGCGGATGCCGTGCTGGGTCAGGTCGTTGATTTTGTTGGGGTTGTTGGTGATGAGGCGGATAGACCTGACGTGCAGCGACATGAGCATGTGGGCGGCTACCGAGTACTCACGCTCGTCGTCGCGGAAGCCGAGGGCCAGGTTGGCCTCCACCGTGTCCAGGCCCTGTTCCTGGAGGGCGTAGGCGCGGATTTTATTGATGAGGCCGATGCCGCGCCCTTCCTGGCGCATGTAGAGCAGGATGCCGCGCTCCATCTGGCCGATCATGCGCAGGGCGTTTTCGAGTTGGTCGCGGCAGTCGCAGCGCAGGGAGCCGATGACATCGCCGGTGAGGCACTCGGAGTGGACGCGCACGGGCACGTCTTCGGCTTCCAACACGTCGCCGTGAATGATGGCGACGTGTTCTTTGTTGTCGCGGTTGTTGTAGAAGGCCGCAATTTGAAACTGTCCAAAGCGGGAGGGCAGTTCGGCAATCGCTTCGATGCGCACGCAGACTTTCTGCGGGCCGATTCCTTCGCAGTGGTGATTGCGGTTCTCTTCGAGCAGGGCTTCGATTTGTGAGCGAGAGAGTCCCATTGTGTATCTCCAGTTTTATCGTTGAATGGAGAGCATTCGGCAATTCGTTTTATTAGACAGATGAACACCGATGAAATAGATTTGCTCGATAAAAAACCAAAAATTTGCATATCAGCAAACTGGGTTTATCAAAATCAGAGTTTCTCTGCATTTATCTGTGGCTGAACTGAATTACCGAGTGCTTTCTTGAATGAAATAATGCAGCAAGATGCCGCCTTTGGGGTCGAATTTCTCGACCGATACGAGGCTCAGACCTGGCGCCTGCTCCGGCAAAAAGCCGGGGCCGTCGGCCAGGGTGGGGGCCGAGGCGCCCCCGAAGATTTTGGGGGCAAGGTAAATGATCAATTCATCAGCCAGGCCGAGACGGAAGAATTCGGCCAGGAGCGTCCCGCCGCCTTCGACCAGCAGGCGGCGCACGCCCAGGCGGTGGAGGGTGGCAAGCGTCTCGTGCAGGTCGACGCGTTCGCCATCGGTGACGTACACCTGCACCCCAACCTTTTCGAGACGGGCGATTTGTTCGGGCGGGGTGCGGCGGGTGGTGAAAACCAGCCGCTCAGCCGGTCCGGCGCGGACAAAATCGCCCTCCAGGTCGAGGTTGGCTACGCTGACGACGCCTACTTTCATCGGGTTCTCCGGCAGGCCACGCTCCAGGCGGGCGCGGCGCAGGGCGGCGTTACGGATGGTCAATTTGGGGGATTCGGACAGGAGCGTCTTGCCGCCGACCAGGACGGCGTCCACACTGGCGCGCAGTTCATCCACGCGGCGCTTGTCAGCGGCGGAAGAGATGGCCGCGCCACGGCGGGCGACGCTGTCGATCTTGCCGTCGGCGGTCATAGCAACGTTGATGAGGACGCGGGGGCGGGTCATGGCCTGAAAAAGAGAGCGCAAGAGGAATATCTTGAGCCCATTCTACTCTTTTATGGCCCGGTTTTCTGTATGAGGTTCGTAAGAATTGCTTATTGCCGGAGGCGCGACTGCCGCAATTGTTCCTTTTCTTCTTCGCTGAGGAAGGCCGCCTCCAGGCCGTTGACCTGCGCCTGGCGGATTTGCTCGGGGCTCAGGCCGGCTGCCGGTGCAGCGACTTCGTACTCGTGGGGCAGGGTGATGGCGCTGATGCCGGGGTCGTCGGTGTTGAGGCTGGCCAGCAGACCGCGCTCCAGGAACGTCTTGATGGGATGAGCAGCGTAGGTCGGCACGCAGGAGGTCTGCACGTTGCTGGTGAGGCAGGATTCGATGCCGATGCGGTGCCTGGCGAGGTAATCGAGCAGGGCGGGGTCTTCGACGGCGCGAATGGCATGGCCGAGGCGTTCTGCCCCCAGGCGGCGGATGGCGTTCCAGACCGACTCTGGCCCGGCGCTCTCCCCGGCATGAACGGTGATGTGCCAGCCAGCGTCGCGAGCGCGGCGGAAATGTTCTTCAAACCATTCGGCGGGGAAGTTGGCCTCGTCCCCGGCCAGGTCGAGGGCGATGATGTGATCGCGCTGGCTGAGGAGGGCGTCCAGTTCGCGGCGGGCGGCGTCGGGACCGTAGGTACGGCTGAGGATGCCGATGAGGTTGACGCGCACCCCAAAATCGCGCTGACCGGCGGCGATGCCGTCCACTACCGCCTCGGTCACAGCCGCCGGGTCCAGACCGTTGGCCTGGGCCATGAACCAGGGGCTGAAGCGCAGTTCGGCGTAATCCAGCCCTTCGTTTTTCAAATCTTCGACGTTTTCGCAGGCAATGCGGCGGACGGCGTCGCAGTCCACCATCACGGCGGTCATCCAGTGGAATTTGGCGATGAACGCCATCACCCCCGGCTGGGGGTCGGTGATCTGGACGTGGGCGCGCAACCCCTCCAGGTCGAAGGCCGGGAGGGGCAGGTTGTGACGGATGCCGAGGTCAAGAATCGTTTCGAGACGTACGGATCCGTCGAGGTGGCGATGTAGTTCGACGAGAGGAAGATGAGGGTCAATCACACCTGGCCTCTATGAGTCAAAAGAAGTTGTGGGTGTCCCGTATATTTCAGCCAGTCGTTCGATGGCATGAATTGCCGGCGCAGAGATTTTGACAAATTCTAAGCCGATGTCATAGATGCCGGGAGAAGTGGGGTCCTGGTGGCACCACCTGACCCGCGCGGTGAATTCGATGTTGAGCGTATCGGCGATTTCAGGGGTAGTGTCCATGCGAATGCGCAGGTTCTTATCGAGCGGTTGAGGCTTTGCGCTGTCAATCATGAGGCCTCTTTTTGAGATGTTGACCAGGCTGCCCAGGACTTCATGCGAGGTGGCATCTTTTACCTGGAAGTAGTAGGAAATCAGATGTCTTTCAGTTTCTCGCCTTTCCATGTTTGTGTCCTTTCTGTGAGGGAATGGCTTGGGTCAGGTGCCCAGGGGATCCCTTGTGGTTGGCCTCAATGTCTTTTGCACAGGGTCATTCCTGGGTGGTAGCGGAGGAAATGTTGGGCTCATTATCGCGGAACCCGTATGTGTTTATGATATTCTCAATGATGGCGACATCTTCGGGGGAAATTTCAGCAAATTCAAAGCCAATGTCGTATTGGCTGGGGTCAAGATCGGGGTGACACCACTTCACATATGCCGGTAATTCGATGTGGGGTTTGTTGGAGACATCTTCAGAGAGTTCAATGCGCAGGCGCAGCGATTGACCTTCCGGGAGAGGGTCCGGGCTGAGAATCATGGCTCCTTTGGGGGTGATGTCCACCAGATTGCCGATTTGTTCCTGTTTGCTTGCATCATAGACCCGCGTGTAGTAGAGCAAATAGCGCCGCTTGATTTTGCGTTTGTCATCCATGAAGCATTCTCCTGAACTGAATCAAGTATAGGCGAAAATGTTCCCAGAATCAACACCCGAACATTGCTGACAAATCATTTTCCCAAATGCCTGGGAAGTATTGATGCCACGCCAAAGTTCAGGCGTAGAGGGTGCAGCGAGAATGCTTTTTGTGAAGTTTTCGTAACTATTCAGCCATCCACTCGAAACAGGGGTGTCACTGCGAACGAGCGCTTTTTGCGAGTGAAGCAGTCTCCCAAAGCATGGTTTTTCCTGTTCAAGACGAGATTGCTTCGGGCAGAGAACGCCCTCGCAATGACAGCCTGAATAGTTACAAGTTTTCGGTCGGTGTTTCAGCGATAGTGGAGTCAAAATTGATGGTAACTGTTCAGTCTTGCATCAAAACTGTTGGGTATGTCATTGCGAGGAGCGTTCTTTGCGACGAAGCAATCCCCAAGCGGTCAATCTGGCCTGATAAGTGGGAGATTGCTTCGCCAGAAAACGGCTCGCAATGACATGGCTGAACAGTTACAATTGATGTTTACGATTGGACAAAAAATTCTCAATTTGACCTTGTGTTTACCGCTCCCCTATCCTATAATTACCGTATCAACCCCGAGGAGAGAGTGATGAGCACCAATCAGCCGATTATCATTGCTCGTAATGTAGAAAAATGGTACGGGCATTTTCATGCCCTGAAAGGCATCAACATGGAGGTCCAGAAAGGGGAAGTCGTGGTGATCTTTGGACCTTCTGGCTCTGGCAAATCTACTTTCATTCGCTGCATCAACCGTCTGGAAGACCATCAGAAGGGACAAATCATTGTAGACGGGATTGAACTGACCAATGACATGCGCAACATCGAAAAGATCCGCATGGAGACCGGCATGGTCTTCCAGCAGTTCAATCTCTTTCCCCATCTGACCGTTTTGCAAAATATCACCCTGGCACCGATTCAGGTCCGCAAATGGCCGAAAGAACGGGCCGAAGCCAAAGCCATGGAACTGCTCAAGCGGGTGGGCATTCCTGACCAGGCGAACAAATTCCCCGCCCAACTCTCCGGCGGACAGCAGCAGCGCGTGGCGATTGCCCGCGCTCTGGCGATGGAACCCAAAATCATGCTTTTCGACGAGCCGACCTCGGCCCTTGACCCGGAGATGATCAAGGAAGTGCTGGACGTGATGGTGGAACTGGCAAAATCCGGCATGACCATGCTGGTGGTGACCCACGAGATGGGCTTTGCGCGGGCGGTTGCCGACCGGATGTATTTCTTCGACCAGGGGCAAATTGTCGAAACCGGCACGCCAGACGACATCTTCCGCAATCCCAAGTCTGACCGCACCAAACTGTTTCTTTCACAAATTCTGGAAAAATAACGCCCAAAGCAAGACGCGCAAAGAGCCGAGGCAAACGCCTTCGGCTCTTTTTTGATGGTTTGCTTGTTTAGGCGTCGAACTCGCCGATTTTTTCGCCGTTCACCCAGACGCTGTAATGCCCGGCGGGGAAACTACCCAGTGGGATGCTCGCCTCGAAGGGCTGAAGCACCTGCATGCAGATTGCCTGTGGGTCGGAGAGCGAATACGCCTCTACCAGGATGCGGTTTTCGCTGTCTGGGGCAGTTACTGAAACACGCAACTCGTGGCAGGGGGTGGGCAGATTGCCTTGCAGCACCAGGTTAATCTGCACCGGGTAACTTTCGAGCACCAGGAGTTCGGCGCTGTCCAGATAAAGATTGCCCCGGCTCAGGGACGAATCCCCCGGACGGGGAGCGTATGGCTGGATCAGGGGCGGCAGTTCTGGGGTCGGGGTCGGCGCGGGACCGGCGGGCGTGCACGCGGCCAGCAAAAAGGGGAGAAGAAAAAGGATGCGTTTCATGCCCTGCAGGACGTTTCGGCGGCCCCAAAAGTTCCCTGCGGTTATCCTTTCACCACAGCCACCGGGCGCAGGCGCGCCACTTTGCGGGCGATGCCCGCCGCGCAGACGGTTTCTACCACGGCGTCCACGTTTTTGTAGGCCTGCGGCGCTTCCTCTGCCAGGCCCGACATGCTGCCGGCGCGCACATGAATCCCGCGGCTTTCCATCTCGCGGCGCAGTTCTTCGCCGCGTACGTCGTGCTTGGCTTTGGCACGGCTCATCATGCGCCCCGCTCCGTGACAGGAGGATCCGAACGAGCGCAGCATCGAAGTCTCGGTACCGGCCAGCACCCACGAGGCCGTGCCCATCGAACCCGGCACGAGGACCGGCTGACCGGTTTGCCGGTACTCCGGCGGCAGGTCCGGGTGACCCGGCCCGAAGGCGCGCGTCGCCCCCTTGCGGTGGACGCAGACCTTGAGCCGCCGCCCGTCCACTTCATGCGTTTCCACTTTGCCGATGTTGTGACAGATGTCGTACACCTGTGTCAATTGCCAGCCTTTTTCCTTGCCAGCAAAGGTTTCCTCGAAGGCGCGGCGGATAGAATGGGCCAGAATCTGGCGGTTGGCAAAAGCGAAGTTGGCGGCGGCGCGCATCGCGCCGAGATAGGCCTGTCCCTCCGGGCTGTCCATCGGCGCGCAGACCAGTTCCCGGTCGGGCAGTTGGATGCCGTAGCGCCGCACTGCACCCTGGAATTCCTGCACGTAGTCGGTGCAGACCTGGTGACCGAGGCCGCGCGATCCACAGTGGATTTGTACCACCAGGCATCCTTCGCGCAGGCCAAAGGTGCTGGCTGTTTGCGGGTCGAAAATTTCCTCCACCACGTCCACCTCGACGAAATGGTTGCCCGCGCCCACCGAGCCGATTTGCTCGCGGCCGCGCTGTTTGGCACGCTCGCTGACCTTTTCTGGCCTGGCGCCGTCGAGACAGCCGCCCTCCTCGGTGTGCGCCAGGTCGGTTTCGGTGGCATAGCCGTTCTTGAGCGCCCAACGCGCCCCTTCGCGCATGACCCGCTCCAGTTCCGGCACGCCCACGCGCACCATGCCCTCCCGTCCTACGCCGGAGGGGCAATACTGATTGATGAGTGTGGCGAGGGTGTCCATGTACGGGGCGGCGGCTTCGGCTTCGATGGACGAGGCCAGCAGGCGGACGCCGCAGTTGATGTCGTATCCGACCCCGCCCGGCGAAATGACTCCCTGGGGGAATTCGGTCGCCGCCACTCCGCCGATGGGGAAGCCGTAGCCCTGATGCATGTCGGGCATGACCACCACATGGCCCACCAGGCCGGGCAGGGTGGCCGTATTGACGGCCTGTTCCAGCGATTTGTCATCTGCCACCTGCTCGAGCAGGTCGCGGGTGGCAAAGAGACGCACCGGCACGCGCATATCGGCGCGGAAACTGCGTGGGATTTCCCACTCATGCTCGGAGATTCGGGTGAGGTTCTGGATGGTGATCATGGTTCCTCCAAATAGAGAGGTAGAGAACAGAGAGTAGAGAGTAGAGAACAGCGAGTAGAGAGTAGAGAGTAGTGGAGAGCAGTCGCTTTTCACTTTTCACTTTTCTCTTTTCTCTTTTCTCTTTTCACTTTTCTCTTTTTTCTCTTCTCTGCTCTCTACACATCAAACACAATTTCTACTTCGTAGCCGCGCGCGGTTGGACGGATGCGCAGGTTGTGGTAGGTG
>Ga0209227_1003242_pt1 | contig 10969 bp, 7 predicted proteins | sample YNPBryantNP2012_FD_185815 | JGI IMG/M metagenome (GOLD analysis project Ga0209227, IMG submission 185815) | Anoxygenic and chlorotrophic microbial mat microbial communities from Yellowstone National Park, USA - YNP Bryant NP 2012 (SPAdes)... ...
GCCAGCTTTTTCACTTCTTGTCCATCAGACGGTCGCAGTAAGTGACCAGCGTACGGACCGCTTGCTGAGAGCATTCGCTCAAACTGAACGTTTGTCACCACGTTCGGGTATCTTCCGAAGCCGAACTCTCCGCGGCCGGTGGCGTCGAACTCCTCGAAGCCCGGAGCGAGTATCACCGCGCCGACGTCGATCTCGCGAACCGTATCTTTCATCTCGTGGTTGATGGCCTTAGGCTGGCACACCTTCACGCACTCCATACACTCGCAGCAGATGCCGCAGGCAAGGCACCGCGCGGCCTCCGCCATGGCCTCATCGGGCGAGTAGTCACCCTTTTCGGCAGTCACCTTGCGGGACTTCTTGAGGTTCCGACTTCGCTGGAACCGCTCGAGCTCGTGGTGCTGGTCCTCGGTCCAGACGTGATCGTCAGGCCTGCGGCCCTCCGACATATCCTCACCGTTGATAAACCTGTCGATAGACTCAGCGGCCCTGATCCCCGCGCCCACAGCCTCGCTGAGCGTGCCCGCGCCCGCCACTACGTCTCCCCCGGCGAATACGCCCGGGACGCTCGTGGCTAAGGTGATCGGGTCGACCTCGACCAGTCCCCACTTGTTGGTGGCTAAGTCAAGACCCGCGGCGAACGACAGATCTGGGGTCTGGCCAATAGCTACGATTGCTGTGTCGCATTCAATTATGTGTTCCGAGCCTTTAACTGGCACTGGCTTGCGCCTGCCTGAAGCGTCGCGCTCGTCGGAGAGCTTCATCTTCAGGCACTCGACGCCGACGAGCTTGCCGCCCTTGGGTACGAATCGCTTAGGGTTGGTGAGCAGAACAAACTTCACGCCCTCGTGCGCTGCTTCCTCGACCTCAACGCGATCAGCAGGCATCTCTCTCTTTGTCCTGCGATAAACTATCGTCACATCCTTTGCGCCTAGCCTCTTTGCGGTGCGGGCGACGTCCATCGCGGCATTACCCGCGCCTATTACCACTACTTTCTCGCCGATCTGCGCGCCCTTGCCAAGGTTCACGTCACGTATGAAGTCGATGCCGGACACCACGCCAGGCAGGTCCTCGCCTTCAGCGCCCAGCTTGGAACCCTTCTGCGCGCCCACTGATGCGAACACCGCTTTATAGCCCTGCGCCTTCAGGTCGGCGATCGTGAGGCCGGGCCCGATGGGCGAATTGGTCTTGAGCTCGATGCCCTGATCGATTATGTTGGCTACCTGTCTATCGAGAACCTCGCGCGGCAGACGGAAGTCTGGGATTCCGGCGCGCATCATGCCGCCGGTCACCGGAAGCGCCTCAAAGATCGTGACCGGGTAACCGTGCTTTGCCAGCCAATCGGCAGCGGCAAGCCCCGCTGGGCCAGCGCCGATGATCGCGATTCTCTCGGGGCGCAAGGGCCGGTCCTCGTTCTTAGTATCCTTGCCCTGCGTGTTGTCGAGGGCGAACTTCTTGAGTTCTCTGATCGACACCGGGTCGCCATAGCGCGACTGTTGGCACTCGTCCTCGCACGGCCGATGGCACACGTAGCCGCAGATGAGGGGTAGTGGATTATCGCGCCTGATGATTTCGGCGGCTTCGTCGAACTTGCCCGCTGCGATCAGTGCGACGTATGCCTGAGCGTTTTGGCCTATTGGACATGCGGACACGCACGGAGGACGCTCGCGTTTTTCGATAACGTAGGCGTTCGGGACTGCCTGGGCGCACACTTTGTGGATGGCTGTAGTGTTATTCAAGCCCCGATTGAAGTTGTCAGGCACTTTTACTGGACAGACCTTCTCGCAGTCGCCGCAGGCCGTGCACTTGTCAATGTCGACAAACCGTGCCTTCTCCCTGATCTTCGCGCGGAAATGACCTGGCTCTCCCTCGAATTGCTCGACTTCAGCCTGAGTTATGATCTCGATGTTGAGATTGCGGGTGCACTCCACTAGCTTCGGCGAGATGATACACGTCGCGCAGTCGCCGGTAGGGAACGTCTTGTCGAGCTGAGCCATTTTGCCGCCAATGGTCGCCGATTTCTCCACCAGATACACTTTGAAGCCGGAGTTGGCAAGATCGAGCGCCGCTTGAATGCCGGCGACACCGCCGCCACAGACCATTACAGCGCCTACCGGTCCGCCTTCCAGGCTGCTGTCGGTTATTCTCAGTTCCTCGCCGCTTATGCTCATTACCGGTACCTCGCCAAGACCCGCTTGGGGTCGGTTATTAACTTGCTGATTCCCAGATCGTTTTCGGGGATTCCCAGAGCTCGCCCAAGAAGCTGAGTGAAGTAAAACACGGGAAGATCCACCTTCTGCCCGCGTGATTCCTCGACGTCTTGCTGACGAAGGTCAAGATTAGTTTGGCAGAGCGGGCACGCCACCGCGATGCAGTCTGCCCCGCTTTGCTTCGCCATGTCCAGTATTTCTCCAACGAGTGTCTTTACCGTGTCTGTCCTCGTGATGGAGAAGCTTGCACCACAGCATTCAGTCTTATATGGCCACTCCACGGGCTCCGCCCCTGTCGCAGCTAAAATCTCTTCCATAAGTTGTGGGTTCTCGGGGTCGTCAAGTATCGACAGCTCTTTGGGCCTGGTGAGAAGACAGCCATAGTAGCAGGCCACCTTCAGGCCGTCGAGACCCTTGGAGGTATGCCCCGGCGTCTCGCCTTCGACCGCCGTCGTGATCTCGGAAAGACCGATGTCGTCCTTCAGAATCTGAAGGAAGTGCCGCACCTTAACGCTGCCGTCGTAGTCACGCCCGATTGCGGCGGCGACATCCTCGCGCATTTTCGCACTCTCGGCAATGGCTAGGTTCCCCGCGGCAAGCCTTCCGTAGCACGCGGCACAGCACACTATCACGTCGCAGCCCATATCCTGAGCCAGCGCCAGGTTGCGCGCGGCCATGGAGGCAGCCAGAAGGGCGTCGGTGGCGTGGGCCGCGGTCGAACCGCAGCAGGTCCAGCCCGGAATCTCTTCAAGCTCTATGCCAAGTGCTCTGGCGACGGCCAAGGTCGAAACCATGAAATCATTGGCCGTCGATTCGAGCGAGCAGCCCGGGAAGAACGCATATTTCATCTTCCTGCCCTCCTGATCTTGCTCATAATACTCGAGATAGCCCCGCGCCCGCTGGACCGGGGCGGCAGTAGCCGCATCTTGCCTTTGCGGAGCATAGTTAGGAACTTCCTGTGGTCGCTGAAAAAGTCCCTGGTCTTTATCTTGTAGATGCCCATCAGTCCGAACTCGTAGACCCGGCCGAAGCGGCTCACCGAGCTTAGCAGCGACTCGTGGAACGTGCGTATGCGGCTTAGCTCCTCTGGGGCCTCAGTGGCCATCGTGCGGAGCCTGTCGATCATCGCCGGCGTGTCCACCCTCATCGGGCAGCGCGAAACGCAGGTCTGACAGGACGCGCATAGCCATATGTGCCGGCTATGGAGCATTTCGTTCTTCATGCCAAGGGTCGCCATCCTGTTGAGCTGGTGAGGGAGAACATCGGTCTCCCTGCGCATGGTGCAGCCGGACGAACATCGTCCGCACTGCAGACACAGCCCGATATTCAGCCGACCCTCAGGGTCCAGTTCCCGTATCAGGTCTGAGTTGATGCACTCTATCTTTGTCTTGCTCATAGCGACCTCATCAATCACACTTTCCCATCGTCACTCGTCGGAATCGTCGCACCAGATAGCGTTCGCGTCGTCGTCCGCCGCCACCACCGATTTCGGCTTTGCCGGCACTACCTTCCGGTAAACGCTCACCGGATCCCATCGCTTGCCGTCAACGGTTAGAAGCCGCGAGACTGATATATCGAATAGCCGCTCATTTTCCTCAAGATATGGCTTAATGAGTTTCCAGTCTGCCTCGGTGAGGTCGGTGTATTCACCACCGTTTAGCTGTTCGTTGTCAAGGACGCGGCGAGGGTCCCGAACATATACAGCGCCCCCGGAAGCCAGCGAAAACAAGTTCGAGCCAGGGTAGGGGGATTCGAGGTCGTATATGTCGCCGTCGTCGTCAAAGCTCACGCCGTTTAGAATCACAAAACCGCCGCCCGCTAACGGATCTCCTGCCATAAAAGACTCCGCCAGGAAGTCCAGACACGTGCCGTTGATCACGGCCCTGGGTTTTCCTACGGCGTTGATGAGTGGGCGGCCGGCGGCATTGCCTTTGACAAATACGGTGCCGCCCTTGGCGCCGTACATGAACGTTTGGCCTACGTCGCCGTGCACCACCAGTCGCCCATTCTTCATGATCTGTGCCAGTTGGTCCTGAGCGTTGCCGTGGACAACCACCGTTGCGCCGTCCAATCCCGACGCAAGGTAATCGCCAGTGCTGCCGTAGGCATCAATTAACACGTCCGTGCTATTTGGTCCTAGCCCACAGCCCAGGAATCGCTGTCCTGTGTAACCGTAGGCTATGAGCCTCTTCCAGCCCAATTCGTAAGCTTGCGCAACATAGCGTGCTGCGCACTCATCGCCTTCAGGAGGGAAGCACCGCCCGTCGACAACCAGAATCTGCTCGTTGGCGTCTGGACTTCTGAGCAAGCAGCGAGTTTCCCAGTCGAGCCTTGCATAGCGTGATACGGGCTCTTCAGTAATCGAAGGTACGCCGTCGAAGATATTGTTGATGCAATCGTATACGATTTGTAGTATGGTGGACCGTTTGTTGTCGCCGGTTGGGTATCGGCGGTCGATCATCAGCGTCAAGCCTGCGATGGCTGCCTCGCGCTCGGAGTCTGTAAGTTGGGGGGCAGCAACTGCGCGACAGAGTCTTCTTAGTTCGAAAAGCTCCGGTTCGCCTGTGAGATCCTTGGCAGCTTCGAAAAGGTTTTTCCCAGTCGCGTCTGAAAGCAGCTCCCCTATGTTCAGTGAGCACTCTCCTGTCACCTGAACGGACCAGTCAACCCTCCGACCGGGCTTAACTCTCTTGGGTCTGCCGAACTTGTCCGTGCAGCTAAGTGTTCGACTACCGTCAGCGTTCCTTTTTACTGTGAAAACGAAGGCGCCGCCATCGGTGTAACTGCCACCGCGAGCGTTCCAATACTCGTCCGCAATTGGGCAGAAACGATTGTCCTCGGCTGCCAGACTGCGTAGCGTGGCGTCGATGGCTTGTTTCTCAGAGCAGATAAGTCCGATCTGTACCTCGCCATCCTGAAGTGCAAATACTTGCGGTCGGAGCATGGCCGTGTCGGTTATTCCTAGCAGTTGGAACGAGTCGTTATCGATATCATTTCTCGCTATAATGAAGAACCACGGCCCGTCAGGCGAGCCGTGTATGTGGCTCGCTTGAATCGCTCGATATATCTCTTGCTTATTGGGCGGCAGCATATCGAAGTCGCGCTCTCCTGTTGGGGCCAAACCTTCTATTAAGTACTCCAACGGGTACTTGTAGACTCGGCTCCAGAGGTCGAATACTAGTATCGACACTTCCGTATCCGTCAGGAACAGTGGTTTGATGTTGCGCTGGGCCAGATACTCGGTCACGGAGTAGTAGTTAGCGAAGTCTCCATTATGAACCAGCGCTTCGTTCATCCCACAGAACGGGTGCGCACCGCCTGGATGCCATACTCGCCCTCGTGTCGGGTAGCGTTGATGTGCTATCCACACGTGGGCGCTGAAGTCCATGAGGTAATAGTAATCGAGGATCTGCTCGGCGTAGCCGACGATCTTGAGAATCATCATGTTGCGGCCGTGCGAAAGCACGAAGGCTTTCTTGTCGCCTAAGGCTGCGTAATACTTGGAGTTCAGAGCGAAGGTGTTTTGGTAGACAAACTCCTCTTCGATTTGGCGTTCGGGCAGTCCAGCCAGGCCGCGCTGCTCAGCAAATCGCTCTAACGTGTCTGACTTCGGCCTCACGAAGTAACGAAGGACCTCGGGTGGGCGGACTTCAAGTCCCTCTATGTCGCGGTAATCGTCTACGTGAGGAATCACATCGGCGTGGTGAACGTCAAACTGCGTCGTAACAAAATCTTCCTCCACGTTGTTCCTCGCGGATGGGTCCAGCAGCGCGATGTGCAGCAGGTAATCGTGTTCGAGGATGTCCTGCGATACACCAAGAGCCGTGTGGTCCAACCCAACGGCCGCGATTCCTCCGCCCTTGCCGTTGCCGCGGTTGTGCATCTGAACTGACGGCTCGTAGATGTGCCGGCCACGCACCGGGATGTTGCAAGCGAAACCGGTTACGCCACAACCACCTTCCTCGTCGGTATGGGGAGACTTACCCAGGTTAAATCCCTCGACCATCCATCGTCTTGAATCAATTATTCGCTGCGCAAAGTCGTTCATTTCCGTCTCTCTGTTCTTTGTGTCCACGAAGTCCTTGAGACTCGGCCTATTAGTAGTCAAGGTGTCTGAGCAGGTCCGTTCGCCCACGCAGTTGTTTCACGTCATTCATGTTGAATCTGCTCAGAATGTCTATCAACTGCTCATGCCACGCGGCGAGCAAATTGATGAGTCGTTGCGTGCCCCAATCGACGGTCATTTTTGCCAGCATCTGTTGATCGGTGGTGGCGATACCTCTGGCACAGCCCTTGCCGCTTTCGCACCGGCCACAACGAATGCAACCAAGCGCTACCATTTCCGAAGTGCCGATCACCACGCCATCTGCACCCAACGCGATCGCTTTAGCCATATCGTAGGCTGTCCGGATTCCGCCGCTTGCGATAAGTGTTACCTTGTCCCGAATGCCCTCGGATTCCAAGAATCTGTGCACCTTGGGAATGGCGTACTCTATAGGCATAGCTATGTTCTTTTTTGCTATTTCTGGTGCGGCGCCAGTTCCTCCATAGCTGCCGTCGATATGCACTATATGTGCTCCCGCAAAGTATGACCCGACTGCCACCATATCTACGTCAACCGGAGTGGAGACCTTTGCCGATACTAGCGCTCGGGGGTTGATATGCTTGATCCAGTCTATGTGCTTTTTGTGGTCCTCGATCGAATAGACGCTATGAAATGGAAACGGCGAGAATAGCGGTGTCCAAGGAACTGCCTCACGCATTGTGGCGACAGCCGGTGTGTTTTTGTCGCCCAGCAAGTGCCCACCAAGGCCGGGCTTTGCACCTTGTGCATACTTAAACTCAACAATTGGCGCCCATTTTATAGTCTCTTCGCGAACGCCAAAAAGACCAGTTGCCACTTGGGTAATCATATGTTCGCGATATGGCCACAGTCTTTCCGGGTACCCGCCTTCTCCAGTGCAACTGAAGGTATTCCAAGCCATAGCCGCCCGTGCCTTCGAGAGCATTGTGTGCGGACTTACCGATCCGAACGACATACCTCCGCCGTAAACGGGTATGTCGATAACGACTTCCGGCCTGTTGTCGCCCCTACGGTTCAGCGGTATAGATGTGTTTATCGACGATGGGTCGGTTCGCGGTCCGTTGTCGGGAAACACGAACTCCATTCGGTCAAATCCACCGCCGGAGTTACCCGTCTTGTAGTTAAGCTCTCCGTCAGGCGGTGAGCCCGTCTCGGCCATATGCCAGGTGCTGAATATGAGATCGGCGGTCCAACGAAAATCACCAATGGATTTGTAGATCTGCGTTTCCTCGATCCGCAATGCCTTTTGCGGGCATTCGTCGACGCAATAGGTACCGTTTTGCCTACAGACGGTAGCAGTACACTTCCAGTCCAGCCCCCGCAGAAAGTCCGCGTAACCTTTTGGCCTGACGTGTACACCACGAACGCAGATTTCCTCGCATTTGCCGCATTTTACGCACGCCTCGCTGCGCCAGACCCGATACTTGCCAACGGAGTTCTTCCAGCGATCAGGGGCTCGAACTACCTCGCGCTTTGGTGGTATACAGAGGCCGATCTCGGAGGTCTGGTTGACGGGTTTTGTCTTTATGTCAGTTGCCATCAAGTCACCTCCACGTTATGCGCTTGGCCCGGAAGCGGAGTCTTGCGCTCGCCGAATATTGGCCCAAAGCACTCTTTTTCCAGATCTTCGAAGAACATCGCTCTACCAACTTCGCCTCTCAGCCGTCTAACTTCTCGTATGCCCATCGCACCCATCATCTCGAGCAACTGGTTGTGCCACGCGCCCATTAGGTTCACAATTCGCTGGACAGCGTAATCGTGGTCAGTCTCACTGAGATCAACGGGGCACTTCAATCCTTCGCGACAGTTCATGCACACGCGGCACTCGAGCGCTATCATCAATGGGACATCTATTGCAACCAGATCCGCGCCGCATATAATGGTTTTGGCCACGTGTTCGGCCATAGATATTCCGCCACTGGCCACGATTGTAATTGTGTCCCGCAACCCTGCTTCTACCAGCGCCAAGTGCGCTTCTCTCACACCTTTCGTGATGTGCTGGCTCTGGCCATTGTCCTCGTAGATGCCTTTCCAGTCCGCGTATAAGTGCAACGAATCTGCGCCATTGCGAGCTAGCTCTAAAATCCTTGGCGTGCTTGCCGAACCCAGAGGTAGTTTTACCATTGAGATAACACCCGAGTCCGCATTCTTGGCGTTGCGAATCTGAGCGAGCACGTCGGGGCAATCAGCCCACTCGGTGAGAGGACTGCGCGGTGTCAGATCCGAGCTTGGTTCAATATGTGGCACGGCGCTTCCGTGATCGGACATGGCCGCGTCGTCCGTGATCGCCCGAATGCCTAGCTCTGCTGCGGCACCCATCACAGCCGCAGCCACGTTGGGTTCCAGTCTGCGCCACGGCATAAGGTTGAACATTACGGGCAGTGGCAGCTCAAGAAGCGAGGGCACGTCGAAAGCCAGTGTGCCGTCTTCGTTGAAGTCCAGTTTCATAGGCTTGCGGCCAATATCCACTGACGTGCTTATGTACTCCCGTCCGTGAATGCCATCTCTGGTTGGTCTGACTATCTCAGACATATCCGTAAGTATCGAGTCGAATCCAGGCCCCATGAACGGCCCGGGGTAGCCTGCGCCGGACACCGGAATCCGGCCGGTTTCTGCCTGATACCACGTGCTGGAAATGATGTCGGATGTCCAGCAATCGTCGCCGAGCGCCAGGTAAGCCGGGTTCATCTGCCACGATAGCAGCCCTTTTGTACAGCTCTGAACGCAGCAGAGGCAGCCCTTGCACTCGTAGAGGTAGTCGACGTATTCCTCTTCAGCGGCTTTTAATAGGTCACGCTCTTGATCGTAGACGCTATAGGCACACTCGCGCTTCACGCAGTTATGACACGCGGAACAGTCCTCGCGCCAGTCGACGATTCCATACTTGCCTATTCGTTTATGGCGCGGCGGAGCCGGTTTAGTGTGAATGTGGTATTTCGCTGGCATAGCTATTCGCTCCTGGCTATTCCGGAAGAAGAAAGCACGTTCTTTGCAAGCTCGAAATCCGAGCCGGTCATCAGGTGTATCCCTCTAATGCCCTCAATTTGCTTGATCTTGCCGATTGTCTCCACCGCCATGTGCGTGCTGGCGGACCGGCGGTCTCCGGCGGTGTTGAGCCTTTCGAACACGTCGTGCGGTATGTCGAGGTGCTTGTAACTCTCCGCGAGGCTTGCGGCGTCCTGAGGAGTAGCTGCGGGCACTACCGATGCAATGATGCACGTGCGCTCCTGAAGTTCCTTGTCTCTGACCATGCCCATCCACGATTCCAGCTTGGGCACGTTGAACACTGGTTGAGTAATTATGAAGTCCGCTCCAGCGGAGATCGCCTTTTCCAGCGCAATCACTTGCAGTTCCATCGGGTCCGAGAACGGGTTTACTTCGGTGCCGAGCAATAGATCGAGCGGTGAATCCAGAGTTTGGCCGTCGGCCAATGTGCCGCTGCGGCGAATCTCGTTAGCTACGCTAAGGAGCTGCACCGCGTCGAGGTCAAAGACGCCTTTTGCGGATTTCGACGTCGTCAGGGTTTGATGACGACCGGCTATGCACAGAATGTTTTTTACTCCAAGCGATGCAGCTCCGATCAACGTGGACTGCAGGGCAATTCTATTGAGATCGCGAGTGAGCAAGGCGAGTATCGGCTCCGCTCCTGCGGCAGCCAAATGTACGCAAGCTGCAAGACTTGCCATCCGAGCGCCGTCTTCGCTCTCAGGCGCGTAGACAGCGTCCACAAGGCTGCCCAGCGACGCCGCGCACGACTTCAACCGGCTGGCGTCGGCCCCGCGAGGGGGCCTGCAGTCGGCCGTAACCACGAAACGGCTGCCTTTCACTGCCTGTGACAGGCTTCCGTTTGCCATTATGCTGCCCCCTGTTGTTGGTTTACGAACTGCCCTGACTCGACTTCATCAGCTATCGTGTCAGCTAGTTCATTTATACTCTTACCGTTGGGAACAAAGACGTGCACGGCGTCTGGCGATATGCCAGCTTCCTCCAATAGCTCACGCACGGCGTGGCCGCGCCTGAGCGCACGTAGGTTGCCTTCCATCATCTTGCATTCGCCTGCTGGGCAGGCTATCACATATACCGAGTCCGTGCCCGACTCGAACGCTTTAAGAATGTATCTCGGGTCTATCTTTCCGCTGCACGGTACGGCCTCTATCGCCACGTACTCGCGTGTTTCGATTCTGGCTAGTCCCGCAGGAACCTGCCCATTCTCGACCGAGTTGCGACAGAAATAGATCCTTACTCCGGTGCCTTTTCTCGCGCTCATAATGTTTCCTCCCAGATATGCGAAAAGGCGCCTTCGCTTGTCGAGTTCGATAGCGAAGACGCCTTCGTCAGGTTACTCTATTCGCGTGGAGTATGCGGGCCGACTAGCATTGCCCGCCAATAATAACAAAATCCACCCTTGGCGCACATTGGCCGGGGTGGACTTCAGATCGTCCGTCCTGCGCAACACAGCAACGAGTCACACAAGACCCAACCACGTCAGCCGCCTGTGGCTGATCATCTATGCGTAATATACCCTAGCTGAAGCGGAAAGTCAACCAGTTACACGAACAAGATTACAGAATATTTCGGGTTGGTTGCGTGAGAAGGCGGTTTGAGCCTCGTCGAACCTCGAAATGGCGTCTGATAAGGTTGTGGAGATCTCTATGCATTGAACTAAGCTAGAAAGCCA
>Ga0209227_1003245_pt1 | contig 10964 bp, 9 predicted proteins | sample YNPBryantNP2012_FD_185815 | JGI IMG/M metagenome (GOLD analysis project Ga0209227, IMG submission 185815) | Anoxygenic and chlorotrophic microbial mat microbial communities from Yellowstone National Park, USA - YNP Bryant NP 2012 (SPAdes)... ...
CCGCTTGAGGCGGGTATCCTGTCTGCAGTCCCGTCCGTCCCGGACGGGACCAGGACGCGGGAGGATGGACCGCAATGCCCCACGGACCGAAAAAGCCGCTGCTCCCCGCCGGGGAGGTGCTGGAGATCCTGGACTCCACGGTCACGGAGCTCAGCCGCACCGCCGTGGAGTTCGCGCGCCGGATGGAGGAGGAGTGGGAACAGCCCGAAGCCCTGCCCTGTCTCTATCAGTGGCACAAGCTGGAGAAAGCGGCTCTCAAGTTGTTGCAGGCCCGCGAGATCGAGCACGAGACGCTGGCGCAGGTCTCCCTGCTCAGCGCTCAGAAGGAGTTGATCGCCCGGGCGGTGGCCCTGATGGACTGTCTGAGCGTGACGGGCGGCCGGAAAGACCCGTCCGCACCCAACCTCAGTCATCCGGGGAGAAGGACGCGCAGGCATCCCTGGGGAAGACAGCACGAAGATGAGTGGACCGGAGAAGAGGCTTAGGGCGATCGTCAGGGGACGCGTGCAGGGCGTCGGCTACCGGTATTTCGTCCAGATGGCGGCCATCGGTCTGCATCTGGACGGCCGGGTGGCCAACCTTCCGGACGGGAGCGTGGAGGTGGTGGCGGAAGGCTCCAGAGACGCTCTGGAGCAGTTCATCTCGGCCCTGTGGCAGGGGCCGCGCTCGGCCCGGGTCGAGGCTGTGGAGGAGCACTGGAGCGAGCCCACGGGCGAGTTCGGCGAGTTCGCCGTGGTCAGCTCGCTCTGAACGGGTTCATCGGAGCGTCGCGCCTCAGCAGGCCTGCGGCACCCGGCCTTCCTCGGCGTCCAAGAGCTCGAACCAGGTGCGGATATGCCCGAACCCGGGGGCGGCCGAGCGGCGGAGACTCTCGTAAAGAGCCTTCTCCTCTGCGGTGCCCGGCTCCCGGCAGCGCTGCTCGTAGCACCAGCTCAGGATCTCGGTGTCGGAGCGGGCGTAGTCCTTCTCACGCACCCAGCGAGCGATCTCCTCATCGCTGGCGCCTGATGCGACGAGCTCCCGGAACTCCTCCGCATCGATGCCCGTGAAGTCGAAGAACTGGCGGTCCAGGGGGCAGTTGAACCTGTACTCGCCATTCGTGCCGGCGATGGTGGCGCGGCATTTGTCCACGATGCGCGCAAGCAGGACATAGCCCCCCAGCTCCTCGGCGGGGCTGCGCGGAAACGACCGGGTAAGGTCGGGCGCGTTCGTCAGCGAACTCATCTCCTTTGCAAACACCTCCGTCGATTGCGGGCCCCCCGTGTGCAACGCAGGCGGGGGGCACCATGTTCCACCTGCAGATCAGGCGCGCGCCAGCTCAACCGCTTTCGCTGCGGCCTCCTGCATGGTCTCTGCGGGGATGAGGCCGGAGCCGTCCAGCAGCCTTCTGCCCGCTTCGGCCTCCGTGCCTGCCAGCCGGATGACCATCGGGACGCGGACCTCCAGGCTGTCCCGGGCGGCAAGGATGCCTCTGGCCACCTCGTCCCCGCGCGTGATGCCCCCGAAGACGTTGAAGAACACGCAGCGCACCCGCGGGTCCATGAGCACGATCTCGAGCGCGTTTCGGACCAGCTCGGCTCTGGCGCCCCCGCCGATGTCCAGGAAGTTCGCCGCCTTCCCGCCCGCCGTGCGGACTTCGTCGATGGTGGCCATCACCAGTCCGGCCCCGTTCCCGATGACGCCGATGTCTCCGTCGAGACGCACGTACTGGATGCCGCGCCGGCGCGCCTCCGCCTCGATGGGGTCCTCCCCCTCGTCCTCCCGCAGGGAGGCGAGCTCCTCCTGGCGGAAGAGGGCGTTGTCGTCGATCACCATCTTGGCGTCCGCCGCGACGAGCTCGCCGTCCGCCGTCAGTGCGAGGGGATTCACCTCGGCCAGAATGGCGTCCGATTCAAGGTAGGCCCGCATCAGTTTCTGGAGCAGGTCCACGGCGCCCGGCAAGGCTTCGGCCGGGATACCGCCCCGTTTGGCCACATCCAGCGCATGCCAGGAGCGGAAGCCGATGACGGGATCCACGCATTGGCGGGCGATCTTTCCGGGGGTCTGCTCGGCCACCTCCTCGATGTCGACACCGCCGGAGGCGCTCACGATGACCGTGTTGCGTTGCGACGCCCGGTCCAGAGCCACGCCGATGTAGTATTCCTCCCGGATGTCCAGAGCGGGCTCCACCAGCACCCTGCGCACCGTCAGCCCCTTGATGTCCATCCCCAGTATCGCTCCGGCGGCCGAGAAAGCCTCTTCCGGCGTGCGCGCCACCTTCACGCCTCCGGCCTTCCCCCTGCCGCCCACGAGGACCTGGGCCTTGATCACCACCGGAGCCCCGAGGGCAGCCGCGTGGTCCCGGGCCTCTTCCGGCGTCTCGCAGACTGCGCCGTCCGGCGCGGGAACGCCGAAGCGCCGCAGCACCTGTTTCGCCTGAAACTCGTGGATCTTCATCGCCTTCGTCCGCCGTCCTGCGTTTCATCCTGATACGCGGCAGCGGCCCGCCCTTCCTGCCGGGACGGGCCGCTCGCCCGCTGACTGTCTTTCCCCTCGGCGGCTGCGGGCCAAACCCGGCTCAGCCGCCCTCCTCCTCGTAGCGTTCCCGCAGCATCGCCACAACGTTGGGGTCCGCCAGAGTGGTCGTGTCCCCCAGCGCCCTTCCCTCGGCGATGTCCCTGAGAAGCCGGCGCATGATCTTTCCGGAGCGGGTCTTCGGCAGCTCCGAGGTGAAGATGATATCGTCCGGCCGGCTGATGGCGCCGATCTTCCTGACAACGTGCTCCTTCAGCTCGTCCTGCAGCTCTCCCCCGGCCTTGAAGCCGTCCTTAACCGTGACGAACGCGGCGATGGCCTGCCCCTTGAGATCGTGGTGCTTGCCGATGACCGCCGCCTCCGCGACCGCCGGGTGGTCCACCAGCGCGCTTTCCACCTCCATGGTGCTGATGCGGTGCCCCGCCACGTTCATGACGTCGTCCACGCGCCCTAGCAACCAGAAGTAGCCGTCCTCGTCCCGCTTGGCGCCGTCTCCGGCGAAGTACATGGTTCCGTATCGCGACCAGTAGACCTCGCGGTATCGCTCCGGGTCGCCGTAGAGCCCGCGGAGCATGCCCGGCCAGGGACGCTTCAGCACAAGGTATCCGCCTCCCCCGGGCGGCACGGAGTTCCCGGCCTCGTCCACCACATCCGCCTCGATACCGGGCAGGGGGAAGGTCGCCGAGCCCGGGCGGGTGGTGGTGATCCCCGGCAGCGGGCTTATCAGGATGTGCCCCGTCTCGGTCTGCCACCAGGTGTCCACCACCGGGCAGCGCCCGCCGCCGATGTTCTGGTGATACCACATCCACGCCTCCGGGTTGATGGGCTCCCCAACTGATCCGATGAGCCTCAGTGTGGAGAGGTCGTGCTTCTCCACGTGGTGGGTGCCCCATTTCATAAAGGCCCGGATGGCCGTGGGGGCGGTGTAGAAGACGGTGACGCCGTACTTTTCGCAGATGGCCCAGAAGCGGTCCCGGTCCGGGAAGTCCGGCGCCCCCTCATACATCACGATGGTGGCGCCGTTGGCCAGGGGGCCGTAGACCAGGTAGCTGTGTCCGGTCACCCAGCCGCAGTCCGCCGTGCACCAGAAGACGTCTTCTTCCTTGATGTCGAAAACCCACTTCGTGGTGGCGTAGACGCCCGTGAGATACCCTCCCGTGGTGTGGACGATACCCTTCGGCTTTCCGGTGCTGCCGGAGGTGTAAAGGATGAACAGCAGGTCCTCGGAATCCATCGGCTCGCATTCCGAGCGGGGGCTGACATCCTCGATGACCCGGTGCCACCAGTGGTCGCGGACTTCCTGCATGTGCGTGAACGTTGCGTCAGTCAGTCCCATGCCCAGCCTCCGGACGACCACCACGCCCTCGACGCTCGGGCACTCCTGCAGGGCCTCGTCCACGCTGCGCTTCAGGGGGATGACGGTGCCGCGGCGGTATCCGCCGTCCGCGGTGATCACCAGGCGGCACTGACAGTCGTTGATGCGCTCCTTCAACGACTCCGCGGAGAAGCCGCCGAAGACCACCGTGTGCACGGCGCCAATCCGCGCGCAGGCCAGCATCGCGATGGGCAGCTCGGGTACCATCGGCATGTAGATGCAGACCCGGTCGCCCTTGCGGATACCGAAGTGCTCCCGCAGGACGCTGGCGAACCGGTTGACCTCGCGGTAAAGGTCCCAGTAGGTCAGCACCCGGCTCTCGCCGTTCTCACCTTCCCACACGATGGCCGCCTTGTTGCGCCGGGCGGTCCTCACGTGCCGGTCCACGCAGTTGTAGCAGGCGTTCAGCCTCCCTCCCAGGAACCATTTTGCGAACGGAATGTTCCATTCCAGCACTCGCTCCCAGGGACGGAACCAGTCCAGCTCCCTGGCCACGTCCGCCCAGAACGCCTCCGGATCCTCGGCCGCGCGGGTGTAGATTCCGGGGTCGTTCAGGTTGGCCCGCCGCGCGAAGTCCTCCGGGGGAGGGAAGGACCGGTTCTCCTTCAGCAGCGCCTCGATGGCTTGAGTCTCAACTGCCACTTCTGCCTCCTCTCTGCGCTCGCTTGCGCTATACGTCATTATACTGCGACAGGGTCGCTTCTGTGTTGCCTCTGTCACACGGGTGAGGATCGCTCCAGGGGAGAGGGCGCCGGGTGTCGCCCGCTCAGCAAGGGATGGTTACTTGATCCACCGGGCCACTTCGCGGAACTCGGGAGTCCCCGCCCGGCGAAGCCATTCGAAGATGACGCTCTCAGTGCAGGAGACCGTGGCTCCGACGTGGCGCAGCCTTTCCAGGCCGTAGCGGTAGTTCCACTCCGTGCGTGAACTTATGGCGTCGGCGGCCAGGTGCACCACGAGCCCGTCGTCCAGAAGGTCGTGGGCGGTCTGAGTGATGCAGACATGGGTCTCCAGGCCGCACAGCACCGCCTGGGTCCTCTCGGAATGCCGTTCCAGCTCGTTGCGGAACGCGGTGCTTCCCATACAGCTGAAGGTCATCTTGTCGATGACCGGCGTGCCCTCCGGAAGGTGACCGGCGATCGCGGGGTCCAGCGGCCCGAGCTTCTCAGCGTTCTGCGTGGTGGCGAGAACAGGGACCTGCAGCGTTTTCGCCGCTTCCAGCAGTCTGATGATATTGGACCGCAGCCGGTCAGGCTCGAAGATCACGTTCAGGAACGCAGTCTGCGGGTCCACGACGACCAGCAGGCTGCGCCCGCTCTCCAGCAGGTATGCGTCTGCAAAGCCCATGGGACTGTGCCTGGCTCCCTCCTTTGCTCTCCCTGGCGCCTCGAACGGTGTTCATAGCATACCACAAAGCCCCCGGATTTGCGGACCGTGGTCGCCGGGATTCCGGAAGGCCGCCGGGACTTATTCTCTGAAAATTCCCCGATGGTCACAGAATGTTCATTGACCGGCGGGCTGGCGCGGATTAAGATAAGTTTGATTCTGCATTTCAGTCCGAAGTGCGCGTGCAAAATTCCCGTCCACAGCCCAGGGCGGCCGGAATAAAAGCCTCCGCCAGGGTGGGTGCCGCAAACGGGAAATCCCGCTGCTGGCACTTCGGGCCGGGAAAGGAGGACAGTCTGGTTACAATGAAAGGAATGAGTCTCCTGCTTTTAGCGTTGGCGCTCCTCGTGGTTGCCGTGCCGGTCGCCTACGCTCAGACGGGCAATCTGGCTCACCTGCTGTACAACACGGGTGTGGACTCGAGCAAGAACGTGCTTCCTGACGGGACGCCCGATCCGCACTACACCCTTTATTCGGTGCCGGCCGGTTCTCCGGGCACAGCGGTTAAGATGATCGCCAATCCCGCCTGGGTTCCAACTTCGTCTTCTTCGGCCTGGATCGGGCCGTGGACGAGCGGGCTGATTACGGCTCACCCGGGGACCTACAAGTATCGCTACCAGCTGGATTTGAGCGGCTACGATCCCTCGACAGTCGTGATTGTCGGCCGGTGGAGCACGGACAATGAAGGCGAGATGTTCGTGAACATCAGCCTGAACAACACGCCCGTCACTACAACTCCGCAGACGGGATACTCTCAGTGGTGGCCGTTCTTGCTGAATAGCGGGTTCGTGGCCGGCGTGAACACTCTCGAGTTCCACGTGGTGAACGAGGTGTTGGCGGACCCGGGCACGGAGACGCAGAATCCCACTGGTCTGCGCGTAGAGTTCCTGGAAGGAAATGCCACTCCGGTTATTCCGGAGCCGACGTTCTTCCAGCTCGGCGCTCTCGCCGGGATGAGCGCTCTGGGGCTGCTGCGACTCCGCAGGAAGGGCTGATCTCCCGTCATTCCCCAGCCCTTCACCAATCGTTTCTGTCGCTCTGCAGGCCGCTCCCGCCAGATGCGTGGGCGGCCTGCAAGCTTGAGCGGCTCCGCCGGCGGGAAGGCCCGGGGCCGGGTGCCCGGCCGTTTCCGTCAGGACGGGCCGGACTTCCCGGCTGCGCTTCTGCCGCCGCCCCAGACCAGATCGCCCGTCCCGCTGCCGTCGCCGGCACGCCTTCCGGCGGGCGTGCCCCCGTCATCCCTCCAGTCTTCCCCGATGCTGTACAGGAGGTTACGAGTTCCCTTCCCGGCGGACCGGGAGTCCCGACAGCACGCAGGCCTCCTTCAGAGTGGCCGGATACCCGCCTGTTTCAGCCCGGAAGGCCGCCAGCGTCAGCATCGCCCTGCACGCCTCCAGGTTCGCCTCCGCCGTCAGGCGGCCCGCCGATTCACCGCCGGTCCGGATGATCCTCAATGGCCCGCTCCACTCCTTCCGGGCGGGTGTTCCCGCATTGTCCACCGGCGTCCTCCTGTCACTGATCAAGACACCGGCAGGCCGCAGATCTGTCTGAGCCGCCCCGCGGACCGCCACGGGAACCCGGCCGGCTGAAGGCCGCTCAGAGAAAGGTCTTAAGACCCAGAGTCCCCTCGCTTCCCGCGGGGATCGCCCCACGCACGAAAGAGCGCTGGTTGTTGTCTTCGAAACATGGGGTCTCGTCCGTCCCGTCGTTCCGGACCGCGAAGTTGTAGGCTTCTCCCAGGCTGACGCGGCCGTCTCCGTCCGCGTCGGCGTCGACGGCGCCGGAGCCGTCCGGTTTCTGGCCGCTCAGGGCCGCCATGATCCAGAACGTGAACTCGTTGTAGAGCAGGTCCGGTCTGCGCGACCGGCTGATCTGCACGTCCGTGGCAGCGGACATGAGGACGCGGTTCGGCCGCGTGAGGTCGTCCAGGAAACCGCCGCTGAAGCACTGCCCGGCGATCAGGATCAGCATGCCGCAGTTCGAAACCTTCGCCACTTCCGCGGCGAAGTCATCATCCTGCATCGCAGTGGTCTGCCAGAGCGAGAGACTCTCATCGACTTTCACACAGTCCTGCGTGTCGCCGTCTCCGTTCAGATCGGCGCCGATGGCATATTCGCACAGGCGGTCCAGCAGCTCGTCGCCGTCGCCGTCAATGCGGCCGCCGTGGAGAGCGGGCTGGAGGCTCCCGCTCTGCCGCGTCAGGCACCCTCCTCCGTGATCGTTGATGTGGATGAAGACCGTGTCCTTCGGGGTGACAACCTGCTGGAGCTCGTCGAACACCCACCCGATGTTGCCGCGGGAGGCCGCGAAGTCAACGGGCATATCGCTCTTGCGCTTGCCTTCCCGCGTGTCTTCGGGAGGAGCCCCGTCAGCATAGATGACGCGGATGTCGCCCGGGTCGTATCCGTGGGCGATCAGGATGTCGTACATCACGGTCAGGTCGTTCCAGTAACGGATATGGTTGCTTTCCGGTTTGCCCCCTCCGGCGATGAGCACCGCGTACTTCCGGGGAGGCGTCAACTCCCGGCGCGTGCGCCCGGCCAGCCGGCGGATGCTGGAGGGAGGGGTCAGCCCGAGGGCGGCGGCCGGACCCCGGATGGCGGCCGCGCGCAGCACGCTGAGGTGCTCGGCCCGCTCGATCTGAAGGACCGCGGATGCAGTGGCCAGGGACGGGTGGTCGCCGGGGCCCGGGCGTCGAAGAAGGCCTTCCGCCCGGACGCGGTCGCCCCACTTCAGGCCGGACGGGCGCTCACCGGTGAGGGCGACGAAGCAGCCGTCCGGCAGCGGCAGGTTCACCTCCACCCGTTCCATGTCGTCCACGATCATAGGGATGGAGCCGCCGTAGTAGTAGCCGGTGACCTCCACCCGCTTCCCCAGCGATTGTACCAGTTCCGCGCTGCCGGGCCGCAGGGTCAACGGAAGCGCCCGCTGGAGAGCGGCCGTTGAAGGCCCGGCCAGAGCGGGGCCGGGCCCCTCCAGAACGAGTCCCGGGAAGACCGCCGGGGCGGTGAGCAACAGCAATGTTCGCGCAAAGCCGATCCGCATCGATGGGCAATCCTTCCTGTTCTCCAGGGGTGGCGGCGCCGCGCTCGCCGCTGCCGTCTCCGGCAGACCCTTCGGCGTCCGTCACGCCCTCTAAAGGTTTTGAGCTATACTCTCGATGGCCCGGCAAGGGCCGGAAGCGCGCAAGAGGCCGGTAGCCCGTGACACTCCCTTTCAACCGAAGCCTGTGGACAGCTGCCCGCCTTCTGGCGGCGCTCCCACCGCTGCTTCTGCTGATTTTCGCCGTCCTCCTTCTCCGTCGTGAGTTCCAGCGGGCGCGCCCGGAGATCGTCCGGCTCGTGAGCTCGGAGATCTCGTCCGCCACAGGCGTCGAGATCGCCTTCTCTTCCGCAGATACGTCCGTTCCGGGCAGGCTGAAAGCAGAGGATGTGGTGCTCACGCGCGCGGGCTTCGGAGAGATCGCGCGCGCCCGCTCGGTCACCGTGCGCTACGATCTGGCGGCTCTCCTCCGGGATGCGCAGAACGCCTCCGCTCACGTGACCTCCGTCTTTCTCGAACGGCCGGAGGTCTCCATCGAGAGACGGCGTGACGGGACCATCAGCATCGTGGAGGCTTTCCGGCCGCCGAAGCCCCGCCCGAAGGGCAAGCCGTTCCAGGGGATCGTGCGGGTGGCGGACGGACGGCTGCGCTACATCGACCGCCGCCCGCCGTCCGGCGTCTCCTCGAGCCTGGAAGTCGGGGCGGAGGGGGTGGACGGGACGCTGGACTTTCGCTCGGGCAAGGGGGCCTACTGCACGGCCCGGCTCCGGAGGACCGGTGTCTCTGGCCGCATCCGGCTGACGGCGGCTTTCGATTACCGCAGGCGCGTGGCGCTGTCCGTCCGGGCGGAGGCGCTTTCTCTGCCGTTCGTCAGCCGGTTCCTGCTCCCGCCCGGGACGCCGCCCGTGACGGCGGGAACGGCGGACGGTTCGCTGCTGGTGACGCATCAGGCGTCCGCGACGCACCTGTGGGCTGCCGGCAGGGTGAGGGGAGGGGAGCTTCGCCTCCCAGGGCCCTTGCCGCGCGTCACCGGAATCGCGGGGAACGTCACTCTGGCCGACCGGGAGCTGCTGGTCTTCGACGGCAGCGGTCAGGCGGCGGGGTCACCGTGGCGGGTGAGCGCGACGCTGGGTCCCTTTGCCCGTCCGCAGGTGGCGGTGGAGGCGTCCAGCCCCGCCGCGGACTACGCCTCGGCGCTTCGTCTGCTGCCCCGGGGCAGCCTGCCGGAGGGTCTGGCCGTGCGCGGACGCGGCCCGGTCCGGCTGAGGCTGACGGGACCCGCCGGGAATCTGTCGCTGGAAGGCGAGGCGCGGGTCCCGGAGATGACCTGGCGGGGAAACCGCGCGGGCGGTCTCGAGGCAGCTTTCCGGCTGGCGGAGGGAGCCCTCTCCCTGCAGGCTAGCGGAAGGGTGGCGGGCGGTGAGGCGCAGGTGCGGCTGGCGGCCGATGTCTCCGGCCGCCGCACCGGCGGGCTGCAGGCCGTCTTCCGCAACGTGCGGATCGCAGGGCTGATGCAGTCGGCGGGGTACCGGGGCGTTGACGGCATCGCTTCGGGATGGTCCGCGATGCGATGGTCCGGCGCCTCGCTGGACGGCCGGTTTTCTCTCGATGTGGACCGGCCCAGGGTGTCCGGTCTGGAGGCCACTTCTCTCAGGGCGGCCGGCCGGGTGACCGGAAGGCGGCTCGTTCTGGACTCTCTGCTCGTCTCCACGCGGACAGGCTTCGTCACCGCGTCGGGGAGCATCGGGCCGGACGGCCAGGCCGACCTCACGGCCGCGGTTGTCGGTATGCCGCTGAACGAACTGCTGGGACCGCGCACCCCTCCGGGCTTGAGCGGTATCCTCGACGCGCGCGGCCGTATCTCCGGTCCTCTATCCGATCCCGCTTTCCAGGGAGCCGTCCAGGCGATGGACCTGCGCTGGGAGGGCCTGGAACTGGACGGCGCAACGGCGAGGGTGGCCGCCAGCCGCGGCGCGCTGGAGATCCTGGAGGCGAGGGTCTACCGCGGGACCAGCGAGGTGGTCCTGAGCGGCAGGGTGCGCGACCCGTTGCTGGCGTCGCGTTCGTTGGACCTTTCCGCTGCCGTCAGCTCCCTGGATCTGGCGCAGCTGGCCGGCTATGTGCCCGCGCTCGAGGGCATCGGGGGCCGGGTGAGCGGGAAGGTGGAGGCGATCAGGGGGACGTGGCCGGACCTGCGCGCCACCTTCGACCTGCGGGCGGAGGATCTCGATGTGGCGGGGCTGACCGTCCCGCTGGCGACCGCCCGGGGCTCGTACGATGCGGGGCGCCTCGAGCTGGCGGAGTTCACTGCGCGGCGGGGAGAGGCGGAAGCGAGCGCCTCCGGCACGCTGGAAGAGACCGGCAGGCTGGATTTTGCCTTCCGTGTGGACGATCTGGACGTCACCGAGGCTCTGGCGGCCGCCGGGCGGCGGGGCATACCCGCAGGGGGGCGTGTGGGCATCGAGGGCAGGCTGGAGGGGAGCCTCTCCGCGCCGGAGGTCCAGGCCCGTGTCTCGTCCCGCGACCTGCAGGTCGCGGGCCGCAACATGGAGCTGGATGACTGTGACCTTGTCTGGAGCGGAGGGGAGCTGTCGCTGAGGGACGGGTCCCTGCGCGCGGCGGGAGGGCGCATCCTCATAGAGCGGGC
>Ga0209227_1003252_pt1 | contig 10953 bp, 6 predicted proteins | sample YNPBryantNP2012_FD_185815 | JGI IMG/M metagenome (GOLD analysis project Ga0209227, IMG submission 185815) | Anoxygenic and chlorotrophic microbial mat microbial communities from Yellowstone National Park, USA - YNP Bryant NP 2012 (SPAdes)... ...
AGCGGATGGAGGACGGGTGATCTCTCGGTCAACCTCTGCGGTTTCGGCGAGAAGGGTCCTGTCTGGGTCAGAGTCGTCGCCGAGGGGACCCCAGGTCACGGATCCCTTCCCCATGGGGACAACCCCTGCGAGAGGCTGGTCAGGGCCCTGGATTCCCTCACGAGGTGGCCCGGGCAGGTGCGGGTGCTGCCGGAGACCAGGACGATGCTGGAGCGCCTGGGGCTGGGCGGGCTCTCTTCCGAGGAGCTTGATGCCCATCCCTTGCTGCGCATCCCGGCCCTGCGGGCAATGCTTCAGGACACCTTGAGCATCACCCAGTTGGAGGCCGGCTCCCGTCCCAATGTGGTGCCCGCTGAAGCGAGGGCCACTCTGGACATCCGAGTCTTGCCCGATAGACAGACCCGGGAAGTCCTGGAAGAGCTCCGTCGCTGCCTCCCCCGAGGACGCCTCAGGCTGGAGCCCATCATGGCCATAGAGCCCTCCTGCTCCTCGATCCACACCGAGATGTTCCGTTGCATGGAACGCCTGGCAACGGCCTTCTTTCCGGGGGCCCTGTTTCTGCCGTCCGTATTCCCGGCCTTCACCGACTCCCGGTGTTTCCGCAGGCTCGGCATCGCCTCCTATGGCTGGATCCCGGCTATGATAGAAGCGGCAGATCTGGCCCGGATTCACGGGCAGGACGAGAGGATTGGGGTAGAGGAGCTGGTCACGGGGATCCGCGTGATATTCGAGATGATCTCGGAGCTTTGCGCCTGAAGGCGCAACGTTTCTGATCGGAACAGGAGGCAATGGTCTGCCTCCCCTCCTGCTTCTGTGGAGAGATGAAGGCTTTCGAGCTGGTAAGCGATTTCGAGCCGGCCGGGGACCAGCCTCAGGCCATAGAGACTTTGGTGGAGGGGGTCCTCGCAGGGGCCCGCCACCAGGTCCTGGTGGGGGTGACGGGCTCGGGCAAGACCTTCACCATGGCCCATGTGATAGCGCGGGTGCAAAAACCCACCCTGGTCATCTCCCACAACAAGACCCTAGCAGCACAGCTCTATGCGGAGTTCAGATCCCTCTTTCCAAAAAACGCGGTGGAGTATTTCGTGAGCTATTACGACTACTATCAGCCGGAGGCCTACATCCCTTCTTCGGACACCTATATCGAGAAGGACGCCTCCATAAACGAAGAGATCGACAAGATGCGCCACTCCGCCACCAGGGCCCTCTTCGAGCGTCAGGACGTGATCATAGTCGCGAGTGTCTCGTGCATCTACGGGCTCGGCTCCCCCGAGGCCTACCACGGCTGCCTCATATACATCCAGGAAGGTGATCGGATCGACCGCAACGAACTGCTCCGGAGGCTGGTGGAGATACAGTACGAGAGAAACGACACCGACTTCCATCGAGGTGCCTTTCGGGTCCGGGGGGACGTGGTGGAGGTCTTCCCCGCTCACGAGGAGCGCCATGCAATCCGTATCGAGTTCTTCGGGGATCGGATCGAGAGGATCAGCGAGGTGGATCCCGTCAGGGGGAGGGTATTGCAGAGGCTCGCGCATGTCCCTATCTATCCCGGCAGCCATTACGTGACACCTCAAGCGGATCTCCGTCGCGCCATACACTCCATCCGGGAGGAGCTCGAGGATCGCCTCCGTTTCCTGCGCAGCCAGGGCAAACTCCTCGAGGCCCAGCGTCTGGAGACCAGGACCCGGTACGACCTCGAGATGCTCCAAGAGATGGGTTATTGCCCCGGGATAGAGAACTACTCCAGGCACCTCACGGGCAGAAGGCCCGGAGAGCCCCCACCCACTCTCATGGACTATCTGCCCAGGGACGCCCTGGTGTTCATCGACGAAAGCCACGTCTCGATCCCGCAATTGCAGGGCATGTTCCGGGGAGATCGTTCGCGCAAGGAGACCCTGGTGGAATACGGTTTCCGCCTCCCTTCCGCCTTGGACAACAGGCCTTTGACATTCGAGGAGTTCGAGAGGTGCGTGCCGCAGGTCATCTACGTCTCCGCCACGCCGGGGGAGTACGAGCTGAGCAAGGCCCGGGGACGAGTGATGGAGCAGATCATCAGACCCACGGGGCTCACCGACCCGCAGATGGAGGTGAGGCCAGCGGGGCAACAGGTGGATGACCTGCTCCACGAGATCCGCCTGGCCGTGCGACGCAAGGAGCGGGTGCTCGTCACCACCCTGACCAAGCGCATGGCCGAGGACTTGACGGAGTATTACACCGAGCTCGGGATCAAGGCGAGGTACCTGCACTCCGACATCACGACCTTGGAGCGGGTGGAGATCGTCCGCGAGCTGAGGATGGGGACGTTCGATGTCCTCATAGGGGTCAACCTCCTGCGGGAGGGCCTGGATCTGCCCGAGGTGGCGCTGGTGGCCATCCTCGATGCTGACAAAGAGGGCTTTCTGCGCTCAGAGAGGTCCCTGATCCAGACCTGCGGGAGGGCCGCCAGGAATCTGCGGGGCAGGGTCATCCTCTATGCGGACCGGATGACCCCAGCCATAGCCAGGGCCATCCAGGAGACCAGGAGGAGGCGGCGGATCCAGGAGGAGTACAACCGGCGTCATGGTATAACACCGAAGGGGATCGAGAAGGCCATTTCACAGATCCTCACCTCCGTCTACGAGGCCGACTATGTGCCCCTTCCCAAGGTGGCGGAAGAGGAAGCCCCCTATCTCGACCTCAAGGAGATACAGAGGAAGGTGAAGAGGCTCCGCGGGGAGATGAGGAGGGCCGCCGAGCGCCTGGAATTCGAGCGCGCGGCCGAGCTTCGCGATGCCATCGTGGAACTGGAGAAGACGGCCCTCGAGCTCATGTGAAGAACCTCAAAAGAGTCGAGCCGCCTCGAGCGCAAACCGTCGCCGGTCCGTGGGTGTCCGAAGCTCCCGTCCAAGGCTCTCTCGATTTCCTGTGTCCGCTGCCACGGTGGACGGCCCCTTTTCCTGGGGGGCGGTTTCGGAATCGCCGTTGCATGCCTGGTCCGAGGGGGGCCGTCGAAAAGGAGCAGGCGGGGGAAACCCTTGCGCAGGGCAACCATAGAGGGGGCTGAGGCGCAATGCCCCCCGCTCACGCTTGACTTTTGCGGGCGCAGGTGGGTACATACTGTTGTCCTCTTCTCTTCGACTTCGGCTCCGGAGGCAACCTGTGATTCCCAGGTACACCCGTCCCGAGATGGGAAGGATTTGGGCCCCTGAGAACAGGTATCGCACCTGGCTCCAGGTGGAGATAGCGGTATGCGAGGGACTGGCGAGGATCGGTAGGATTCCCCCCGAAGCCGTGGAGGTGATCGCACAGAAGGCCTCCTTCACCGTGGAGCGCATCGAGGAGCTGGAACGGACGACCAGGCACGACGTGGCTGCATTCGTCCAGTGCGTGGCCGAGTCCATAGGCCCCGAGGGCCGATACCTGCACCTGGGTCTCACCTCCTCGGACGTCCTGGACACCTCCATGGCCGTCTTGTTGCGGGATGCGATGGACCTGATAATCCAGGGCACGGAGGCGCTCCTCGGGCGACTCAAAGACCTCGCCTTGGAACACAAAGCCACTGTGATGATCGGCAGGACTCATGGGGTCCACGCTGAGCCTATCACCTTCGGGCTCAAGATGCTCCTGTGGTACGAGGAGACGAAGAGGAATCTGGAACGACTTCGGAGGGCAAGGGAAACGATCTCCTATGGGAAGATCTCCGGGGTGGTGGGGACCTATGCCCATATCGACCCGAGGGTGGAGCAGTATGTATGCGAGAAACTCGGACTCACCCCCGCCCCCATATCCAACCAGGTCATACAGCGGGACCGGTACGCCGATTGCTTCGCCACACTGGCCATCGTTGCCTCCAGCATCGAGAAGTTCGCCCTGGAGATCCGTCATCTGCATCGCACCGAGATCAGAGAGGCCGAGGAGGGCTTCGGCAGGGGGCAGAAGGGATCCTCGGCCATGCCCCACAAGAAGAATCCCATCACCGCCGAGAACCTCTGCGGCCTCGCCAGGCTGGTCAGGGCCAACGCCCTCGCGGCGCTGGAAAACGTGGCCCTGTGGCACGAGAGGGACATAAGCCACTCGTCGGTGGAAAGGGTGATTGCCCCTGACAGCACCATCCTGGTGGATACGATGATCCATCGCTTCACCACCCTCCTGGGGGAGCTGGTGGTGCATCCGGAGGCCATGGCGAAAAACATCTCCATCACCAGGGGGCTCATCCACTCGGAAGCCGTCCTCCTGAGCTTGGTGGAAAGAGGCGCGAGCAGGGAAAGGGCTTACCAATTGGTGCAGAGAAACGCCATGAAGGTCTGGGATGAGGGGAAGGATTTTCAGGAGGTGTTGCGGCAAGACCCGGAGGTAATGGCCATGCTCGACGAAGGGGAACTCAGGTCTTGTTTCGACCTCCACCGTTCGCTGGCGCATGTGGACCTGATATACGGGAGGGTCCTGGGGCATGCGGTGACATAGCTCCTGTCCCTAACCCTTGCGGCCCTGGATGAGGTCCAAGGGAGGTCGAGGGAAAATGAGAGAACTGAAAGAGGCCTGCGGGATCGTTGGCATACATGGCCATCCCGAAGCAGCCAATCTGGCATATCTTGCCCTCTATGCGCTCCAGCATCGCGGTCAGGAGAGCGCAGGCATAGTCTCGTGCGACCAAAGGGGCCTATTGGTCCATCGCGGTATGGGACTCGTGGCGGATGTCTTCACCGAGGAGATCCTTCGGAGGCTCACGGGACAATGCGCCATAGGGCACGTCAGGTATTCCACCGCCGGGGGGAGCTTCCTGAGGAACGCACAGCCCTTTGTGGTGGGCTACCGGGGAGGGGGACTTGCCATAGCGCACAACGGAAATCTCGTAAACGCCCATCTCATAAAGAAGGATCTGGAGGCGCGCGGATCCCTCTTTCAATCGACGATCGACACCGAGGTCATCGTTCACCTCATCGCCGCGTCCCCTCTTCCCACCCTCAGGGAACGATTGGTGGAGGCCCTCTCCCAGTTGAGGGGATCGTTCTCCCTGGTCCTCCTCACGGAGAAGGGCCTCTTTGCGGCAAGGGACCCTCAAGGTTTCAGACCCCTCGTCCTTGGCCGCAGGCAGGATGCGATCGTGGTCGCCTCCGAGTCGTGCGCCTTGGACCTCATAGAGGCGGAGATGGTCCGAGAGGTGGAACCTGGAGAGGTCCTGGAGGTCGACGAAAAAGGGCTGAGGGGGATCAAGACGTTCAAGGGGCCTCGGAGGCAGTGCGTCTTCGAACTCATCTACTTCGCGCGTCCTGACAGCACGGTCTTCTCGAGGAACGTCTACGAGGCGCGCAAGGAGATGGGGAGGGTTTTGGCCAGGGAGCACCCCGTGTCCGCCGACATGGTGGTGCCCATTCCCGACTCCGGGGTGCCGGCTGCCATTGGATACGCGCAGGAGTCCGGCATCCCCTTCGAGATGGCCTTGGTGCGCAACCATTACGTGGGGCGGACCTTCATAGAGCCGGAGGAGCGGATCCGCCACTTCGGTGTGAAGGTCAAGCTCAATCCGGTGAAGGGCTCCGTCCGTGGCAAGAGGGTGGTCTTGGTGGACGACTCCATCGTCCGGGGGACCACCAGCAGGAAGCTCCTCAACATGATGCGGCAGGCAGGGGCGTCCGAGGTCCATCAGCGCTTGAGTTCCCCCCCGATGATCGGGCCTTGCTACTACGGAATCGATACCCCGACTAGGGCCGAGCTCATAGCATCCTCCTTGGGGGTGGAGGAGATCCGGCAGCACATCGGAGCGGACTCCTTGGGGTATCTCAGCGTAGAGGGTGTGCGCAAGGCCATCGGGGACACGGGGGATGAGTTCTGTATGGCCTGTTTCACGGACCAGTACCCGGTGGCGATCCCGGAGGAGAGCCCCGCGCGTCAGTTGACGCTCTTCCAGGAGATGTGATTCGAGGCTCGTAAGTCATCACGGGGTGGCGGCGTTTCTCGAAGCGGCTCGCCTGCCTGCCGAGCCCCGCTCGGCGCAGGCAGAGTCCGCCGGAGGCCAAACCCCTGGGAACTCGGGACTGGACGGAACAGACCAGACAGACAAAACGGACCGACGCGGCCCTCGGCCCCGGTAGAGGGGAGGGAGCCGGATGCAGGGCCGAGAAGAGGACAGGAGGCCTCGGGGCCGTCCGCTCCGTGCGGATCGCAGTCCCTGGGGCTTCTGCGGGCCGGAGCCCGGGGCACCCCGGCGCAGGAGAGGTTGGAGGAGGCAGGACAAAGCCATGTTCTTGTGGAGGCTAGGGTTTGTTGCGTTGAGCATCGCGGCAATCAGCGCTGCGTTCCCCTGGATGGCACGCGGGCCTCGGGCTGCAGAGGCGCGGCGCCATGAGGTCTATTTCGCCAGGACACCGTACGAGCTGAACGTCTACAGGATATTGGGGCGCGAACCCGGCGGTCCGACCGTGATGATCATCGGGGGGATCCAGGGTGACGAACCCGGCGGCTTTCTGGCCGCTGATCGATACGTGGACCTGACCCTCCGCAAGGGGAGCCTGATCCTGGTGCCCAGGGCCAACTTCTACTCCATCCTCAAGAAGGATCGTGGTCCGGACGGGGACATGAACCGGCGTTTCAGGGACGCCGCACCGGCGAATTACATGGATCGCATAGTGGAGATCATCAAGGGGCTGATGGAGGAGGCCGACTACCTGTTGAACCTGCACGACGGCTCAGGGTTCTATTCGCCTACATGGGAAGGGCCTCAGAGGAACCCGAGGCGCTACGGCCAGTCCATTATCGCCGATGCCTCGGCCTACCTTGACCGCAGGCGCGGGAGGCTTCTGGAACTGGAGGACCTCGCTCTGCGTGTGATACGCAGGGTCAATGCCCAGATAAGAGATGAAAAACACCATTTCCTTTTCAACAACCACAGGACCCTGGAGAAGGACACAGCCCATCCTGAACAGCGCACATCCGCCACCTATTATGCCTTGACTCGGGTGGGGATCCCCGCCTTCGGGGTGGAGACATCCAAGGACATAGCCGATTACCAGGTGCGGATTCAGTATCAGACCATGGTGATAAACGCCTTTCTGGAGGAGGTAGGGGTCATCCCGGATCACCCGCCCCTGGCCTTGGACCCACCGCAGCTCCAGTACCTCCTCGTCTCCGTCAACAGGGGCACGCCTTTGGCCGTTAAGGACAGGGAGACTCTCCAGCTCCAGCGGGGAGATGTCATCCAGGTGGAAGCGGTCATGGCCAATTACCAGAGGGGGATCACGGCGGACGTAGCCGGCCTGGGCAGCGAGAACGACCTGCAAAAACCCCTGCGGATCCAGAAGGACACGACGATCTATGTGAGGAAGGAAAGCCAGGTCTTCGGACAGGTCCACCTCAGGGTCCAGGACCGAGCGGCCCACCCGAGGGATGGGCAGGGCTTCGCGGCCGTCCAACCCAGGGTCAGATATTTCGTCCTGGAATTGGGCGGGGAAAAGAGGGTCGTGGAGAATCACGGGAAGCTCAGGGCGGTCCTGGGGGACATCCTTACCGTGTTGGACGTCTTCACCGAGGGGGTGGAACCGCAGGAGCTCAAGGTCAACTTCATCGGCTTCGTCAGGGACGAGAAGGACAACAGCGGGGAGGATCGAGGGGCGCAGGTCCGTTCGGCCAGGGATCTGTGGCCCAGGTACGCCCTGGACCCCGAGGGGAGGAGCTATCGCATCGTGGCGCTCCACGGAAACTCGTTGCTCGGGGAGATGGTGGTGGAGTTTCAGCCGCCCAGGCTCGATTATCTGGTCGTGGGGCATGACGGGGCCCTACCCGCCTGCTACATGGAGGGGACCGAATTGAAGGCACGACCCCAGGAGGAGCTTCGGATCCTGGACCTCAAGAGCAACGTGGCCGACAACATGGGGGTGACGCTTCACTTCAGGGGCGACGGGGGCTCCCTTGAGAAGAGGGATGACGGCTGGGTGCTGATGGTGAGGGACTCCATTCAAAACGGGGAGATCGTGGCCAGTCGGGAGGGCATCCCCATGGGTCGTGTCTTCCTCCGCTGTCTCTGAAGGCCTCCTTATGCTCATCCTGGGTATCGAGACTTCGTGCGACGAAACTGCCGCCGCGGTGATCTGCGACAGCGGAGAGATACTCTCCAACGTGGTCCTCTCGCAGATCGAGGTGCATCGCCCTTTCGGCGGGGTCGTCCCGGAGATCGCATCGCGCAAACACGTGGAGTGGATCATCCCCGTGGTCCGGGAAGGCCTGAGATCCGCGCGCGTCTCGGCAAGGGATCTCGACGGTGTGGCCGTCACGCAAGGTCCCGGGTTGGTGGGCTCCCTGCTGGTGGGACTCGGGGTGGCCAAGGGGATGGCGTATGCCCTGAGGCTTCCCTTGGTCGGGGTGCACCATCTGGCGGCCCACATCGCGGCGGCGTATCTCGAAAATCCACAGCTCGCGCCGCCGTTCGTGGCCCTTGTGGTCTCTGGCGGGCATACCGCCCTCTATCACGTCCTGGGAGAGGACCGCTTCCACCTCCTGGGGCAGACCCGTGACGATGCAGCGGGAGAGGCATACGACAAGGTGGCCAAACTCCTCGGTCTGGGCTATCCGGGAGGGCCGGTCATCGAGCAGCTCGCCTCGGACGGAGACCCTCGGGCAGTGGCCTTTCCCAGGGGGCTCACAAGAGGTTCCAACTTGGAGTTCAGTTTCTCCGGTCTCAAGACGGCGGTCTTGTTCCATCTGCGCCAGCGATGCCTTCCACCCCTCGGGAGAGAGGTCCTGGCAGACATCAGCGCCAGCTTCCAGGAGGCGGTGATCGATGTGCTCGTCGCCAAGACCCGGCTGGCGGCCCTTCGCTGTCGGGCCAAGCGGGTGGCGGTCACAGGAGGGGTCGCCTGTAACGAGAGGCTGCGGGAGCGCATGCTGGCAATGGGGCGAGAGGAGGGATGGGAGGTCTTCTTCCCCTCGCCGTCCCTTTGCACGGACAACGCGGCCATGGTCGCCAGGGCGGGCTTGCACGCATTGAAGAGGGCAGACCGCCACTGGGATCTGGGGATGAACGCCAGGTCCAGGTGGCCCTTGTGATCGCATGGGACTGGAGGCCTCTTGTGAGGTGACGGGATGCCGAGGTACGTGGGGCACGACGCCCGTTTGAAAGAGCAGACAGGGCGGCCCCTGCCGGCCAGGGGCTCGGCGCGGGCCAGGCTCGCCCAATGGGGGATCCGTCCCAGGAGACGTTACGCCCAGCATTTCCTCGCCTCCAGGGCCGTGCTGGAGAGGATCGTCGCAGAGGTCGCCCCCGCCCCCGATGATACCATAGTCGAGATCGGGGCCGGACTCGGCGACCTCACCGAGATCCTCGCAGAGAAGGCGAGACTCCTGGTGGCATTGGAGCTGGATCAGGCCTTGGTGTCCAGGCTCACCGAGCGCTTCGGCTCGTGGGATCGCGTGCGCATCGTCCACGAGGACGCCTTGAGCTGGCCCTTGCCACAGGGCCTGGTGCAATATCCTAGGCCCCGCAAGGTCGTGGGGAACCTCCCTTACAACGTCGCTACCCGCATCCTGATGAGATTCTCTTCGTTCCCAAAGGATATCGACCTGATGGTCTTCATGTTCCAGATGGAGGTCGCCAAGAGGCTCTGCGCCGATCCCGGCGGCCACGCCTACGGCGGCTTGAGCGTCCTGGTCCAGCTCCACTGGGACGTCTCGGTGGCCTTCAGGGCGCAGCCAAGCGCCTTTCATCCCGCGCCCAAGGTGGAGTCGGCCCTGGTGACTTTTCGCCCCCTTTGCCGTCCCAGGGCAGAGGTCGGGGAGTGGGGACCCTTCCAGGAATTGGTCAAGGCCTCCTTCGGTCAGCGCCGCAAGACGCTGAGCAACGCGCTCAAGACCATGGGCCCGGGGGACAAGGGATGGATTGCCTCGGTGCTGGACCGGGCAGGGATCGATGGGAGGCGCCGCGCCGAGACCCTCTCGCTGGAGGAGTTCGCCCGCTTGAGCAGGGCCTTTCAGGAGATGACGGGGTGACGGGGTCATCGAGACCTCGATGACCCCGGTGCTGTCACACTGGAGGGGTCGCCGAGGAGCCAGGTCTCGAGGGCCGGTCTCTGCGGTCGATTTACCGAGAGAGATGGAGCGATACGAGGTCATCGTCATAGGGGCCGGGCACGCCGGTTGCGAGGCGGCACTGGCAGCGGCCCGCAAGGGGCACAGGACCCTCCTGCTCACCATCAACGTGGATCACATCGCCTGGATGTCGTGCAACCCGGCTATAGGAGGGCTCGCGAAGGGCCAGCTCGTCAGGGAGATCGACGCCCTGGGCGGGGAGATGGCCAAGAATATCGACGCCACGGGGATCCAGTTTCGACGCCTCAACACCAAGAAGGGCCCGGCGGTCTGGTCTTCCAGGGCACAGGCGGACATGTTTCGTTATGCCCGCCGCATGCGAGGGGTCCTCGAGGGCCAGCCGAATCTGTCGATCAGGCAGGCGATGGTGGAGAGGCTCCTGGTGGAGCACCCTAGGGCGGTAGGTGTCGAGACATCCTGGGGCGAGCGAATACGGGCCGAGGCGGTGATCGTCACCACCGGGACCTTCCTTCAGGGTCTCATCCACATCGGCATGACGAGCTTCCCTGCGGGACGAATGGGTGACCTGCCATCCGTTGGACTGTCCGAGTCTCTGCGCGGCCTGGGCCTCCGCATGGGGCGCCTGAAGACCGGGACCACCCCCAGGCTGGACGGCAAGAGCGTCAACTTCTCCGGCCTCCAGGTGCAGCAAGGCGACGATCCGCCCGTTCCTTTCTCCTTCTCAACCACCCGGATCCCCCTCCCCCAGGTCCCATGCCACATCACCTATACGAATCCCCGGACCCACGAGATCATCAGGGAGGGGCTCGACCGCTCGCCGCTGTATCGCGGAAAGATCCGAGGGGTCGGGGCCAGGTACTGTCCGTCGGTCGAGGACAAGGTCGTCAGGTTTCCCGAGAAGGATCGCCATCAGATATTCCTGGAGCCCGAGGG
>Ga0209227_1003254_pt1 | contig 10948 bp, 12 predicted proteins | sample YNPBryantNP2012_FD_185815 | JGI IMG/M metagenome (GOLD analysis project Ga0209227, IMG submission 185815) | Anoxygenic and chlorotrophic microbial mat microbial communities from Yellowstone National Park, USA - YNP Bryant NP 2012 (SPAdes)... ...
CTCCGCCGCCTCCCCCCCAACTCCCTCCCCCGCTTCGGGGGAGGGCCGGGGAGGGGGTGAGATAGGGAGGTCCCCATGCCAATCACACGCCTTTTCGCCGTTCTGACCCTGGCCCTGCTGCTCATCCTGGCCTGTAGCCTGCCCACCAGACTGCCGGTCGCACCGACCCCGCCGGGCGTGTCACGGGCCGCGACGCCGCGGCCATCCGCCCCATGTAGCGAGCAACTACCCCTCAAGTTCGCGGCGAGCCGGACGAACATCGCCGCCGGTGAGACCGTCATCCTGATGTGGAACGTGGGGAATGCCACCTCGGTCACCCTGCGCGGCGGCGACCTGGCGGAGCAACCCGTGCCCTTCGAGGGCCGCCAGGACGTCCGTCCCACCACGACCACCGTCTACACGCTCCACGTCGAGTCTGGGCTGGGACCCTGCGACGCGCAGGTCACCATCGTCGTCACGGGCCAGGCCACAGCCGGGCCGGGCGTCGTCACGCCACGGGCCACACTCCCGTCGGCCACGAGCGTGCCCACCCAGACCCGGCCGCCTGCGCCCACCGTCCCCCCCACAGCCCCAGCGCAGGTGGCCTGTCAGGACGAGGCCTGTATGACAGATGGGATGCAGTTGAGCTATCTGATCGTCACCCGGCCCCTGTTCATCCCCGCCCTGACACCGTTTATCAACTGGAAAACAACCCAGGGCTATCGCGTGGGCCTGGTCACTGCGGACTGGCTCGCTCAACGCTTTGCCGGTCGCCACCTGGCGGAACGCCTGAAAACCGGGCTGCATACCCTGCGCCGCCAGACCGGCCTGCATTACGTGCTGCTGGTGGGAGATACCGAGGTCCCGCTCGACGATTTCACCCCGGCCAGTGTGTCCCGGTCGTACAATCTGCAAGCACCCTGGAACATCCCCACCGGCTTTTACACCCGGGCGGATAGCCCGCGCGAAGATGCCCTTTTGTCTGACGCGTATTTCGTGGAGGACAGGGATTGGGATCCGCAAAACACCGGTCGCAACCCCATGCCGCAGCAGCAAACCGGCGTGGGGGGAGAGGGGAGCTTTGAGGCCACGCTGTTCCTGGGACGGTGGCCGGTGCGACGCCCGGAGGAGATCGCCCCCATCGTGGCCAAGACGCGGGCTGTGGCGCCGGCGCAGAAGATATTCTTTACCAGCGACGTGACCCTCTCTCGCGGCACACCCTATCCCGATGCGAGTTGCCTGAGTGAACCCCTGCCCTCCGCCAGCAACCCCCGCGCCGCCTGTTACAGTGACGCCATGGGGACCGCCCGCCTGCGCCTGTTCGAGAACAACGCGCCCTGGCTACAAACAGAGAGTCTATTTGTGGACCTGAACGATCCAGCCCAGGTGGATCAGCTCTTCCGCCGCCTGAGCGCGGCCGATGGAGTCACGGTCGGTCTGTATCACGGCGCCTACAACTGCTGGGTCTCGGGCCGGCTCTGCCCGCTGGTCCAGACAACCGACAACACGATCCGGACGTTCGATAACTTCCGCTTCACCCACAATTTCCCCTTGCTGATAGCCGATGGATGTTACATCGCGGCGTTCTATGCCGGCGCGAACGACACGGTGTTCGAGTCATTCCTCAAGGTGTCTTCCGGCCCGGCCGTGATCGCGCAAGCCCCCAACAATCTGATGTTCCTTCATGCGTTGCGCGAAGGACGCCCGGTGGGGGAAGCCTTCTGGCGCAGCGGCGCCTGCTACTTCATCTGGGGGAACCCCATCCATCTGCTCGGCGACCCCTCTCTCCCGGCGCTACGAGGCCCCCGGTGAGACATCGGGCAACCTGACTGCCTGCCCTCCCGCAGGTTGGAGGGAGAATAACCTGCGGGGGGGCAGGATAAGGGGCTTCTGGCAACCCCCTTCATTTGTGAATTTCAGCACAAGCACTGCCTTGACTATCCCCCCCATTTGTGATATATTTAGCAATAGCCGTCGTAACTGCCTGCCCTCCCGCAGGTTTGGGCGCAGTTGTCAGCCCCTTTCTAACCTGCGGGAGGGTTCAGGGTAGGCAGTTACCAGCCGTCAACCGGACGGATCGTTTGAGCGAGCGAGAGGGTATGAAGCTGCGCGAGATATTGCCCCTCATCGAGGGCGAGTTGCTCTCAGGGAACGCCAATCTGGACCTTGAGGTCGAGATGGGTTGCGGCGCCGATCTGATGAGCGACGTGCTGGCGTTCACTCATGCCGGCACCCTCCTCGTGACCGGGCTGACCAATCCCCAGGTGGTGCGCACGGCAGAGATGGCCGAGATCGCGGCCATCGTCTTTGTCCGGGGCAAGCGTCCGCCAGAAGAAACCATCGCCCTGGCCGAAGAAAAGGGTATCCCTCTCCTGTTCTCTCCCCATACCATGTTTGAGGTCTGCGGCCGGCTTTACCAGGCAGGCATGCATGGGTGCGGCCGCTTTGATTTATAACATCCCATGGAGGGCAGCCGCTTAGCTCAAGAATTCACCAAGGTCCAGGAACTGATCTACGAACTCAAGATCGCTCAGGTGATGACCCGAGACGTCATCACCGTGTCACCGGCGACCCCCCTGCGTGAGGTTAAAGAGATCCTGCGTACCCGGCGTATCTCTGGCCTGCCGGTGGTCCGGGACCATGAGCTGGTGGGAATCGTCAGCATCGAGGACATCATCAAGGCCCTGGAAAGCGACGCCATGGACGCTACTGTGGGTGAAAAGATGACCCCTAACCCGGTCACCCTGATCGCCGACGAGTCCGTGGTCCAGGCCGTGAACATGTTCTCGCGCTATACCTACGGACGTTTCCCGGTGGTGGACCGCAGCGGGGCCCTGGTGGGGATCATCACCGCCGGGGACATCACCCGGGGCCTGCTCAAGGCCATCGAGCTGGATTATCGCCAGGACGAGATCAGCCGTTATCGGGCCAGTCACATCTTTGAGGACATCCCCTCGGACCGCACCACACTGGTGTTGCGCTACGAGATCAAGGCCCGGGATTTTGCCCGGGGCGGCGAGGCCTCCAGCCGCATCAAAAAGGCCCTGACGCGCCTGAATGTGCCCCCCAAGATCGTCCGTCGGGTGGCCATTGCTACCTACGAGGCGGAGATGAACATCATCATCCATGCCGATGTGGGCGGTTACCTGGTGGCCGACATCTGGCCGGAGCGCATCCGCCTGCGCGCCGTTGACACCGGGCCGGGCATCCCGGACATCGAGCAGGCCATGCAGCCGGGGTTTTCCACCGCCCCGGCCTGGATCCGGGAGCTGGGTTTTGGCGCGGGCATGGGGCTGGTCAACATCAAACACTGCGCCGATGAGATGATCCTGGAATCCCAGGCCGGGCGGGGCACCAACCTGGAGGTCAATTTCTATCTCCAGCCAGATGCCCGGAGCGGCCGGGCGGAAGAGCGGCAGGGAGGAAGGTCAGGGTGATCACATTGCGGGAGATCGTGGAGCGGGCCGGGTTGCAGGTGCGTAACCCTGGCGTGAACCTGCTGCGACCCGTGAGCGGCGGCTATGCCGCGGACCTTTTGAGCTGCGTCATGGCCGGCGCCAAACAGGGCAACATCTGGGTCACGCTGCAAGGCCATCCCAACATCGTGGCCGTGGCCGCCTTGCTGGACCTGGCGGCCATCGTGGTGACAGAGAACGCGCCCATTGACCCGCAGACCCTGGACCGGGCCACCGAGGAAGGGGTGCCGGTGCTCTCCTCGCCCAAGACCACCTGGGCCGTGGTGGCTGACCTGACAGCTCTGGGCGTGCCGGCCGGCGGGTAGAAGGTGGTGGTATTACGTCCCATCCTGGCCGACCTGCACATCCATACCGTGCTCTCCGCCTGCGCCGAAGTGGAGATGATCCCGCCCCTCATCGTGCGGGAGGCGCGCCAGCGAGGCCTGGGCCTCATTGCCATCACGGACCACAACGCCATGGCGAATGCGCCGGCCGTCATCCAGGCCGCTGAAGGTAGTGGCCTGGCCGTCTGGCCAGGCCTGGAGGTCCAGAGCCGCGAGGAAGTCCACCTGCTCTGCCTGTTCGATGCCGTCGAGCAGGCGGAAGCGATGCAGGCCCTCGTCTGGGCACATCTGCCGCCGTTGCAGAACCGCGAGGAGTTCTTTGGCGCACAGTACGTGGTGGATCAGACCGGCGATTATCGCTATACCGAAGAACGACTGCTCCAGACCTCAACCGACCTGAGCCTGGAGCAGGTGGCAGCGGAGACAGAGCGATTGGGTGGCCTGTGCATCCCGGCCCACGTGGACCGGCCGGCCTATAGCCTCCTGACCAACCTGGGGTTTGTGCCGCCCGGGGCCGGGTTCCTGGGCCTGGAGATCTCGCGCCGGGTCACGCCCCAGCAGGCCCGCGAGCGATTCCCGGCCATCGGCTCCTACCCCCTCCTGATCAATGGGGATGCCCATCGGCTGGACGAAATGGTCTCGCGCACGCTGCTCAAGCTCGCCGCACCCACCGTCGCTGAACTGGGCCTGGCCCTGCGCAGCGAAGAGGGGCGCGCGATCAAAGTCGAGTAATCTTGCATCATGCATCCTGTATCATGCTATTATCATGCTAGCGGAGGAAACATGACCGAAGCGATACCGGAGGAAGTCATTGACCTGTCGTTGTTGGACCCAGTCCTGGAAAAGTACAGCACAGAAAAGGGTGCCGTCATCCCGGTGCTCCAACAGGCCCAGGAGATCTATGGTTATCTGCCCCAGGAGGTTCTGCAAACCATCGCCCGGCGGATGCGCGTGCCCCTGAGTCAGGTCTACGGCGTGGTCACGTTCTACGCCCAGTTCTACCTGACCCGGCGCGGCAAACACGTCATTCGCCAGTGTGATGGCACGGCCTGCCACGTGCGCGGTGCCGCCAAGATCATCCGGACGATGGAAGACGAACTGGGGATCAAGGCCGGTGACACCACACCGGACTACAAGTACACGTATGAAGTGGTCTACTGCCTGGGGAGCTGTGGCCTGGCCCCGGTAGCTGTCATTGACGGCAATGTGGTGGGCCATCTGGTGCCAGAGCGCATGGTCCGCCTCGTGCGCGACCTGGAGGCCCCGGCGGAATAGACGAATGGACGAATCAGCACCGTCTGCCCATTCGTAGATTCGTGGATTCGTATGCGCGAGCTGGCCCTGCACATCCTGGACATCCTGGAGAACTCGTTGGAAGCCGGGGCCACACGCATCGCGCTGACCATTGAGGAGGATTCCGCCGCCGACCACATGACCATCCGCGTGACGGACAATGGCTGTGGGATGGATGAACAAACGCTCCAGCGCGTGCTCGATCCTTTTTTTACCACCCGTACCACCCGGCACGTGGGCCTGGGGCTGCCCCTTTTTGCCGCGTCGGCAGAACGCGCCGGCGGCAGGCTGACCATCGAGTCCCAGCCAGGTCGGGGGACCACCGTCACGGCCACGTTCCAGTTGCGCCATATAGACCGGCCGCCCCTGGGTGATATTGGCGGGAGCCTGCTGGCTTTCCTGATGACCGACCGGCTGGTGGACCTGGCCTACACGCACCGCGTGAACGGTCACGAATTCGCCTTTGACACGGCTGACCTGCGCCGCGAACTGGGCGACGTACCCCTGAGCCATCCGGCCGTGCGGGACTGGTTGCGCGACTTTATCGCCGAGGGGGAATCAGGCCTCAGTCGGCAGTAGGCAGTCGGCAGTAGGCAGTAGGCAGTCACGCAACACGCAACACGTAAAACGTAATGCGTAAAACGTAACGTGCCCACGCTTTACGTTTCACGTTTTACAAATCACGCAACACGCAACACGGAGGGAAACATGCCCAAACTCAAGAGTCTGGAAGACCTGAAACGCATCCGCGAGGATGCCCAAAAAGACCTGAAAGTGCGTCTGGAAACCGGCACCACCATCACAGTGGGCATGGGTACCTGCGGGATCGCCGCCGGTGCCCGCGAGACGATGCACGCCATTCTGGAAGAGCTACAGAAACGCGAGATAGACGCCCATGTGACTACCGTGGGTTGCATCGGCATGTGTGCCTCGGAACCACTGGTAGATATTGAGCAGGCCGGCACCGGCCGCATCACCTATGCCAATGTCAGGCCAGCCATGGTGCCCCGGCTCATCGAGGAGCACCTGATCAAGGGCCACGTGGTGAACGAGTGGGTGCTGGGTCGCGTTTCGTGATTTCGGATTTCAGATTTCGGAATGGGATTCTGCAATCTACATTCCGCATTCTACATTCCGCATTCCGCATTCCGCAATCGAGGAGGAATTATGACTGAGCCTTTGTATAGGGCCAATGTGCTGGTCTGTGGGGGCACAGGTTGCACCGCCTCGCACTCGGCTGAGACATTCCGCGCTCTGGTGGAGGAAGTGGAGCGTCAGGGCCTCAAGGATGAGGTTCGCCTGATCCACACCGGCTGTCGCGGCTTTTGTGCCATGGGACCAGTGATGATCATCTACCCGGAAGGTATCTTTTACTGTCAGGTGTTGCCGGAGCACATCCCGCACCTGGTGGAGGAGACCCTGATCAAGGGCCGGGTGGTGCCGGAACTCTCTTACAAAGCCCCGGCCGACCAGACTGCCCTGCCCTACTACAAGGACATCCCCTTCTACGGCAAACAGGTGCGCATCACCCTGCGCAACTGCGGCCTCATTGACCCGGAAAACATCGAGGAGTACATCGCCCGCGATGGTTACCAGGCCCTGAGCAAGGTCCTGACCGAGATGACGCCGGACCAGGTCATCGAGGAGGTCAAAGCCTCCGGCCTGCGCGGCCGCGGCGGGGCCGGCTTTCTCACCGGCCTCAAGTGGCAGTTCACCGCCAAAGCCCGGGGCGATCAGAAATACGTGGTCTGTAACGCCGATGAGGGTGACCCGGGGGCGTTCATGGACCGCAGCATCCTGGAGGGTGATCCCCACTCGGTCATCGAGGGGATGATGATCTGCGCCTATGCCGTGGGAGCCACTGAGGGCTATATCTATTGCCGCGCCGAGTACCCCCTGGCGATCAAACGCCTCAAGGTCGCCATCGCCCAGTGCGAGGAAATGGGCCTGCTGGGCGACAATATCCTGGGCACGGACTTTTCCTTCCGCCTGCGCATCAAGGAGGGGGCGGGGGCCTTTGTCTGCGGCGAAGAGACGGCCCTGCTGGCCTCCATCGAGGGACGACGCGGCGAACCCCGGCCCCGGCCCCCGTTCCCGGCCGTGCGAGGCTTGTGGGACAAGCCCACCAACCTGAACAACGTCAAGAGCTACGCCAACATCCCCCAGATCATCCTGAAGGGCGCGGAGTGGTTCCGCAGCATCGGGACCGAACGCAGCCCCGGCACCGCCATCTTTGCCCTCACCGGCAAGGTGAACAACACCGGCCTGGTGGAGGTGCCCATGGGCATCACCATGGGCGAGATCGTCTTTGACATCGGCGGTGGCATCCTGAACGGCAAGCAGTTCAAGGCCGTGCAGACCGGCGGCCCCCTGGGGGGCTGCCTGCCGGCCGAGCACCTGAACATCCCCATTGATTTCGACTCCCTCAAGGACGTGGGCGCGGTCATGGGCTCCGGCGGCATGATCGTGGTGGACGAAGACACCTGCATGGTGGAACTGTCCAAATTCTTCCTCACCTTCGCCCAGGCCGAATCCTGCGGCAAGTGCGTGCCCTGTCGCGTGGGTGGCAAGCGGCTCCTGGAAGTGCTGACCCGCATCACCGAGGGCCAGGGGCGCATGGAAGACATCGAGACCATCCGGGAGATCGCTCAGGGCATGGATCAGAACTCCCTGTGCGCTCTGGGCCAGCTCACCCCCGGCCCGGTGATGAGCACCCTGCGCTATTTCATGGACGAGTACATCGAGCATATCGAGGACAAGCACTGCCGCGCCGGGGCCTGTACCGCCCTGGTGGAGGCCCGTTGCCTGAACGCCTGCCCGGCCGGCGTGGACGTGCCCACCTACATCGCCCTCACGGCGCAGGGCAAGACGGCTGAGGCTCTGGCCGTCCACCGCGAACGCAATCCCTTCGCCCTGGTCTGCGGGCGCGTCTGCCCGGCTTTCTGCGAGAGCAAGTGTCGCCGGGGCGATATTGATGAACCCATCGCCATCCGCGCCATCAAGCGCTACATGGCCGACACAGAGATGAAGCATCCCTGGACGCCGGAGAAACTGGGTCCACCCAGGGCGGAGAAAGTGGCCGTGGTGGGCGCCGGACCGGCCGGCCTCACCGCCGCCCTCCGCCTGGCCCAGATGGGCTACCCCGTCACCGTCTATGAGAAGCTGCCAGTGGCCGGGGGCATGATGGCCGTGGGCATCCCGGAATATCGCCTGCCCCGCGACGTACTCAAGGAAGAGATCGCCAATATCGAGCGCGCCGGGGTGGAGCTCCGTTATAACCAGGCCCTGGGCCGCGACTTTACCGTGGATAGCCTGTTCCAGGAGGGCTACAAGGCCGTGATCCTGGCTATCGGCGCGCACAAGAGCCGCAAGTTGGGCATCCCGGGCGAAGATAAACAGGGCGTCTACCACGGCGTGGACTTTTTGCGCGACGTGGCCCTGGGTAAAGACCCCGGCGTGGCGGGCAAGGTGGTGGCCGTGGTCGGTGGCGGCAACGTCGCCATTGACGCCGCCCGCACCGCCTGGCGGCTGGGCGCAGAGATGGTCCACCTCATCTACCGCCGCACCCGGGCCGACATGCCAGCCTATCTGGCCGAGGTCAAGGCCTGCGAAGAAGAGGGGATCATCTACCACTTCCTGACCAACCCGGTCAAGGTGTTGGGTGATGATCACGTGACCGGCATCGTCTGCCAGAATCAAGGGTTGGGCACCTGGGACCGTAGCGGCCGCCGCCGGCCTTACCCCATCGAAGGCTCCGATTTCACCCTGGATGTGGACATCCTGATCCCGGCCATCGGCCAGGAGACGGATCTGAGCGGGCTGGATGGCGATGGCATCGCGGCCAACCGCGACACGACCCTCAAGACGAACAAGGCCATGGTCACCACCCGGCCCGGCGTCTTTGCCGTGGGCGACGCCGCCATCGGGCCGGCTACCGTCATCGAGGCGGTGGCCGGCGGCAACAAGGTCGCCGTGGCAGTGGACCACTACCTGCGCACCGGCACCTACGTCAAGCCCGTCTACGACCCGCCGTATCATTTCCCGGAGCAGCAGTTCGATCTGGAGGCCTATGCCAGTGCCCGGCGTCCAGCCCGGCCAGAGCTGCCCGTCACCGAGCGCCGCGCCTGCTATGCCGAGGTGGAACAGACCCTGGACCGCCATACCGTCGAGGAGGAATGCAAACGCTGCCTGCGCTGCGACCTGGAATGGCTACAGATGCGTGGTCAGGCGGCAGCGCCCGCTCCGGAGATGATCCCTGTAGAACTGGAGGTGACAGCCGTTACAGCCTGAAATCATGCTCCAGGGGGCATCATCGTCATGGAGGAAGATACCTGTATCGTGAATGCCACCCTGCGCCTGGCCCGCTTCTTCGCCCACGAGTCATGCGGCAAGTGCACCCCCTGCCGGGTGGGGACGAAAGCAACTGGTGAGCACTCATCGAGGACGGGCGCGGCCAGGCCGACGATATTGACCGGCTACTGATCCTGGAGGCCGAGGGCTATGAGGTGATCAGTGCCGCGAACGGGGACCAGGGCCTGGCCCGGGTGCGCCAGGCCAGGCCCGACCTGGTGATCCTGGACGTGGTCATGTCCAGTGTCCTGGACGGGCTGCACATGAGCGAGATGATGCATAACGACCCGCGCACCGGAACATCCCGGTGCTGATGGTCACTTCCATCGCCAACATGGACTATGCAGCCCTCTTCCCCACCGATGAGTACATCCACATTGACGCTTTTCTGACCAGGCCGGTCCCCCCAGACCGTTTGCTCAAAGAAGTCAAAAGGTTATTGCAGCAAACGTAAAACGTCAAATGACTATGACGCATGACGTTTTACGAGATAGAGAGGAGGCAAATCAAACAATGGCTAAGGTGGAGATCACCATCAATGGCCAAAAGATTCAGGCCGAGGCCGGCCAGACCGTGCTGGAGGCAGCCCAGGCAGCCGGGGTTGATATTCCAACCCTGTGCCATCACCCGGCCCTTACCAATTGGGGGGCGTGCCGCATCTGCCTGGTGGAGATCGAGAAACAGCGCACCCTGCAACCGGCCTGTACCTTCCCGGTGACAGAAGGGATGGTAGTGCATACGGAATCGCCAGCCTGTGTCCAGTCCCGCCAGTTTGTCCTGGAACTGCTGTTCTCGGAACGGAATCACTACTGCATGTACTGCCAGATGAGCGGCGATTGTGAACTGCAAAACCTGGCCTATCGCTATGGCCTGGATAGCTGGAAGTATCCCCGGCCTCATGAGCCACTGCCCGTAGACGCCTCGCGGGAATACTTTGTGCTGGACCACAACCGTTGCATCCTGTGTCGCCGCTGCATCCGTGCCTGTGCCGAGATCGCCGCCAACCATACCCTGGGTGTACGTGAGCGTGGCGCCCACTCCATGATCAGCGCCGACCTGAACGTACCCTTTGGGGCCAGCTCCTGCGTGAGCTGCGGCACCTGCATCCAGGTCTGTCCCACTGGCGCACTCATAGACCGGCGGAGCGCCTACATGGGCCGCGAGAAAGACGTGGTCCGCGTGCAGACCACCTGCTTCGCCTGTAGCCTGGGCTGCGCTGTGGAGGTGGTGAGCCGAACCAATCGCCTGCTCCGCATCGAGAGCGTATGGGGCGGGGAACCCAGCTATGGCCTGTTGTGCGTGGCTGGCCGCTTTGAGCCACTTTACGACCCCCGCCCCCGCCTGCGGGTCCCCTTGAGCAAAAGGAACGGCCAGCAAGTAGAGGTCTCCTGGGACGAGGCCATAGCCGACGCCGCAGCCGGGCTGAAGCAGGCCGGTCAGACTGGAGCCCTGGTCACCCCCCGCGCTACCACTGAGACCATGGTGGCCCTGACCAGGCTCTTCAAAAACGTCGGGCTAACCCACTAT
>Ga0209227_1003260_pt1 | contig 10936 bp, 7 predicted proteins | sample YNPBryantNP2012_FD_185815 | JGI IMG/M metagenome (GOLD analysis project Ga0209227, IMG submission 185815) | Anoxygenic and chlorotrophic microbial mat microbial communities from Yellowstone National Park, USA - YNP Bryant NP 2012 (SPAdes)... ...
AATGGTCCACGCGCTGCGCGGCAGCATGGTCCCAGCGGCGCAGCGCGGCGATTACCGGTCGCAACGCCAGGCTCAAGCCCGGGCCGATGGCCTCGCGGGCCCGATACAGATCATATTGCCACAGGAAGCGGGTCGGCGTCAAGCAATAACAGATGTGCGTGGCCCCTTCCCCCGCGCGCACGCCGTGACAGAAGCCGCTCTTGTTGCTCAGGATCAGGTCGTAGCCATCCAGGCGCAGCCGGTCGAAGGCGAGCGGGTAGATGGGCAAATAGACCTGATGGTGCGTGAAAATGCCGGGCAACCGTTGCATGAACGTGGTGCGGATGTCCCAGCCGCGATAGCGCGGGGGCATGAGATGGGGGGCATACATGCTGGTATACACCGGCGCGGCGGGAAACATCTCGACCAGCGTCTCCAGCACGCCCTCCGCGCCGCCGAGCTGGTTCAGCCAGTCGTGGACCAGGGCCACGCGCATCGTGCACCTCAGCCGGCCGCGGTGGGCACGTCTCTGGCCCACGCGCGTTCCGCCCGATACCAGGCCACCAGTCGGGCCATGCCTTCCTCGAACGGCACGACGGGTTGCCAGCCCAAAAGCTCGCGTGCGCGCGAGATGTCGGCCCACGTAGCAGCCACATCGGCCGCCTGAGCCGGCCTGTGGACGATCTGTGCCTTCCGGCCGGTCAGTTCTTCGACGAGCGCAATCGCCCGCAGGAGGCCGATCGGCCGATCCGATCCGAGATTGATCACGCTGAAGCCGAGGGGCTTCAGCCCGGCGACGGTGCCGCGCGCGATGTCCTCCACGTAAGTGAAATCGCGCGATTGCGTGCCGTCGCCGTAGAGGGTCACCGGCCGGCCTTCGCTGATCCATTGCACGAGACGGAAGGGCAACATATCGGGCCGGCCGGCCGGGCCGTACACGGTGAAATAACGGAAGATCGTGACATCCAGGCCGTAAAGGTGATGATAAGTGTAGGAAAGCGCCTCGGCCGCCTTTTTCGACGCGGCATACGGCGAGACCGGCCGGTCGGTCGGCTGATCCTCGCGATAGGGGAGCGGGTTGTGTTGGCCGTACAGGCTGGAGCTGGAAGCCAGGACGAACTTGGAGATGCCGGCCTTGCGGCACAGATCGAGCAGATTCAGGGTGCCGGTGACGTTGGCATCCACGTAGACCCACGGGTTTTCGACCGAGTAACGCACGCCGGCCCTGGCCGCCAGATTGATCACCGCCGAGCAGCCGGCCTGGCCGATCTCCGCGCGCAACGACTCCAGGCCGGCGCGGTCGGTAATGTCGAGCGGGTAGAAGCGGAAGGCAGCGGCCCGACGGAGGCGCTCCAGGCGCCAGGTCTTGAGCCGCACGTCATAGGCGTCGTTGAGGTTGTCCACGCCGAAGACGCGCCGGCCTTCGGCCAGCAACTGCTCGCACACCTGCCAGCCGATGAACCCCGCGCAGCCGGCCACGAGGACGGTGTGATGGGCAACAAGGTTTGTCGAAGGCAAATCGCTCACGAGAGAATGACTCACGGCGGATAAACAAAAATGCGGCCGGCCGAAGCTTTGCGCAACCGACCAGGCCGCCACCCTTTGCTTTGTGGTGCCCCCGGCCCGACTCGAACGGGCACGCCCGAACGGGCATAGGCCCTCAACCTACTGTGTATACCAATTCCACCACGGGGGCATTACAAAACTTATTATAGCCGTTTTGGAAAGCTTGTCAACTTGTTGGAAGTTGAAAGTTGAAATAGGGGTTCCCATGGAAGGAAAGAAGATTGAACGGTTGATTCGCCCTCGACGCAGTTGACACGCCTTCCAGGATGTGCTATCTTATGATCACAAGGTCGTTACCCAGTCCTCACATCTCATCCATTCACAACTTTCAAGGAGGAACCATATGAAGCAAAGGACCTGGATGGCGCTGGCCCTCGTAGTCGTCGCCAGCATGTTGGTCGGCCTGATCGGTTGCACGCCCGTTGCGCCGAAGGACAAGGAGCTCAACGTGCTCTGTACGCCGCAGGAAGAGTGGTGTCAGGGCATGAAGCAGGAGTTCGAGAAGAAGTACGGTATCACCGTGAACTACGTCCGCATGTCCAGCGGCGAGGCGCTGGCCCGTATCCAGGCCGAAAAGGCGAATCCGCAATTCGACATCTGGTGGGGCGGCCCGATCGACAGCTTCATCGCGGCCAAGAAGGAAGGCCTGCTGGAGGCCTACAACTCCCCCAACTTCAAGAACCTCCTCGATCAAAACAAGTTCAAGGACAAGGACAATACCTGGGCCGGCATCTACGTCGGCAGCCTGGGCTTTGCCACCAACAAGAACTGGTTGGCCGCTCATCCGGGCGTTAAGGCGCCCACCTCGTGGGACGATCTGCTGAAGCCGGAGTTCAAGGGCCAGATCATGGTGGCGCATCCGTCCACCTCGGGCACGTCCTACACCGCGCTGGCCACCATCTTGCAACTGCGCGGCGAGCAGGCCGGCTGGGAATACATCAAGAAGTACGCGGCGCAGGTGCGCCAGTTCACCAAGAGCGGTGCGGCGCCGGCCAAGTTCGTCGGCCAGGGCGAGGCCGCCGTCGGCATCGTCTTCTCGCACGACATCGTGAACGAGATCGAAAACAACAAGCTGCCGCTCGAGCTGACCTTCCCCCAGGAGGGCACCGGCTACGAGATCGGCGGCCAGGCGATCCTGAAGGGCGCCAAACATCCGAACGCGGCCCGGCTGTGGTTCGATTGGGCGCTGACCGCCGAAGCGCAGGCGCTCGGCCCGAAGTACAAGGCTTACCAGGCGCCCACCGTCCAGGGCGTGCAGCTCTCCCATCCCGAACTGCTCCAGGTCAAGCTGATTGACTACAATTTCCAGTGGGCCGGCGAGAACAAGAAGGCATTCGTTGATAAGTTCACCAACGAGATCGCCGCAGCCAAGGACCTGAAGTAGCCAGATCCTGGCCTGGCGGCCGTCTCGCAGATCGCCGCAGACGTGCCAGGCGCCCTCTCTAGCGCCTGGCACATGAACGATCCCCATGGACGAGAAATGATCCACTGACGGATGCCGGGCACGCCCCGGATCGCATTCCAACCCCAAGAAGAGGATCGGCGTGAACGATGCTACTACCCCTGGGCGATCCTTGATCGCCGGCCTCCGCCGCCGCTACCGCGAATTCGCCCTGATCGGCCGCGACCCCGTATTGATGATCAGTCTGCTCTATTGCGGGCTGTTCCTTTTCATCTTCGTGGTCTTCCCCCTCTATCGCGGCACCGCCAACGGCTTCGTGGAAGCCAATGCCACGGGCCCCTGGTACACGCGGCTGAGCCTGAAGTACTTTCTGCGCTACTTCGACTCGTACTACGGCCCCTATTCGCGCCAGGTGTTCCTGAACACCATCGAGATGGGCCTGTTGACGGCCATCGGCGGCACCGTGTTGGGCTTCGTTTTCGCCTACACCATGGTGCGCTGCAACCCGCCGGCAAGCCGGCTCATCCATCTCCTGGCGCTCGTGCCCACCGTATCGCCGCCCTTCGCGCTGGCGCTGAGCACGATCCTCCTTTTCGGCCGCAACGGCCTGATCTCGCACAAGCTGCTCGGGATGCAGTTTCCGCCGGGCTCCAACGACATCTACGGCATGGACGGCCTGGTCTTCGTCCAGGTCATCACGTTCTTCTCGGTCGCCTATCTGATCATCCGCGCCATGTTGGAGCGCCTGGACCCGAGCATGGAGGAGGCCGCGCATAGCCTGGGCGCGGGCAAGTTCCACATCTTCCGCACCGTCACCCTGCCGCTGCTGATCCCGGGCATCGCCGGATCGTTCCTGCTGCTCTTCGTCGAATCGCTGGCCGACCTGGGCAATCCGCTCTTCATTTCCGGCAACGTCACGGTGCTTTCGGCGCAGATCTTTCTGGCGGTGGCCGGCGAATACGATTATCAAAAGGCGTCCGCGCTGGCGTTCGTCCTGCTCCTGCCCACCCTGGCCATCTTCCTGGTGCAACGTTACTACGTGACCCGACGCTCTTATGTCTCGGTCACGGGCAAGCCGACCGGCGGCCACATCGTGGTGCGCGAGCCGGTGATCCGCGCGATCTTCATCACCATCACCGCCCTGACCTGCGCGCTGATCGTGATCCTGTACCTGGCGATCGTCTACGGCTCTTTTGCCGAAGCGTGGGGCGTGGACTTCAGGCCCACGTTGCGCTGGTGGGGGTTGCTGCTCACGCGCGGGGTCGAGTCCATGCTCGACACCACCTTCTTGAGCGCGTTCGCCACGCCGCTCGCCGGCCTCACCGGCATGGTGATCGCCTTCCTGGTGGTGCGCAAGCGTTTTAGCGGCAAGGATGCGGTGGATTTCGTCTCCAACCTGGGCGGCGCGGTGCCCGGCACCATCCTGGGCATCGGCTTCGTCCTGGCCTTCAATACGGTGCCCTGGTTCGTGGTGGCCCTCCTTTACGGCTTCCTGGCGTTTTATCTGGCGGCAACGGCTTTGCCGATATCCGAATGGACGGAACCGCAGGCCGACCTGGGGCCGGAGGTCGCCCGCGATCCGGTCCCAGCGCCCGCCACCAGGCGCCAACAGGCGCTGATCAGGATCGGTGCGCTCGTGGGGGGCACGGCGGTGGGCGTCGGCTTGACCGTGTTGTTCAACCAATTCGGCGAAGCCCTGGCGCTGTACCTGGTGGCCCTCCTGTACTGGTTGCTGGCGCTCTTCGCGCTGATCCGGCGCCTGCTGCGGAGAGGCGCGGCGGCCGGCTTGCCCCGCGTGCCCAGGTCGGCGTGGCTGTTGTTCGGCATGGGCTTTTACCTGATGATGTACAATTGGATCGAGTTCATCGCCCAGCCGATCGCCATCCTCAGCCGGAGCATCGAGCGCGGGTTCTGGAGCAACGCGCTGTTCCAGCTCTCCGATCACATCGCGGTCTTTTTCCAGACGCCGCCGCCGTTGACCGCGATCATCTACACCTTCCTGTCGGTGCTGGTGATCGCCGATCCGATCTGGCAGGGCGTGGGCCGCAACGCGGCCGGCCGACGGCCGGTCAACCTCAAGACGGCATTGACCGCCGCGTTGTTGGCCCTGATCGCCGTGCTCTGCTTCGTGGGCCAACCGCTCGCCCTGGTCGGCACGCCGTTCATCATCATCGCGGCCTTCGTGGTGCGCAGCCTGCCGGCCTCGGTGCGCGCCGGGATCGCGGCCCTGCAACAGATCGATCCCAGCATCGAAGAGGCCTCCGGCATCCTGGGCGGCGACGCGCAATATACCTTCCGCCACGTCACCCTGCCGTTGATCTTGCCCGCGCTGTTGGCCGGCCTGATCTTCAGCTTTACCCGCCATATGACCAGCCTTTCCGCGATCATCTTCCTGGTCAGCGCGCGCTGGCGCATCGTCACCGCCTCGATCCTCAGCGAATGGGAACAAGGCGGGGTGAGCATCGCGGCCGGCTATTCGACGGTCATCATCGTCGTGGTGCTGATCGCCATCGGTGTGCTCTACTTCGTCACGCGCAAGCTATTGGGCGGCCGGGGCGAGGTGGATCTGACCCTGGGGGCGTGAGAGGCGCATCGGACACTGTCACTGACGGAGAGAAGGATGTATCTTGTACTCGATAAGATCGTGAAGAAGTTTGTCGGCCGGGGCGGATCGGGCGAGGTGACCGCCGTGGACGGCGTGTCGCTCAGCATCGAGCGGGGCGAACTGGTGACGCTGCTCGGCCCCTCGGGCTGCGGCAAGACGACCACCCTGCGTCTGATCGCCGGCTTCGAGTTCCCGACCGCCGGCCAGATCGTGCTGGACGGCCGGCCGATCAACGACCTGCCGCCCCACAAGCGCGATATGTCCATGGTCTTCCAATCCTACGCGATCTTCCCGCACCTGAACGTCTTCGAGAACATCGCCTACGGCCTGAACGTCCAGCACCGGCCCCAAAGCGAGATCAAGCGCCGGGTGGCGCAGGTGTTGGAACTGGTCGAACTCACCGGCCTGGAGAATCGCGCGCCGAATCAGCTTTCGGGCGGCCAGCAGCAGCGCGTGGCGCTGGCGCGCGCGCTCGTCATGGAACCCAAAGTGCTGCTCATGGACGAGCCGCTCTCGAATCTGGACGCCAAGCTGCGCGAACAGATGCGCACCGAGATCCGACGCATCCAGCGCCGGCTCGGCATCACCAGCGTCTACGTGACGCACGATCAAACGGAGGCGATGACCCTCTCCGACCGGATCGTGGTGATGAACCAGGGCAGGATCGAACAGATCGGCTCGCCGACCGAGGTGTATCGCCGGCCGCGTACCCGTTTCGTTGCGGACTTCATCGGCCGGGCGAATTTCGTCGAGGCCATCGTGCGCGGGCGGGAGAACGGCGTCGTGGTGGCGGAAGCGTTCGGCGCCCTCCTGCGGGTGCCGGCGACCGAAGAGATGTTGCGGCCGGGCGATTCGATGACCCTGGTCGTGCGGCCGGAAATGATGGAGATCAACGCGGCCCAGGCGCAGATCACGGGCATCGTTCGGCGCACTTCTTATCTGGGAAGCGTCGTCGAGTACGATGTGGAGGTGGCCGGCCAGCTCCTGTCGCTGGTCGAGCGCGATCCGCGGCACACGGAGATCTACGCGGAAGGCCAGACGGTTCAGATACGGCTGTTGGAAGATTGCCTGTACGCATTGCCGAAACAGCCATGAGCCAGACGACTTCGTGTTTTGATCTCCTCTTCATCGGCCACTTCGCAGTGGATCGCAATGTGGTAGACGGCGTGGCCGAGATCGCCTCGGGCGGAGCCGTATACTACGGCGGGATCGCCGCGGCGCGGCTGGGCGCGCGGGTAGGCGTGGTGACGCGGCTGAGCCGCGCGGATTTCGGCCGGCTGGACGAGCTGCGCGCCGCGGGCATCGAGGTCTTCGCGGCCCCCGCGGCCGAGACTTCCGGCATCGAGAACACCTACCGCTCCGCGGACATGGAACGCCGGATCTGCGTGCCGCTGGGCTTTGCCGGGCCGTTCGAGCCGGCCGACATCCCGGCCGTATCGGCGCACATCTACGCGGCCGTGCCGATCATGGCCGGCGAGATAGATCTGGCGCTGCTGAAGCGTCTGGCCACGCGGGCGCGTGAGGCGTCCTGTGCGGCCGCCGGCTCCGAGCGCGCATGTCCGCCGGGCGTCGCGCTCGATGTACAGGGCTTCGTGCGCGTACGGGTGGGCAACGAGCTGCTCTTTCGGCCGTGGGAGGAGATGGCCGAAGGGCTGGCGCATGTCACCTACCTCAAGGTGGATCGCGCCGAGGCCGAGGCCCTCACCGGCGAGAGCGAACTGGCGCCCGGCTCACCGGCGCTGGCGCGCGCGGCGGCCCGGCTGGCCGCCTATGGGCCGCGCGAGATCGTGCTCACCCAATCGGCCGGGGTGACGGTCTATGCGGACGGCCGGATCTATTTCGCGGCATTTACGCCGCGTTCATTGGCCGGTCGCACCGGCCGCGGCGATACCTGCTTCGCCACGTACCTGGCCAAACGCATGACCTCCTCGCCGGAGGAAGCATGTCGCTGGGCGGGGATCGTCACCTCGCTCAAACAGGAAACGCCCGGGCCATGGCGCGGGATGGAGTCGAACTAATCCGGCCTGCAAAGGGAGCTATTTTTATGGGACAGATCGCAGTAAAGTGGACCGGCGATGACAGCCGGTTGTTCGTGGGCCGCGACAGCGGCGGCCGTACCATCACGGTCGGCTACTGGCAAAAAGGCGATGAGCCGGGCTGGGTCGAATGGCGCGCGACCAAGGCGTCGGACCTGCTCGTGATCGCGCTCTGCGCGTGTTCGGGATACGACGTGGTAGACATCCTGCTCAAGCAACGGGTGCAACTGACCGGATTGACCGTCATCGCGGACGCCGAACAGGCGGCCGAGCCGCCGTGGGCCTTCGTGCGCATCCACCTGCACTACGTCGTCTCCGGCGCCGATCTCGATCCCCAGAAAGTGGAGCGCGCGATCAAGCTTTCGGAAGAGAAGTACTGTTCGGTGGCCGCCACGATCCGCGGGGTGACCCAGATCACCCACGACTTCGAGATCCGGCCGTAGCGGAACGTTGTCCGGCCAGCAGCCGCTGGAGGATCGCCACGGCGGCCTGTTTGTCCAGCGGCTGGTTGAAGTTGCCGCACTTGGGGCTTTGTACGCAGCTCGGACACCCGCCCTCGCACGGACAACCTCGGATCACGTCCAGCGTGGCCGACCAGAGATCGGGCAACAGCTCGAAGCCCTTCTCCGCGATGCCCACCCCGCCCGGAAAGCCGTCGTAGATGAAGATCTGCGCGGCGTCGGTGTCGGGGTGGCGCGGGGTGCTCAACCCGCCGATGTCCCAGCGGTCACACATGGCGAAGAGCGGCAGGATGCCGATGGCCGCGTGCTCGACCGCGTGAAGGCCGCCCAGGAAGTCGAGCCCGCGCAGGGCCAGTTCGGCCGGCAGCTCCGGCGGCAGGTCCCACCACAGGCCGATCGTCTCGTACTCCGTGACCGGCATGTCCAGCGGCTCTTCGCCGAGCACCGCCTCGGTGAACTGTTGGAGCCGGCGATAGCCGATCACCTGGCCCCGCACCCGCACCTTGCCCAGATAGGCCGCGCCGGCCGCAAGCGGCCGATGCCGCAGCGAGCGCACGATGCGCACATCGTTGACCTCGCGCGGCTGGGTATAGTAGTCCGTGTTGACCGGCTTCACGATCGCATGGCGCAGCGCGGCGTTGTACTCCGTCACCAGGTACGACTCGCCCTGGTGCAGGTAGATGGCGCCCGGATGGACGCGGAACGGCGCGGTCGTGCTGCTGATCTCCTCCAACATGCGGTAGCCGTTGGCTTCGTTCAGGATGGCGAAGCGCTCGCCCTCCGCATCGCGCAGGCTGACGTCCTGCGCCGGGTAGTCGGCCCGCGCGTAGACCCATCGCTCGCCGGTGAAGCGCAAGACGCCGCTCTCTTCCAGCGCCACCATCGCGTCCACGAAGCCGGGCCCGAAAAGGGCCTCATCGTCCATGCCGGCCTGATCGGCCGCCTGGGGCTGCTCTTCGGCCGCCACGCGCAGCGGGATCTCGTGCGCGGCGCACGGCAGGTGGCGTTGGAGGATGTAGAAGTTATCGGGGTCGAGCAGCGCGTTCTCGTGCGGCCGGCCGAGCAGCTCGGCGGGATGGCGCATATAGTATTGATCGAGCGGGTCGTCCAGGCCGATCAGGATCGTCAGCGAAGCCGCGTCCCCGCGGCCGGCGCGGCCGGCCTGTTGCCACAAGCTGGCGATGGTGCCCGGATAGCCGACCAGGATCGCCGCGTCCAGGCCGCCGACATCTATCCCCAGCTCCAGCGCGCTGGTGGCCGTCACGCCCAACAGCCGGCCGCCGAACAGCTCTCGCTCGATGCGCCGGCGCTCTTCGGGCAGGTAGCCGGCCCGATAGGCCGCGATGCGGTCGGCCAGGCCGGCCGTGGCGCGGTTGCGGCCGAGCGCGGCGCGCGCATAGCGCAGGAGCAGCTCCGCGATGACGCGCGCCCGCGTAAACGCGATGGTGCGCACGCCGGCGCTCACCAGCGCCGCGAACAGGTCGCTCGCCTCGTGATTGGCGCTGCGCCGGGCCGTGTGGCTGCGATCCAGGAAGGGCGGGTTCCACAGCGCGAACGTGCGCGGGCCGTGCGGCGAGCCGTCGTCGGCGATGACCGTCGCGGACAGGCCGGTCAACAGCGCGAAGTGCTCGGCCGGATTGGCGATGGTCGCCGAGGTGGCGATGAAGAGGGGCCCCCGGCCGAGAGGCCCGGCGCCGCCGCTGCTCGCGCGCTTCCGGGCCTCGGCCTCGGGCCACCGGCCTTCTGCGCCCTGATACAGCGCGCACACCCGGCGCAGCCGACGCAACACGCACGCCACCTGCGAGCCGAACACGCCCCGATAGGTGTGCGCCTCGTCTATGACCACATATTTCAGATGGCGGAAAAACTCGGCCCACAACGGATGATTGGGCAGGATGCCGGTATGGAGCATGTCGGGGTTGGTCAGCAGGACGCGCGCGGTCTTGCGCACGCGGGCGCGTGCGGCCTGGGGCGTGTCGCCGTCGTAGGTCGCGGCGAGGGGATTGATGATCCCCTCGCCGGCCCCCTCGACCAGCGCCTTCCACTTGCCGAGCTGATCCTGCGCCAGCGCCTTGGTGGGGTAGAGATAGAGCGCACGCGCCAGCGGATCGCGCGCCAGCGCCTCCAACACCGGCACGTTGAAGCAGAGGGTCTTGCCGCTGGCCGTGGAGGTGGCGACGACGACATGTTGGCCCGACAGCGCGGCATTGATCGCGGCGGCCTGATGGGTGTAGAGCCGCTCCGCGCCGGCCGCGGCCAACGCCCGCCGCACCGGCGGACTGAGCTGAACCTGCAGCTCGCCGTAGCGCGGCGCGCGGGCCGGGATCGTCTGCACATGCACCAGTTGCCCGGCGTAATCCCGGCGGCGGCGCAGTTCGTTCAGGAAAACGGCCGGATCGAAAGCCATGGGCGTGTTTTACTCCGATTTTTCCCTTTTCCTCGCGACAAGCATCAGCAGCAGCCCGTAGAGCGCCAGTTCGATCAGCAGGGCGGCTGCGACAAACAGGACCATGACGGATGGCCCGACCGAGTCGAACAACTGGCCGATCAGCAACGGCAGCGTCATGCTGCCCAGGCTCGAACCCGCCAGGAAGAAACTGGTGACCTGGCCGGTGATCGTCATGTGGTGTTGGGCGAACGAGATCATCGTGGGGAAGATCGAGGCCATGGCAAAGCCCGCGCCGCACGCGCCGATCCACAAGGCGACCGTCGAATGCGGGAAGATCAACATGAGCACGATGAAGGCCAGCGCGCCGACCAGGTCGGCCAGGAGGACGGTGCGCTCGGCAAAGCGCGTGGCGAGCGGAATCGAGATCAGCCGGCCGGCCGTGAACGCGCCCCAAAACGCCGAAGTGAGATACGCCGCGCCCGCGGCGTTGGCCAGGCG
>Ga0209227_1003267_pt1 | contig 10921 bp, 6 predicted proteins | sample YNPBryantNP2012_FD_185815 | JGI IMG/M metagenome (GOLD analysis project Ga0209227, IMG submission 185815) | Anoxygenic and chlorotrophic microbial mat microbial communities from Yellowstone National Park, USA - YNP Bryant NP 2012 (SPAdes)... ...
GCAGATGATCGAACTGGACACCGTCGGTCAGGCCGGGTCCGAGGCCGACCGCTATGCCGGCATCTACCAGACGGTGGCCGTCGTGCCGGGGGAACGCTACGAGCTGTCGCTGCACGGCATGTTGCGCGCCCTGGAAGAGGATCCCGACCGGGAAGGGTATCACTATCGGGTGCAGGTCGGGGTGGATTACGAGGGGGGCAGCGACTGGACCCGGGTGGAAGACTGGATCGAACTGCCATGGGACACGGTCTATCCTCGCCTGTCGCCTGGGGCTCTCGACTCCTACACGACCACCCTCACGGCCAGCGGCGGGCAGATGACCCTCTTTGTCCGCGTCTGGAAAAAGTGGGGCACGGCCGGCCGTGAACTGGATGTCAACCTGGATGCGATCAGCCTCAAGGGGGCCATGCCGGCCGATACCGACAGGCCTTCGGTGAGCCTGACCGCGCCTGACTTTCCGGTCGCCGGCTGGAACTATACCATCCCTGTGTCAGGCAGCAACGGCGTGGGCATCACCAGGCTGGAACTGTACGATGGCAACACCCTGCTGGGCCGTGTCGAGCACGCCGTCGGGTTGTTGGCTCTGTCCCACAACTTTGCCTGGAAACCGGAGACGGCCGGCCCCCATACCCTCAAGGCGGTGGCCTGCGACGCCGGCGGGGCGAAAGGGACGGTCCAGGTGACGGTCCAGGTGGGCGAGGAAGGGCAATTTCTGACCAATGGTGACTTTGAGGGTGGCTTTGCCCCGATCCGCCTGGGCATGGTGGGCAAAGGCTGGGGCTGGTTCTACAACGATGCCCAGGCCGGTTACGGCTTCTACGACGAGACCTGGCCCCCCGCCGTTCAGCAGGGCAGGCACTCCCAGATGATCGAGATCAACACCCTGGGCAGAAGCCGCTCCGACCCGGATCGCTATGCCGGCATCTACCAGACGGTGGAGGGGCTGACCGTTGGGGCAACCTACAAACTCTCCCTCTATGGCCTGGTGCGTGCGCTGGCGAATGACGAAGACCTGGTGGGCTACAACTACCGCGTCCAGTGGGGTTACGATCCCGGCGGCGGCACCGACTGGCAGACCGTGGACAACTGGGTCGAGATCCCGTGGAACCAGGTCTATCCCCGCCTGGACCCAGGCACCTTCAGCGCCTACAGCGGTGAGTTCCAGGCTCCCACGACCCAAATCACCCTCTTTATCCGGGTGTGGAAAAAGTGGGCCACCGTGGGCCGTGAGTTGGATGTCAATCTGGACAACATCCGTCTGAGCGGGTACAAATAAGGGAGGAACCGGGCACTGCAGAGGCGCCCGGTTCCTTTTGGATCACAGAACCGGCATGAAGCGGGGGATCCTCTTCTGGCAGTGGATGGTCCTGTTTCTCGTCTTTCTGATGGCGGTCGGGATCTATTCCATGCTGGCCGTGGTGTTGCTCCGCCAGAGGGGGGATCGCCAGGCTGCTGCCTCTGCTCTGCCCACCCCACCGGCTGAGGCGGTGCAGATCCTGACCCCTTTAGATGGGGCGCTCGTGCAACATGGCACCGTGATCCCGGTCCGTGTCCTCATGGCCGAGGCCGGATTTCTCCAGGCCGGGCTTCAGGTGGACGGGGTCACGGTTGGGGTCCACATCAATCCCGACCCCCAGACGGTCCCGGCGATGGTGGAATGGGCCCTGGAGAATGTCGGCGAGGGTCCCCACCGGCTGGCCGTCCAGGCCCGCAAGGCCGATGGCGGGGTGACCACCTCATCGCCGTTGACCGTGACCGTGGTGCCGTCGGGCCGACTTGCCTTTGCCAGCAACCGGGATGGGCCGTATGCCATCTACACCATGGGGACCGATGGCCGGTCGTTGCTCCGCCTGAGCAGCGGGCCAGGTGATGCCCGGCAGCCGGCCTGCCGCCAGGACGGGGCTGTGGCCTTTGTGGTCGAAGGCAGCGGGGGCGGGGCGACGATCCGCCAGGTGACGGGAAATGGCGAGCAGAACCTGTTCGCCGGCCGGGACCCGGCCTGGTCACCCGATGGCGGACGCCTGGCCTACGCGGCCAGCGTGGATGGGGTGAGCCAGCTCTTCGTGGCGGGGATCGGGCAGGGCAACCCGGTGCAGGTGACTACCGAGGAGGTGTATGCCGGCCAGCCGGCCTGGTCGCCCGATGGCACCCGCCTGGCCTACGTCGCCGAACGGGAGAAGAACCTGGACATCTGGGTTGTTTCCCTGGACGGGCGGGAAGCACCGGTGCGCCTGACCGACGACCCGGCCATGGACTGGGCGCCGGCCTGGTCGCCCGATGGCAGCCGCCTGGCCTTTGTTTCCAACCGGGGTGGGAGCCACCAGATCTATGTCATGCGGGCCGACGGCAGCGAGGTGCACCCTGTGACCGACTTTCTCCAGGGGGCAGAAGCGCCGGCCTGGTCTCCCGACGGCTACTGGCTGGCCTTTGTGGCCTACAGCGGCGAGGGCAGCGGAGTCAACAGCCGCGAGCTGTACCTGATGCGCGCCGGTGGGCAGGACCCGGTGCGCCTGACCCATAACAGCCATGACGACGCAGATCCAGACTGGATCGGCGAGCCGTGATCGGTCGAAGGCGTGGGCGTTTGAATGGACCAGACAACGAGGAGCCATGCGACTATTCGATTTTGAATGCCCCAATTGTGGAGCACACGACATGGTGCAGACCGGCGAGCATTGGTTTACACTTTTGACCGCCTCAAAAAATCGGCTGCCCGCAAAACGCTGACTGAAAGTCAGCCTCTAATGGCCTGCGGCCAAGGGTCGGCCTTCGCCGACCTCTCCTTGACCGCGCCACGGAGTGTCGGCGCAGGCCGACACCCGGCGTGAAACGCCTCAAGAGGCCGATTTCAAGTGGCCGCAATTTGACAATGGTTGTATAACCGGATGGCAGAAGCGGCTGCCCTGAAAGAACAGGAGGAGCGGGCCTCTCAGGAGCGGATGGCTGCGCTGGTGGAGGCAGAACGGCTCCGCCAGGAAGCGCTGGCCGCGGCACGCCGGTCCCAGCAGAAGCGCGACCGGCAGCTCCTCCTGCTGATCGTGGTGGCAACCCTGGTGTTTCTCCTGGCGGTGGTACTGAGCCTGGTGCTGACGTTTGTCGGCCGTTCAATCTGACCCGGGTGGAGTCGCCCGATCCGGCCCATTGGCATCAAGTGAAGGCGCGGGCCTGAGAGCTTGTCTGAAAACCACCAAGACACAAAGGACACCAAGGGCACCATGCGGCTTTTATTCGTTTCCTTCGTGTTCCTTTGTGTCCTTGGTGTCCTTGGTGGTAATCTTTTCAGACCGGCTCTGAGGTGCGGCCTGGTCGCTTCGCTTGAGGCGTATGCCGATCTGGCCCCCCACCCGTAAACAAACAGGCTACGGAGGGTAGAATGACGGAAAAGAATGCAGAGGAGCAGCACCCTTCCGCCGGGGAACAGGTGGAACGGATTGTCGAAGCTGCCCGGTCGCTGGGCGTTGAGGTGGACCAGGCAGATGCAACCCAATGGCTGACGGCCATGGCCGGGGCCCAGGCCGCGCCGGGAGACCTGGCCGTGGATGCCAGGGCCGGCATCTTTGGCCATCGAGTGACACTCCTGGACTTTGATCCCCAGGTTCTGGAGCGGTATCGCCGCCTGGCGAGCATCGTGGAGATCCCCGACCGGCCTGGTGTGGAGACGGCCATCTCCTTATCGGGCAGTGCGGCCCAGTCGAAGGTGCAATTGTTCCCCGGCGACGCCGATTTTTTCGAGCGGGTGAACATTCAGGCCGCAACCCGGCAGGAGGCCTGCCGCATCCTGGCCGATCTGCTGCGTGACAAGGCCCTGTCCTGCCTCAGGGGCGAAAATTATGAACTGGTCGAAGTCAAGTGGGGCACCTTCCTGCAGAGGGTGATCCGCGATGGGAAGGAACTGAAGGTCGGGGCGCCGATCTCCTGGAGTGCTGAGGAGGTCGAAAGAGGGTACTTTGACCTGTTCACCCCCGCCGGGGAACCGCTGACCATTCACTGGGATGATGGCTGCCAGGAGCCTGGCTGGTGCAAACTGGACTGGGTCATCGCCGAGCCGGCAGAGCGGCGGGTGGTCCATGCCAGCAATATGCTGGACGTGACCTGGGAGACGCCAACGGGAGAGATCGTGCCCCTGGATGGCTTCCTGGACCCCTATTTTCAAGAGGTGTACCTGGATGCTCAATCCATCCCCCTCTTTACCAAACTGGTCAGGCACCTTTCGCCCAATGCCCTGCAGGAATATATAGGGCAGTTGCAACATGAGGTGGCCAAATACAGCCGCCGCGATCCAAAGAACTATGGCAAAGTGGCCAAGCGCCTGTACAACATCTTCCGGCTCACCGGCCGCTGGCCCGAGGCGGCCTTTATCCGCGAGCTGTTTGACGAGCCGGCCGCGCTGCTATACCAGGTGGGGTCGCTGCTCGATACGGTGGACGAGGCCATGACCAGCGGCCAGACCCTGGATCGAGACACCGTGATCGATCAGGTGGACGACCTGATCCGGACTGTGGTGCGGGTGGCCGAAGGGCCGGAAGAGGAGCAGATCGTGGATGCGCTGCTCTCTCTGCGCGACGATCTGACAGGACGGCGGGTGCTGGGAGAACGGCGGGAGGATCTTCTGAGGGCTTCTTACCAGAAGGTGAGCGACCTGGTGAACGACTATTTCCGGGCCCGCCTCTCCCTTCTGCCGGAGATCATGGCTTACCTGGAGGCACTGCCTGACTGAGTGTGGAAAAAGACCTGGTACGCTATGTGCAACTCGATTTGTGACGGGTCATACCCTGACTCCTCCTCATCCCCCCGGCCCCCTTTCCGAATTCGGAATTCCGAATTCGGAATTCGGAATTCGGAGGTGGACGGCGCAGGAGGGTGAAAGGTGAAAAGCCGGCCGTCACCAGATTTCGATTTCGACAGGGTACTCTCACGGCGTATCCCGCGCCTGGAGTTGGGCCTGGTCCTGATCACCTTGCTGGTCAGCGCGCTGTTCAGCCTGGGGGGTCTGGCCCTTACCGGGGCGAAACTGTTGCAGCCGTTAGCGCTCCTGCTGACTGTGGGGTTTGGCTACAATCTGTTTCTGCTCTGGCTGGACCGGCGGGCGGTGCCGGAGGGGGTGATCACCTGGGGAGCCCGCCTGGGCAACCTGCTTTTCCTGACGGCAGGCGTCCATCTGACCGGTGGCTTCCGCAGCCCCTTCCTGCCGCTGTATGCCATCTATCTGGTTGTGGCCAGCCTGCGCTATGGCTGGTCTGGCGCCGGGCGCAGCCTCCTCCTCTGTTGCGCCAGTTGGGCGGCGTTGCTGGCCATCAATCCGCCGGTCGGGGCGGGGGAATGGGCCTGGGCAGGCATGACCATCGGTGTCTTTGGGCTGATCGCCCTGGTGGTGGGTGTCCTGGCGAGCCGCCATGTGGCCTTTTGGCAGGAATCGTTGCAGCGGAACCGGGAGCTGGTTTTTCTCAGCGAGGCGGGCCGCCTGTTGGCGGCCAGCCTCAACCCGCAGGAAGTGCTGGCCGGCACCCTCGCCCGGGTGAGCGATTTGCTGGATGTGGAGGCTGCCTCACTGGCCCTGGTGGATCCGATCACCGGCCACACCGTGCTGGAGCTGGCCATCGGCGGGGGCAACGAGATGATCAAAGGGATGCGGCTGGAGCCAGGGCAGGGGATCGTGGGCCGTGTCATCCAGGAGGGGCATCCGGTGCTGGTGTCCGATGTTTCTGCCGATCCGCACTGGTATGCCGGTGTGGACCAGATAAGCGGCTACCGGACCCGCTCGGTCCTGTGCGTGCCGCTGCAGGTCAAGGGGCAGGTGATCGGCGCCCTGGAGGTTTTGAACAAACGGGATGGGCCGTTCACCCTCCATGACCAGCGCCTGCTCTCGTCGCTGGCTGACCTGGCGGCGCAGTGTATCGAGAATGCCCGCCTGCACGAGCAGGTGCAGCATCATGCCTCCCGGCTGCGAGAAGCATACAATGAGGTGAGCCGGCTCGATGGGCTCAAGTCGGCTTTTATCCGCAATGTGTCTCATGAGTTGCGCACCCCTTTGACGTTGATCCAGGGGTATGTGGAGCTGCTCCTGGAGGACCAGCTCGGTCCGCTGCAACCTGAGCAGCGCCAGGGGCTGACGGTGGTGATGGACAGGGTGTCCCATCTGATCTCGCTGGTCAATGACATCATCACCCTGCAAACGATCGGGGCGATGGGCTTTGATCTGGAGGTGATCTCGATGGCGATCCTGGCCCGGGCGGCTGTGGATGCGGCTCATCTGAAGGCCGGGAGGTCCAGACTGGCTCTGGAGATGAGGGTGTGCCAGCCGGAAGATCGGCTTCTTGTCCGGGGCGATGCCCGGCGGCTGCGCCAGACCCTTGACCATCTGCTGGACAATGCCATCAAATTCAGCCCTGGGGGCGGGACGGTGCTGGTGAGTGTAGGCCGGGAAGGGGAGATGGTGCAGGTGAGTGTGCAGGATGAGGGCATTGGCCTGGACACGGCGCAGTTGGAACAGGTCTGGGAGCGGTTCTATCAGGTAGATAGCAGTTCGGCGCGGCGCTTTGGTGGGATGGGCCTGGGGCTGGCTCTGGTCAAAGAGGTGGTCGAAGCGCATGGTGGAGCGGTGTGGGTGGAAAGTACCCTGGGGCGGGGGAGCACATTTTCTATCTTTCTACCGGCGTATGACAGGCGGGAGCCCGAGCCGCCGATTGTTCAGCGGATGAACGGCGAGGCTGAGGAGAGCTCCCCACTTTTCCACCCGGCAGAGGCCGGTGAGTGATCTGCAAGGGAACCGGATTTACTCTTTCACCTCCTTCTCTTCAGCGACCTCGTCAGCGGCTTTGTCGGACCCGGTCTCCTTTTCCTCTTTTTCCTTCAGGTTTTCGGCAATCTCTGCCAGACGGGCCATCACCCGCCCGTGGACCGAATCGGGTGGATAGGTGCCATCTGCCTGCAGTTCGCCGGCGGGCAGGCCGGTCAGGATTTCGATCCCCTCGTCCACGGTGCGCACCGGATAGAGGTGGAACCGTCCCTCCGCCACTGCCTGGCGCACCTCGGCGCGGAGCATCAGGTTGACCACGTTCTGGGCCGGGAGGATCACCCCCTGGTCGCCGGTCAGCCCCTTGCGTTGACAGGTGAAGAAAAAGCCCTCGATCTTTTCATTGATCCCGCCGACAGGTTGCACATTGCCCTGCTGGTCTATCGAGCCGGTGACGGCAATGCCCTGCTTCAGCGGCACCCCGCTCAGGCTGCTGAGCAGGGCGTATAGCTCAGTCGAGCTGGCGCTGTCGCCCTCTACCTCCTCATATAACTGCTCGAAAGAGATAGAAGCCGACAGGCTGAGGGGGCGTTTGAGCGCATATTTGCCGCCCAGGTAGCCGCTCAGGGTCAGCAACCCTTTGTCGTAGATGCGGCCGCTCAGCTTGGCTTCACGGTCCAGCGAGACGACGCCCATCTTGCCGGTGTAGGTGCGGGCGGTGATCCGCCCCGGCTTGCCAAAGCTGTAATCGCCCAGGGCGAGCACCGACAGGCCGTTCACCTGGCCCACCACCTCGCCGGTGACATCCACCCGCAGGGTGCCCTCGTCCATCATCTCCTGGATCCGCTCCTCGGCCCGGTTGGAGCGGTAGATCTTTTGATCAATGGCCTTTTGCACGTCGGCGGCTGTGGTCTGCTGGCGGCCGGCGCGCCTGGCCCAGAAGCTGGCCTCGCGCACCAGGTCGGCGATCTCGCCAAAGCGGGTGGACAGTTTCTTCTGATGTTCGGCCAGGCGAGAACCATATTCCACCACCCGGGCCACCGCTTCCCGTTCAAAGGGGAGCAGGTTCTCCTGCCGGCAGCGGGCCGCGACAAACCGGGCGTAGCAATGGCTGGCCTCCGGGGTCCGATCAAAGTCGGCGCCAAAGTCGGCCTTGACCTTGAACAGCTTGCGGAAATCTTCATCATACTCGTACAGCAGATAGTAGGTCAGCGGATCGCCGATGAGCAGCACCTTCACATCCAGCGGGATCGGCTCCGGTTCGAGGGTCACCGTGGAGATGAGCTGAAACTGCGCCCCCATCTCTTCGGTGCGGATGGAGCGGCTCTTGATGGCCCGTTTGAGGGCCTCCCAGGCCAGGGGGTTGGTCAGCAGGCCCCGCATTTCAACCACCAGGTAGCCGCCGTTGGCCCGATGCAGGGCGCCGGGCTTGATCATGGTAAAGTCGGTGACCAGTGCCCCAAATTCGGCACGGTGCTCGATGCGGCCGATCAGGTTGCCATAGGTGGGGTTGGGCTCGGTGACAACCGGTGCTCCCTGCTGCGCGCTGTTGTCCACAATGACGTTGACGGTGTATCGCCTCAGCAGCGCCTCGCGCTGGCCGGCCTGCATGGCGGCGGCCAGCCCTTCGGTGGCCTCCTCCTGGCTCTTGAAGCCTTCCACGTTGTTCACAATGTCGGCCAGGACCTCGTCCAGGTAGTCAGGGACCTCCTCCAGGCCCCTGTACTTGTGCTTCAACTCCTCGATCGGGTGGCTGACGGCAAAGTTGGCAACCTCCCGGTCAAAGTCTTGCAGGCGGCGCTTGGCATTCTTCTCCAGGTCGCGGACGCGGCGCATGGCTTCGCTGATCTCACCTTGGAGCAGCTCCTGGCGCTTCTCGATCCCTTGCCGCGTGGCCTCGTCGAGTTGCTGATACGCCTCCGGGGTCACCACCTGGCCGTTGAGCACCGGGGCGATGCTCAGGCCCATGGCTGTCTTGAGCAGGGTAAAGCCGCGTTCGTTGACCTTCTGCTCCAGGCGGAGGAACTCTTCGTTGCGCTGTTCCTGCATCTCGCGGACGATCCTTTCCCTCTGTTTCTCGTAATCCTCACTCTCAAAGGCGCGAGGGATGTCGCGTTGCAGGTCGTTGACCAGCTCTTGCATGTCGCGTTGGAACTGAACCGCTGTGCCCGGCGGCAGGGCGATGGCCCGGGGTTGGGCGGGGTTCACAAAGTTATTGACATAAATCCAATCATTCGGGACCGGCTGCCCGGCGGCAACCCGCTGCAGAAAGGTGTGGATGGTGGTCGCCCGGCCGGTGCCGGTATAACCCAGGGCATAGATGTTGAAGCCAAAGCTGGTCATGCCCACCCCAAAATCAATGGCTTCCACTGCCCGGTCCTGGCCGATGATGGTCACCTCCCCCTCCAGGGTTGCGGTGGTTTCAAAGTCAAACATCGCCGGGTCACAGGGGGCCCACAGTTGGTCGGCGGTCAGTTCTCCTGCTTTTTCGTTCATGCTGTTCCAGTGCCTCCGTTGGTATCGGGGGAGATTATAGCCTGAAATGGGGAATTTGGGAAATTGGGGATCAGGGATTGGAGATTGGGGATGGGGTATTGCCGCTCGTGATATTTGTCAATTCGGGCAAAGTAGGGTATAATGATTTTGGTTTGCGGGGCGTAGCGCAGTTCGGTTCAGCGCGCACGGTTCGGGTCCGTGAGGTCGGAGGTTCAAATCCTCTCGCCCCGACTCCAGAACACCGCAGAGACGCACGGTCTCTCATGATTCCTCTGCGTGAAAGAGGGAATCTATGCGGGTAAAGTTGGCCTATGGCCGGACCGGTGTGGAGGTCGCCCTGCCCGATGACGTGCCGGTCACTGTCATTGAACCGCGGTTCGTGCCTGGCCTGCCCGATGAACGAGCAGCGATCCTGGCTGCTTTGCGCTCGCCCATCGCCACCCCCCCCTTGCGGGAGCTGGTCCGACCTGCTGATACGGTCGCCATCCTGTTCAGCGATCTGACCCGACCCATGCCCACCGGCCGGGTCCTGCCACCTCTCCTGGAAGAACTGGCCCTGGCCGGCGTGCCCGACGGGCAGATCGTACTGATCAACGCCCTGGGCACGCACCGTCCCCAAACCGGGATCGAGCTGCGGCAGATGCTGGGCGATGCGCTGGTGGACCGCTATCGCATTGTCCAGCATAACGCCTGGGAAAAAGAGAACCTGACAGAAGTAACGCGCAACAAATCCGGGACGCCGGTGCGCGTCAACCGCATGTATGCCGAAGCGTCGGTCCGCATCCTGACCGGATTTATCGAACCCCATCTGTTTGCCGGTTTTAGCGGCGGTCCCAAGGCGGTGTTGCCCGGCATTGCCGACATCGAGGCGATCCTGGACAACCACGGCCCGCCGATGATCGCCCATCCGCAGGCCACCTGGGCCGTGTTGGAGGGCAATCCGATCTGGGAGGAGATGTTGGCCGTTGCTCAGGCGACGGCTCCCACCTTTCTGCTCAATGTGACTCTGAATCAGGAGCGACAGATCACCGGCGTGTTTGCCGGCGACCTGCTGCACGCCCACCGCGCCGGTGTCGCCTTTGTCCGCCAGACCGCCCTGCAACCTGTGCCGGAGTTGTTCGACCTGGTGATCACCTCCAACAGCGGCTATCCGCTGGACCTGAACCTCTATCAGGCGGTCAAGGGCATGTCGGCAGCGGCCCGTATCGTCAGGCCGGGAGGGGATATTCTCGTCGCTGCCGAGTGCTGGGATGGCATTCCCGACCACGGTGAATACAAGCGCCTGTTATGGGAGGCCGCTTCGCCTGCGGACCTGCTGGCGCGGGTGATGGCCCCCGGTTTCCGCTGTCATGACCAGTGGGAGGCGCAGGTCCAGGCGCAGGTCCAGCTCAAGGCCCGTGTCCATGTCTACGCCGGTGGGCTTTCTGCCGAGGAGCTGCGCCGGGCGCTTGTCATCCCCTGCCGCTCGATAGAGGAGACGGTGGCCGCCATACGCCGTGAGAAGCCGGGCGCGACCATAGCCGTGCTGCCCGATGGGCCGCAGACGGTGCCGTGTCTGGAGATTAGAGATTAGAGATTGGAGATTGGAGATTTGGAGCGGGGGTATCGGCCGGTGACGGCCAGCGTGGTGGCTGAACTGCGGGCCATCGTCGGCGAACAACAGGTGATTGATGGCGATCCGGAGCGGCTAGA
>Ga0209227_1003280_pt1 | contig 10897 bp, 13 predicted proteins | sample YNPBryantNP2012_FD_185815 | JGI IMG/M metagenome (GOLD analysis project Ga0209227, IMG submission 185815) | Anoxygenic and chlorotrophic microbial mat microbial communities from Yellowstone National Park, USA - YNP Bryant NP 2012 (SPAdes)... ...
CGATGCCCATGCCCTGGGAGCGCGGGCGTCCCGCCCGCGCCACGGATCCGCGGACACGGGGTAACGGCCCCCTCCCGGACCCGCCCCCGGCGGGGGCGGGAACCCGGCGCCTCCCCCCAGCGGGGGAAGGCTGGGAGGGGGTCTGAACCCGGCGAACGATCCATTCGTTTCTCGTTTCTCGTTTCGCCAGGCTGCCTGGCCGCCGCGGGCGGGAACGGGGGGCATGTGGGGAGGCATCGCCTCCCCGCGCCCCTCGCATAAGTCCTGTCAAAGCATGCCCCCTATCCCTCTGGGCACCCTAGCGGCACACAATCGGCAACCCGCTCGGCGCCGGGCCAAAGCCGGGCGGCAGGCGCAGTTCGACCCCCGGCGGCGGTTTGAAGTAGGTGTAGAAAAAGTGGATCTCGAGGATCTGCTGCCCCTGCACGCCCCGGATATATTCGAGAAATTGCTTGCTCACTTCGACCGAGCGCTGATCCAGGCGTGGACTCTGGAGCGCATAGATGTACAACGGGCGGATCAGTTCGGCTGGATAGGGGTCGAACTGCGGGGTCAGCGGATCTCATTGGCAATCAAGACGGGAACGAGATAGTCGTCCGGTTGCAGGCGCAACCAGGATAGACTGACCCAGTAGAGCGAGCCTCGCGTGCTCAACGCCAGGTTCAGACACTCGGCCTGGGAACGGCACCCAATAATATGGGAAGGCATGCCGCTCTGCCCGAGGAACTCCTGCAGCACCAGATCGGTCGTTCCACTGCCCTCACGGGCGAAGATGCGGATCGGCTCCGGCCTGCCGCCCACCTCGGACCAACTGCGGATCGCGCCGCTAAGGATCCCCACCAGTTCCGCGCGCGTTATGGCACGTTCCAGTCGGTTGGTGATGTCGGTCACGAAGACAATGACATCGTAGCCGAGCGGCGCGGCACAGGCGATGGCCACCCCGGAAGAGGTCAGGCGGTTGATTTGCTGGTCACTGAGGGGTTCGGAGGCCGCGAGCAGGTTGACCGAGCCGCCGGTCGCAAGTTCCACCCCCTGAACCGTTCCCACCGGATTGACCGTGAAGCGGATGGTGCGTTCGACCTCACCGGCTATGGGAAGATCCCATGTCTCCTGAGTAAGTTTCTGGAACGCCTCAACCCAGTCGCTGGCCAGTTGCAATTCATCACCAAGGATGGTGGCGCTCCCGGCGAACGTCACCGAGGGCATGGGAGACACCATGTTGGTGAGCGGCACGATGAGACCGCTTGCGTCGGCCAGACTGGCAATCAATGCCAGCAGGTTGCCGGCCAGGGTGGCGAGGAAGACCAGCAGGGCCAGACGCCGGTCGGAGCGCGCATCGGCCCGCTTGACATCTTCGATTTGCTCCTGGGTAAGCTCGATCGTCGGTTCGTTACTCTTGACGCTGACTTCCCCGTCGTTGGAAGGTCGGGGGGTGTTCGATGGCGCTGGCATAACCCCTTCTTTCGCTTGACGAATGGCAATCTGGCCGGCTGGAGGAGCGTGGCGAAACCCGGGTTCCCCACGCCCCTGCTGGTTTAGGGGCGGACAGAACATGCGGGCGCATGCGGGAGATCGTCCGCGAGGACATGACCGTCATCGAACGCCGGAAATGGGGCGGACGGAACATGCGGGCGCATGCGGAAGATCGGGCCTGAGGCATGGTTCAGGATCGGGCCTCCTAGCTTGACCGTTGCTCCACACCTCCACACCTCCACACCTCCACCGAACCGGTCGGTAGAGGTGTAGAGCTGTAGAGTTGAAGGCCGGATTGTCAAGTTCGTTTGAACCATACCTTAGCCCATAATATGGTAGCCCCCATCAATGTAGGTGATCTCACCGGTGATGAGGCGCGCGGCATTGGTGGCCAGAATGGCCGTAAACAGGCCAACATCGGCGGTGGTCACCAGACGTTGCGCCGGGGCGCGTTCGGCGGCCCGCGCCAACAGTTCATCGAAGTCCTCGATCCCCTCCCGACCAGATCAGTCGTTCCCCACGGCCATGCCCTCACCCTGCTGAAGCCGGGCAAGCTCGGCGCGCAGGCGCTCGTTCTCGGCCCGGAGGCGCGCCACCTCGGCGCCCGCATCACCATCCGGCGAGCCGACCATGCTCAATGCGGGATGTTCCAGTTCCAACCCCAGCGTCCTGGCAATCTCCTCCAGCACGGCTCGTTCGGCCAGGTTGGGTTTGTCGCCGGCCAGCACGACCTGCGCTGCCAGGGCAAGGGCCGCTTCACGCTCGTTGCGGTCAGGCACGAGCCGGGGCAACGCGGCGAGCGCGCCCTGGCGATCCAGCACGACCGTCAGGAACTGATCCTTGAAGAGGGCCCGCAACGCTTCTGGTTGCATGCCGGCGAAGCGGGTATGCTCGACCAGACGGTTGACATTGTGGATGGTCCGTGGCTCGACGTCATGATCCGCGCGTGAAAGCAGGACGATCAGGCGCGCCACGGCAGCGTGGAAGCCTCCCTCGGCGATATGGGCGCGCAGTTGTTCGGCCTTCGCCGCAAATGCCTGTTCGGCCTCCGACTCGACCGTCACCTTGCGGCTCTCCCGCGGCGGAAACAGCATACCCAGCCCCAGGGGGCCATAGACGCTCTTGAACCAGAGTTCCAGCCCCGCGTCGCGGAGCTTGCCCACCGACTCCAGCCAGGTCTCGACGGCGCCGGCAACCTCGCGCTCGAGGAGCACGAAGGGATTGTCGGCAGCCACGGGGCGACGGTTGCGGCGTGTCGCCTCAGCCATCACGGCGACGGGCCACATCCACGGGTTGCGGTTGGAGAAGACGTAGTGCTGGAGCCGGGCCGGGTTCAGCTCGCGGAGCAACTGTGCCGACTGCTCCGTCACCCCCAGGCGCACCCAGGGATCGGCGAAGGTCTTGTACCAGCTCGTCGTCACCTCGGAGACCTGGGCGAAGGTGTCGAAATAGCGTTCCTCATCGCGACCATCGTCCATGCGCCTGATGTCGTTCAGCGACCGCTCGACGAAGCGCACGCGGTACTCCGGCAATACCGCGACGCGGTCATAAGAGGTCTCATCGACAGGTTCGATCAGCATCTCGTAGAGGCCCGGCATAAGCTGGTCAATGAACTCCAGGGTGCCATAGATCGCCGAGGTCTCCCGGCGCGCGACCCGCCCCGAGACGAAGATCCCTAGATGCCCGATGTCCTCGTGGAGGGTGTAGACGATCACCTGATCGTCACGCACAATCTCCTCGTCGCTCTCGTAGACGTCGAGGATCCAGTTGAGGGCCTGCTGTGGCGGCGTAATATTGTCGCCCCGCGAAGCGAAGACCACGATCGGGGCCTTGATGTTCTTCAGGCTCACCTGGCGACCATCGGAGAGCTGGACCTGGTTTGCGCCGAGTTTGTTGCCGACAAAGAGGTCGTTGACGATAAACTCCATCTCCTCGGTCGTCAGCTTAAAGAAGCCGGTCCACCACTTCTCGAAATCGAGGTAGCGCGACGACTCGGTATCAACGTTGGCGTAGACGTTGTACTGTTTGGTCCAGAAGGTATTGGCGAGGTTCAGGTTCTCGAAGTTCTGCACCAGATAGGCGCCATCGAAGCGATCATTGCCCAGGGCCGAAAGGTATGACGCGATCCAGGCCCCACCCCACAGGCCGCCGGTGTAGCGGATGGGGTTCTTGCCCCGCGCGCCGGACCAGTAGGACAGCGGCGCACCCTTAAGAATGATCGGGCCCGACAGGTCGGGCGCGACGGCGGCGAGCATGGCTACGGCCCAACCGGCCTGGCAATTGCCGGTCACACAGGGCTTCGGCGCGTCGGGGTGGAGGCGACGCACCTCTTGCAGGAAGGTGGCCTCGGCCCTGCCGATATCTTCGAGGGTCTGACCGGGCACGGGATCGGGGCGGAAACTGACGAAATAGACCGGATGGCCGGCCCGCAGGAGCACCCCGATCTGGGAGTCCTCTTTGGTACCGCTGACCCCGGGCCCGTGGCCGGCGCGAGGATCGACGATGACAAAGGGCCGCTTCCTGGGGTCAATCTCCTGGCCGGCTTCAGGCGCGATCCGGTAGAGGAGGTAATTGCAGGGCCGGGGCAGATCCTTGCCATCAATCAGCAACTCATAGTCGAAGATCAACACCGGCGGCGCGCCAGCGGCCTCGTGCTCGAAGAACTGGTTGCCGCGCCGTCGCAGCACGTCGAGGAAGAGGATGGAGCGCTGGCTCGCGTCTTGCATGTAGTTCAGATAGGCTGCCATCCATCCAGGCGTAAGGGAGAGCGGATTAAGGGCCAGCGCTAGCATGGACATCGCGCCATCCGGCTGCCGAGGGACCGTTCGCTGAAGGTCCTGCATGTTCCTGTTCCTTTCACGTCATAGGGAAACCTTGAAGGGACGCGAGGAGGGATAGGAGGGGCCGCGCCGCCCGGAGGAGCAGGGTCGTTGCCGGGGTGTACTATACCTGGAGGAGGTTGCAAGCGTGTGATGGTTGTGTTAAGAGGTGGTTAAACTCAGGGTTCATTTCCCCACGCGGCGGTATGTTCTAAGACACGGTTCGCCCCTCCGGTACCGTTGGGGGTCTGGGGAAACCGGGTTTCCCCAGCCCCCGGCCCGCGGGAGGGTCCGGGAGGGCTGCGCCCTCCCAGGAAGAACCTATGTTCGTCCCGTCGGTGTGCGGCGCAGCCGCATGAATGGCTGCGGTGACCATCGCGCGCCGCGTGCAGCCCCCTCCCAGCCTCCCCCCGCCGGGGGGAGGCGCCGGGTTCCCGCCCCCGGCGGGGGAGGGTCAGGGAGGAGGCCGTCACCGTGCCCGCGGCGCCGTGGCGCGGGCGTCCCGCCCGCGCTCCCAGGCCATGGGCATCGGGCGGGGTGCGCCATGCGCATGACCGTCTCACGTGACCATACGCCCTCGGCGAGGGGTGTGGGGAAAGCGGGTTTCCCTACGCCCCCGCCCGCGAGAGGGCCTGGCCCTCACGCAGGGGTCTGGGGCAACCGGGTTTCCCCAGACCCCCCACCCGGTGGGAGGGCGCAGCCCTCCCAGGAAGAACCTGTGTTCATCTCGTCGGGGTGCGGCTCGCGCCGCACGGGCGGCTGGAGAGCAAACGGCGCCAGCGGTGGTGGACCCATCTGGTGCGAAATCTGCGGGCGCGAGCCGAGGCCAAAGGCCCCTGGCAGGAAGCGGCGGCAGCACGGTTGGCCCAGGCCGAGGAGGTGCTGAAGATCTGGGCACAGGATCGGGCGGGCGAGATTGAGCAGGGGCTGATGAAAGCGCAGCTGACGGCCATGCCGGCAGCGATGCGCCCGAAGCTTGAGCCGGCAACGCAACAAACCAATTACCTCGGCAGCCGGTGCGCCGAGATGCTGATGGTCTTTGAGAAATTCATCCGCTATGCCGGGCTGGCCGTGGGGCTAAAGCCCTCGGCTACGGAATGCGAAGCCCGCCTGCGCGGGCTAGAGCGGATTATGTATTCAAAGACCATAAGCATTGGGAAGCGCTGTGGACATGTATCGAGCATGCGGGTGTGGAGCTGACCAACAACGCGGCGGAACGGGCGTTGCGTCCGGCAGGGCTGTGGCGCACGGGCTGGTATGGCACACAGAGTGCGAGCGGGAGCCGCTTCGTTGAGCGCATGCTCCTGGTATGGCACACAGAGTGCGAGCGGGAGCCGCTTCGTTGAGCGCATGCTCACGGTCAGCGCGACCTGTTAGCAGCAGGAGCGACCGCTCTGGCCCTTTCTCGTTGAGGCGATTACGGCCTCCTGGGCCGGCCAGCCGGCACCTCGCCTATGGCCCTCAAATCTCACCCCCTGAACGGATACGTTGGGCGGCTTACTTGTGTCGCAATCGGACATTTGTGGTTTATAATCTCAAGTGGAGAGAACGCGATGATAGAGCGAAGGATTTCCGAGACGATCCGAAAACTGCCTGTTTCACTCCAGCCGTCCATGCGGCTCACGCCGCACAACGCCGCAATGAAAATGTTGTTCTTGGGAGGGCTGCGCCCTCCCAAACCCTCCCAGGGGCCGGGGCCTGGGTGCGCGGGCCTCCGGCCCGCGTCCGCTGAGGTATGGGGAAACTCGGTTTCCCCATTCCCCTCTTCGAGAGCCTATGTTCACGTTAGCCGTCCATGCGGCTCGCGCCGCACAACGCCGCAATGAAAATGTTGTTCTTGGGAGGGCTGCGCCCTCCCAAACCCTCCCGCGGGCGGAGGGATGGGGAAACCCGGTTTCCCCACACCCCTGCTCCAGCAGCTTATGTTCACGTGAGACGGTCATGCGCGTGGCGCACCCCGCCCAATGCACACGGCCCGGGAGCGCGGGCGGGACGCCCGCGCCATAGCTCCGCGGGCACAGTGACAGCCCCTTCCCTGACCCTCCCCCGCTGGGGGCGGGAACCCGGCGCCTCCCCCCAGCGGGGGGAGGCTGGGAGGGGGGCGGAACCCTGCGCACGATGGTCACCTCAGCCGCCCATGCGATTCGCGCACAACGCCCAATGAAAATGGTACACTGGTACGAACGGCTGGCATCAAGGTCGAAGTTTCTGTAGTGCCACGAGTCTGAACTTCAGTCTGACCCGGATGCTGTACAGCACAACACTCTGTGATACCCGGCCCTGACCGGGAAGCACGCACGTTAGTTTCTGGACGAACCAGCATCTTGCCAGCCGCCAGGATGCGTTCAGGAGACAGGGGAGGGGTGTGATGCAGGTCGTGCATGCGCGTTGTGCCGGGTTGGATGTGCATAAGAAGACGGTCGTCGCCTGCGTGCGCCTCCTCGCACCTGATGGCACCCTGACCACCGAGGTGCGCACCTTCTCGACCATGACGGCCGGCCTGCTCGCCCTTGTCGACTGGCTGCTTAGCCTGGGGGTGACCCACGTCGCCATGGAGAGTACGGGCGAGTTCTGGAAGCCCGTGTATACCCTCCTGGAGGACAGCCTCACCGTGCTGGTCGTCAATGCGCAGCACATCAAGCACGTGCCCGGTCGCAAGACCGACGTCAAGGACGCGGAGTGGCTGGCCGAGTTGCTCGCCCATGGGCTGTTGCGCGCGAGCTTCATCCCACCGGCGCCGCAGCGGGCCTTGCGTGACCTGACCCGCCAGCGCAGCCATCTGGTGCGGGAGCGGGCCACGGTGGTCAACCGCATGCAGAAGGTGCTGGAGTGGGCCAACCTCAAGCTGGCTGCGGTGGTCACGGACGTGACCGGGGTCTCGGCGCGACAGATGCTCGAGGCGCTCATCGCGGGCCAAACCGATGTCAGCGTCCTGGCCGATCTGGCCAAGGGACGCCTGCGCGCGAAGCGGGCCGCGTTGGAGCAGGCCTGGCGCGGCAATCTGGCCCCCCATCACGCCTTCATGCTCGCCCAGCACCTGGCCCCCCTGGACTTTTTGGACGAGCAGATCGCGGTGTTCGATGGGCAGATTGACGCGGCACTCCAGGCCGCTGATGCGCCACCCAGCGACCCAGGTGCACCGCCCGGCGAGCCAGGTGCACCGACGCACCGTCCTGGTCCGAGCGGAGACGGCCCGTCTGCGCGTACCTGGCGCAGCGCCCGCGCGATCTGTGACGCCGTCCCGGGGATTGGACCACGGGTGGCCGAGGTGATTATGGCGGAGTTGGGCACTGATATGAGTCGCTTCCCCGATGCGGGCCACGCCGCGAGCTGGGCCCGCCTCGCCCCGGGGCAGCACGAGAGCGCGGGCAAACGGCGCAGCAGTCGTATCGGCAAGGGCAATCGCTATTTGCGCGCAGCCCTCATCCAGGCTGCCTGGGCGGCGGTCAAGGTCAAAGACAGCTCCCTGGCAGCCTGCTACCGCAAGCTGGTCACCAGGCGGGGGGCGAAGAAAGCGATTGTGGCCGTAGCCCATACGCTCCTCACGATCGTCTACACCCTGCTCAAGACCGGCGCGACCTATCAGGAACGGGGTGCCGCAGCCGTGGATGAGCGGCAGAAGGACCGCGTGCTGACGCTCATGCGTCGTCGCATCGAGCAGCTTGGCTATACCGTCACCTTGGAACCAATAGCGGTTGCGGCTGATTGACGGCCGCTCTCCCGCCTACGTTAGCAAGAGTTACTCGATGCAGAGGCAGAACTGCGCACCGTCCAGGAGTGGACCCGCCAGAAAGACAGGCTGAGGAGTACCACCGTCAGGCGCAGCGGCTCAAAGCCTGGCTGGGTGGCGAACTGCCCAAAGCCAATGCCTTCCTGGAACGCAAAATTACCACGCTGCAATCCTACGTAGCGATGGGCATTTCCTCCAGCGGCTATGTGACCACACCGCCGGTGCAGGCTGTAGGCGAGACCTTTGCCACTGCCGCGGGATTGGCGGCACTGGGCGTGAGCTTGACCGCTGCCGCTATCGCCATCACTCGCTGGCTGGCAACCGACGTGCGCCATGCGCTGGGTGCGGTGGGCGAGGCACTCTCGGCGCGCCTGGTGCGTGAGCAACCCGGCTTCCAGGAACTCCCATTTGACCAACCCAGGCACGGCTTTGACCGCGTTTTCACCGCGCCTGGATTGTCGTGATCGTGCTGGAATCCAAAGTTGTAGGGGCGCACGGTCATGCGCCCTTCCACCCTGGTCAGACCCAACATGGTGAGCAAGGCTCGCCTGAATGGATTGCAGCCCAGGCAGAGAAGATGGCCGACCCGACTTCATCCCAGTGGTGTCCCACCAACGAGTGCATCGCCGCTCTGGTGAAAGAGTTGAGGCCGGAGAATGTCCCCGCCGTGGCGGTAGTCATCCAGAGTGAGATGGGGCTGGCAGACGTGTACGTGCGTCCCGCCGGCAGCGATGCCTGGCAGCCGCTGCGGGAGGGCGTTTCGCTGGCTGAAGCGCTGGCTGGAGCAAGCGGCGTGGGCAGCCATCCGGAAGCCACTGGCAATCCGGAGAGGGAGCGTGATCCCGAGTCTATTGAAGGGACGATGGGCAGCCCGGAGCGAGGATGAGAACCACCTAATACAGGAGAGAACTATGTCCAACCTGAACACCGCCATTTCCCAACTGGAGACCGAATGGAAAGCCCTCGCCCTGCACTGGGAGGAGACCAAAAAGGTCTGGACCGACCTGGTGCGCCGCGATGTTGAGAAGGAATGCTGGGCGGCTGTGGCGCCCCAGCCGCCCGCCATCCAGCGCGAGATGGAACGCCTGGTGCAGGTCATCGCCGGGGCAAGGCGAAGTGTAAAGTGAGACGGAAGCAGGAGTACAATTACTTAATTCATGGAAAAGTCAGTCCATTTTTCTCGTCACGCTTTACAACAGATGGTTGAGCGCGGAGCCACTGAGGATGAGGTGTTAGAAGCCATTCGTTCTGGCGAACAAGTACCGGCCAAACGTGGCCGTTTGGGCTACCGTAAGAACTTTCAGTACGAACGCCTGTGGGGCGGCCGATACTATCCCATCAAGCAGGTATTGGCAATAGTTGCCAGGGAATCAGATGCACTTGTCGTGGTGACCGTTTACACGTTCTATTTTTAGTCAGGAGAGAAACCGATGAAAGTAACGTATGATCCTGAAGTAGATGCCCTGTACATCCGCCTGAGCGATGAGCCGGCCGAGGTGACTACCCAGCGTTTGAGCGAAGAAGTCGCCATCAACTACGCTCCCGACGGACGCATCGTGGGCATCGAGATTCTGGATGCCTCCGAATACATCTCTGGTCTGAAAACGGAGCGCAAGATCGCCCTGGAGAATCTGATCCCGATGACTGGATAGGGGGATGCCAGTCTTTCACCGCCGAGACTCAGAGAGCGCAGAGGAAAACCAGAAACTCCGCGTTCTCTGTGCCTCTGCGGTGAAAAAACATTTTGGAGGTGTTTCCATGTCCGAACCCACTCTGATTCAACAACAACGCACCATCCCGCGCCATCCTGCGCCAGACAACGGCGCACCATACCCAACTCACCACTGCCGCCAATGTCCAATGGCAAAGTCAAATGCGCATAAAATAAACACAGGACGTGTACAATCTGACCTTTCGACAGTGCTGACGTAGATATAGCATTTTTCGCTTCCACCCTCCCACTGCCGAGGGTTCGCCGCTCAAGCAGGCTTCAAATTGATAGAGTGTGGCTGGTACCTGCAGGAGATGGAGGATGCGTTGTTGGAGTGGAGTTCAGGCTTCGCGCACCTGGCCGAGCCGTTGGTTGTCCAGCCGCTGGATGAGCAGATGCAGATAGGTGAACATTCGCAACCAGCGCTCCGCAGTGGGCTGGACCGTGGCCATCTTCGGGTTGCCCGGCACCAGCCCCGCCAGGGTGGCCTGTTCGGCGGCCAGGGTGCGCCGGGCCTGCCACGCGATCAGGCTCAACACACCGTCCACTCCTCCCCGTACAACGCCATGGCGTTCACCAACGACACATCCTCAATGGCGCTATGGGTCACGTAAATGCCCCAGCCGGCCAGACGCTGGGCCTCGGCGATGGCCTCCGCGTTGCGCTGGACGCTCAGCTGCACCTGATACGTGGTCACCTCCTCGACGGGCGTTGTGGCACTCGGGCGGCCCCGGCGCCCACGTCGCCGCGTTACGATGGCCGTTTCCGTCACCGTGACGCTCTCAGCCACTCCGCCACATCGTGGCGCTTCAGCAGCCCCTCCACCCGTTCCTCAACAGCGTCCGCCCGCTCGCCTTTTTCTTTCAGCGTTAGAAGCGACTGCTCCAGAGAGCCACAGCCAGGCTACTTCGTTTTCTGGTTCCGTTTGAAGAACATTGGCAAATAATAATCGGGCAGCAGCAAGATCTCCTGCTTTTACTGCGGCGATCCCTTGCTGAACAAGCTCTGTATTATTTGACATAGGTTTCCCCTTTCTGCTGAGTTAATATCAGTAGTATAATATGGTATCATGCAGACAAAGTGGTAGACAGTGTAGTAGGATGGGTTGCCGCCCAACAGTGGCGTTCAGCCGCGCCGCGAAGCGCAGCAGAGCGGCGTCAGGTG
>Ga0209227_1003281_pt1 | contig 10897 bp, 8 predicted proteins | sample YNPBryantNP2012_FD_185815 | JGI IMG/M metagenome (GOLD analysis project Ga0209227, IMG submission 185815) | Anoxygenic and chlorotrophic microbial mat microbial communities from Yellowstone National Park, USA - YNP Bryant NP 2012 (SPAdes)... ...
TGTACCGCGGGCTGGCCCCCCGTTTTGGCGTGGACCCCATCGGCAGGGACGTGTTTACGCCCAAGGGGTTCATTTTCTTCTTCATCGTCGCGGCCAATCTGCCCCACATCCTCGGCGGCATCTACGGCACCTGGCTACTGTATACGGTCGGCTTTGTCCCGCCAGATGCGATCCTGCTTACTTTTCTCGGTTTCTGGTTGGGCAACGTGATTGTTGTGACCGTGATTGCCCCGATCCTGCTGCGGCTCTTGGGGCCGGTGGTCGAGCGGTTCGGGCTGACCAACTACGGTTGGCTCACCTAGCACTTCAGGAGGGAGGAACGATGTCCGAACGTATGTCAAAGATGACGACCTCTTACGGTCTGCGCTGGAACCCCAACCCGCCGATCACGGTGGTCAGCCTGGTGACCTACGCTGTGGCCGCGGGGGTATACACGATCCTCTCCTGGTTGGGGGTGATCGCTCTGCCGGTGGGCATCGTCAGCGTTTCGGCGTTGTTCGTGGCCATCGGCTTTGGCATCCCCTTCGCCATCTGGTTTGGCGGCTGGGGACTGGTGATCGGCTACATCGGCTCCTTCATCGGCGCGGGCATCCTGGCTGGCACGCCGGTACTCTTGACCATTCCCTTCGCCTTCGTGGACTGGATCCAGTTCGGCATCCCGCTGCTGGCCTACCGTCTGCTGGCGCGACGCTTCGGCCTGCATCCGCTCGGCAAGGACGTCTACAGCCTGAAGGGTTTTCTGTTCTTCCTGGTATTCGCCGTCATCATCCCCAATGGCCTCGGCGCCCTGTACGGGATCACCATCCTCTACCTGGGCAACCTGGTGCCGCCGGATGCCTTCTGGCCCGCGGTCTCCGCCTGGTGGATCGGCAACATGATCGTCACCGTCATCATCGCCCCTATCCTCCTGCGTGTGTTGACGCCGGTGATCGAGCGGTACGGCCTGGCCACCCACGGTGTCATCTCCTAAGCCAGCAACAGATCAGACCTCCGAGGTCCCCAGAGGCCTCGGAGGTCTGATTGAGGCAACCGTTTGCCCTGTATCCTTCCGCAGGGCAGTTCTGACTGAGAGGTGAGTGATGTTGCGAGCGGATCGCGTCAAAGAGGCTCACACGAAGATCGTACCACCCTTCTCCCTCGATGAGAGTATGACGTTTTTCTGCCCGCAGGAGAACCTGGAAGCGCTGGAGCATCCCCGCGTGCGCGCATTTTAGGAGTATCTGCTTAACGAATATCAGCCTCCGCTGCACGGAAAACGGGCGGTGATGCTGCTCCTGCCGTGCACCAAGACCAAGCCCTATATCCTGAGCGCGGAGCATCAGGCGATCAACGGCTTTCTGCTGGCGCAGGGGTTCGGTCCCCTGGAGGAGGCGCAGGTACCCGCGGGACTGGCCGAGGCGCTGCCGGCGTGGGCCGATCCCCGGCTGCTCAACAACGGCATCTGGGCGCGGGGCGATCTGTTGTTGCATCGCTTCGTTGTCTCCGAGCCGATGGCTCTGGTGCCCTATGAGCTGATCTACACCTTCCAGGGCGGGGTCTCGCCGGCCAGCCAATATGACGACCCGGGCCTGTTCGAGCATCGCGGCACGGCGGTCTGTCCCTGGCGGGCTGACTACACGGGCATCCCGGCCGCCGACGGTTACCGTTGGGGAGATCGGGAGAAGGCGGCCTACGTGGAGGTGCACAACCGGTTGGTGCGCATCATCGTGGCCTTGTTGGATCGCTTCGGTGACGCCTACGTGGCGCGGCTGGCCTATGTCAGCCCCGGCCTCACCCATCGCAGTTTCCTGACCAGCGTCGAGGAGAAGCGGCGGGCAGGACTCCCGCTGGGCCGACGCACGACAGCGGGCTTGCTGCGCCTGGAGGGGGTCAATGACCTGCGGCCGGGCCGGGTGCGCGTTATCCCCGACGAGGTGGAGATTGAGAAGATCCTCACCCGTCTGGGCAGGCGCATGCCCGGCGCCAGTTCGCGCCAGGTGCGTGGCTTCTTCGCCACTGGCGGCGGCGGGGCAACCCCCTTGATCCTTCCGGAGACGCTGGAGGTCCTGGGCGAGCACCTGCTGGACTGGTGTTGAATCTCTTTTTTTGGAACCCTTTGGTATACAATATAATATATGAAAGAGAGGAACGATGGACGAAGCAACCCGGCAGGCCTATATCCAGATGGATCGCCGGTACATCTGCCGCACCACCCCCTTCCCCAAAGACATGGTCATCGCTGAGTCGCACGGCTGCACCATCACCACCGTAGACGGACAGGAATACCTCGATCTGCTGGCCGGCATCGCCGTCTGCAATGTCGGTCACCGCAACCCTGAAGTGGTGGAGGCGGTCAAAGCGCAACTGGACCGCTCCATGCACGTGATGGTCTTCAGCAAGTTCATCATCCCGATCCAGGTCGACGCCGCGCGGCTGCTGGCCGAGGTCACCCCGCCAGGTCTGGAGACCACCTTCTTCACCAACAGCGGCTGTGAGGGGATCGAGGGGGCACTGAAGACGGCGCGCAAGTACACCGGACGCAGCCGCATCATCTCCTGCCAGCGCGCCTTCCACGGCCGGACCTTCGGCGCCCTCTCGGTGACCTGGCGCGAGACCTACCGCAAGCCCTTCGAGCCGCTCGTGCCCGACGTGCATTTCATCCCCTTCAACGACCTGGAGGCGGCCCGTGCGGCGATTGACGACCGCACCGCCGCGATCATCCTGGAGCCGGTACAGGGGGAGGGCGGGGTGCGCATCCCCGATGACGACTACCTGCCGGGCCTGCGGCAGATCTGTGACCAGACCGGGGCGCTGATGATCCTGGATGAAGTGCAGACCGGCTTTGGGCGCACCGGGCGTTGGTTCGGCTGCGACCACTGGGGGGTGAGCCCCGACATCATGGTGCTGGCCAAGGCGCTCGGCGGCGGCATGCCCCTCGGCGCCTTCATCGGCCGGCCGGAGGTGATGGACACGCTGTGCGACCCCATGCTCTCCCACCTCACCACCTTCGGCGGTCACCCGGTCTGCTGTGCGGCGGCAGTGGCGGCGATCCGCTTCATGCAGCAGGAGGACCTCCCTGCACGCGCCGCGGAACGGGGGGGGCAGTTCATGGCCGGCCTGCGCCTGATGCAAGAACGATACCCCGCGGTGATCAAAGAGGTGCGCGGCCTGGGGCTGATGATCGGCATCGAACTGCACAGTCGAGAGGTGATGGCCCGCTTCGTGGACGAGGTGCACCGCCAGCATCTGATCATCGGCGACTCGATCAACGACGACCTCACCGCCCGTCTGGAGCCGCCGCTGACCATCACCCCGCAGGAGGTGGACGAGGCGCTCTCTCGCCTCGAGGCTGCCTGCCGGGCTACTGCACAGATGAAACCATGACTCCCCCGATGACCTTCCAGGTCCTCGCCAGCAGAGATGGGGAGGACAGAACTTGGAGGCGGCAGATGTATCTCGTCCGGGAACACGAGGTGACCGGCGATCGCATGGACCCGCCCTACGCACGGGTGGTCAAGCACCTGGTGGCGGCGTGGAACGCCGGTGCAACCCATCTCTGGTTGGGTGTCTCGGTCATTGACCCGCTCAGCAGTTCGAACCTTCATGTCCACGAGGGTCAGGAGGAGGTCTTCTACTGCCTGAGCGGCCGGGGGCGCATCCGCGTGGGTGACGAAGAGGCTTCCTTCGAGCCCGGCTGTTGCGTCTTCGTGCCTCCCGGGGTGGCACACCAGCTGATCAATACCCAGAGTGACGAGGTGCTGCGCGTCCTCTCGGCGACTGCCCCCCCCTTCAGCCGTGAAGGCTGGTCCAACGTTCATGCCGCCGGTGGCGCGGATGAAACGGTCCGAAAGGAGTAGAGACATGCGCGATGGTCGAGCAGTGGCGTTCACGCCGATCCTGATCGGCGGCATGACGGTGAAGAACCGTCTGGTGGCGGCGCCGATGGTGATGAACCACGCGACGGAGGATGGGCACGTCACTCCCCGGATGCTGGACTACTACGCCGCCAAGGCGGCCGGTGGCTACGGCCTGGTGCAGGTCGAAGCCTCCTACATCCGCCCCGATGGCCGGATGTTCGGGCGCATGCTGGGCATCTATGATGACCGGCAGATCCCGGGCCTGAGTGAACTGGTGGAGGCGATCCACCAGCAGGGGGCCAGATGCACGATTCAACTGGTGCACGGGGGACGGGTGGCCGCCCGCCGCTTCACTGGCGTGCAACCTGTCGCCCCTTCCGATGAGACGCCGCCGCTGAGCGAGAAGCCCCGTGGCCTGCGGGTGGACGAGATCGCCGCGCTGGTGCAGTGCTGGGTGGAGGCCGCCTTGCGTGCCCAGGCGGCTGGCTTCGATGGGGTGATGATCCACGGTGCCCACGGCTTCCTGCTCTCCCAGTTTGTCTCCCCGTACTGCAATCGCCGCACCGACGAGTATGGCCGCGATCGCTACCTGATCGTCAAGCAGGTGGTGCAGGCTGTGCGGCAGGCGGTGGGTCCCGACTACCCCATCCTCTACCGTGTCAGCGCTGACGAGTTTCTGGGGGATGCCGGCCTGACCATTGACGAGACGGCCAATGTGTACGCGCCGCTCCTGGAAAGCCTGGGCGTGGACTGCATTGACGTCTCCGCTGGGATCCAGGAGCGGGTCTTCTACAACATCCAGCCGCTCTACTCCCCCCGCGCGGCCATCCTCCACCTGGCCCAGCAGGTGCGTCAGAAGGTCACCATCCCGGTCATCGGTGTGGGACGGATCAACGACCCGCGGCTGATCGAGCATATCTTCGCGACCGACAAGGTGGATATGGTGTCCCTGGGGCGCCAGAGCCTGGCTGACCCCGACCTGCCCAACAAGATGCGCGCCGGACGGTATGACGACGTGCGCCGATGCATTGCCTGTGACATTGGCTGCTCCTACCGCCACATCGTGCAGTGGGTGGCTGACTGCGCGATCAACTACGAGGTGACCCGCGAGCCGCAGTTCCGCCAGATGATGGAGCGAGCGACGAGCCCCAAGAAGGTCGTTGTCGTTGGCGGTGGGCCGGCCGGGTTGGAGGCGGCCCGCCTGGCAGCGCTCAAGGGGCACACCGTCACGCTCTACGAGAAGAACGAGACGCCCGGTGGGCTGCTCAACCTGGTCTCACGCATGCCGCGGGTGTACATGGCCGAATTGCACAACATCGTCGAGTGGGAGATGCACGCGCTCGGCGCGCTGCCGGTGGAGGTGCGTTTGGGCGTGGAGGCGACGCCGGACATGCTGCGCGAAGTTCCGCCCGATGTGATTATCCTGGCCATGGGCGCGCGCATGCGCCGCCTCGACCTGCCCGGTGCGGACGATCCGCGAGTGATCAGCCTGCTGGATTATCTGCGGGATGGGGAGCACGTGGGAGAAAGAGTGGTGGTGATCGGCGGCCATGAGGGAGCAGAGGCGGCGCTCTCTTTGGCCCGCACTGGCCACAAGGTGGTCCTGCTCGAGGCGGATGACCACATCGCCGATGCGCCTTACCTCAAGTACGTTGGCCGTCAGATGTTGCTCAGGAACATGCTCTCCGAGGAAGGCATTGCGGTGAGCACCGGCGCGAAAGTGGTGGCAATTCGGGATGAAGGGGTGGTAGTGCGGACGGATGGCCGTGAAGGGTTGGTTCCTGCCGATACGGTGGTCGTGGCCCTGGGCCGCGAGGTGGACTCGCTGTCGCTGGCTGCCTGGCAGGGGGCGGCTCCCAAGGTCATCCTTGTCGGCGACTGTGCTGAACCGGGAACGGTGCGCAACGCCATCCACACCGCCGCCCGTGCGGCGCTGAGCCTGTAGAATTCAGGAGAGGGAGATGTCCGAGAACAGCGAGCAACTGCAACGGAAAGCGCGTGAACATGTTATCTTCCCGGCGGTGACGCCGGCTCAGGTGGCCGAACTGGGCCCTATCGTCTTCACCCGCGGGGAGGGCATCTACCTGTGGGACGCCGCCGGCAAGCGGTACATGGATTCGATGTCCAGTGGTGTCTACGCGGTGCACATCGGCTACGGGCGGGAGGAAATGGCCCGCGTGATGTACGATCAGGCGCGGACCATGCATTACTTCTGTCCTTACGGTTACATCTCTCCACCGCCGATCGGCTTCGCCGAGAAACTGGCCCAGTTGCTGCCCGGCGAGATGCCCTACGTCTTCTTCACCCAGGATGGCAGCGAGGCGGTGGAGTCGGCCTTCAAACTGGCCAGACAGTGGGCTTATCACAAGGGTTATCCGCGCAAGTACAAGATCATCTCCCGACAGCGCGCCTATCACGGTTCGACCATGGGGGCGCTGGCCGCCACGGGCACGATGGCCCCGTTGCGCCAGATCATGGAACCCCTGCCGCCTGGCTACTGTTTCGCCCCTCCACCGTATTGCTACCGTTGCCCCTTCGGCCTGAAATACCCCGCCTGCGACGTGCGCTGCGTCGAGGCGATTCGCCAGATGATCGAGTTCGAGGGCCCCGATTCGGTGGTGGCAGTCATCGGCGAGGTGGTGATGGCCGCTGGCGGCTGTATCGTCCCGCCACCAGAGTACTGGCCGCGCCTGCGCGACATCTGCTCCCGCTACGGTGTGTTGCTGATTGACGATGAGGTGGTCTGCGGTTTCGGGCGCACTGGCAGGATGTTCGCCATCGAGCACTTCGGGGTAGAACCGGACATCGTGGTTATGGCCAAGGGGATCACCTCCGGCTACGCCCCGCTAGGGGCCACCGCCTGTCGGCGCTTCATCGTCGAGGAGATGCCGGTCTTCATGCACGTTCACACCTACAACAACCACCCTGTCACCACCGCTGTGGGGCTGCGCAATGTGGAGATCATCGAGCGGGAAGGGCTGGCGCAGAACGCTGCTGAGGTGGGTGACTACCTGCTGGATGGGCTGCGCTCCCTCTCCGGCCACCCCAGCGTGGGGGACGTGCGCGGGTTGGGACTGCTGACCGCCATCGAGTTCGTGCAGGACAAGGACAGCCGCGCCCGTTTCGACGAGAAGGCGGGCTTCTGCAACCGAATCATGGCTCTGGCGCTGGAGCAGGGGTTGATCCTGCGCCAGGTGGAGGACATCATCGAGTTCTGCCCGCCGCTGGTGGTCACCCGTAGCGAGGTGGACGAGATGATCCGCATCACCGACGCAGCCATCACCCAGGCGGAGCAGGAGTTTGGCCTGCGGTGAGCGGAGCGAGACCGTGACCGCTGACTGGCCCAGCCGACAGGTGGTCTCCGGCCCGGAGCGGGCTGCTCAGCGCGGGTTGCTTCACGCGCTGGGGCTCTCCTCGGGCGATCTGGCGCGGCCGTTCATCGGCATCGTCAACACCTGGAGCGGTGCGCACCCCGGTCACGTCCACCTGCGTGCGCTGGCGCGAGACGTGGCCGAGGGCGTGGCCGCTGCTGGCGGCACGCCCCTGGAGGTGAACACAATCAGCCTGTGCGACGGTCTGGCGATGGGGCATGCCGGCATGCGCTTTTCGCTGCCCAGCCGCGAACTGATCGCCGACTCCATCGAGACGGTGGCCGTGGCCCACGGTTTCGACGCTCTGGTTATCCTCACCTCCTGTGACAAGAGCCTGCCTGCCGCGCTGCTGGCCGCCGCCCGGCTGAACCGGCCCACGGTCGTTCTCCCCGGGGGGCCGATGCTCCCCGGCCTGCTGGATGGCCAGGAACTGGCGGTCTATCAGGCGCGGGAAGCGACGGCGCGCTTCCTCCGCGGAGAGCTGAGCGCGGACGGGCTGGCGGAGGTGGAGCGCTGTCTGTGCCCGGGCCCCGGTTCTTGTTCGATGATGGGCACGGCCAACAGCATGGCCTGTATCACTGAGGCGCTGGGGCTGGCCCTTCCTGGTAGCGCGACCAGCCATGCCGTCACAGCCACCAAGCGGGTCGAGGCCCGTCGTGCGGGGGAGCGGGCGGTGGCTCTGTTGCGCGAGGATCTGCGCCCACGTGATATCCTCACCTCGCGCGCGCTGCGCAACGCCGTCATCGTCAACGCGGCCATCGGCGGCTCGACCAACGTCGTCCTGCACCTCCTGGCTCTGGCGAGCGAACTGGGCCTGCCATTGAGCCTGACTGACTTCGACGCGCTCAGCCGACAGACTCCCTTCATCGCCGATGTCAGGCCCAGCGGCCGCCACTCGCTGCTGGCGTTCGACCAGGCTGGCGGCGTACCGGCGGTGCTGGCCGAACTGGGTGAGCGGCTGGAGTTGGATGGGCCGGTGGTGAGCGGCGGGACATGGCGGGACCATCTGCGCGAGGGAGTTCGCTGCGATCATGCCGTGATCCGCCCGCTGACGGAGCCACTGGCCGCAGAGGGAGGGCTGGCGGTACTCACCGGCAGCCTGGCGCCCGATGGGGCGGTGGTCAAACAGAGCGCTGTGGCGGAGGACATGCGCCGCCATCGCGGGCCGGCGCGGGTCTTCGATAGCGAGGCGGCGGCGGTGGCGGCGTTGCGCGCGGGCCGTGTGACCCCTGGTGATGTGGTGGTCATCCGCTACGAAGGGCCACGCGGCGGGCCGGGGATGCCGGAGATGCACGTCCCGGCCACGCTGTTATCTGGACAGGCACTGGGGCGCGCCGTCTCGTTGGTCACCGATGGACGCTTCTCTGGTGCATCGCGCGGCGCCTGCGTGGGCCATGTCTCGCCCGAAGCGGCTGCTGGCGGCCCTCTGGCGCTGGTGGAGGATGGGGACGAGATCGAGGTGGACATCCCGGCGCGGCGGATCGAACTGCACGTGGGGGTGGAGGAACTGGCCCGACGCCGCGCCCGCTGGCAGCCGCCCGCCCGACGCCTCGATGGCTATCTGGCCCGCTACGCCGCACTGGTAGGTCCCAGCCACACGGGGTGTGTGCTCTCCGCCCCCCAATACTTGCCTGCGGCGGGAAGGGATGAGTGAGATGTGCCCGTCCGATAATGCCTATACCCTCCTGGATATGCTGACCGGCTATCAGGCTCCGGCGATCCTGATGGCGGCGCACCGTCTGGGCCTCTTCCGTGCCCTGGGTACAGGCCCGGCCACTCTCCAGGACCTGGCAGTGACCCTGTCGCTGCCCGAACGCTCCCTGGGCATTCTGCTGCGTGCTCTGGTGGCGCTGGGGTTGGTCCTTCAGGAAGACGGGCGGTATGCCAACGGCCCGCTGGTCGGGCAGATGTTGGTCCCGGGTCGGCCTGGCTACCTGGGCCGCCTGGTAGACAAAGAGGCCTTCTTCTACAGCGCCTGGAGCCATCTGGCCGACTGCGTGCGCGAGGACCACGCGGCGATTCCCCCTATCCGCGAGCGGGCCCGCCAGGACCCGCAGACGACGCACAACTTCCTGCTGGCTCTGGATGACATCGCCGCCTTGTTCGGCGAGATGTTCGTCCCCAGCGTGGAACTGGGCGATCGTCGGCGGCTGCTGGACGTGGGCGGCGGTGTGGGGAGTTACGCCGTCCGCCTGGCCCGCCGCTGGGCTGACCTGCGGGTGACCATCCTGGAGTTGCCAGAGGTGGTCCCGTGGGCGCAGCAGTTCGTCGCCGAGGCCGGCCTGGCCGACCGCATCGCCGTCGTGCCGGGGGATTTCCTGGTCGGTGGGTTCCCGTCGGGGCACGACGTTATCCTCTTCGCCAACATCTTCCACGACCAGCCGCCAGCGGTCAACCAGGGATTGCTGGTCGAAGCCTACCGCGCTCTGCCGCCAGGTGGACAGGTGCTGGTCTATGAGTTCCTGTTGGAGGAGAACCGCGTCGCTCCGGCAGCGAGCGCCCTCTTCGCGGTGATGATGCTGGTGGAGAACGAGGGCGGTAACGTCTATACCGCTCACGATATCGAGACCTGGCTGGCTGGGGCAGGGTTCGATGGCATCGCTACCACTCCTCTGCCTGCTCCCAGCCCCATGGGCCTGATCGTTGGCCACAAGCCGCTGGCGCGGGCTGGAGGAGCCGTTCAGGCGTCTCAGCGGTAAGCGCTTATCAGATGACGGGAGGTTCTATTCTATGGAATGGCCGATTGACTATCTACACTACGTGCCGGCCCCATCCAGTTTCATCGAGATGATGCGCGGCGCCATGCGGGCGATGGACTGCGCCGGGGCGCAGCCGGGGGAGAATGTGGTCATCTCCACCGACACCAACAAGATGCGCATCGCCGAAGCACTGGCCGCGGCGGCGCACGCCGTGGGGGCTGTGCCGACGATCGTGGTCATCACCCCCACCGGCGCCCACGGGGCGCAGTTGCCCGCGCCGGTGGTGGCTGCCTGCCGCGAGTCGGACATCTTCTTTCTGCCCAGCACCTTCTCCCAGACGCACACCGACGCGCGCATCCAGGCGATCCAGAACGGTGCACGCGGGGCGACGATGTGCGAAGTGACTGAGGATGCCCTGTGCGTCGGCGGTATCCTGGCCGACTTCGAGGCCTGCGATCGCCTGGGACATGCCTTGGGCGCGCTGGTGAGCCAGGCGGTCGAGTTGCGCATCACCACCCCGAGCGGCACGGACGTGCGGGGCGTCATCCGGGGCCGCCCAGTGCAGTATGAGACCGGGCTATTCCGTCAGCCTGGGCAATTCGCCGCTCTGCCCAACAGCGAGATCAACATCTCTCCGGTCGAAGGGAGCGCTGAGGGAGTGGCGGTGGTGGACGTGCGGATCATGAGCGTCGGCATTACCCGCCGTGAACCGGTGACCCTGGTGATCAGAGACGGGTTGGTGCGCGAGGTCACAGGGGGCGCGCTGGCTGACGATCTGGCACGCATCCTGGCCGGTTTCGGCGACCCAACGGCCTATAACGTGGCCGAGTTCGGCATCGGCCTCAACCCACAGGCCCGTGAGTGTGCGACCAACCTGGAGGACCTGGGGCGGGCCGACCATGCGCATATCGGCATTGGCTCCAACTATGCCATCGGTGGGAGTGTCAAGGCCCCCTGTCACATTGACGCGATCATGCGTCAGGCTACCATC
>Ga0209227_1003282_pt1 | contig 10896 bp, 9 predicted proteins | sample YNPBryantNP2012_FD_185815 | JGI IMG/M metagenome (GOLD analysis project Ga0209227, IMG submission 185815) | Anoxygenic and chlorotrophic microbial mat microbial communities from Yellowstone National Park, USA - YNP Bryant NP 2012 (SPAdes)... ...
GGTGGCTGTCGGCGAGGGTTGCGCCGCGACCGACGTTGCTTCAGCGGTGGGCGTCGTTTCCGGCGAGGGTTGCGCCGCAACTGTCGTTGCTTCAGCGGTGGGCGTCGTTTCCGGCGAGGGTTGCGCCGCAACTGTCGTTGCTTCAGCGGTGGGCGTCGTTTCCGGCGAGGGTTGCGCCACAACTGTCGTTGCCTCGACGGCAGGCGTGTCGGTCGGGGGAAGAGTCGGTAGTGGTTCAACCGTGGGAAGCGCGCCGCCGTTCCCCGGCAGCGGCAACCCGGCACATCCCGTCAGCGCCAGGAGAAGAGCAGAGAGCCAGATAATGGGTCGTATGTTCCGCATCGATCTTGTTTTCAAGAACCAAGAACTAAGAACCAAGAACTAAGAACCAAGAACTAAGAACCAAGAACTAAGAACCAAGAACTAAGAACCGAGAACCGAGAACTGAGAACCGGGAACTGAGAACCAGGAACCGGGAACCGAGAACTGCGAACTGAGAACTGCGAACCGAGAACCAGGAACCGAGAACTGCGAACTGAGAACTGAGAACCTGGAGTCAGAGGTTAAGGGTTACAGGTTAGATCGCTAACATGCAACGTTGAACGTTCAACGTTCAACGTCCAACATTCAACCCTCGACCTCCACACGCAACCTTCAACATGCCACAACCTTCAACCTTCTCACCCAAACACCATCCCGCAGATCGACACCACCGATGTTCCTTCGTCGTCCGCCGGACACTGCGCGTAGCCCGCCAGTTCGCCTTCGACCGCGCCCATCAACCGCAGCGCCACATAGGTCGGCGGCAATCCGCAGATATTCTGACGATCACCCGTATCGGCAATCACCCGGAAGAAGCCAGTGGCATCACCGGCGCGCATGCGATCGATCACCTGTTCATCCGAGCGACGAAGCGCCGCTTTATCGGATTCGCCCAACGCTGCGCCGCCAAATGCCGGACCAACATGCGACATATCACCGGAGATGACCACCAGCGCACGCCGCGCGTCCAGCACCTGACGCAATGTTGTGACCAGCCCATCAAGACGCGGATCGGTCGCCGGGTCTTCGCCGCCGATGTAGCGTGCGAAGGAACCGACAAGAATAGGAATAACCGGACAGGGGGGGTTGCCGCGCACATACTGCAACCATACCGCCGCCAGTTCGAGCGAATGTTCGACACGGTGATACAACTCGCCCGCAAATGCCGCCTCTTCACCAAGCGCATGCGCCAGCGCGTCAACAATTGCGGCATCGGTCGGCAGCACACCGAACGGGGTTGCATAGCGCTGGCGCGTGAGCGTGATCGGTTCGGGGCTGTAGTGATCCGTACCGATCAGGATCACAACCTCGGCAGCGCGCACCATCTCCGCCGCCCGCTGCCAGACCTGCGCATACACCCGCCCGCCGCGCTCATAGTCGATATGGGGACTGAGCACGCCACGACCGGTCGGCGGCGCTGGCGTCACCTGACCAACCGCAGCGACATAGCCATCGAGCAGGCGCCGGAGTTCCACCGGATCGGCAGGGTACGACTGCCCGGCAAGCGCCGGTTGACGAAACGGCGCGGCGCGATAGGCGTCCAGCGCGCGCGCCTGCGCCGTCCTGAAGCGCAGGTTATCGAGCAACAGCGCCTCGTCCAGTGCATCGACCAGATTGTTCACCAGCGACACATCGACCGGTAGACCAAAGACAGAGCGCAACTTACCGGCAATTGCCGCGCGATTGTGCTTTCCATCGCAGAACAACAGCGCTGGACCGAGACCGTGTGAGATCACCAGGAAGCGATCCGAAATCTGGAGCGGATCGCGCAGCAACAGCGACGGTTGACCATCGTGCATCACCTGGCGAATATCAATGGTGCGCAGTTTCGGATACTGATCAGAGGGAAGCAGCATAGTGCAGTTCATCCCGATGATCGCGGATTTTGATCACCGCAGCGACGACATCGTCCATCTCGTGCGGATTGGCAAGCAGGAGCCATTGCGGCAGCCAGATCGCCTCACGACACGCCTGTTCAGCATTCGGGCAATGAGTGGCGCGCGCAAACTCCGCACCCAGCGATTGTTGCCGGTAGAGCGGAACGGGATACCCCGTCGAACACGGAATGCCCTCGGCTTCCAGCGCCTGTTCGAACAGATCGCGCGGCACGCCAAAGGCGTGTTCGTCGTAGCGCACCATGTACAGATGAAAGGCGTGTCGGTCTGCACGCTCGTCCCAGCGCATCGGCTGAATGCCCTCAACTTCGGCGAAGAACGCATTCAGACGGCGCGCACACGCCATGCGCCGGTCGGTCTGTTCATCGAGACGCTCCAGTTGCGCCAGGAGCACAGCCGCCTGCCAGGCAGAGAGGCGCATATTGGTCCCCAGGTTGGGGTGCTCATACCAGGCGCCGCCAATAGCGCGCCCCTGGTTGACCCGGCTGCGAATGGCATCGGCGAGCGCCTGGTTGCTCGTCGTCAGCGCCCCGCCCTCGCCAGCGGTCATATTCTTGCTGCTCTGGAAACTGAACGATCCAACATTGCCGAGCGATCCGCACATCCGCCCGCGCCACGATGCGCCGTGCGCGTGGGCGGCATCCTCGATCAGGATCAGACCATGACGCTGCGCCAGCGCCGTCAGGCGATCCATATCCGCCGCATGACCGGCGAAGTGAACCGGAATGATCGCCCGTGTACGCGAGGTTATTGCGGCTTCCGCTGCAGCCGGATCGAGATTGCAGGTATCCGCCTCGATGTCGGCAAAGACCGGCGTTGCGCCGACCAGACGCACCGCTGATGCTGTGGCAATGAAGGTGTATGGCGGAACGATCACCTCATCGCCACGACCGATGCCGACCGCCATGAGCGCCGCGACCAGCGTCTGCGTGCCGTTGACAGCCGCAATGCCGAAGGTGGCGCCATGGTGCTGCGCGAACGCGCGCTCGAACTCCTCAACCACCGGCGCGAAACCGCCCCAATCGTCGCTGCGGAGCACATCGAGCACTCGCTGCTCTTCCCGCGCATCCCACTGTGGCCAGCGGGGCCAGGGACGGGTGCGCACCGGTGCGCCTCCGTTGATCGCAAGTTTCGCCATACCGCCCTTCCAGATACCGTCAGAATGCGATGAAACGCCAGTGCAAAGTAGCATAGCAACAACGAATTGTCAATAGACTTTATTGGGATTTCCACCCATCTTTCGCCGCTTTGATCGTGTAGCGCCATTCTTCCATTTTTTGCAAAGCCCGCGCAGGCGGGCTTCCCGCCCACGAGCCGCGACTTCAGTCGCCAGGCGGACCGCGCCGCTGCCAGGAAACGATCATTCCTGAGCGATCCGATAATGCTCGATAATCAGCGTGGTGAAAGATCCGGTCGCACAACGCTCGTTCCCTATCAGTACGCTTTGATTGTGCGGGAGCGCAGCGTCTGGTGTGATTGCGAGGAAGCGCAGCGATCGACGCAAATCTTTCCGTGCGCCTGCGATCATTGCGCAGGAGATCGTCTCATTCCTGGCGGAGCGCACAATGACAGACGAAGGCAGCGCCTTCGCCTGCACATCACCTTACGCCCCTATCTGGCAACGCTTACGAGCACAACACGGGTATGGCTATAGCTGGTTCATACCCCAGCGCCCGCAGTTGCCCGGCAATGACTGCGTGACCGGCTGCATTGGGATGATAGCCATCAAATGAGAGATAGAGTGACGGCTGCCGGGGATCGTCATAACTGTCATTGAATGCTGCGTAGACATCGGCGACCCTGACGCCGCATCCGGTCGCATGAATGATATCGTTCACCTGCCTGAGATACGGCAGCAACACCGGAAGACGACCGCTGGCGGCGTCCTGTGCAACAAACGGGTAGTACAGATCCATCGTGCGATAGACTGTCGGGCGCCCGCTGCGCAACGTCGCAATCTCACGCACAATAGCGCGCCAGTTGTTCCTGAAAGTTGTCACTGCCTCACGCAGGCACTCCTGGTTGTCCAGACCACCGCACGTACCAGCGATGTACCGATCGCGGGCGCGCAAGAGGTCATTTCCACCAATATCCCACGTTACGACCTGCGCCGAGGCGACTGACAGACGGAATATCCAGCGATTGCGCAGCGCATTCAGCAGATCGCTGCTCGTCCATCCAGGCACGCTGAGATTGATCAACGAAACCTTCGCGCCGGTGTCGGCAGCCAGCGCCGCCCCATACCGGTACACGTACCCTCCACGACTGAAATCCCACAGTCCGAACCCGAGCGAGTCTCCCAGCGCAACATACGTAATCCGGGGTGACGATGCAGTGACGTTCGCCTGAGCTGGCGCCGCCGGAGCGAAGAACGTCAGAACGACCAGGACCAGCACGAGAAAAAGCACACGTTTGATCAGCATACATCCTTCCTCCTGACGACTGAGGGAATAGCCAGGGGGATGGGAAGAAGAGCAACGAGGACGACCCCTACAATAATACTAAGCCGGCTTTCAGGAATCTGAGATAACAATTTTGTCATCCTTATGGCTTTCCGATTTTCAGTTCCTGTTCTTACGGCAACCCACGGATGCGCGGCACGGCGACAAAAATCACTCCTGCGACACTCAGCACCGCCAGCGCCCCGCTGATCACTGCCGCCGCTTCTCCCAACCGCTCGGCAACCACCCCCACCCACAACGCCCCCACCGGCATCATGCCGAAGAAAACCATGCTGTACACCGCCATCACCCGACCACGCAACGCATCGGGGGTCAACGTCTGCACCAGCGCATTCGCCAGATTCATGATCAGGATCACCGCCAGACCGGAAGCGACCAGGATTGCCAGAGTCAGCCACAACCGGTTGGTGAAGGTCATCAGGATCAGCAGGAGTGGAAAGGCAAACGTACCAACCGTGAGCAGGCGCCCTTTGAACTGAAAGCGACCAAGCGATGCAATCAGCAACGCACCCAGCAGCGCGCCCAGACCGCGCGCCGATTGCAACAGCCCGGTCGTTGTTGCGTCGCCGCCTAAAATGCGCACCGCCCACGCCGGGAAGAGGGTCGCAAACGAAATACCGAAGCAACTCGTCGCCCCAACCAGCACGATCAGCGTCCGCACCACCGGCTCGTGCAGGATGTAACTCAGACCCTCCCGGAGATCGCGCCACGCGGAGGCATTGCGCGGCGCAACCGGACCAGACGCGATTCGCATCCGCCAGAGTGCGCCGATAACCGCCAGAAACGAGATGCCGTTGAGCATAAAACACCACGCCAGTCCAACCAGGTTGTACATAACGCCCGCCATTGCCGGTCCGGTTGTGGTCGCCAGGTTGAACATCGTTGCGTTGAGTGCAATACCGTTCGTCAGATCGTCCTTATCAACCAGTTCGCGCACGAACGCCAGGCGCGCCGGGGCGTCGAAGGCGTTGGCGACTCCCAGCAACAGCGACAGGACGATAATGTGCCAGGGTTGAACAATGCCGCTGAAGACCAGCCCTGCCAGAATGAACGCCAGCGCCATCTGCGCTATCTGCGTCGCAATCAGGAGCGTCCGGCGCGGCACGCGGTCAGCAACCACGCCGCCATACAGGGTCAACGCCCAGGCGGGCACGCCGGCGGCAAAGCCGACGTACCCCAGATACGCTGGCGAACCGGTCAACTGGAACACCAGGAATCCCTGGGCGGTGGTCTGCATCCAGGAGCCGAAGAGCGACACCATCTGACCAAAGAACCAGAGACGATAGTTACGGTAGCGTAACGCCGCGAACGTCCTTGTGGCAAATGTGCTGCGCTGCAACGATGGAATGGTCATGCTATTGCGGAAAGATGCTCAGATCGTTCTTCAATGTCAGGGCAGGACGGTATGGTTCAATCATCTCAGCCGGTATGCCGAGACCCTCTATCAGCATGTGGTAGCGCTCACGCACTGCGGAGCTCGCGCCTGCCGCCAGCGTCGCATCGAGCAGATTCAGCGCCAGGCAGCGGCGTTGCGCGTGGTTGAGCCGTTCACGCGCTTCGCGCAGAAAATCATCGAGCGGAACATGCCTCAATGATCGCTCGACCCGTTCGATCAGATCGTTGTCCAGCGCCAGTCCACGACCCGCATCCGGCACAAAACGCATCAGCGCGCCTGTGCTGTCGTAGATGCTCGTCGCCCCGTGCAGGTGTGCAAGCGCCGCCACGAACGCCGCGCCGGGGGTCAGCGCGCCAGGCGGATACGCTGCATCCAGTTCCGACCACGCACCCATCGCCGAACTCCTTTCCGTTCACTCCTCCCGGACAGGAAGCGCCATTATACCACGCTGTAACCATCGCACATCGCGCTGCATCGTACTTTAACCGGAGAGGACGTTCACAGGAAAGGGGCGAGCCATGTCATACGATGTCATGGTCATCTCCGCACACCCCGACGATGCGGAAGTACAGATGGGCGGCACGATTGCGCTACTCACCGGACAGGGGAAACGGGTGTTGCTGGTGGATCTCTGCGACGGCGAACCGAGCGATTTCGCGCTGCCGGGAGTGCGTGTCGATCAGGCGCGACGGGCGGCAGCGCATCTGGGGGCGGATCGCATCTTTCTCGACGGGCAGGATCGACTGATCACCGACACGCTTCACCTGCGGTTTGAAGTCGCCCGCCTGATCCGCATCCATCGTCCGTCACTCGTCTTTGCCACAACCGACGCCTGCATCCACCCTGATCACGCTGCCGTCGGGAGTCTGGTCAGCGCAGCCGTCTTCTATGCGCGTCTCGATCACTGGGAGCGTGTGCCGGGTGGTGACATGCTCGGCGATACGGCGCCATGGGCGATTGATCGACTCTTCTACCCGCACTGCAAGATGGAACCGCCCTGGGGGCGCGACTTCGCCTTTGCGGTGGATGTCAGCGCCACCTACGACCGCAAACGCGCTGCGCTGGCAGAGTACGGTTCGATCTTCAAGGTCGAAGGGCATGACCGGTTGTTGACCCTCTACGAAGCGGAAGACGCCTACATCGGCAGACTTTTCGGCGTGGCATATGCCGAGGCGTTCAAGAGTCACAGCCCGTTGCTCGTTTCCAGCCCGACGGTGTTCCTGCCGTCATTGCATGGGTGATGTAACGTTCTCCGCGCCCGCTGCATCATACCCGCAGAACGAATCGGCATCTATAAATAAGGAGACAGGCAGTATGGCACTCTTGAACGATAAAGATCGCAAAATCGTGCGCGAGCAGCTGGACGAAGGATTGAAGCGACCGGTGACGATGGCGTTTTTCAGCAGCAAGAACAACTGCGAACTGTGCGATGTCACCGGCGAGCTGGTGGAAGAAGTCGCCAGCATTCACCCGCTGCTGCGCGTAGCGACCTATGACCTGGAGGCGGACACTGCGCGTGCGGCGGAACTGGGGGTCGATAAGGCGCCAGCGATTGTTGTGCTTGGCGGCGAGGATCAGCAGAACTACGGCGTGCGGTTCTACGGCATTCCCAGCGGCTACGAATTCGTGACCCTGCTCGAAGCCCTGCGCATGGTCGGCAGCGACTCGGTGGAACTGCAAGCGGCGACGCGCGCGTTCCTGAACGAACTGAAGCAACCGATGCACCTCCAGGTCTTTGTCACACCTGGCTGCCCCTACTGCCCGCGCGCTGGCGTGCTGGCGCACCGCCTGGCGTATGCCAGCCCGCTGATCACCGCCGATGTCATCGAGGTCACCGAGTTCCCGGAACTCGGCGAGCGCTACGAAGTGATGGGAGTTCCCCGCACTGTCATCGACGATGTGGTGCACATCGAAGGCGCGGCGCCGGAAGGGATGCTGCTCGGCAAACTGCGCGAGGCGCTGGCGGCGGCGTGATCCTGCGACTCATCTGGCACGCTCCCCTCATCCCCACTTGCCCCCTTCTCCCACACGTGGAGAAGGGGGAGTTTGGGCGTCCTGATGAACGAAACGGGAGATGGCACGCAGGGGCGAGCCAAAAAAATCTATCCCTGTGAACCTCATCCCCTCTGCCCTCAGGGGTAGCGTTCCTGGGAGCACGGCGCGGTTTGCGGCATTCCCGTGCGCCTTTGCCCTCTCTCCCGCACGCGGGCGAGGGGGAATTGGTCGTCCTGATGCCTGAAACGGGATCTGTGCTTTACTTCTGCCAGGTTGATGGTCTTTGAATAAATAATCCAGTATAGCCCGCGCAGGCGGGCTTCGCATTCCATAGCCGAGGGCTTCAGCCCCACGGCAAGGGCGTATACCGGATGTATTTCTCAATCTCCATCAGCCCCACAGTCAGCCCGGTATACCGGATTACAGCAGTTCTCAGATACATTGACCCCTGGTCGGGTCTGCCGTGTCGCGCGAGACGCCTGCTTCCGTTGCACCCCACCTCCGCGCCTCCGCGCATCCGCGTGAGCCGGTCTGATGCACACAGAGACGCGGGGCACGCGGAGGGATGGCCCACAAGGCGTCTGCTTTCGATGGCGGGTGCAACCATGCCCAACAAGACCATTCTTTGTGAGAACTGCTATAAATGCTCAATGTACCGCACAGCGTGTTCTTCCAGATTTGATATCAATCCCCTGCTGCGTCGATGCGCCAGATTTCGACCGCCTTCCGCGCCATCTCTTGTTGACGCCGTTCGAGAAGCGCCGGTGTCCACTCTTCAGGGGCCATATCGGGAATCTGACGAGTCAGCGTACAGGCGCTCTGGCTGTACACGGCGCGCTTCTCGTGGTAGGGCGCATTCCCCGCCCGTCGGTTATCGGAGGGGGCAAGGAGCGTCAGATTGCCGAGACGGTAAACAGCCGCTTCCCACTGCGTGCGCGGAAACGATGATTCCCATTCCTGGGTTGGATTTTCGGGCAAAATATGCTCGATTGAAGCCGGGTCGGTCTCAGGATCGCAAAATCGACCCGATAGCTGACTTTCGAGACTGGTCAGGATATATTTGACGATCTTCTTTCGTTGTCCGCTGGTAGGAATGGCAAGAGTGGCAAAATCATTCTGAAATTTCTGATCGGCAACATAAATCGGCTTCAAAAGGGCAAAAATGTCGGAGGGCGTCGTTGCACGATGTTCAATAATTGCCTGCGCTGCCGTATGATAGACCGACTCCAGTTCATTTGGATTCAATGCACTGACAACAGTGTAGCGAAATGAAATAATACTGATCATTCTGAGCAGACGGACGAAATTGTCAGGCGTAAGATGTTCCCAGGACGCAAAGAGCACCGGCATCATCTGGCGCACGCGAAACAGGTTGAGTTCACGCACATACTGGCGTGCTGCAGGGAGATCAACCCAATAGCCGTGAGCCGGGTCTGAGAAAGCGGCGAACAGTTCAGCGCGCGGTTCCAGCGCATCGATCAGCGCAAATACCTGATGGGGCGTTTGCACCCGTTCACGCACCAGTTTGAACAGGCGCTGGCTGCGCACCTGTGGCGCCTCGCACAGCAAGTGATAGCGCAGAAACTCCGGGAATCGTTCGGGCGTGACCGTCTCGATCAATCGTTGCCAGCGGCGTTGGAGTACCTGCATGTCGCCTGCCACTCTGATCTGCGAGAAGAGATAATTTTTGAGCAGGTCGGTAATGGTCAGTTCCAGACCACGGGCATTGAGCGTTTCAAAAATCGTGTATGCATTCAGTTCGTCGGCAACCATGATCAGAATGAAGAGCAATCGCCGGGCGATTGTTTCTGACAGGAGACGGGTAATCACCGCACCGTCGGGCTGATCGGCGAACAATTGGGTCAGTTTTGTTTTGAAATACTGGAAGCATTGCCACAATAAACGATTGGATCGCGGCAAACCGCGCGGGTTGAGCGGTTCGCGCAATTGCACAAGATAATCCTGGTACAACGGATTGTCGGTCTCGTTAAGCGTCAGCCGACTACTCTCAATCAGTGAGGCCGGATCACGCTCGCCGATGAACCGGTTGCGCAACTCGCGCATGCGTTCGCGATTGCGATCCGGATCGATCCCCTGGCGCGCGCGCTCGCTGAGCAGGGCAATGATAGCCAGCGCCAGAATACTCAGGGTGGCCATGCGTTGTTGACCATCAATAATCAGCAGATCGCGATCACTCTCCTCCTGCACGACCAGCGCACCCATGTAGTGGTAGCTGTCGGGCTTGTTGTGCAGGTCGATAATATCGTTCCAGAGATCGTCCCACTGCTCCTCATTCCACGAATAGTCGCGCTGGTACGGCGGCACGCGGTAGCGTTTCCCGTTCCCGATCAGTTCAAGATAACTGATCGTGCGTGTGTTCAACATTGTGCCCAGGCTCATAGGGTGATCCTGTCGGTTATCCTGATGTGAAAACAGGCTGGGAAGGCTGGAAGCGCGGGCATCTTGCCTGTGTAGACGCGACAAGTGTGGGCCGCCCGCGCTCCCGGTCCGTTTTCATCGGGCGTTGTAGAATGTGTCCTGAGATGAAAAACATTTGTAGCGGCATGGCGGCGCTGCGCCCTTGCCTTCATCTTGCGCCGCTGCGTTTCATGGCAGCGCAACGCACCCTGGGTATACAAACGTCTTCGCCCTTCGCGTCACAGGCGGGTCAGAGACCCGCGCACCCGGCATCTCGGCGGAACGTGGAAACAGCGCTGCCCTATTGTACCTCATACGCGGGAACAGATCACCCCCCTCCGCCCATCTCCACCCAGCGCCGGAACAGTTCAACGGTGTAGCGCCACTGCCCATCGTGATTGTGCACCACGTCGTGGCGGCATAGAGTCTGGAGCGCCTGATCAACCGTGCGCTCCGGCAACCCACTGATCTCACACAGCCGGGCAAGCGGCAGCCCGTCGGGGTGCGACGCCAGGCAGCGCAGGATGGTCTGCTGCTCCGGCGCGCCATGCCGCGCCTGATCCCACACACCGGTAAAGTAGTAGCGGGCCTGGTCGAAGAAATCGGAGGTGATCACCGCTTCGACATCGGCGCGCCGGAAGCGTGGCTCCTGCGCCTTCCCCTGCTCGAAGGAGAGTGTGTTGAACCG
>Ga0209227_1003286_pt1 | contig 10885 bp, 12 predicted proteins | sample YNPBryantNP2012_FD_185815 | JGI IMG/M metagenome (GOLD analysis project Ga0209227, IMG submission 185815) | Anoxygenic and chlorotrophic microbial mat microbial communities from Yellowstone National Park, USA - YNP Bryant NP 2012 (SPAdes)... ...
TTTCGTTGACGAAAGAGGCCCAGGCGTTCAGCCCCAGCGTGGTCGCCCCCCACTGGGCAGCGGGGCCCGAGAGGGGCGATGTGCAGCCCACGACCACCTCCTTGTCGGTGACACCGGGCGTCTGCTCTGCCCCAGCCGTGAGAGGAAGAGCGGCCAACAGACCCCATACCATTAGCGCCAACAGACTTTTACCTCTCATCTTCGTTTCCTCCTTTCCCAAGAAAGTCCTTGAGACGCCACGGGGACCCTGAGCCAAGCTCCCGGCCCCACTCCGAATCCGCGGAACAGGAGTTCCTGGGGCAATGGGATTGATGGAGATGCGGTCGGTCCTGACGGGGGCGCGGATTCTCCGACACTCGGGAAAGGGGAAGACGGGACTCGTCAGTGGCGGCCATGGCGCTGAGACCTTCGACAGGGAGTCAGTGGCGGCAGCCGCGGACCCAGCAGGAAATCCCCCGACCTCGGTCCGGTTGTCGGACCTGAGACGCAGAGACACTCTAGTTGACGGGACCCATGCTGTCAAGCGTTTCTCACGCCCTTGTCCCACCCAAGTCCCTGTGGTATATGAAGATACGAAGACGATAGGTCTTCAAATGGATCGGGAGAAAGGTGCATGGCCCAAGGGGATCTTCTGGGAAGAGAGGAAATCCTCAGGCGCATTCCGTCGGTGGAAGAGGTGCTTCGGTCGGACCTTTTGACCGCGCTGGGCGGCTCGGTGCCGAGGCAGGCGATACTGTCCTCGGTACGCATGGGTCTGGCCCGCCTGCGGCAGGAGATCCTCCAGGCCGACCCGGCGGAGCTCTCGAGGCTTTCTCAGGACAGGATGACCCTGACCAGGAGGGCAGGGCAGGAGGCGATCCGGCTGCTGGGCCCGAGCATCCGACGCGTGATCAACGCCACTGGGGTCATCATCCATACCAACCTCGGCCGGTCCCTGCTGGCGAGGGAGGCCATCGATGCTGTCCAGGAGGTGGCCTCGAGCTATTCCAATCTGGAGTTCGATCTGGAGACCGGCCGGCGGGGATCGCGCCAGGTTCACGCCGAGGGACTCCTGCGTCGGTTGACCGGGGCCGAAGCTGCCATAGTCGTGAACAACAACGCGGCGGCTGTCCTGGTCTCCCTGAACACCTTGGCCAAGGGCAGGGAGGTGGTGGTCTCGAGGGGGGAGCTCGTGGAGATAGGAGGCTCCTTCCGGATGCCGGAGGTGATGGCTCAAAGCGGGGCGCATCTGCGAGAGGTGGGCACGACCAACAAGACCCATATTCGGGACTATGAGGCCGCCATAGGCCCTGATACAGGCTTGCTCCTGAAGGTCCACCAGAGCAACTACAGGATAGTCGGTTTCACCGAAGAGGTGAGCCTCGAGGCGCTGGTTCGATTGGGGGCGAGCCGCGGGGTGCCGGTGATGGTGGACCTGGGCAGCGGGTGCCTGGTGGACCTCTCTGCTTGGGGCGCAGGGCGAGAGCCCACGGTCCAGGAGGCCATCGGGTCCGGGGCCGACCTGGTGACGTTCAGCGGGGACAAACTGTTGGGAGGCCCTCAGGCTGGCATCGTCCTGGGAAAAGGGGAGTTGGTCAGGCGGATCAGGGGGAATCCCCTTCACAGGGCCTTGAGGGTTGACAAGATGACCCTGGCGGCCTTGGAGGCGACCCTGAGGCTTTACTGGGACCCTTCTGACGCGGTCAGGCGTGTTCCGACGCTGCGCATGTTGGTCATGAGCCAGGAGGAGGTCAGACGCAGGGCCGAGCTCCTTTACCGCAAGCTCAGGAGGCAGGTGCCTTCGGCGGTGCGTGTGACGATGCGCCAGGAACGCTCCCAGGTGGGTGGCGGATCTCTGCCCCTGTTGGAACTGCCCACATGGGCGGTGGGGGTGAGGATAGAAGGCGTCCCTGCCGTGAGGCTGGAGGAGGCGCTCCGGAGGGGGGCCCCTCCGGTCATCGGCCGGATCATCAAGGAAGAGGTCATCCTGGACCTCAGGACCGTGCAGAAAGAGGAGGTCTCCACCCTGGCGGGGGTCGTGGCCACCGCATGCAGGGAACTCCCCTCGGGCGAGTCAGGTCAAGGAGGGGCGATTTGAGCACTGGCACCATGGGCCGCTCTGGGCACGGAGAGGTGGGGGCTTGCTCCCGGTGGGACGGGGGGGGGCGAGGGATGATACATTCGCCGGTCTTGGTGATCAATCGATGCTATGCCCCCATTCACATCACCTCCGCCAAGAGGGCCTTTTCGCTCCTCTACCGGGGAATGGCCAAGGCGTTGAACGAGCGCCTGGAGCCCTTCGATTTCCATGCTTGGTGCACCCTGCCCGTGCCAAAGGGTGGACCTTGCATAGGGCTGGTGCGCGGGTCCATCCGGATACCTAGGGTGATCCTGCTGACCAGCTACGATCAACAACCGCACAGGCTGGTCCGCTTCAGCCGCATCAGAGTCTTGGCGCGTGATCGTTACACCTGTCAGTACTGCGGAAAGACCTTCCCACGGCGGGAGCTCAATCTCGATCACGTCATCCCCAGGCGATACGGAGGGACCACCACCTGGGACAACGTGGTGTGTTGCTGCAAGGCGTGCAACAGGAAAAAAGGGGGCAGGACGCCCGAGGAGGCGGGGATGGAGTTGATCCGCGTCCCGAGGGCGCCTGGGCTGTTCCCCTTGGCCCACCTGCTTCCGCAGCCTGAGCTTTCGGACGAATGGAGGTTTTTCCTCCCAGTGGGCGAGCAATGGCGCGACAGGAGGGATGTGGGGGCTCGGGCGAGCGCTGGCTGAGGTATGACGGTGGGGGGGGGGAACGCCTCGATCTCTTTCTGGTGCGAAGCCTGAGAGACCTGACCAGATCCCAGGCCAAGCGGCTCATCCAATCGGGTTTGGTCTCGGTCAACGGGGAAAGGGCCAAGGCCGGGGCGTTTCTGCGACCAGGGGACCGGGTGGCGGTCTCAAGGCCCCCTTCGCCACCCTCTCAACTGCAACCGGAGGCTGTCGAGTTCCAGATCCTGTACGAGGACCCTTGGATCGTGGTGCTCAACAAGCCACCGGGTCTCGTGGTGCATCCGGGACCGGGACACCCGTGCGGGACCCTGGTCCACGGCCTCCTGGCCCGCTTTCCGGCCCTGGAGGCAGTGGGTGGGCGGGAGCGCGCCGGGCTCGTGCACAGGCTGGACAAGGACACCTCCGGCGTCATGATAGTGGCCAAGACCTCAGAGGCGCACATCTCCCTGGCCCGCCAGTTCAAGGAACGCACCGCTCACAAAGACTACCTCGCACTGGTCCATGGTGTACCCAGACAAACCTCCGGGAGCATCTCGATCCCATTGGGCCGAGATCGATGGGACAGAAAGCGCATCTCCCCCCGGACGAGCAGGGCCAGGGAGGCTGTGACCCACTGGCGGGTTTGGGGGGTTTTCACGGGTTGCGCCTTGCTGCAAGTGAGGCCCGAGACGGGTCGAACTCACCAGATACGGGTGCACCTGGCGGCCATACACCACCCGGTTGTGGGGGATTCGCTTTACGGACCGAAGGGCACTCCAGTGGGGGGAAGAAAGGTGGGGCCACCGGCCGCGTCGAGACAGCTCCTTCACGCGGCTAGCCTTTCCATCGATCACCCGCACAGCGGCCTGAGGCGGACCTTCAGAGCGCCTCTCCCTGACGATCTGGCTGAAATCTTGAGGGTTTTGGATCCTTCTGTGCTGGAAAAATTGACATCGTGGGTTCGCTTCGGTTATAATTTTCTTGAAAATCGCAGCTGACATGGAGTTCACGCGGAATTTGCTGGCCTTGCGCTACGGGCAGAAGTGCAGCTCCGAGGGCTCAGACCCCGCCCGCACCCGGGGAGGAGTCCGTCTCCTGAAAGATACCGACGAGTCATCTCCTGTTACGTCCTCCCAGATCTTCTGGGCAACGAGATCCAGGCGGTCGTGGAGCCATGGGATTCGAGACGCACGGAAAGGTGAAAGTGGTCACCCTGGACCGCTTCCACTCTGATGGCAAGCTCAGGCACGCCTTTGGCACGCGTCTGGGCGGAGTGAGCCAGGGTCCCTTCAGGAGCCTCAACTTCGACGCCGCTGGCGGGGACTCGAGGGAGAATGTCCTTCAGAACAAGCTCATCCTCGGGGCTTCGCTGCAGGTGGACACGGATCGCCTTTTCATGGCGAATCAAGTCCACGGTGACCAGGTCTTGATCCTGAACGAGGATCCCACGGAGAATCCGTCCAAGTTTCTCCACCTCGACTACGATGCCATCATAACCAGACAGAAGGGGATCGCCCTGGGTGTCTTGACCGCTGATTGTCTGCCGCTGATCATGTATGACAGCAAGAGGGAGGCGATCGGGATCGTTCATTCGGGTTGGAGAGGGACTTGTCTCAATATCGTCGGAAACGTCATATCCAAGTTGCGGAAGGAATTCGGGGTCGATCCCGGTGACCTTTTGGTCGGTTTGGGGCCGTGCATCGGGGAGTGCTGCTACGAGGTGGACATCAAGGTTGTGCGCTCCATCAAGAACAGCACGAATCGCTGGAAGGATTTCCTCAAACCGGTCAAGGCCAACCGTTATTCCCTGGACTTGGTCGGGCTCAACGTTTATCAGCTCCTGCAGGCGGGGGTTTCGCAAGAGAACATTGTGCGCGTCAACGCCTGCACGGCGTGCAACTCGAAGATCTTCTTTTCACACAGGGCCTCCCGGGGAAAGACCGGTCGCCAGATCAATTTCATCCAGTTAACGGGTTAGACCTTGGGCCCGGGATGGACCTTTGTACCTCGCTTCGCTCTTCAATGGCTCGGAAGCGGGGCCCTTGTCCGAGGCTTGCAGGAGGGGGGGAAATCGAGCCGACGGCAACCAGATGGTGAGGGCAGGTTTCAGAGCTGCGTGGATGCGCGGATCCATCAGTGAGGAATTTCGGTATTGACACCGGGAAGGAGGTGCGCTATCCTTTCTTCGTTGTCAGCCGTTCCGACCCTTTTGTGGGATGGATATAAGCCAGTCCAGATAACTTTTCCCAAGAGAACTGAAGTCGCCGCCCGTTGAACGAGCTACATGCATACCCACATCCGGTCGATGTCCCGAGGCCCGGGGGGCGCGGACGCAGGGGCACGACCGCCACGACGTCCGAGGAGCAGTAAGGAGATGAACCTTGTGGAGTTGAAGGAGAAGAGGATCTCGGAGCTGTTGGAGCTCGCCAAGAACCTCAAGGTGGAGGGGGCCAGCGGGATGAGGAAACAGGAACTCATCTTCGCCATCCTACAGGCCCAGACGGAGAAGAACGGCTTCATCTATGGGGAGGGGGTGCTGGAGATCCTCCCGGACGGCTTCGGTTTCCTGCGGGCTTCGGATTACAGTTACCTGCCGGGGCCCGACGACATCTACGTTTCGCCTTCTCAGATCCGGCGATTCAACTTGCGCACCGGGGACACGGTGGCGGGACAGATCCGCCCCCCGAAGGACTCCGAACGATACTTCGCGCTCCTCAAGGTGGAGGCGGTCAATTACGAAGATCCCGAGATCGCCCGGGACAAGATCCTCTTCGACAACCTGACCCCCCTTTACCCGATGGAACGGATCCGGCTGGAGACCACACCGGATAAGGTCACCATGCGCATCATGGACCTGCTCTGTCCCATCGGGAAGGGTCAAAGGGGCCTGATCGTCGCCTCTCCCCGCACTGGAAAGACCATGCTGTTGCAGGATATCGCCAACAGCATCACCCACAACCACAAGGAGATCATCCTCATCGTGCTGCTGATTGACGAGCGGCCCGAGGAGGTGACGGACATGGTGAGATCCGTCGACGGCGAGGTGATCAGTTCCACCTTCGACGAGCCCGCCCAGCGCCACGTGCAGGTGGCGGACATGGTCCTGGAGAAGGCCAAACGCTTGGTGGAACACAAGAAGGATGTGGTGATACTCTTGGACAGCATCACCCGACTGGCCAGGGCCCACAACACAGTGGTCCCGCCTAGCGGAAAGATCCTCTCGGGGGGTGTAGACTCCAACGCCCTGCATCGCCCGAAACGATTTTTTGGCGCCGCGCGGAATGTGGAGGAGGGTGGCAGTCTCACGATCATCGCTACCGCCCTGATCGAGACCGGGAGCAGGATGGACGAGGTGATATTCGAGGAGTTCAAGGGAACCGGCAATCTGGAAGTTCAACTGGATCGCCGTCTGGCCGACAAGAGGATATTCCCGGCCATTGACATAAACCGTTCGGGCACCCGCAAGGAGGAGTTGCTGATCCCCAAGGAGGACCTCAACAGGATCTGGATCCTGAGGAAGCTCCTCGCCCCTCTGAACTCCGTGGACAGCATGGAGTTCTTGCTCGACAAGATCCAGAAGACCAAGACCAACAGGGAGTTTCTGGATTCCATGAGCGCGTGAACGGGCGGGGGTGCCGCCGGCTCGATTTGGTCCCGATTGCCCCCTGGGGCGGAAAAAAAGAGGGCGAAGGGAAGAGACGGAGGATTCGATGAAGAAGGACATTCATCCCAAATACGTCAAGGCGACAGTGAAATGCGCCTGCGGCAATTCCTTCGAGACCCGCAGCACCAAGGAGGAGATCAGGGTGGAGATCTGCTCCAAGTGTCACCCTTTCTTCACCGGGAAGCAGAAGCTGGTGGACTCTGCGGGGCGTGTGGAGCGCTTCCAGAGGAAGTTCGGCCAGAACTACTTGGACAAGGCCCGTGGGCAGTGATCTCTTTCTCCGTGCTCGCCCCGCTTGCTGTCGCAGCAGATCGATCGTGGCCCCAGGGTAGCATCCCCTTTGCAAGTTTGGCGGTCGTGGTCCCGCAGAGAATGTCAACCCTGCGCTTTGTCGGGGCGTGAGGCCCGTCTTGGAGGGGGCGTTCCGGCCGGTGGGCTCGTTCGGTGCGCCGGAGCGCGACCGGGACAGATGGCGGCGAGGGTGGCAAAGGGCGACAGATCGAATCCCGGGGCCAGGTGTCGGGAGGAGATTGTGGGATCTTCGTCACGGCGCCGAGATCTCCTCGGGGGTTTCATTGTGAGGGGTCGTGTTTGAGAGGCTGAAGGAGATCGAGAAGAGGTACAAGCTCGTGGAGGATCAGCTCGCCGATCCTGCCTTGGCCAGGAGACCCTCGGAGTATCAGCGCCTTGCCAAGGAGCACTCGGAGCTTCTCGCCGTAGTGGATGCCTTCCGTTCCTACCGTTCCATCCTGCAGCAACTCCAGGAGAGCAAGGCGCTGGTGCGATCGGAGAGGGATCCGGAGGTTCGGGAGCTGGCCCAGGAGGAGATCGAGCAACTGACCTCGCGCCAGAAGGAACTCGAAGCTCGGCTCAAGGCCCTCTTGACCCCGAAAGACCCACATGATCACAAGAACATATTTCTGGAGATCCGAGCCGGCACCGGGGGGGAGGAGGCGGGACTCTTCGCGGCCGACCTCTTTCGCATGTATTCCAAGTACGCGGAAAGGCACGGATGGCGGGTGGAGGTGGTGGATTGTCACCCGACCGGCGTCGGTGGATTCAAAGAGGTCATCGCACTCGTGGAAGGAAAAGGGGTGTACAGCCACCTCAAGTTCGAAAGCGGAGTTCATCGGGTCCAGCGGGTACCGGTGACGGAATCACAGGGACGGATCCATACCTCCGCCGTAACGGTGGCAGTCCTGCCCGAGGCGGAGGACGTGGAGGTCCACATCGACCCCTCGGAGCTCAGGATAGATTTCTTCCGTTCCTCTGGTCCAGGGGGGCAGAGCGTCAACACCACGGACTCCGCGGTGCGGATCACGCATATTCCCACGGGGACGGTCGTTACCTGCCAGGACGAGAAATCGCAACACAAGAACAAGGCCAAGGCCATGCGGGTCCTCAAGGCCAGGCTGTTGGACCGGGTCCGGGAGGAGCAACGCAGGGCGATATCTCAACAGAGGCGCACCCAAGTAGGAAGCGGGGATCGAAGCGAGCGGATCCGTACATACAACTTCCCCCAAGCGCGGGTCACGGATCACAGGATCGGCCTGACCATCTACCGTCTCCCCGAGGTCCTCGAAGGGGACCTGGACGAGCTCATCGCGGCCCTTCAGGACCACTACAACTCGGAGGCCCTCAAAGAGGGAAGTTGATGAGGGAGCCGTGGACGGTGCTCGCACTCCTGAACGAGGCGTCCCGATACCTCTCGCAGAAGGCTGTATCCACCCCTAGGCTGGACGCCGAGGTCTTGCTCGCCCACGCCCTCGGGTGGAGGAGGATCGACCTTTACCTTCGCCACGACCAACCCCTCGCGCCAGCCGAGCTGGAGCGATTCAGGGAGCTGCTCCGCAGGAGGGGTCGGAGGGAACCGGTGGCCTACATCACCGGGACCAAGGAGTTCTGGTCGCTCCCACTCAGCGTGACGCCGAAGGTGCTCGTCCCCCGTCCCGAGACCGAGCTCCTGGTGGAGGTGGCCTTGAGAAGCGTGCGGTCCCGGAAGGGGCGAGGAGCCGGGACGGCGAGAGTCCTGGAGATAGGCACTGGAAGCGGCGCAGTGGCCATAGCGGTCGGCAAGGAGGCGGGCGGTCAGGTACGCTTGGTGGCCACGGACCTCTCCCGGGATGCCCTCTCGGTGGCCAAGGCCAATGCGCGGCGATTCCAGGTGGAAGACAGGATCAGCTTCGTGCAGGGGGATCTCTTCGATGCCCTGAGGCCGGATGCGGCGCGGTTTTTCATGATCATCTCCAACCCACCATATGTCCCGACGGATGAGATCCCGGGGCTTCCGCCGGACGTCAGGGAGTACGAGCCTTTGCATGCACTGGACGGGGGTCCAGGGGGGCTCGAGGTGATAGGTCGCATCGTGGATCAGGCGCCGACCTGGTTGGAGGAGGGGGGGATCCTCTTGCTGGAGGTGGGTGAGGGGCAGAGACCCGCCGTGGATGCGAGGCTGGAAGGGGGCGGGTGCTGGAGAGATTGGCAGTGGCATCGAGACCTCTCCGGGAGGGAAAGGGTGCTGCACGCCATCAAGGGATGAGAGTCGAAGAGGCGGTGGCGGAGGTGTGGCCGTGGACAAGATAGTGATTCGCGGTGGCAAACCGCTTGCCGGGGAGGTCTCCATCAGCGGGGCCAAGAACGCCGCGTTGCCCATTCTGGCAGCTACACTTCTGGCCCCCGGGCTCCACAGGATCTCCAACGTGCCGCGGCTCAGAGACGTGGAGACGTTCGGGGCCCTCCTCAGGGAGCTGGGGCTGCGGGTGGAGATCAAGGATGGGTTGGCCTCTGTCGAGGCAACCAGGATCACGAGCCAGATTGCCCCCTACGACCTCGTCAAGACCATGAGGGCCTCGGTCCTGGTGCTGGGGCCGCTTTTGGCGAGGACCGGGCGTGCGGTGGTATCCCTCCCCGGCGGGTGCGCTATAGGCACCCGTCCCATCGATCAGCACCTCAAGGGACTGAAGGCCCTCGGGGCCTCCATATCCTTGCGACACGGTTACGTCCACGCTCGGACCAAGGGGTTGCGCGGGACGACCTTCTGTTTCGATGTGTCCACCGTGACAGGGACGGAGAACCTCATGATGGCAGCCGTGTTGGCAAAAGGGCGAACCGTGCTGCAGAATGCGGCCTGTGAGCCGGAGGTCGTGGAGTTGGCTCAGGCCTTGAATTCCATGGGCGCGAAGGTTCGGGGGGCCGGCACGGACGTGATCTCCATAGACGGGGTCCCGGAGCTGGGGCCTTGTGCCCATCGTGTGGGCCCGGATCGCATCGAGGCCGGCACTTTCATGGTGGCGGCCGCCATAACCAGAGGGGACGTCACCCTCTCCGACTGCCCCCATCCCCACCTGGAGGCGGTAATCCGCAAGCTCAGAGAGACCGGGGCGGAGATCCACATCCAGAAGGACTCGGTCAGGGTGATAGGGCGGTCCAGGCCTGAGCCCACGGACATCAAGACACAACCGTATCCCGGTTTTCCCACGGACATGCAGGCCCAGCTCATGGCGATGCTGTGCCTGGCCAGGGGCACGAGCGTCGTAACGGAGACGGTCTTCGAGGACCGTTTCATGCACGTAGGGGAGTTGCGGCGCATGGGGGCGCAGATCCAGGTCCAGGGCCCCAGCGCGGTGGTCAAAGGGGTGAGTCGTTTGACGGGAGCCCCTGTGATGGCTACGGACCTGAGGGCCAGCGCTTCTTTGATCCTGGCCGGGCTCGCCGCGGAGGGGGTGACCGAGGTGTCGAGGGTCTATCATCTCGACCGAGGTTACGAGCGGATCGAGGAAAAGCTCTCGAGGCTCGGGGCCGAGATAGAGAGGGTGAGGGGATGAAAGGAGGACCTGAAGCATACCGGGGGCTTAGGCCCTCGTGGGCCGGCGTCGCTGGCCCGTTTTGGGCGCCGCAATCACCACAGTGGACCTGGAAGAGGCCTTCGAGATCGCATCGGAAACGCCCTCCGAGCATCTGGAACTCCTCTTGGAGCGGCCGACGGAACATCCGGTCCGGGTTCGCCATGGAGGGGCCTTTTTTCCGGGGGCCGGTCCCCCGAGGCCACGGGGGACCAGGTTGCTGGAGCGGGCGTTTCTCCTCTCCCTTGGGGGTGCGGGACTTCCTGAGGGGGAGGAGCCTCGTCGGTCTCTCACAGGGGTCCCATGAGGCAGCTGGGACAGGAGGCCTTTCGCATGGCCTCCATGGAGGGCCTGGATGCCCATGCGCCTTCCATCGAGATCCGCCTGTCCGAACTGGAACAGAGGGAAGAGGCGGCGAGACCAGCGCCCAGGTAGCGAAAAAGGACCCGATGCGGGCGTAACTGGTCACGGGGGTGGCGGCATTTCTCTCCGCTTCACGTCTTCGGCGCTCGATTTTCCAAAGGATTTGGCCTCCGGGGGATGCTTGCCCCCTCCCTCGGTCGGCCTCCGCTTCGCTTCGGCCGAGAGGGCTTCCCCCAGGTCCAAATCCTGGAAAATCGAAGCGCCTCCGCCAAGC
>Ga0209227_1003289_pt1 | contig 10879 bp, 24 predicted proteins | sample YNPBryantNP2012_FD_185815 | JGI IMG/M metagenome (GOLD analysis project Ga0209227, IMG submission 185815) | Anoxygenic and chlorotrophic microbial mat microbial communities from Yellowstone National Park, USA - YNP Bryant NP 2012 (SPAdes)... ...
AAATCGCAAGCGCAATGAGCCAATCAGGCATCAAGCTACTTGGCCCTCAGCGGTCCTCACCAGTAGAAACCAAGTCAATTCAGCCCCCGGGCCTCGCAATCGGCGTCCAACCGGCCCAGCCCGTCGACAGCAACTCAACCCAGCCCCACTGCTGGCCATTCCAAACAACTACCTCACCCGGCTTGCCCGCCCAAGGCGGCGGCTGCGGCTCGCCAGCCGCCGGAGGCTGCGACGCATGGCCGGGTGGCGGATAGTAAATCTTGGACGTCACCTGCTCACGAAAGCGCAAGGCCAGCAGCACCCCGACCAGAAGCGCCAGCAAGATGAAATCATGACGCTTCACAGCACTTTCAGCAGCACCCACACAATCACGCCCCCGACAAGGATATAAACCCACCAGGATTGAACGGACTGGACCGGGGGCAGCGCGCCATTAGTGGGAGGGGGTTGAGCGGCTCCGCCGGAAGGACGGTAGTAGGCCCACCAATCCCACTGACCGCCAGGCTGGCGATCGCGAATCGCACGCTCTCCTTCGGAGCCAAGTTTACGCAACTCCGCCACCATCGCATTCCAGAGCGAATCGAAACGGGATTGCGCCTGGGCCAAGCTAATGCGGCCCGCACGGTAATCATCGCGGTTAGCCGCAAAGTGCGGCTCGTAGCGATTAACGATCGCCACGGCCTGCTCGCGAGCCTGCCTTTCGGAGCCGGCCGGAGGCCCGATTTCAATCGGGCCGGGCGGCTCCACGGTGATCGGCCCAATTTCCCAAGTATCACCGGGCGGGTTGATCGTAATCATGGGAGGCAGTCCTCCTTGCCAAATATCGGTCCAGTAGTATCCCTGCCAACGGATTTGCCAGGGCTCCTCATCGGTCGTCACCGCAGGAGGCCTCGCAGCGCAAGCGCGCCAAGCGCAACGGGAACCAGAAGCCAAGGAGAGAGCGGTTGGGCCGGCTGGCGCGGCTGCCCGATTCGCAGATCTGGCGGCAGAGGCCCCGGCTGCGGCGCCGGACCGGCGCCGAGAGCAAGCTGCTTCCACGTCCCATAAGGGTACTTGGCCACGCCGTTAATCAGCACCGCCCCGGAAGCGTCGCGGCTCAGCCCGCGATCTTCCGGAGCAGGCCCATCCTGGCCGGTCACTTCATGGTAAATCCAGTTCCACTCATCCCATCCCCACCGATCGGAACCAAGCTCCGAGGCAAGGGCGAGCATTCGCGCATCGAGATCCGCCAGCATCGCACCTCCTACGGGCCCACCAGGGGCCGCGCCGCCAGGGGCTCCACCGCCAGGCGGAGCCGCTCCAGGCGGAGCCCCTGGCGCCGAAGGGCCGGAAGGCGCCGGTCCCGGCGTCGGCCCCAAAGAAATGCCCGCCCGAGCGGCCCAAACGTCCAACGTATAAATCGGGTTGCCGTTGATGAGCACAAAGCCTTGCTCATTGCGCTTCAAACCCCGATCTTCAGGCGCCGGACCGGTCACCCCGGTAACCTCGCGATAGATCCAGTTCCACTGATCCCAACCGTAGCGATCCGAGCCGTAGCGCCGCGCCGCTTCAAGCAACTGGGTGCGCAGATCGACGGCAGGGTCGGCTTTCACTTTGGTCTTGGCCGGGGCAGCGGCACCAGGCGCCACGGTGGGCGCCGGCTCTCCGGCTCTCTGGGGCTGCGGCTCGGAGACAGCAACCGTAGAAATCCCGAGCGTCACCTCGGGAGGAGCTTTGGCCGGAGGAGACCACGAAACGCCCGCCAGAGCAAGCTCATCCTGAGTCATCCGATCCGCAAGCTCTTTACCGTACTTGGCGTACCGCTCCGCCAACAAACCCGCATTCAACTGAACTCCGCCGACGTCCACGACAGGTTGCGGAGGCGGCTTGACAGGGCCGACAGGCTCGGTCTGCTTGGCTTGCCCACCCAAATAAGCGGCCATCGCATCAGCGAGATCAGCGGGCGCGTACTGGGAAGGGTTGTATCCTTCAGGCGCCTCGACGAGTTTGTTCGTCGCCGGATCGAACCATCCCTCGGGAGTCCGAACCCACATTGGCAGGCCTCAAAGGAAGTAAAACACGGCCCCCAGCACGATCGCCCAGATGGCCAAGTCGGTGGTAAGGCCGGCAACCGTGATCTTTGGGACGAAGGCATCAATCGGCTGCAAAACTCCACCGGGGCCAAAAATCTTGCCGCCGGAAACTTTGTCAGCCACCTCAACGCCGGCCCCGATCAGAATCAGGTAAAGAGCGGTCTTCTTGCTCACGATCGAACCTCCTTCAAAGCCGTCCAGCCGATCAGCACGAGGCCCGCGATGATGGCCAGACGGAGCAAATCAGCGATCCAATCCAAACCGCCGCGCGGCGGCCCGGTAGGAAGCGATGAGACCTTTTCATAGCCTACCGCATCGGCATCAACTACGAGCAGAAAATGGCGATCTAAGCTCTCGGCAACGCGCTTGCCGAGCTCGCCGGCTTGCATCGGCAAATCCACACGAAGCCAAACGTCCGTTGCGCCTCCGAACAGGGGCGTCTCAACGCGCGCAACCGAGAACCCATCATTAACCAGGGCCGACTGCATATCGGCATCGGACGGGCGCAGGCCAGCAAGGGAGACCCCGATGCGCACCAGATCGCCAGGTTGCAATTGGTCGGTGGCCGAGAGGATCATGCAAGCACGCCCACCAAGCTGCGGACCGGCGCTTCCATGGAAACGCCAAGCTCCCGAGCCACAACCGCAGCCCAGCCTTCAGCATTGTCACCACCGGTCCAAATGCGCGCGAAATCTCGCAACGGCATGTCCGGGCGGTAGTGCGCGCTTCGGCCCTGGATCGCCAAGCGCAACTGAGTTAGCAAGGCGGCCCAGCCTTGAGCTGGGCTCACGAAAGCCCGAAGCTGGCCAGTCGCGGGATCTTTAAGCGCCCCTGGATTGTTGAGCCTCTGCGGAAGCGAGCCAGGCACGTAGTATCCCTCAGCCCGAGCAATCGCCCGAGCCCAGCGGAGCAACCCACTGGCAGCCATTGCTAGCGCGAGCCCGGGCACGATCCATAGCAGTCTCACGTGGGAAGGGCGATGATCTGCTCGAAGATGAACAACGCCGCTTGCGAAGAGGCCCCCGCGACGTCGGCCTCCAAATAGAAATCCACTCGGCCCGACGGCCCGCCAGAAAGCGAGCGAGCATCGAAAGCCTCGCCCAAAGCGCCCCGCCCAGCGAAGTCAATGCGCCCGTATCCGGTAGCGGGCGCACGGGAGGTAAAAGCTCTAGTCTCCTCTTTGAGCAACCGGTAGAAAGGATAGTAACGGACGGGATTGTTCAAGCCACGGTGCACGCGAAGTTCCGACAGAATGGTGTCCGAGACGCTTGCGTAGGCATCATTGCCCGAGGAAACCGTCGTGCTTTTCACCCCAGTTTTGATCGTCACGGCGCGGAGGAAAGCGCCCGATGGCAAATCCACAAGGCGCGTGCGAGTAGCACTGGTAGTCATCAGCGAACCAGTGACTTCTTGATAGGTCACGGTCTGCCGGCCGGGCACGGTGCCAATGAACTTACCAGCGCCGCCCAGCGCAAAGTAGCCGGACACAACAACGATTGGAGAGCCCGAACTGGACCCGTAGGCCGAAAGCGTCGGCGCGGTCGTGTACGAACCGAAGCAACTGGCCGCATCGCCAAACTTGATCTCCAGTTTCAGAGCATCGTAGTTCGGGCAATCGAGCAGGTAGCGCGCCTGCTCATAGGCCGACACCCGAGGCGGAACGAACGGGATTACATAGGCCACCTCGAAGTCGTTCACCGCGCTACCGGTAAAGCTCCATGAGGTCGGGAGCGAAAGCTGGCTGGCGGCGGAGTACATGTTGCCGAGTTCGTAGGCATCCGGGCCTCGCACTTCGAAGATGGTCTCCGGCGCCCGCCGGGCCCGATGGTAACCGGAGACCTTGATACGATCCAACAAAGCCGCGATACCGTCGGCAGACAGGGCGCTTGGCCCGCCTGTGGCTGGCATCGTGGCGCGCCCGCGCAGCAGCAAGTGCAAGCCCCACATGAAGCGATCCGCCGGCAACTGGTTGCCAGGAAGCACGCCAGTGGCGTTAGCCGAGAACGTGATGTTGTTGATCCATTCAGCCCGGGCAAGGGCGGAAAGAGGAAATGGTCTCATTGCCTATCCTCCTATCTCGCATCTAGGCAGCCTCCTGCCGATCCTCAGCGCCGGCGGGCCTGGATTCGGCTTCGCGCTTCAAAGCCAAGGCCCGCGAGATCTTGCCCTGTTCAATGGCCAGAAGAAGCAGGATGAGAGCGGCCTCATCCTTATGCTCAGGGAGCCAGGTCGGCGCATATCTCGCCAACACTCGGACGGTTGGGGCGGCGAGCAGAGCCCGCTCGGCATCAGAAAAGCGAAGCACGGCGCAGGCCTCTGGGGGCAGGCTCAAGGCCCTGCCGAGCAACCAGGCCTGGGCCTCGCCTAGGCACTTCCAGAGAGCCGCAGCCTCGCGCTCGGTGAACGCGAACTCGGGCTCGGCCGGCTCAGCAGGCTGGCCAACCAAGCCCAGCGCGGCCAGGAAGTTGGGATCCGAATACCAAGCCCTGAGCCGTTGCTTCGCTCCATCAGGGAGTCGAGCCAAATCAAGCTGGCCGGCGGAGGTTAGCTGAAGCCAGAGGCGCTTGGGCGCCGGGGCGGCAGACTTCGGCTTTGCCACGCCCCTAGATTACCACCACAAGATATAGTTGTCAAGGATAAAGGGCCACTAGATCTTGGGCCATGGAATCGGCTGAGGTTTCACGATCCCCTACCACATCCCAGATCACCGAATCGTGAAGGCCAAGGGAAGCCACCCGGTCACGAACAGGTGGGCCGCAACGTTCGGCAATTGCGTCAAGATCCCTGGGTTCGGTTTGGCGGAAGAGTATGAAAGCATCGGTGGCCGCGGTGACACGCCGCGGAACCTCAGCGGCCCGTTGCGCCGTCCAGACCAGCGAAATGCGCCGGTGGCGCCCCAATCGCACAATGCGATCAAGCTCCGGCGGCAGGAAGGCCGGCTGGGAATACATAGGTAGCTCTTCAGCCAGGAGCACGAGATCGCCGCGTTCAAAGCAGACCCGAGCCAGCAGAGCAAGGTCATGGTCTAGGTCTTCTGGGACAAGAGCCGCCGCATAGCGGCTCCGGCCAAGAGACCAGGCCATAAACCTTTCCAAATCAGATGCTTGCAGGACATTGGGAACCCAGGTGTGCTCGGCGCACAGATCAAAAACCAGCAGTCGGGGGCACCGGCGGACCAGATCCGCCGCAGCCGTTGACTTGCCCGAGCCGCGGCGCCCTACGGCCCCTATTATCAGGTTACGAGCCATTCCTGAAACTCAGGAAGCGCGGGCGGCGGGAGGCTTACGGCGCCTGGCGCGGGGAGGAGCCGCTTCGGCTGAAGGACCGCTCTGATCAAGATGAAAGCAGCCAAGACCACGGCGGCCCAGAGAACAACCCTGCCGTAGACCTCACTTGCCACCATAGATCCATCTTATCAGGCGCCGAAGCGCGCTTGAGGCCCCGCCGCCCGAAATGCGGCGGAACTCGGCCAGAACGCTCCGGGGCAAGACAACGCGAACCTTCGCCCTGCCCGGGCCCGGGTCGGGCGGCAGCAACCAAGGATGGCGCAGGTACTCGTAAACCCATATCCTGATAGTGGCGGAGGTCAGGGGCAACCACTCCTCGGGGATATGGATACGACGGGAAACCCTTACGGAGCCCGGATCGGGCGCAACACGCCTTCTGTATCCCATTGCACCTCGTGAAGTTGCAAGATACCAACCCGCTCGGACACAGCCCCGCAATCAGGGCAGCCGCAGGACTCAAGCATGGCCTTGAGCCTGTAAAGGGAGCCGTAAGACCGAATCATACGCAGGCGCTTGGCAGCCACGAGGAACTCCTCCAAAGCCTCCGGATACCGCGCCAGCGAAGCCGATTTTGTCACGTACTTCACCAACTCCCGGACAGCCCACCTATCGGCGGCCCCGATCCAACAGGTCCGAGAATCGCCAGGGCCGGCCCCGGAGGCCCGACGCCAGGCGGCCATCAGATCCTCCCACGGCAGATAGGGCGCATCAACAATCGCGTGCAAATGAGGATGCCAGGACTGGGCCCGTTCGTTGAAGGTGATCTCCAAGGCGACGACCGCTCCCTTAACCAGCGACCAAATCGGCTGCCGGCGGAGGCGGCGGAAGCAGGCCCAAAGGCCCCGAATCCCGCGACGAAGATCGCCAAGCGGGACGTTCCGCATCGCAAGAACAACGTGCTTAGGCCCTTGAAGCTCGGCCAGGATCGGCCCCCAACGCTTTGCAGCCCGAGCCTGTCGCAGCCGAGCCTCGAACGAGCAGATTCTGAGGTTACAGGGCCGGTAGGGCAGCGCCCAATCATGGCCATTCGAGCACCGAAGATGCCAAAACCTGGTATGGCAACTCTCAAGCCTGGCCGCCAGATGGCGGCGGCTGGTGCGCATCAAGGCCCGCGCCAAGGCCCGATTCAGGGCCATCGCCCGGCGGAACCGAATGGGCTGGGGGACACGATGACGATGATGCAAGGCAGAAGCAGACATGCGAAGGGCCCGGTAAGGGGCCGACCCGCCTCTGCCGCGCGCCAGCCCGCCGGCCCGGCCCCCTTAACGCAGGAGCCGCAGGCCCCACATGAGCCGCCCCTCCAGAATGGCCGCCGGATCACCAGAATCCAAGGCCCGGAGCCATTCCTCCCAATCGCCCCGGAAAACGCGATTGCTCAGCCCGCCGGGAACATCAATAACCAGGTCTTCATCATCGCGGGGCGGAAAGCCGGCCTCGGCGTCCCACTGCCGCATGATCTCGAATGCAAGTCGACTCATTGTCCACCTCCAAATGCTACTTTTCGCTTAGCGTTAAAATTCCTTAATGATCCCAAGTTTGGCACCAGAAGTGCTAAGGGGTCCTCGGAAGTCATTGAGCCGCATGAACTTTGCGACTTAATCACTAGTATCAAGTAAAGCGGCCGCGGCCACAACAAACCCAGCAGCGGGGAACGGGCCGGCCCACCACCAAGCGAGCTTGGCGGCAGCGACCAGACCGAAGGCGCCAAATCCGATCGTCATACACGCGAGCACGTAGATTTTGAACCGCAACTCACGCACTTTGCGCGAAAGCTGCTGCATTCGGGCCCAACCACGAACCCAATCAGGAAGGTCTTCGTTGTTCACGGTAGCCTCCACGGTAGCCTCCAGATCAGTCCGGGGGCTCCGCCCCCGGACCCCCGGGCGATTCAGGCATGGCCCGGCTCACCACCCAGAAGGTAGGCGGAGACAAAAAGGCCCCCGGGGGCCAGAGGATCCCCCGGGGGCGTTACGGGTCGGCTTCTGGTTTGGAGCCGCCGGGTCGGGTTATCCCTTCGGTCGAGGCGCCACCCTCGGCCGTCCGTTTCACCCGAAATCCGTGCGAGTGCACCAAGGCCGCGGTTCGCGGCAAGCCATAGCGGGCGAGGGTCACGAACCACGCCTGGTTCAGAATAGCACCGGCGCGGCCGGTTGTCCAGTGGCTCATGGGCTCGAGCCATCAAAAATTTAGTGGCTCACGATCGTGAGCCACTAAAGGCCGATGCCTTGGAGCGGCAGGCTATCGCCGCCGCCGGCGCGCACCAGGGCCAGAACGGCCAACTGGGTCGTGCGGAGATGGGCGCTTGTGGGCGCCTGAGCGGAGGCGGCGGCAAGTTGGGTGAGCCGGGCCCGGGCCGTTGTGGGGGCCTGAGCCGAGGCCGCGGCAAGTTGGGTCAGGCGGGCGCGAGCGTCCGTGGGCGCCGCGGCGGCGGCCGCTGGTACCTGCGTCGCACGAATCGCCACATCACACCTTCATGCGCGCCCCAAACTCAGCCGCATTCAAGCCCGCAACCGTCCACGCGGCGCCGGTGGCAGGATCGGTTTCACGGATCTGCTTCAAGTAGGTGTAGCTGTTGCCCAAGGCAACCTGCGGGCCTTCATAATCGGTCGCGCCGCGGCGGCAGATCAGAGCGGCCTCGCGGCTGCCGGCATCATCCTTGCGCAGGCAAGCAACCTGCAGGACAGCAAGGATGCTCCCAGTAAGCGTGATGTCCTGGAAGTTCTCCGTGTCAGTCGCGCCGGCGGACGAGGTATACAGATAATCGGCATCATCGTTAGCTGGCGCTTCATCCACCACGGCATAATGGGCCGCCCCAGTTGAGGGGGCCCAGCCGGTATTACTGCCGTCGCCATTCGGATAGATGGTCACCACCTTGATATCGCCGAGAAAATCGGCATTTTGGGTTCCCGTCGTATCGCACACATACAAATCATCAATCCAACTATAGTTCCCATTGCCAGCCCCGAGAACAAGCCGATTGGCATAATTGTTGCCCGATTGAATCGTGTTGAGCCCGGACGCAGCCCGAACCGTTTGACTATTGATGCGCAACTCCCATGATCCGGCGGTGGGCGAGAAAGCGACCTTTACCTCAATGTAGAACCATTGACGGAGGCTGTAGACATACTTCGGCGACTCATCTACGACGGTCGTGCCTCGGTAAAGGCGGATTTGGCCTTCCGGACCGAGTAGGACCTGGCACTGCTGCGTCGTTCCATCGAAAAAGCGGAACAGGGTGGAATTGGCCGGATCCCAATTAGGGAACGTATCAAGCGCCACGTAAACGGCAGCGCCGACGATGAGCGTGCCGGCGTTCACCCCCAAATACTTGGCAGTATTGTTGGAGTATGCCCGCAGCCCCTGGGCGCCGGTGCGGGCGGTGGTCCCGATCTCCACGCTCCCGCTCTCATCATACATGCGCAGGATTTGGGAACTGCTATAGTGATCGAAGCCATCCATCCAAAGCAGGGCCATCACCGCCTCCAGTAAGCCAAGGCAACCTCCGCAGCAGCGGAGGTCTCGACAAACAGGCCTTCACCCGGATTGGTGGGGGGAAGCAGAGACAAGGGCCAGGAGCCAGATAGGTTGGCGCCCGAGCGGGTTGAGGCCGCCGGCGCCAGGCGCAACTGCCAAAGGCGGCTGGTGCGCCGGCCCGACCAGATCGTCACGGTGCAGTCAGCGTCCACGGTGATGGCGTAAGCCGCAACAAAAATGCGGCTCGATCCTTCAGCCGGCACAGCCTCAACCAGGTCGGCGCCAGAGAACGATGCGAAGGCGCCGTAAAGGGCAGGCGCCTCAACGCCCGCGGCGAGAATTCGAATGGCCTCGGCCACGGCTTCCAGGCCGGGCCACGGGCCGCCCGGCGCGAGACCGCCAGGCGCGCCGGCGCCGGCGGCGCCGCCGGGCGCACCCGCGCCGCCCGGGCCGCCGGGGCCAGCCAATACCTGGTAAAGGGCCTCAGCGGCGCGGCGCGAACGCCAGAGAAGCCAGGCAAGCAGGCCCAAAGCGGCGAAGAGAGCAACTCGTTCGAGCCGGCTCATAACAAGGCCTCCAGCGCGCGCTTGAGAACCCGCGCGCGATTGGGATCAACCCAGCGGCCCGCCCGGGCCCGGTACTCATACCAGGATAGTTGCGCCGGCGGAATCCAGCCCGGGCCCATGATAGGAGCCGGCGCAGGCGGTTCGGGCTCGACAGCCAAGGCCTCGCAGCGGGGCCAATATTCGGTGAAAGCCTCAGGAGACGTGAAGACCGCCGGCCCGAGCAGATCCTCGCCCGCGCCGGCCCAAACCTTGAGCACACCGCGGCAGTAGGCTTCGAAATGGCCAATGCGGCGGCCCCAACGGGGCAGATCCTCGTAGTAGTAAACCTCGAGGCCCTTGAGGCGGCCAAGCTCGATCACCCGCTGAATCCATTCATCGTAGCTCATGCGGTCCTGAGAGCCCACTCGTACACGGCGATCATCACAGTCGCGGTCCCCGCAGCGAACCAAAGGGGCATCCAAGTGCGCGCCAGGCGGGAGACGACGAAACCAAGGCCAAGGCAGAACCCTGTGCCAACTAACTCACCGGCGCGAATATCCGCTGGAGTCCGCGCATCACGAAAATGCCGGATGGTATGAATCGAAGGCAGAAAGGCCGAATAAGCATGGGCGCCTTCCACCGCCGTGAAAGCCGCCAGCAGCACGGATTGGTTCATTTATGCGAACTCCACAATGCAGGAAGCATCCGAGTCGGCCACCATCCAAAGATCTCCGCTCCACCACAGGCTCTGGACCCCATCGGCATTGGTGAACTGCAATCCATCGCCTGGATCGTACAGCGCCCGTTCAGAGGACCCAACACGGACAGTAGCCCCGGCAGTGCGCACTTGTAAGTGCACCATGTAGCGCGGGCCAGGCCCGCGCACGGGCCGGGGCTGGGTTCCCAGACGAACAATCATGGCCGGTCAGGCTTGGGAGGCGGCAGCAGGTAAGCAATGGCCGCCGCAACGGCCACAGCGACCACGTTCCCTAACTCAGCGGGCAGCAACGAGGGAAGCTGATCAGCGACCGCCTTCAGCGCCCCGGCTGCTGCGGCGATCCCAAGAACCTTCAGGGCTCGCTTCATGATCCTTTCCTCCGAAGAATAACGTACCGGCGACGGCCACGGATACGGCGTTCGACAATCCAAGCGCCTTTCAGGCGCCGCTCGGCCTTCCGCGCGCGGCTTTTCGATCCGAAAGCGCCATAGATCAAGAATTTTCGGCCTTTCTTGGGCATAGGGCCTCCAAATGCGCATCGAGTTTGGCCTCCACCCGGGCCACCTTGCGCTCGAGCGAGACAAGCAGCCCGATCACAATGCCGTAACTGGCCGTGGGCAGCGAAATCGCAAGCGCAATGAGCCAATCAGGCATCAGGCTACTTGGCCCTCAGCGGTCCTCACCAGTAGAAACCAAGTCAATTCAGCCCCCGGGCCTCGCAATCGGCGTCCAACCGGCCCAGCCCGTCGACAGCAACTCAACCCAGCCCCACTGCTGGCCATT
>Ga0209227_1003291_pt1 | contig 10879 bp, 11 predicted proteins | sample YNPBryantNP2012_FD_185815 | JGI IMG/M metagenome (GOLD analysis project Ga0209227, IMG submission 185815) | Anoxygenic and chlorotrophic microbial mat microbial communities from Yellowstone National Park, USA - YNP Bryant NP 2012 (SPAdes)... ...
GGCGTTGATGTTGCCCTTTTCCGCGACCGGCTGGCACAGGTCCATCACCCGTACACAGGCGGCCGCCACCCGCAACGGGACCTCGGTAGCGGCCTGCAGGGCTTTCTCCAGCTCGGCATCGCGGTGGACCCGCTGCTCCTCGGTCTCGCGCGGCAGCTTCATGGCCTGGGAGACCACGGTGTACGCTGCCACATCGGCTTCGAGCAGACCGATCAATTCCTGGCGTAACGCCTCGCTCTGGGCCAGAAAGCCCTGGATGTCGGCCTCTACGTCTGCGTACTTTTTCTTGCCTATGGTGAGGTTGCAGACCATGCTCACCAGGGCCGCGCCCAACGCGCCGCTCAGGGCGGCCACACTGCCACCGCCGGGGGCCGGCGCGCTGGAAGCCAGTTCATCAAGAAACTGAGTTACCGGTTTGTCTATCAATGCCACGTTGCATTCCTCCTTCCAGGGTATCGCCGCAGGCTTCGCCGTGAGCTCAGCCGAACGGTTTGGCGCAACCTGCGGCAGGGTTCAGGGAATTTCAATCAATGGGGTTGGGCAGTGGTGCCACCACCCAACCCCCTGCATAGGCTGCTGCTGCCCGGCGTTTAATCCAGGTAATCCCGCAGTTTTTTGGCCCGGCTGGGGTGGCGGAGCTTGCGCAGGGCTTTGGCCTCGATCTGGCGGATGCGCTCTCGCGTCACGCCGAACTTGCGGCCCACCTCTTCCAGGGTATGCACGCGCTCGTTGCGCAGCCCGAAGCGCAATTGCAGGATGCGGCTCTCGCGGGGATTGAGCGTGTCCAGGATCATGGAGATCTGTTCCCGCAGCAGTTGATCCGAGGCCGCCTCAGCCGGCACGGGCAACTGTTGGTCTTCGATAAAGTCGCCTAGCGAGCTATCCCCCTCCTCGCCCACCGGCATCTCCAGGGAAAGCGGCTGCTGGGCGATCTTGAGGATATTGGCCACCTGGCTGGGCGATAGCTCCAGCTCCTCGGCGATGTCTTCCAGCGAGGGTTCCCGGCCCAGTTCCTGGGCCAGTCGGCGCGAGGTGCGGATCAGTTTGTTGATCCGCTCCACCATGTGCACCGGGATGCGGATGGTGCGGGCCTGGTCCGCGATGGAGCGGGTGATGGCCTGGCGGATCCACCAGGTGGCGTAAGTGGAGAACTTGTAGCCACGCCGGTAGTCGAACTTTTGGACGGCCCGGATGAGGCCGATGTTGCCCTCCTGGATCAGGTCCAGGAAACTTACGCCGCGCCCCACATATTTCTTGGCGATGCTGACTACCAGGCGAAAGTTAGCCTCGATAAGCTTTTGGCGTGCGACTTCGCCTCGGGCCCGCGCCCGCTGTAGTTCCGCGATCTCGGACTCTGACAGGTGAGCTTTGCTCTCCAGACGCCGGGCTGCGGCCTGGCCGGCCTCTATCGCCTGAGCCAATTCGATCTCTTCCTCCGCCGTCAATAAGGGGATGCGGCTGATCTCGTGCAGGTAGAGGCTGATGGGGTTATCAATGTCAACCTCGGCGATCTCCGGCTCGAGGTGTTCCTCCGGGATGACGACTGGCACCGCGGCCATCTCTTCTGGCGAGATGATCTCCAGGCCAGCCGCATATATCGCCTCATAGACGTCTTCCAGGTCATCCAGGTGCTCTTCCAGGTCTGGGTAGAACTCCAGGATGTCATCCGGCGATACAAAGCCTTGCTCTTTGCCCTTCTCGATCAGGGATTCAATGGCTTGAGCCAGGTAGCTTTTGTCTCTGGTTATGGGGGTCTCGCCGTTTCCGTTATCGTTCGACATCGCCTTTCACCGTTCAATCGCGTTCCGGGGGATGCCCGCAACTCAGAACACCCTCTGGACAGGGACCCCGCCAGCAGGCTGGCCCGGCGTCCTCGAACAACACGGGGGCCACAGACCGGACAGCCCGGCGCATGGCCTGGGCCATGGCCCGTATCTCCCACTGGGCGCGGTTACAGCATCGCAGGGTGAAGAAGTGCCGCAACTCCCGCGCATTCATGGTGACGACCAGGTTGGTAGCTGTGGCGTTGGGTAGCACATAACGACTATCTTCCTTATCAATCCCGGCCTCTTGTAACGAAATGTATAAGGCGTGGGCCGCACGCATCGCCGCATCATAGCGGGCCTGTAGCTCCGCATCAGCAGCGATGGCCGGCGGGGTCACATACTCCAGGTGATCATAGGTCACATACCGCTGGCTTTGCTGACTATAGCTCGCCAGGCGGTGCCGGACAAGCTGATGAGACGTAACGCGCGAGATACCCTCCAGGGCGAAGGTGAAGCTGGCGTGCTCCAGGACAGAATGATGCCCGGTCTGGATCACCTGCCGGAGCAACCGTTCTACCTGGTGGGGGGTCAAATCGTCCAGGATGCGCGTGGCCCCCAGGGGTGAATAACATAGCCGGGCAGCAGCCGCTACCGTGCGTTCCGGGTCTGGCGTGTACTGGATCAAGCGCACCTGCATGATCGGCTATCCACCTTGGAGCTGGCCTGGATCCGATACCTTTCAGCGGTCCGGCGTCGAGCCTTCAGGCGAGGCGTTTCGCAATCGGCTAAAGCCTCGACTCCAGTAGCTTATTATCGGGCCTGGATCCATTATAGCATATTTGGGCCATAAACGGAAGGGTCGAAAGCCTATGAATCACCAGGTTGTTGGCCCGACCGGTAGATGGCCGCTGCCATGTAGCCCACCACGTTGGAGCGGTCGCCGGTCACATCGGCGGAGGTGGCGTAGCGGAGGACGCGGGCGGCCGTCGCCCCCAGGGCCTGAGCTGCCAGCATCACCGCCACCATGGGCCCGCCCCCGCACGCCTCGCAACGGTTGGTCGTCAAGGCTTCGACCAGGCCCACCGGGTCAAAGGCGTTCACCCGGTCCAGGACCACCTGGTCCAGGCGCTGGGCTGTGGATTCGGAGTGAAAGTGTGACAGGTCCGTGGAGGCCACCAGGAGGGCGCGCCGGCCCTGCAACACGGCGGCCAGACCAGTTCCCAGAACCCGGCAGGTGGTCAGGGAGTGGTCTGCCCCCATCATGATGGGTAGCAGCTTCCAGGCCCCGGCCAGGGTGCGTTGAAGGAAGGGCAGTTGGATCTCCAACGAGTGTTCCTGATCTTGCGGAACCCGGGTCAGCGGGACGTGCCGGGCCAGTTCAGCCACCACCTCCTCATCCACCGGCACCGTGCCCAGCGGCGTCCAGTAATACCGTTTATCGGTGATAGCATTGTCTCGATAGTAGGCCCGGTGGCTGGGGGAGACCACGGCCACGGTGTCGAAGGTCAAGTCTTTCAATAGCTTGTAGGCATGGGCAGCCACTGGCCCGCTGTACATATACCCGGCGTGGGGGGCGATCAGGCCGAGGAGTTCACCGGGTAGCGACACGGCCGGCGCCTGGGCCAGGTAGCGGTCCACGTCCCGGGTCAGGGCTTCCGGCGTGCCGGGATACCAGCTCCCGGCAATGGGCGATTTGCGCACCTCACGGGCATCAATCTGGGTCATCTTGCGCCTCCTTGCGTCAACTTTCACAACGTCACCTGTCGCGGGTGGACCCGGCACTCCTCGGCGGCCACGATAGCCGTGAGCCGCCGGGCGGCCGCGTCCAGTTCTCCATCCCGATTCACGATCACATAATCGAACTCGGGCAGGGCCAACATCTCCTCCTGGGCGATCTGCAACCTTCGGGCCAGGGCCTCCTCCGACTCGGTGCGGCGGCGGCGCAGCCGTTGTTCCAGCTCCGTCCGGGATGCCGGGGTGACGAACACCAGGATGGCCGCTGGGGCCAGTCGCCGGATCGTGCGGGCACCCTGGACATCCACGCGCAAGGCCACGTGATGGCCGGCCGCCAGAGCTGCACGCACGTCGGCCCGAAGATTGCCCTTGTACTCGCCATAAACCAGTGCCCATTCCAGGAACTCGCCAGCGGCGATCAGGGCCTGGAACTGTTCGGCGGTTACAAAGTGATAATCCCGACCGTTCACCTCATTGGGGCGCGGCGGGCGGGAGGTTACCGTGGGCACAAAATGCAGGGGACAGCCCAACTCCCGCGCTCGCGTGATGACGCTATCCTTGCCCGCGCCAGATGGTCCAGAGACCACCACCAGCAGGCCGGTGGCTGGCGAGAGGACCGACCAGGCTGATGACGGCGTTGGGTGGGAAATGGCAGACCGGGTTGCTCCGTGGTCAGACATCCTGATGCACCTGTTCCCAAAACAAGACAACGGTCAGGCGTGGGCCTGTTCCGTTGTCCATGAGTCATCGCGAGTCTGCCCGCGCCCGAAACGGCGCGCTTATCTACCAGGGGCGGCGCCGCTCCAGAAAATTGACTACCAGTTTGTTGAACTCGTCTGGTTTATCCAACATCGGAAAGTGCTTGCATTTTTTCATCTTGACCAGAGTCGCGGTGCGAACATGCTCCGCTATAAGATCGCCTTGCCGGGGGTCCACGATATTGTCATGCTCGCCGTAGACGGCCAGCACCGGGATGTCTAGCAAGCCGATGCGTGTGCTGAGGTCCATCCCGCGCAGGGATTGCATACTGCGGTAGCTGGAATCACGGGTCACTTTCAGGGCGTCGTCCAGGATCTCCCGATACCACACCTGCCAGCTTGAGGAGAGCCACATGGCGATGACCTTGATCACCAGACGGCCCAGGACCCGGCCCACGATGAACGCCGAAGCAGTGAGGGGGTTATTAATGATGCCGATGATGGGGCTGACGGAGCTGCCCTGCACCACCGCCCCGACGAGCACCAGTTGCCGCACCTTCTCCGGCCGATCCAGGGCCAGTTTGAGCGAGACGGTCCCGCCGGTGGAGTGGCCGATGAGGGTAGCCCAGCTCAGCCCTTCCTCCTCCATGAACTTGTCCACCAGGTCCACGAAGCTGGGCACGTTGCAGCGCTCGGGCAGCTTGTCGGAATCGCCGAAACCCCACATGTCCAGGGCATAGACCCGGTAGCGCGAGGAGAGGGCTTCCATCGTCGCCACCCAGTAACGCCAGGAGCCGAGCCAGCCGTGCAGGCAAATAACCGGCTCTCCACGGCCCATGACTTCATAGTGGACCAAACCACCATCAATGATTACCGAACCCACCGTAACACCCTCTTATTCCCACTCATCCCAATCGCCCCGATAGTTGGGGTTGGTAAAGGCCACGCCCTTAGTCCACAGGTCTGGTGTCTCGCGCCGGCTCACGTTGCGGTCAATGGCCGTATAACCATCGCGATAGACCAGGATCGTGCCGGATTCGATGGTGCGAGCCGGGTAGATGACCAGGCCGGAACCCAGGCGGCAATCGTGGCCCACCGCGCCACCCACGATGGGCAGGCCCACCTCTTGCAGTCGCCCGCGATGCATGGTGCGGATCGGTTTACCTAACAGGTTCAAGTCGGTGAAGCAGGTATTGGCCCCCACGAAGCTATTGCGCCCGATCACACAACCTTGCAGGCAGGCATTCTGGGCCACGGTAGCGTTCTCCATCAGGGTGGTGGCGAACAGGGCGGCCCGCATGGGGAGCCAGCAACCGTCACTCACCACGCTGACAAAGATCTGGCAGCCCTGCATGATGTTCACGTTATCGCCGATGAGGCTCTGAGCGATGACCGCCCCCGGCCCGATGGTCACGTTGTTGCCGATCTGAGTCGGCCCCTCGATGATCGCCGTGGGGTCAATGTTACAGCGTTTGCCTATCTTGACCAGGGCCCGTGTCCGCAGATAATGTTTGCGTTCCAGGATCACGTGCAGGGCCACCTTGAGCTTAAAGCTCAGGCGGCGCTGTTCCTTCAAGGCCCGCACCGCCCAACTATAGGGGCCGCAAAGGGTATTCGCCAGCAGGATATGTACCCAGCTACAGATGGGCACAAAGGCGCGCAAAGGGGCCTGGAAGACAAAGTCACCGGTGTCCACCATATAGCGGGGTACATTATATAGCCCCAGTTCCAGGGGTTCGCTATCAATGATCAGGGGGGCCGGCTCCGCCTCGGCCGGCCAACGGGGGTAATACCACATATCGCCCCAATACAAATCCGCCTTGCGTTTGAGGTCTGTCTGCAAGTGCAAGATATGTTGGGAGATGGTGGGGTCATCGAGTCGAAAGGCGACGCGATAGGGGCTGCGCCCTTGCCGGGCTTTCTCGATGAAGGTTTGAAGCAGGAGTTCGTTGAAGTAGATATTGGCCCGATAGATCAAGAGTTCGTCATCATAAGGCGGGATGTCCTCGAAGGAATCCACGGCGAACTCGTTGCTACAATATCGGGCCAACAGATCGCGTTGGTGCAGCCACAACGGCTTATTCAGCACTCGCAGATCGCGAGCTGGTTCATTGAATGGCGGGATACGGCGTTTGTCGTTCAGGATGATCTTGCGCATAAGTCCCCTCGCGGGGCGGGCTGGCCAGCCTGGTTCCCGGCGGATGGAGGGACCTGGCGCTGGCTCCTGCGACGTCTTGCCCGGCCAGGAGCTTCCCCACGCCCCAGCCTATGGTGGACTGGTCCCCTGCTATGGGCCTGTCCTACCGGGGGTGGTGGACGGCTCTAGTCCAAAGGTGTTTTGTCAATCTCAAAGCGGCAATCCTTATTACCGACCATCATGCAATCGGTTTCCACTACTCGAAAGTTCTTGCCGCCGCTCAGCCAGTTGACAGATTCTTGTAGGATGCCCGTAGCCAGGAAACAGCTTGGGCGATCCATCTTGCCCTCGCGCCCGGTGCACTCCGGGCAAACCTCGATCACGTAGATGAAACGGTCCTTTTCCTCGATGACATAGGCGACCATGTCGCTGAACTTGTCAAAGGTCTCAGCCACGGCATTGACGCCGATCTTGAGCTTCATACCCAACGGCATCAGCCGGAAAGCCAGGTCGGCCAGGCCCAGGAGGGGACCGAACTCCTTGAGGCCATATTTGAACGTGGCCCGGCCCGCGCGTAGCAGCAAACCCTTACCGCCACGCGGACCATAAAAGTCCAGGATCGCCTGGCTCAATTTAGAATAATCCTCAAAGGGGAACTGGCGTTCCAGATCGCGGGGGGGATAGTTCCCAATGAATTGTTGCATCTGGGCCATGTTCAGGATGGCATTGACGCCATTGGTGCCCATGATCTCTTCCATGACGGTGAGGAAGATACGGCCCATGATATTGGGATGATATAAATCATGAGCCATGGATTGGTCAACTTTGCCTCGTTCCACAGTGGCGGTAGGACGGATGATGTCTTCTGCCATGAGTGGTCTCGGTCGCGGTTTATCAGCCAGCCGCGACCTTTCCCTCCTTTCTTGACTCTTTTGCAGCAGCCGGGGCGTTGCTGGCCCGCAGCCGGGATAGTTGCAGGCTTACACCAGGCGCGTAAGCTCTGCGGCGGTGCGTTTCATGTCCAGGAATACCAGGCCCAGCTTGGCATCCTGGCGGGCCAGCGCGGTCAGCACGGCTTCCTCTCCCACCGCCATCAAGATCACATACCCGTTGTCGCCTTTGACATATACCTGGTCGAGCACCCCACGCCCCAGCTCGCGGGAGATGCGCTCTCCCAGGGAGAGCATAGCCGCGCTCATGGCCGAGACCCGGTCTTCTTCCACGTCTTGGGGCAACGCAGAAGCCATGATCAGGCCGTCTACACTGACCACAGCCGAAGCCTCGATGTCTGGCGTACCTGCTTGCAGGGCCTTTAATTGTCTAACCATCTCCTCTGTTCGTGTGGCCATTAGTTCCTCCTTAAGCTTGCATCGTGAAATCCTTGCTTATGGGAAGTTGTTAAGCTTTCTAATCGCCCGGCTGTTCTTACATCTGGAGTCGAGCCTTCAGGCGGGTGGTGAAAACCGGCTGAAGCCCAAGTCCCATGTTCAGAGATCGTCTTGCCAGGCTTCCCGGATCCGCCGGATAGCCAGGTTAGTCAGGCGGCGATAGGCTCCTCCGCCGGAGATCAGGACCACCAGGAGCAGGTCATCGCCGCTGTTCACCGGGATGGAGCGGCATACCAGCATCTGCTGTGTGCGGTCGCGCACCAGCACCTCGTCCAGCGGGGCCAGGCCCAATTGCGCTTGCGCCCGACCAGCCGTATCCCGCAAGTAAGCCACCAACGCGGCCATGGTCTCTGCCTCCCCGGCGACCGGCGCGGCGGCGATGAGAAACCCCTCGCGGTTGGCGATGATGGCGGCCGTGACCTGTTCTTCGCGGCAAAGGTCCTGAAGGATGCTCTCCAGGATATGTTGCTTGAATGGGATCGTCACCGATGTTTACCCGGCTCTTGCCTGACGCCAGGCGGAGCGTGATGCCTCCCTGTCCTGGCCCTGGCTCGTAACTGCTCACCCTGTACCATCCCGCAGGTCGGAATCCTTCAACCGGCGGGAGGAGGTCATTTACTCCTCCGCCGTCTCCAGGATCGTGTAGAGTAGCTCCAACAGGACGCGCTTGACGCTTTCTTTGTCTTTAGCCACGCAAGGCAGGATCTTGATGTTTTTGTCAACGCGCAGGGCGATGCGGAGATCGTCCGGCGACCAGGCGTCTTCCATATCCTGTTTGTTAGCAGCGATGACAAAGGGGGTAGGGCTGAACGAGGAAAAGATGCGCATGATCTCTTTGGCTTCCCGGAAAGTCTCTGGGCGGCAACTGTCTACCATAACCACGAACCCCAGCATCCCTTCCGACAGGATCTCCCACATGAAATCGAAGCGTTTCTGGCCCGGGGTGCCAAAGAGATAAAGCACCAGGTCTTTGTCTACCGTGATGCGCCCGAAATCCATCGCCACCGTGGTCTCGGCCTTGATCTGGCTGGACTCGTCAGTCAGTTTGCGTTCGGTGGATACGACATCTATCTCGCTAATGCTACGGATGAATTCGGTTTTACCGGAACTAAAAGGTCCGGTGATGACCATCTTGACGGTTTGCATAGGTATCCTCTGCGGTTCAGTTCCTCTCCCCTGGTATTGACGGCCCTGGCTGGACAAGGCCGGCTGGTAATTGCTCAGCCTCAGTAGATGGAAAAAGTTGCTCAAAGCGGAGGAGCACGAATTTCCAACTACTGAGCCTACCCTCCCGCAGGTTGCTTTCGAACCGTGTTTCCCCTCTGCGACGGGCGTGGCCGCGAAAAGGCACGCACCGTTCGGCTGAGCTCACGGCGAAGCCTGCGGGAGGGTGAGCAGTTATAAGCCCCGGATGCGGTCAATCAGCCGCAGCACCAGGCCCCGTTGGGGGCGTTGCGCAGCGATCTGTTGGTGTTCCGCCCCCGGCCGGGCAGTGGGTCGCCGGGCCGCCGCCGGGGCCACGGCCGGCTGCGGCGAGATGATCTCCACCAGACCGGCCGATAGCAGGCCATATAGCACTTTGCGAATCTGAAAGTCGTTCATGGAGTTGTATTTAGCGATGCGCCGGATGTTGTTGCGCGGATTGATGAAGGAGATGACCTTCCACTCTTCCACGGTCAGATTGATGTTGCGCATCCGGGCATCGGGGTGGTCTGTAAAGCGCACAAAGGCATCCAGGTCGGGGATCTCGTCCTGTAGCCGCTCCCATTCCTGAATCCGCCGGCTGCCCTCCATGATGATGCCTTCCAGGGCCAGGGAGACGGTGATAGCCCCTTCCGGGGGCTGGATGTTGGGATCGAACCGGAACGTGCCGTCTTCCCACGTGAACAGGAGATAGGCGATCTCCAGGATGTGGCCGCGTACATGCCGCAGGATCTCTTCCTGGGTCATGTAACGCCGATTGACCGCCAGTAAACCCAATCCTTTGTCCGTGGTGACTCCCGGTTGATCGCGCAACGACTGATATTGCTCTTCGGTCAGTTTGCCGCTATGCAACAGGATCTCGCCCAGGCTCTCTGGCCGGCTCTCCAGGCTGGCCTGGATCAGTTTGCCTTCGTTAAAATAGAGTCGGGCAGTGTCCTGGGGACCGGTGATGGTCAGGCAACCGGTCTTACGGGCCAGGTTCACCAGGTTCAGAAGTTGGGTCAATGTGAAGTCGCGTAGATTGCCCTTGAGCGCCATGGTGCTCACCCTGTTTTGAGATCAGAACCGATAAGTACTGCCGTAATTATACCGCCTCGCCGGTAACTGGTCAACCCTGTCCCCGGCTGGGGAAGCTGGTGCCGGGTCTTATTCTACGTTACAGTATATCATAGCTGTGCCCGGCCGGCAAGTAGCTCAGATTGACATCCGTGCGTAATTAAACGCATGAGGGCCCTGCCCCACTCCGTCCCTTCGCCGCTACGCGATGCGGGGAGGGGAGGCTTTCTCCCTCCTTGTTCCCTCCCTCGTGTTCCTCGGCGGTCTGTCCGGCCCAGGCCGGAGGCTTCGCACTGACCGCCGGGCGCGAAGCGGCGGGTCACCCGGTCAGACCCCCGGCCCCACGTCTGCGCCCCCCAGCCCAGGCTGGACTGGGTGGCAGGCAGGCCGGACTGGGTGGGCCTGGCAGACCCGCTTTGAGCAAGTCCTGATCTGGTGTCAACCAGTATACCGCTTCGTCCTGGCCCAGGTCCACCGGGCCGGCAAACCTGGCCTGGGCGGCCTGGCGGAGTGCTTCCAGATCATCCTGCAAGGGCGAGATGTGGACCAGCACCAGGCGGCCCACGCCAGCCTGCTGGGCCACCTGACCGGCCTGGGCGGCAGTGGAATGTCCGGCCCAGGCCGTGTCCAGGAATGTGGCCTCGTGCACGAGCAGGTCAGCCCCTTGTGCCAGGGCGACGAGGGCCGCACAGGGTTCCGTATCGCTGGAATAGACCGCCACGCCGCCGGTGTGGCGGTCTTCCAGGCGCACGGCCAACGAGGGCACGCTATGCGTGCCCGGGGCCACGTGCACCGCAAGCCCGGATTCCGTGAACAGGATCACCGGGCCGGCCGGGTCCACCGGATGCCAGATGATCGGGAACATGTCGGCCCAATCAGACCAGCCCAACGTGTCCA
>Ga0209227_1003293_pt1 | contig 10876 bp, 6 predicted proteins | sample YNPBryantNP2012_FD_185815 | JGI IMG/M metagenome (GOLD analysis project Ga0209227, IMG submission 185815) | Anoxygenic and chlorotrophic microbial mat microbial communities from Yellowstone National Park, USA - YNP Bryant NP 2012 (SPAdes)... ...
GAACACAACAACAACAACAACAAAACAACAGAAAAGAAAAAAGGGGTATTAGGAGAGTTTCTTAGAAGAATAATTAGCTATTACTACTTTGACTTTACCGAGCTTACCAAACTAGAGAAACTACTTTTAATGGAAAAAATCATTGCTTCTGCCTCAGCTAGAGTAGATATGTTAGGTTTTAAAGTGGTTAATCAGGATGACCAAGAGGCTCAAGAATTGTTGAATTCTATTAGAAAAAAAGGAACTTTAAATCACTTACTACTGAACTTCAATAGACTTTTGCAAGCAGAAGACAAAGAGTTAATCTTTAAGTTATTGAATTTAATAATCAAAGGTAGAATCAGAGTTGTCTTCATCGAAATAAAAAGCTATTTTAGACCAGAAGTGATTTCCCTAGCAAGCAACCCAACCTCACCTACTAACTTAAACTCACTTCAAGATGGTTATCTAGATAAACTTAGAAGACAACCTAGCCAAAGAGCCAAAATACCAGATTTATCCTCTGAAGAAAGTCGAGATGTTAGTCATTCTTTACTAGCTATGTTTCAATTTTTTTGCTCGCCTATCCAGTCTTTTTGCTGAAACCGAAATACCTGAGGAACTTAGAAGTTTAAGCAAATTAATGAGTTCGCAATATTTTAAAAGAGTAATGGCCATGAGGAGTGTGCTACGCTTACTCAAGTATATAGAAATATATCTTGTAAGAGTTAACTGGCCAATTGTTGACCAAGATCCAAATTCAGATAACAAATTCGACTTAGATCCAACAAAAGTAGAGAACTCTAAACCAGAGTTAGAGGTTATTCAAGTGTCAAATCCACCAAGGCCCGAAGTGATAAGAAGCGTTTTGACCAGAGTTTGGAACATGTTTACAGAAATTTTTAAATGAAAAACTAAAAACTTGCATTCTTCGTCAAGTTTTACTAAAACTGAAAAAACTTAAACATCATAATTCCGCTTGTAATTCTAAAAAGAACCAAAAACACCTTATTTAACCTAAAACACCAAAATCAGGCAATAAAAGTCGAGCTTAAGTCTTGGAAAGACTACCCATCATTGTCAGACCAAAACAAAAAAACTCACTTCTTGACACCCATTTGCCTAGCTGAAAAAAATATGTATTAACTTTATTGACGTGCTCAACTTAACTCATTTCTAAGAATTCTTATTTTGCAACCCAACAATCGCTTTATCCAATTGTATGTCCATTTGGGAAGAGGTGAAAAATCGAATTGCTATTGAAGAAGTAATCGGCGAGTACGTACAACTCACTCCGGTAGGTCAAAATTATCGCTGCCTATCACCTTTTCGACAAGAGCGAACCCCTTCTTTGATTGTCAGTCCAAGCAAAAAAATTTGGCACGATTTTGGCTCGGGCGAGGGTGGAGACGTGTTTGAATTTGTGGCTAGAATGGAAAATATTAGCCGCTTCGAAGCTCTCAAAAAATTGGCTCAAAGAGTGGGTTTACATATCGACCAAACAACTAAAACCAAACAATCGACAGCAATCGAAAATAGTTTTCCGTCCAAACTGGATGAGTTTAGTCAGGGACTGCAACTGTTAGCCTGGGTAGCCAGGCTATATCACCAAATTTTGCTAAAAATTCTGAAAAATCGCCAACATCCAGTTACCGCTTATTGTTTAAAACGAGGTTTAGCTGAAACTGCTATTTTGAATTTTCAAATAGGTTATGCTCCTAAGGACAATTTTTTGTTGGCTTTAGCTAAAAAACATCAACTAAATTTGGACCTACTGGTAGCCATAGGGGTCTTAAAACTGTCTTCAGATCAACAAACCTATAAAGACAAATTTGTAGACCGTTTGATGATCCCAATTAAAGACCAAGCTGGTAGAGTGGTTGGTTTTACAGGACGAGTTTTAGATTATGATACTGCTGACAGACCAAAATATCTCAATTCTCCCCAAACCCAATGGTTTAACAAAAGCCAAATCTGGTTCGGTTGGGACCTAGCTCGCAAAGCCATTGTGCAAAACCGTACTGCTATTTTGGTAGAAGGCAACTTAGACGTAATCACAGCCCACAGCTTTGGTTTAACCAATACAATTGCCTCTCAAGGCACCTCTTTTACCGAGCTGCAGTTAAAATTTCTCAAAAACTATGCTCAAACTTTGTGGCTAGCCTTCGACAACGACGATGCTGGCCAAATTGCCGGCCAAAAGCTTTTTATTCAAGCTACTAAATTCGGTTTTCAAACTAAAAAACTAATTATCCCCAAACCCTACAAAGATTTAGATGAATATTTGCGGGCTGAACTTGGTCAAGCCATCTCTAACCAAATTTTGTTAGACAAGCTATCGGTAATTGACTTTTTGGACTGGAAAATCGAACAAATGTCGGATCAACTAACTAATACCGATCTTTCTAGACAACGTCAGGCCACTTGGGAAATTTTAGAATTACTAGCCTATACAGACCCACTAAGTGGGGAGCAATACATTCGTAAACTAAGTCAACTGACTAACTTTAGTCAATCAACCTTGCTTGCTGAAGTTAACAATCTCAAAAATAACTTTGATCTAAAACCTCAGTCCCTGAGGGCTGAAGAGCCTGAAAACTTGGGAGCAAAAAACATAGTCAAACAAATTCTTCAAGCTTGGCAAATGTTATGTAGCTACTTTCTATACGCCAAGAACCAAACTTTAATTGATCAACAATTCTTAACTAGTTTGTTTTTTCTACTGCACAAATTTGTTGATGCTTTGTCAGATTACCCCACACTAGAGGCTTACTTACAGGCTAATCAAGCTAATTTAGAACTCATTTGGGAGTACAAACATCAAGAAATTACCACTGATTTGATAGTCCAAATTACCAAAAGCCTACTTTTTTATTTAGACCAAAAAATTGGTTTGCTAAAACTTAACACCGATGAGCTTTTGATGTATTCAGAAATCAAAAAACGACTGCAAAACCAATAAACTTTTTAAGTTTAGACCAAACTTTTTCCTCACTTAAGCGACCAACAGAAATGTTGTACAAAATTGCCAAAAATACACCGAAAATAAACCAATACTAATTTAACTGATAGTTTTCACTAGGCTAGTTTTAAGGAGGAACCAAACAGTTAAAACACTAAATCAACACAAGCAAAACTGTCTGAATGATTTGGTTTAATATAATTTGTTTTTTCATCCCTCTACGAATTTTTCAGAAAAGTCTTTCTGCTTAAGCTCACAAAACCTAAAAAACCAATAAAAAAGGGGCCGGAATGCCTATGCCTAACAACAAACAGCCCCTAAAATTTAAAAGTAAAAAAGTGTAATTTTGTCAAAAAAGTTAAAGTTATAGTTGACAAATTTTGTGCAAGTTTAAAAAATTTTGGCTTAAATTAAGCAATTTACCTATGCTAACCAACGTTCATGCCAACTCGGATCTCCATCTTAAACGCCATTCTTTTGCTCACGTTTTGGCAGCTGCTGTTAAAGACATGTTCCCCGAAGCCCAATTTGGCATCGGTCCGGTAATCGACAACGGTTGCTACTACGACTTTATTTTGCCTAGGACTTTAATTCCTGAAGACCTAACTATTCTAGAAGCTAAAATTCAGAAACTATTGCAACGCAACCTAGTGTTTAAATTACAAGAGGTAACTATGGACAAAGCAGTCCAAATTTTTACTGAACTTAAACAACCGCTTAAACTAGAACTACTCAACGACTTAGCTACTAAAGGCACCACTAGCATGCATCCAGAAGAGGCTGAAAGTTTAGGTATTGACCCAGCCAACGTTAAAATCACTGTTTACCGTTTGGAAGACGGAGACACGGGTGAAGATTTGTTTGTTGATTTATGCCGCGGACCTCACGTAGCTAGTGTACAAGAATTGAGAACCTTGGGCTTTAAGCTTGACAAATTCAGTGGCTGTTATTGGCGTGGAGACCAAAAAAGAAACATTCAAATGCAACGCATTTATGCCCTAGTGTTGGCTAGTCAAACTGAATTGCAAGAGTTTTTAGACAACCGAGAGGAAACAAAAAAACGAGATCACCGAGTTTTAGGTCAACAACTGGAATTGTTCATCATTAACGATGAGGTGGGTGCTGGCCTGCCCATGTATTTGCCTAGAGGTGGTCTAATTCGACAAACCCTAGAACGGTATTGCTACCAAGAAGCCAAAAAAGTTGGTTACCAATATGTCTATACACCACATATCGGTAAAAGCACTTTATTTGCTCGCAGCGGACATTTAGACCACTACAGAGACGGCATGTATGCTCCTATTGAAATGATTAATCTGAAAGGAGAAGGTAAAGACGAAACTGGCAAAGGAGAATTGTTTTATCTCAAACCCATGAACTGTCCGATGCACCATTACATTTACTTAAGCAAACCCAGATCTTATCGAGACTTGCCTTTTCGTTTGTACGAATATGGTACAGTTTATCGCTATGAAGATAGCGGTGTTTTAACCGGTTTGATTCGCGTACGCGGCTTCACTCAAAACGATGCTCACGTATATTGCACTCCGGAACAGCTTAAAGAAGTTATTGGTGAAGCTATAGATAGGTTTACTAGGGCTTACAGAGATATTGGTATTACTGATTATAAAATCCGTTTTAGTTTGCCAGACTTTGAAAACGACAAAGAAAAATATGGTGAAGAAACGCCAGAATGGCGAGAGTCAATTAGTGCTATGCGTAGAGCCTTGGACGAGTTGCAAATAGACTATTACGACGCTATTGGAGAAGCTGCTTTTTATGGGCCAAAAATTGACTTTCAAGTCAAAAACGTTAACGGCAAGGAAGACACTTTAAGCACCATCCAAGTGGACTACTCCATAGCTCCCAAATTCAATATCACCTATAAAGACAAAGATGGGCAAGACAAAACTCCGGTAATTATTCATATGGCCTTGATGGGAAGTATTGATCGATTTATGGCCTTTATGTTGGAAATGACCGGAGGTAGATTACCTTTCTGGTTAGCCCCAGAACAAGTACGAATTTTAACTATTAACGACCAAGTGCTAGATTATGTGGAAAAAATTAAAGTCATTTTAAGCGAAATTGTATTAATGGAACCACTGAAATACAACGAATTGAGGTTTGGTGTGGACGATCGGCCAGAAACTTTAAATAAAAAAATTCGCGATGCAGAAATTCAAAAAATTCCTATTATTTTAATTATTGGCCCAAAGGACAAAGACAATAATGAAGTTAGTATTAGAACCCACGAACAAGGAGAAATCAAAGTTAAACTTACAGAACTCAAAAACTTTATCAGCAATTTTAGCTAAAAATTCGAGTAAAATCATTCTTCAAGGTGGTCGCTACTCAAGATAATCTACTCATGCTAGGGGTTAGCAGCTTAATAAATAAGGCAAGAATTTGGTAAAATTATCACAAGCACAGCAGTCGTTTTCACCCGAAGGAAGAAATAGGCATGAGGTTTCGAAAAAAGTTTTCTTAGAAGGTTTTTGATACAAAAATATCGGCAAAGTTAGAAAGTTTTGGCCAATACCGGAAATCTAAGAGAAAAAAGAGGTGTTAGGAAAGATAGGTTTCTTAAAGATTAACTATACTAAAGATTCTAGATAAATTCTAGCTTATTTATACTTGTAATTTGGACAGAGTTAAACAGAAGCAGACAGACAATAACATTTTCAGTTTATAAGTCTACCAAATGCTTTAAATTTTCAACTAACAGAATTGAGAATTCTCTCAGTCTTGAAAGTAAATTTGTCCAGAATTTTATGGTGTTAAGTAAAAATAACTCGATCTAATACTGGTTAATCCTGTATGGGATTATAGTGATCAACTAAGTTTTCTAATTATCTTCTTTAACGGATGGTAGTGTTCGATTTGTTTCAGTGTAGATTCTAGAAATAGCTGAATTTGAACTAATTAGGTTATAAATATCTTTTATATCTCGACCATATCTCTACCACCTAAATAAGCTGGCACTCAAGGGCAACATTGACTGTATAAAATAAACCGTGACTAACTTTCAGTCCTTAGCACCAAAAACACTAGAACCGTAAACAAGAATGTTTAATCTTAGGAGAAGATAATTAGGCTAGATGTTTTGCTAACAAAAAAATTGACAACCAATTCAGTTATACCCGTAACACCAAATCACCTGGTCTAAGCATTAGCCAACAAATACTTTGGACAATCCAGAGTGTTCAGCAGCTACTTCTTGATCAGAAAAACCTAAAAACTTTAAAGCCTGGCTAGTTTTTTGAAACACCAAATTTAGCTCATAGACACGATTAATCCAAGAATTTTTTCTCAAAAAAGTTTCGTAGATCGCGTTAACCCCACTAAGCAATACGGTTTTATTCTTACTCATCAACAGTTCAATTATCTCACCCAATATTTCTCGACCATCAGAATCAATATAAAACACATCTCTCATACGAATGATCACAGCTTTGACGCTAGGTTGATCGACAATTTTAGCTATATGTTCCAAGTGAGATTGACAGTCTAAATAGGCCAAAATACCTTGGATACTATAAACCACCGTATCCGCATCTTGGTCTAACACCTCAAACTTTAAACCATAAGCACATTTAGTAAGTTGATGATTCTTATTAAAGTTAGCTTCATAACAACCTTGACTCAAGTGGTTAACAAAGAACAACAAGGCCAACGCTACTCCCGCTAAAATTCCAATGCTAGCATCTTGTAGCACGGTCAAAGTCGCGACTGTCAACATCACTAGAAAACTATTCTTGTCCTCTTGCCAGAATTCCTGTAATTTGTGTATTTCAATTAAACCAATAGCAGTGTTCATTAAAATAGCGGCAATCACGGCCATGGGTATATATTTAAAATAGCCTAAAAACAACATAGCCAAAACTACGGTAATGAAGGCAGCCACAATACCAGAAAAACGATGCGTAGCTCCGCTTTTAATATTCAGTCCAGTGCGTAAAAATACCCCAGTGGCTGGCAACCCTCCCATAATCCCAGAGGCGATATTAGCTAAACCCAGACCAAAAACTTCTTTGTGACTGTTAAACTTAGTCTTGGTCATTGAATCGGCTAATTTGGCGGTAATCAAAGTTTCTAAAACCCCAATTATTGCAGTAATAATGGCAATGTTCAAAACAGACAGTAACTTAGAAAAATCTTGCCATACAAATTGGAAAGTGGATAAATTGGGTAAGTTAAACAAGCTAGCCTGAATTTGACCGGCAAATTTTTGCTCTAAAGTTTGCACGGAACCAGTTAAGCCAAACCAATTAATATTTTCGGTCAAACCAAACCTAGTTAGAGCTAAGCCAAAAAGAATGCCTAATATAGCCACTATAATTACCCCAGGTACCTTTGGCCAAACTTTTTTTAGGGTCAACAAGATAGTAAAACTAACCAAAAAAACTATGAAAGTAGCCAAATTGATACCATTGTTAGCTAAAGAATTAATTTGGTGTTCTAAATTTTCGAGAAAATGCGGACTAGCTTTAATATGTAAGCCCAAAGCATCGTTAATTTGCCCAAAAGCTATTAAAATAGCTACTCCGGTGGCAAATCCATAAATTACACTGCTGGGAACCAAAATCAAATAGCGCTCCAGATTAAAAAAGTAGATTAACAAAATAATCAAACCTACCAGAATACTTAAAAAAGGTAAGTTTTCTGGACCATAAACGAGGGCAAAACCCGACAGAATAGTAGTCAAAGCCCCGGCCGGACCGACGATGTTAAACTCGGAACCGCCAAAAATAGCAGCTACCATTCCTGCCCAAAAGGCCGTAATTACTCCTGGTACTGGGCCAGCTCCTGAAGCTATCGACAACGCAATCGACAATGGTAAGGATACCAAAGCCACAGTCAACCCAGGTCTCCAGTTTTGAGACAACTTAAGCAAGATCTGAGACATAAAAAAATTTACTAATTTATAAAAAAATTTACTAATTTACCGTTGAGTATAATTTAAAATTACAAAAATACCAAGACCAAAAACACCTTACTACCAAAACGGTGCTTACAGCGAACCCAAGAACCCTACAGTTAGTCAAAATTTAATTAACCAAGAGCTCTTGCAGATTATTACTGTCGGCCACTTAAGACCAAAAATTGTGGTCTGTGAAAATTAATTAACTGTAATTGTCAAGCTTACATTAACCTAGGTTTTAAATAAAATAAATATAGCCAAAACCAAGTTTAGTTTGATCTAAAGGGACTTCAACCTAAACTTATACAAGGCTTTGTCAAAAATCGTTCTGTATCTTATACTGTTCTTACAAAAAAAATAAACTTTAACCAATGACGTATATCTGTTTATACATTGACCTACAAACTAATCCACCAACAACTAAATTTAAGCACTCGTTCAAACCAAACTGGTTCAATTTTGCCACTGTCAACTTAGACAGTCAAAATCAGCAGTATTTAATATTTTTTGAGGCTATTCTAGAATTATTAAATACCTATAGCCTAACTGGCTTAAATTTAGCCATTCCCGGATCTGTATTGAGACAAATCGAACACTGCGAACCGTTAAAGAAGGTAATTACAAAACTAGCCAACTGCCCTACTCTTGAATATCTAGCCCAACCCAATACAGGATTTAACCCACAAACTTTCTCTTCCGAAATTGAATTTTACAACCAAGTCAAACATTATCAAACTTTGATTCAAAACATACTGCAAGTTGAATCAAGAGTGTTCTTGGCCAAAAATTTCTACCTCAGTAATCAGCTTTTGCAAGAATTAACCCGATTATCGTTCCAAGGAGTATTTGTTACTAACTATAATCAGCTATCCCTAATTAACCAGCATCCTAATTTTGTTTATTGGGATAAGCAAGAACAATTAAAATTGTTAATTCATAACGAAACAGCAACTACTCAATTGGAGGATATCCTATTTCAAGAAAACTGGGAAGAAATAAAGGTTTTTGTAGAATCTTTAATAGACAGTGGCGAAGTAATTAACCTAATACTGAATTGGGAAACACTCCTAAACAAATGGGAATTGCTAGAAGAGTTAATTATACAGCTGAAAAAATACCCTAAAGATCTGTTTTTAAGCACTGCTAGTCATGTTTTATCTCAAACTAACGCTATTAGTACCATTGCTTTACCAGATATTAATGTAAACACTGTCAAAAAACATTGGTTTAGTTCTACCTTAGACATTTTTGGTTTGGGTTTCTAAGTTATTTTTTGTCTTCGAATGTGTCTTACCAAGGGTAAGACAAGAAAGATAAGCTAAATATATAAAAAAATAAAAAAATCGATGCGGAATCTAATACCGTTTTCCATAAATGACTACTAACCTGCTAGCAATTTCATTCGAAATTTAACAAAACGTTGTGTGAGTTGACAATTTCCAGTTCAAGTCTTACAGGCTACTATCGTAGCAAGCAGTCGTAGCTCAGTTGGAAGAGCATCTGGTTGCGGTCCAGAAGGTCGCAGGTTCGAGTCCTGCCGATTGCACCATTTACTTAAAAAGGTTGATTCTTCAGACTCACTACATAAAACAAGCCAAAATCAACCAAACATTAATAAACGTTAATTAGTATAACTTTTTCAAGTATTCGAGCAGGTTTAGGAAAATTTTTTGTGACCCTAGTTTTATTCGTTATTATAAAAAAGCAACTGTCTTCATAAGACAATGGCTTGGTAGTGGTTTTTAATTTTATTTATGTTAATTTTATGCAAATTGTAATCAATGCTGGTGGCACAGGAACCCGCCTTTGGCCTATTTCTACAAAAAATGTTCCCAAACAATTTGTAGATCTGTTTGATAACCAAACTTTGCTTTCAAAAACTTACAATCGGTTAAGGCAAAGTTTTAACCCTGAACAAATTTGGGTAAATGTCAACCAAAGCCACTATAACACTGCCAGACAAATCTTACCTGGTGAATTTGCGGACAGCCACATCCTCACCGAACCGGAAAAACGCGACACTTTTGCCGCTGTGGTAGCTCATTCAGCCGTAGTTAGTCATTTTGCTGGTGTTGACGAGCCGATAATCTTTCTAAACTCAGATCATCTAATTTTGCCAGAAGAAATAGCCACCCAAAAACAAAATCAAGCTCTAAAAATTATAAATCATAGCCTATTACACAACGAGTTTGATATCGTAGTTATTGGAATTCAACCAACCTTTCCGGCTACTCAATACGGATATATTCAAATTAGGCCAGAAGATAAAGACCAATACTTAACCAAAGTAGTTCCAGTTCTATCTTTCAAAGAAAAACCAAATCAAGAAACTGCCGAAGAATTCTTACGAAAAGGTAATTACTTGTGGAATTTTGGCTCGTTTTCTTTCTGCTTTTCCAAGCTAGAAACTATTTTAGCTGGACTTTATCCAGAAATTTTACCTGCAGTGAAAAACATTCACAGTGCCGGCCAAATTGATTTAGAGAATTTTCGACAACTACCCAAAATAGCTTTTGATTATGCGGTTTTGGAAAAAATAGGTAATTTGGGTGTGATTGGTATTGATTTTGAAGTTTGGGAAGATATTGGTACTTGGGAAATTTTAGCTCAATACTTACCAGACTTAGACCAATTTCAAAATCACAAACAGTTCGCCGGGAGTGGCAACAAGGTCAAAACTATTTATCCACACAAAAAAATTGCCTTTGTCGGAGTCTCTAACCTGTTATTTGTGGAAACTGAAGAAGGTATTTTAATTGCCGATCCTAAATACACTAACGAAATTCGTAAAGTTACCGAATGGTCTGAACAACTAACAGATAGCTTTAGCCAAAACTCTACCAATTAGCCAGATCGCTAGTTGTCAGACAAACTTCAATAAGTTGTCCATTTGATTTTTGGATCTTGAAAGCAATCTGAGCTGATTAACCGGAAACTTACTCCTGTCTAAAGCTAATTATCAACCGTTAAAAGTAATAACAACTTTGAATTACCAGCCAACAATCTTATTT
>Ga0209227_1003296_pt1 | contig 10872 bp, 15 predicted proteins | sample YNPBryantNP2012_FD_185815 | JGI IMG/M metagenome (GOLD analysis project Ga0209227, IMG submission 185815) | Anoxygenic and chlorotrophic microbial mat microbial communities from Yellowstone National Park, USA - YNP Bryant NP 2012 (SPAdes)... ...
TCCAGAGGCCGTGTTGGAGATTGCTTCGGGCGCTCCGCGCCCTCGCAATGACTCGCTGGAATAAAACTGTCAGGTAGCCAGTAAAATCGTCAACAGTTGTCAACCCCCCGGTTGCGCAAGTGGGTGTGGGCAGCCAGGGGCATCGGGAGCCTCAATGAGGCCCTCGCCCGCCACTTTGGGGCGGAAATCAAGCGGCGCGGGATTATCATCCCATCGCCCCTGTCCCAGGCAAATGAGTAAGCGGAATAGTAGTAAGCAGCCACCAGGTGGGTACTCCCCGGTCTTGCGACCGGAGAGTTTTTTGTGGAGCGCTCAAGGATATGAGAGCAATACTCAAAGTGGAGCAAAGTCAAGATTTTCTTAAAACTTCCCGCAAACTCTGGCCCAACGCGATGCTGCGTGCGCTGTTCGCCCATCAGCCGGTCCATCTCCTTGCCGGAGGTAGGTAGTTACCCAGCGCGCGAAAATTTGTAGATAAAATCTATTTTGCGATCCTGACAAAACTCGTAACATATGGTACAATATGCGCAGAATTGTGGGGCGCGGACGAGGAAGTGAGTCTCTGGCCCAGGCGGTTATTCATTACCGGAGGTTCTCGCGGGTGTGCTATAATTGAACCGAAAAGGAAGTGAAAACTGTTTTCGAATAACTGACTATACTGCTACAAACCTACCCATAACATCTGACAAGGAGACAAAGATGCGCTATACTATAGATGAAATTGGTGAGGATTACGTGCTAGTCAGTAGAAATCGAACCACCAGAACACAAGCATCCGCAAGGGTCAGTCGGGAACGTGGGCATCGCGATTTTAGTTGTTCTCTCAGATAGCACGCGGTACGAGAACCAAGTGCCGCTACGCTCAAGACTGAGAAAATTAAAGCGTCTGATCCTCTACTTTCCGCTAACTTTGCGGACACCCCCATATATGGTCAAAAAGCCAAAAAACTGGCCTTACAAACCATATATAGGCCTCCCATATATGGCCAGAAATGGCAATTTTTTTCCTGTAAATAGGCTATATATGGGGTAGGTTAGAAGTTAGCGGAACCTAAAGTGATCGAAACATTGAGCAGGAAGGCCGTCGCTGGAGTGGGTTCACGGAGACGTTAAACGGGCGTGGACAGGATGTAAGACCCCTCGGGGCAATCCTGGATAAAGCGTCAAAATTGGCCGAAGAAAAGGCGGCCAGCCAGACCTGCTGTGGTTTAGGCAGGTTTGGTAAACCAGGAACCAGCGTCCCAGGCCGCTGGCCAGCACAGAACATATCAGGAGGTGAACGATGTGCCTGTACCGCGTTGTCAGAGAAAACGGCCGTATACGGGTGCTCCGGCTGGACAAGCCAGACGCGCTCGGAAACTCTACTTGGTATGTTGTTGCAACGCTGAAACCGGGCGACGTCACCAGCGACGGACGCACAGTGGAACAACTTTCCGACGTGGAAATTATCCGCGCAGTAACAGAGTAGAGCCGGGCGCTTGCCTGGGGGTGCCCGATGCTCCGGCCTCTGGTGGCCGGGGCATTCCCCGCCACCGGACGGAGTCTGGCGGCGGGGAATGCCCCTGCTGGCCTGACGGCCTGGCAGCGGTATGATGTGACGGGCTTGCTGCAAGTTACCTGGCAACAGGAGGAAGGCACGTGTTGCCAGAGCGCTCATTTTGCAGTCGCCAATGCACAGTATCCCCCGCCGGCCCAGACCCTAAACTTGCCAAAATTTAAGCGAACTATGAGTGAAAAAGCACAATTTATCAATTTCTCTATCCTGCCCTGGTTTACCAAACCTGCCTAAACCACAGCGGGTCTGGCTGGCCGCCTTTCTTCGGCCAATTTTGACGCTTCATCCAGGATTGCCCTGAGGGGTCTTATATCCTGTCCACGTCCGTTTAACGTCTCCGTGAACCCACTCCGGCGACGGCCTTCCTGCTCAATGTTTCGGTCAGACGCTTTAATTTTTCTCAGTCTTGAGCGTAGCGGCACTTAGTTCTCGTACCGCGTGCCATCTGAGAGAACAACTAAAATTGCGACGCTCACGTTCCCAACTGACCCTTGCGGATGCTTGTGTTTTGGTGGTTCGATTTCTACTGACTAGCACGTAATCCTCACCAATTTCATCTATAATATAGCGCATCTTGGTCTCCCTGTCAGGTGTTATGGGTAGGTTTGTAGCGGTATAGTCAGTTATTTGAAAACAGTTTTCACCTCCCCGCTCCCGGCGGGGAAGGACAACAACTAACTATAAGGAGGTGTAACGATGGATCTGAATTTGCAGGAGCTTTCGCTAGAAGAATTGAGAGAATTACGAGAAGCTGTGCAAGCAGATTTGCAGGTGTTTTCGCTGGAGGAATTAAAGGAATTACAAAGAGCTGTGCAAGCAGAGATCGCTCTCCGAGAGAGAGCAGATGCAAAACTGGCACAAGAGCGCAATGCAAAGTTACGCGAAGCGCGTCCCATTCTCCAGGCAGCCGGGATCGGTTCCCTGGTAGGCTGGGAAAGACCTGGTGACCATCGGTTGTATGTAAATCCAATCGATGATCGCGGAGAAAGATGGCGTGGCTCCTCCAAGTACCGCGTTTACTTCTTTTACTTGGTGGAAGGCAATGCACATTTGCCACCAGGCTGGCATTGCTCTCAGGAGCACCGTGCATCGGAATTCCTCCCAGAGGTGCGCCAGGCTGTAGAAACAGCCCTGGCACTATTGGGAGAGACCGTAGAGTCCGCCGCCCGCAGCGGGTTCAGGCTCTGAGAAGGCGAGCGAACTATCAACTACTCGATACCTGAAGGCATCGAGCTTGCGACTGCCATTACTGGCGTCGCTTTAGGGCTGGTTGACGGCAGCCCATTGCAGAGCCCATGTTGGCCCTGCGAGAGATTGAAAGCGGCATTGTAATCAGCATGGTTGCGATAGCCGCAGTCACAGGAGAAGGAGAGACCTTGACGATGACCGAGGGCACCACAGCGAGAGCAGGTCTGAGAAGAGTAGAGAGGACTGACGAACTGGACTACAATCCCTCGCTCCAGGGCCTTGTATTTGATAAAACTCTGGAGCTGAGCGAAGGGCCAAGAGTTGTGGATGTAGTGTTGCTCCTTGCGGACCTTAGTCCGCTCTCGGATGTGGGTCAGGTCTTCCATGACGATGACGTCTCCTGGCTGAAGGCTCTCAACAATCCGGCGGCTGATGATGTGGTTCAGGTTGCGGATGATCCGCTGCTCCTTCCCAGAGAGCCGTTTGAGCACCCTCTTGGTAGAAGGTGTGCCTTTCGTCTGGAGAGCAGCCCGCTTTTCCTGGAATTCCCGCATTGCCAGCAGTTGTCAACCCCCGACTTTTTTTGTTCTGGACCTCCACAGTTCAGACTGCCTGTACCTGCTGGAGTACAAATGTACCCGGACACCGCTTTTCAGCAGTAGACGCATTGAGGAATTGCGCACCAAGGCAAAGCCGGGCCTGGACTGGCAGGACATCGGTCAGTGGGAGGAAGCGGCCCACAAAAATTATCTTACGCTGTGGGGAGCGGGTATCAGGGTTGCTATCTTGAATTGGTGGGCGTATCATCCCCGGTTGCTACTCTGTGATTTTATGAACAAGGCTGAGAATCCGCTGGGATGTTTCTCGGTGAGCGAAACGTTCACGGGAAGCCGAACGCCCTATGTCAATCTGGATTTGCGAAAGTTTCGTACCCTGGCCGATTTTCTCATTGCAGAGCACCAACTTGCTGATTCACGTCTTGCTTGCGTGATCCGGGACTGCTGCGAACGCGCAATAGATGCCCTGTGCCAGGTCTTGCCTGTGACCCATGATCCCCGTTCTCCTTATGCAGGTATAGACCCGTGCCGCGGGCGACAAGGGGAAAAGCGGAAATGAGAACTGCCCTTCCGGAGAATCTGGCCAGCGCTCTGCTGGCTTACGATAGTCCCATGGCTCTCCTGACGTGGGATGGCCAAGATGTTGCCCTGGTCGCCAAAGTGGATGCCCGGGATATTCGTGGGTTCAAGAGGGCCCCTGTTGCCTACCGCTGGGAACTTGGCCTTTTCCCGGCGGGTCCTGTCCTCTGCCTGGCCCTGACTATCCTGGATGACCCGAAACGGCCTTATCTCTTGGAAACCTTCCTGGATGTTGCGAAGGAAGGTGACTTGGCGCTGGCGCGGCGGATGACCAGGCAGGATCACCTGACCCTGGATTTCTATGATTTCAATTTGATTTATCACTTCAGCAAGCGAATTGCGCACCGCGAGAAACAGCGTCAAGAATTGGCTGCGATGATTGAACGAGCCCTGGCTCACCTTGCGACCTGCGAGTGCCCGGACTGGTATGCGGCGCGACAGGAATTTTTCCGGTCAATGCCCAGATGAATCCATCGCCCCGGCCTCAGGTCTTGGGCGATTTGCGCTCTTACTGTTTGCGTGCGAATACACTTGGTTTTTCTCCACAGCCTCGCCCCTAATTTTTATAGCAATTATCGCTTGATAGAATAGCAAAAATTGCGGACGCAAAAATTCGTGGATAAAATCTATTTTTGCGGTCTTGACAAAATTCGTAACATATGGTACAATATACGCAGAATGAAAAAGGTTCTCAGAACACAACCCTGATTCGGAGATACTTCTACTTATCGTTCCAAAAAAGGAAGTGCAACATGGCAAAGACAATCGACGAACATTTTGGTCCCAACGATTTGCCCCGTTGGGCACGGAAACACCCGGAAGTCGTGGAACTGGCTATGAGCAATCTGGCGTTTCGGTGTGAGGTATACAACGCCGAAACGCGTGAGTATCGGAACGTTTTGATCCGCCTGGCGCGAGCGGTAGCAGAGAGGGCCGGAGGAAGAAATGCTCAGTAAAAACAAGAGATATCGGCTGTGTGGCGAACTCCAGAAGTATTTCACCGACTACTATCTGGAGATTGTAGGTCGTGCAATGGTCTTCACACATAAGAAGACCAGACAAAAAGTGAGTTTTCCGCTCGACGATTTTATTGTCGAGACGGGGGGGCCGGAGGAGTATCGCCTTCGGCCCCAAAGCGAATGGCCGAAAATTTAATGATAGCCTGCGCGGTAGATTTTGCGCCCTCTCCCGCCAGGTCCGTTCCTGGCGGGAGGGAACACATAAAACCAAAGAAAGGAGAAAAATGAAACTGCTAAAGCACGCAGATCAGGTATCAAGCGTGGCCTTCTCCCCCGATGGCCAAACCCTGGCCACGGGGGCATATGACAACGCCGTTCGTCTGTGGCGAGTTGCCAATGGTGCCCTCCTGCACACCCTGGTGGGGCATACGGATCCGGTGTTGAGCGTGGCCTTCTCGCCCGATGGGCAGATGCTGGCCTCGGGGTCGCTGGACGGCACCGTCCGGCTGTGGCGGGCCACGGACGGCACGCCCCTGCGCGTGCTGGAGGGGCATACAGGCTCTGTGGAGAGTGTGGCCTTCTCGCCCGATGGGCAGACTCTGGCATCGGGGGCAGATGACGCCACCGTCCGTCTGTGGGCCACCGACGGCGCGCTGACCCTGAAGTGGCATACAGACTCGGTGTTAGGCGTCGCCTTCTCCCAGGATGGGCAGACCCTGATCTCGGTGTCGGGGGACGGCACCATCTGGCTGTGGCGGGCTGCCGACGGCGCGCTGCGCACCGTAGAGGTGCGCATAGGTTCGTTCGGCGTGGCATTTTCCCCCGATGGGCAGATCTTGGCCGCGGGAGCGGGGGGCGGCACTATCCAGCTGTGGTGGGTGGATGGCACGCCCCTGCGCACGCTGGAGGGGCATACAGGCTCTGTGGAGAGTGTGGCCTTCTCCCCGGATGGGCAAACCCTGGCATCGGGGTCGGGTGATGGCACCGTCCGGTTGTGGCGGGTTTCGGACGGCAAGATTCTGCGCACGCTGCAGGGGCATACGGGCCCGGTGGAGAGTGTGGCCTTCTCTCCCGATGGGACGCTGCTGGCATCGGGATCCTGGGATGGCACCGTCCGGTTGTGGAGAGTGGGTTAGTGTTGCACCTCCTCCTGCCAGGCCTGTTCTTGGCAGGAGGGGGAACAAATAAATAACCAGAAAGGAGAAATATGAAGCCGCGTGTCATACAGACAGCGAAAGTATGCAGTGTTGCATTCTCTCCTGACGGCAAGACCCTGGCCACGGGGTTGGTGGACTACACCGTCCGGCTGTGGCGGGTCGCAGACGGCAAACTTCTGCGTACCCTGGAGGGGCACGCGGGTCCGGTGTACAGCGTAGCCTTCTCACCGGACGGGCAAACCCTGGCATCCGGGTCCTGGGGCAACGCCGTGGTGCTGTGGCGAGCCGCGGATGGCGCGCTCCTGCGCGTCCTGGAGGGGCATACGGATCTAGTGCGGAGCGTGGCCTTCTCACCCGATGGGCAGACCCTTGCCTCCGGGTCCTGGGACAACACCGTGCGGCTGTGGCGAGTAGCGGACGGCGCGCTCCTGCGCGTCCTGGAAGGGCATACGGGTTGGGTGCGAAGCGTGGACTTCTCACCCGATGGGCAGACCCTGGCCCCTGGGTCGGCGGACAACACCATCCGTCTGTGGCGGGCCACGGATGGCGCGCTCCTGCATATTCTTGAGGGGCATATGGATGCTGTGTTGGGTGTGGCCTTCTCTCCAGATGGGCAGACGTTGGCCTCTGGGTCGATGGACCGCACCGTTCGGCTGTGGCAGGCCGCGGACGGGCATCTGTTGCGCGTCTTGGAGGGGCACACGGACGCTGTGTGGAGCGTTGCTTTCTCTCCAGATGGGCAGACCCTGGCCTCGGGGGCAGATGACAGCACTGTGCGGTTGTGGTGGGTGGCAGACGGCACCTTCCTGTGCACCCTGGGGGGGCATACGGGTCCGGTGACAAGCGTGGCCTTCTCCCCCGATGGCCAGACACTGGCCTCGGGAGCGTGGGATGGCACTATCCAGTTGTGGAAAGTGGGTTAGTGTTGCGCCGTTCTGCAACTCATAGTCATTTATTTCACCCCTTGGGGCGAAACAAATGACCGGTTGCTTCCTGCTTCAACGACCCATGACTCGTAGACCAACTTCCCCGCGAGGGGAAGTTGTTCCGCCGCCAGAGAGGTCTCCACAGGCGTTACTTCCCGGGGAACTCCCGGTAGGGCTCGTAAGGTGAGCCAAACCATAATTAGGCTTGGTCTTCGCCAGCACCCTATCGGTCTTACGTAGCAGGGGAATTCGCTGCCACAGCCCCCCCGGACCGATACTTTGTTAAGGTACGCATAAGCCCATTCCGGGTTTGAAACTATTTTAACACTACCTGCCGGAATTGTCAAAGGCGCAGGTAAATACATGGGCTTTTTGGTTTGGGTCCAGCCGGTCCTGGCTGAAATAGATGATAATAAAATCGTCAACAGTTGTCAACCCCCTCCCGCCAGGCCCACACCTGGCGGGAGGGGGCAGACACAACAGGGACGAGAAGGGAAGGCAGAAGTGAAAGGGATGGTGATAGAAAATGGGGTGGTGACGGACGTCTCCCAGAGTCTGGCAGGGCACGCGGGCCCGGTGTACAGCGTGGCCTTCTCGCCCGATAGCCAGACTCTGGCTTCCGGGGCGGACGACAACACCGTCCGGCTATGGCGGGTTGCCGACGGTGCCCTCCTGCGCGTGCTGGAGGGGCACGCGGATTCGGTGTGGAGTGTTGCCTTCTCCCCCGACGGCCAGACATTGGCCTCGGGGTCAGGGGACGAGACCGTCCGGCTGTGGCGTGTCTCGGATGGCGTACTGCTGCACACCCTGGGGCACACGGACTCGGTGTGGAGCGTCGCCTTCTCTCCCGACGGACGAACCCTGGCCTCGGGGACGCGGGATGACACCGTACGGCTGTGGCAGGCCACGGATGGCACACCCCTGCACACACTGGAAGAGCATACAGGTTCAGTGTGGGGTGTGGCATTCTCGCCCGACGGGCACCTGCTGGCCTCTGGGTCGGGGGACCGGACCGTATGGTTATGGCGGGTGACAGACGGGCGGCTGTTGCGTACCCTGAGGGGGCACACGGACTCGGTGTGGTGTGTGGCCTTCTCGCCGGATGGGCGAACCCTGGCCTCGGGATCGCGGGACGGCACCGTCCGGCTGTGGCAAGTCCCGGACGGTGTGCTTCTGTGTGCCCTGGAAGGGTGCACGGATTCGGTGTGGGGCGTGGCTTTCTCGCCCGATGGCCGGATCCTGGCTTCGGGATCGGGAGACGGAGCCATCCGGCTGTGGCGGGTCCCGGACGGTGTGCTTCTGTGCACACTGAAAGGGCACGCAGGCTTTGTGGAGAGCGTGGCCTTTTCCCCCGACGGGCAAATACTGGCCTCAGGGTCGGGGGACGGCACTATCCGGCTGTGGTTCACAGCACGGTACGGCGATCATAGCCAGGAGGTAGGATGAAGGAAAGATTGTCTGTTCTGATAGCCAAGTCGGGAGTGAGTTTGCTTGGCCACCTCCCACCAGAGTGGGAAGTGATCATAGCAGACTACTCCCGGCTGGACCAGCGGGAGGTCCAGTGGTGGTCTCGTCCCTGCAAAAAACGCTACGACGAGATCGTCATCTTGGACCAAAACGTGACCACTGGCCTCACCCAGTTGCGCCTGGAGCGAGAGCTCCGGCAAATGGGTATTGAGGGTCCGGTGCACTATGCTGGCAACCCCAAGAGCGTCTTGGGGTATCGGCACATGCACTATCTCCTAGAGAAAGAGGGCATTGTGCCAAAGCCGGTGGTGGAACCACCAAGCAACATCTACCGGTTCAACCGATATATGGTCGCATTGGTTGGTCTGCCGGCAGTCGGAAAAACCGTCCTGCGTCATCTCTTGTCCCGCTTTGAGGGATTCTCCTGCTACAAGTGGGGGACCTATCTTATGCAGGCGGTGGAAGAGTGCTTTGGCCCGATGGCTTCGTTCGACGAGGTTTGGGACAAGGTTGTTCGTTTCACCGACGAGGTAGAGGCGCGGGACCGGGTGGCAGTAGCCCGGCAATTTCTCTCTACCTCTGGCGCTCGTGGGGACCCCGCGACTTTCATAGTGATTGACGGCATCAAGTCGCGAGAGCAACTCATCTATGTGAGCTACGCCCTGTGGCGGCCCGTTATTGTCGTCCGTGTCGAGCGGGATGAGGAACTCCGCAAAGCAGAAGTCGCCAAGCGCGGTGACCCGGACGATCTGCGGGACGAGGAGCGCCTGGAGGTTCTGCGCCGGATGGGCACGCTGGATGTGATGAGATTCGCGGATTTTGTGGTGAACACCACGAACTGCGAAACCCGCTACAATTCCGGCGCGCGTGAGGCGCAGATTGTGTGGACCGAGCGGTTTTTGCGCGGCATGCATGAGCTTCTTTCGTGGATTTTTGTTTCTGACTCGTTCGAGACCACGAAAGAGCTCGTCTGCCGGGCGAGTCGCGAGGTGGCTGAGTCCCGCGGCTATACCGCGGAAGTAGAGGTAATACCATGATAAGTTGGAAAGAGAAGGCGCTCGAATCCTTCTACAACAAGAGCTTCGGGCAGCCGCAGTTCGTCGCCGAAGTTTCCACGTCCGGGAGCTACGCCAAAAAAGTTCAGGCACTTGCCTGGCTTGGGAGGCGGAGTCCTGAGGAGGTGGATCTTCTCTGTCGGCAAGTAGAGCACCTCCGCCGGGCTTTCAAAATCATGGACGACTTAATCGACGAAGATGTCGTCCGTGATGGCGAGCCGGCGTTCTGGGTGATCCACGGTGTGGAAGCGACGATTGAGCAGGCCGCGTGGCATGTCAAAAACGCCCGCGAGCTCGCTCAAAAACTTGGGGTAGAGCTCCCCTTTGAGCAGCGCCTGAGGGAGGTGATCGAAGGCGCAAGGCTTGAAGTGGAGCTTGAAGCTGGCTGGCAGCCGCCAGACCTGCAAGCTGCTTGGTGGCGGGTGGTGCAAAAAGAGAGTAGTTTTCGGCTTTACATTGCCGAAGCTCTCAACTGCCCGCCCGAGGTCTGTGAGGCAGCGCGCCAGGACGGCGTTGCTGCCCAGATGCTGGATGATGGCCTTTCAGCCCTCTATGGGAAGGAAGGCCGGCCTGCTGATTCAGATCAGCGGCTTGGCCGTCTAACCTATATGAGAGCATTTGGCGTCACTGCCGAAGAGGCAGTGCGCCGAGGCCGCGAATTGAAAGCTAAGATCGCCCCAATCCTGGGGCGAAAGGAGGAGAAATGAGTTTTGAACAACTCTCTGCTGCCCCTGAGGCGGCGATCGTGAACGGGGAGCATTTGCTCCTCGGTGGCACCCCGCCTGCCTGGCCTGGCCGTCCTGTGAAGCCAGCGTTTTTTTTCAAACGCCGGTACACCTGGGATGGCGACGTTGTAATTGGGTGCACCATCGGTTGTAGTTTCTGCTATTACCGATGGATCAATAACACATATATGACCATCGGTAGAAAGCAGGGGTTGCGCCGAATCGGTGACCCCGAAGAAGCGGTTGAGTTCCTCTGCCAGTCGAGGCTCTTCGCTCCGGAGCGCGACCCTGTACTGCTTTGCGCCCGAAGCGACGGCTCGATGCAGGTGGAGGAAATCACCAAGTTCATGAAAGCATTTCCTTACAGGAACGTGGTGTTCGTACTCCACCGCGGATACTTCGGCCGGCAGGTGGAGGAGCAGTGGGGTGCTGATGACCGTTTGGTCTACTGCACCACCCTCACTCCCAAGCCGCCGGAAGCCGGGCCCGGTTCGTGGACGCCCATCAAGCCCGAGCGCCAGCTTGAGGGAATCAAGTTTTTGCTTGATCATGGAATCCCTCACTGGCGGATCTCGATTATGTGCGGCCCGTTCAACACTAATAATGTTGATGCGGGTGTGGCACTCATCGAGAGACTCGGAGAGATGGGCTTCCGGTTTGCCACCTACCGGGGTTGCTCAATCGGCAACTTCGGGGTGGCACCG
>Ga0209227_1003298_pt1 | contig 10861 bp, 7 predicted proteins | sample YNPBryantNP2012_FD_185815 | JGI IMG/M metagenome (GOLD analysis project Ga0209227, IMG submission 185815) | Anoxygenic and chlorotrophic microbial mat microbial communities from Yellowstone National Park, USA - YNP Bryant NP 2012 (SPAdes)... ...
GGGCTTGCCCTTTGAGGGCAAGGACTTTGGTGATGGCGGCGGTCAGGGTAGTCTTGCCGTGATCCACGTGACCAATCGTCCCTACGTTGACATGCGGTTTGGTGCGTTCAAATTTTGGTTTTGCCATAATTTCCTCCTGAGAGAGTGGAGCCCCTGCTGGGATTTGAACCCAGGACCTCCTCATTACCAATGAGGTGCTCTACCACCTGAGCTACAAGGGCGCATTTATGAACCGAATGCTTCAAGTATCGTCTTATACCATTCACGTATCTGATTTGCCAATTTGGTGTTGCTGACTCCTACCGTGAGTGTACCGTAACGGCTCTTGGTCTGGTAACTCCCCTTTTTGCCAGAGCGGACAATCGGTTTATAGAATTGCGTTCTCGGTAGTCCAGTAACTTGTTCCCAATATGCTTGTGCCTCTTCAAGATTTACATCATCAAAGATATTAAGCCAGGCAAAATTTTCTTTTCCTCAACCTGGCATATCTGACGCAAAAAACGCAGGAATGCGCGAATAACCTGTGGATCAGTATTGGAGATACTTACTCTGTGCCGGCTTTTTGTTCCCTCGCCAATGTACAGTCCAACCCCCAAATGGAATAACGCGCGCTCCTCATCCGTTTCGAGATTCTTGATTTTGAAAGGGTCGCCCTCTGGATTGTGTTTGACGTAACTTGCTTCATCGCGATGGCGTCGTGGAATTGCATGGCGATTCATCCAGTAAACCACCTTGTTTACCGAACAGTTTAATGCTTCTGCAATCTCCGCCATTGAAAGATGCTCGTGGAGATACAATTGCTCCAACTGTTCTTTGCGAATCGCCTGTCCCCGCCAGGGAAGTGTGATCACACGACCTTTTCAATTCGCAATCAAAAACATTAAAATTCCGTGTGGGGAGGGTGAGGTTCGAACTCACATAGCCCTACGGCATCGATTTTACAGACCGACGCGACTCACCACCTTCGCCGCCTCCCCAAGCGCAGTATGGAGCTGGCGGTCGGAATCGAACCGACGACCGTCTCATTACAAGTGAGATGCTCTGCCGACTGAGCTACGCCAGCATCAAAGCGCGTGGGATTATATACGCGGTTGATGAAATTGTCAAAACAACCGCGCGCCTGATGAAAACTGCGCGAATGGGGGACAAGAACGTGTAATGCAAGCGACACGCCCAGACGCGTGGGAGGTCACCAGGACGATTGTCTAGAACCGAGGGATTACTTGCAGCAAAGCAGGTCTCCGCACACGTGCTGAGCTTGTCAATGTGCCAGGGGGGGCAAAGGGGGACAATCAAGAGACGGCAGGCGGAGACAGCGCGCGCAACAACTCGCGTTGTTTGGCTTCCGCCTCGCGGCAGAGCGGACACAACGTTTCATCGGCTTGCGCCGCAAACGGCACGCGACAACGCGCGCAGGTAGTTGACGCCTCTGTTTGCTTGAGGGCTTGCAGGTTGCGGCGACGTTGTTCGCTCGCACTAATCCGTTGCGCCGCACGCGTCAGTGGACTTGCCAGAAACGCAAAGAAATCGCGGCGAGAAAGTTGATCACTCATTTTGATTCACCGGACTCGTAAGGATGGATGACGAACGACGAACGACGAATGACGGAGGACGAAGGACGAACGACAAATTGCGTCTTTCGTCCTTCGTCTTTTGTCGTTTGGCGTGAACACTACCTACACTTTGACCACTTTGACTTTGGTATCGTAGAACACCGCACTACCGCCGGCGAGATCGGTCAGCGTAACGTTCTTGAGCACAGGATCGGTACGCATCACCGCGTTCGCGTGCAGCGGTGCCGCGCGGCGCGCATCACCCTTGACCACTTTGCCGTCAATCGTAATGTCGCGCGCGCCATTCGCCCAGTGCCCAAAGCCCAAGGGGAACGCCACGACGCCGGGACGGATGCCCTGCACGATCTTGACCTTGCCGGTCATTGGCACCTTTTGGCCGCCCTTGAGGTCCCAGACTCCGTCTGGGTTGCTGGCAGACAACAAGCGCACCCGATCGCCGGGTCGTAATCCCAACCGATCCGCGTCTGCCCGATTCATCAGCACAAACCCCTCGCCAAGCACAGCCAGCAGCCAATAGTCCACGATGGTGCGGGACTTGGTCTGGGTTATCTCTTTATAGGTGATCAGGTGCAGGTCATAGCCCGCATCCTCGATAGTCTCGCCCAGCGACGACTGGCCTGCCGGGATGTAGGTGGTGTAGCCCACGAATGGTTTGCCGGTCATCGTGTTGATGGTCGTGGCGGTTTTTTCCTGATAGAGATTGATCAGCCGACCGTAGGGATGCGCCACTTGATCGCCCTTGTAGCCCTTGGCAAAAGCCTCGTAGCGACCGCCGCGGTTGAGCACAAAAACCACCTTGCGCCACAGTTTTTCGTTATTGCCCACCGCCGCTTTCCAGGTGGCGAGATCGAAGACAGTGGGGGGCAGGTGTTTGCGCGCCTCCAGAAAGATGCGCAGCTCCTCGTCGTCGGCTTCCGGGACGCTGTCGGAACCGTCTTCCTTCTCGCCGAAGGCAATGTCAGCCACCTGCTTGAGGTACAAGTGCTCGGGGCGGGTGAGCGGTATACCCTTACCCATCCCGTCGGGACCAAAGCCGGGCAGATGCAGTTTCTCGGCGATGGCGAGTAACAGCGCCTCGTAACTCATTGGGATTTCCTCGCCAAAGACCTTGACCGTGGGCCAGCCGGGGATAGCGATGGCTGGCTGACGCACGTTCTCCACCTTCCAGGGTACCGAGGGGTGCGAGCCGTGAAATTCCCAGCGCTCCAGGTAGGAGACATCAGGGAAGATATAGTCGGCGTACATCGAAGTTTCGCCTATGGTGATGTCGCTGGCGATGATGAGTGGAATCTTTTTCGGATCAGCCAGGATGTCTATGACGGTCTGGCCGGCGGGCAGACTATACGTCATCGCGTTCATATAGATCATCAGGGCTTTGATCGGGTAAGGGTAGGCATCACCGATGGAGGGGATGTCTTCCTGGTAAATGTCGGTGGCAATCGGGAACCAGGGCCGTTTGGGCGGATACTTGCCATCGAACAGGGTGCTGTTTTCGTAGGTGGTCTTGGTGCGCAACATATCCAGACCAAAGGCGGTAAAGTGGTGCTCGCCGAACATCTTGTCCACTGGGAAGGGTTGACCCTTCTTGCCGCCCTTGCGGTCGTAGGTGCTGGCCTTGATGGTGCCGCCGGCGTAGTCAAAGTTGCCGATGAGCAGGTTGACCACGTACCAGGCGTTGTTGTTGTAAAAGCCGTTGGTATGCTGCGAGGGACCGCGATGGATGTCGGCCACGGCCCTGCGCCCATGCGCGGTGAACTCCTCCGCCAACTCGACAATGTCCTTCTCCCGAACGCCGGCGATTTCTGCCCACTCGGCGATTGTGTGCAGCTGCGCTGATTCAAGCAGGATTTGCAAACCGGTCTTGACCTCGAACTCGCCCACCTTGCCCGCGTAGAGCAGATCGCCAACGGCTGGCGTCGCCTTGGGGTCCACCGGGTCGAAGGCGGTCGGTTTGCCTTTTACCAGAATGACCGGTACGTCGCAAGTGAACTGGGTGCCCTCTGGCGTGACATAGACCGTCACTGTCTTGCCATCCGCGCTGGTCTGGGTTGTCTTGGTAACCAGGCCGATCTCGCTGGCACGCAGGTGCTTGCCGGGCACACCGTCCTTGATCTTGACCAGCCAGGTGGCGTTGGTATAGTTTGGCTCGCCGGCGGCGTCCGCAGCAGCCTTGTTGGCCAGGGCCAGGTACGCTTTGTGGTAGCGTTCGTGCTCCAGCATCCAACGGATCATGCCCAGGGCAAAGGCGGCGTCGGTGCCGGGTTTGATAGGCACCCACTTCCACGCTTTGGCAGCCAGTTTGCTCAGCCGGGGGTCAATGACCGCGAACTTGCGTCCTTGAATGAGTCCCTCGGTGGCTTTGGGCACCCGTTGCGGGGGACCATAGTTGGCTTCGAACAGATTGCTGCCGACATAGATGACGAACTCGCTATTGCCGGTGTCACCCTGCCAGTAGAACTTGTCGCCGCTATCGAAACTGCCGGTGGTGGGGTTCCACTTGGCACTCATCGCCTTGCCAGTAAAGTACAGCGATCCCTGGCAAACGGTGGTGTGACCGTTCATATTGATCGTGCCGTACGCTTCCTGGAAAAAGCGGTGGGTGAAATCCTCGCGCCCACCCTTCATGCGTCCCCAGACGAACATGAACTGATTGTTCTTGGGACCCAGGTCGGGGTGATTGGGGTCAATGAGCGCGTTCAAGTGATCACGGAAAGTCGTCTTAAACTCTTCGACCAGGGCTTTTTTCTTGGCGGCGTCCTTTTCAGCCCAGATTTTCTTGACCGCATCAGCCATCTTGGCGGATACATCGGCGTCGGTCAGGGCGCGAATAGCTTTCAAACCGTCTACATGGCCTTCGCCGAACAAGTTGCCGCCATTGACGATTTCCTCGATCGCTTGCTCGAACGGAATCGTGATCCATTGTCCCGCGCCGCGTTGGGTGCCGGGCTTGCGCTTCAAAACCTTGGTGATGCGGTACGGATCGTACGTGGTTTGCAAGCTGGCTTGCCCCTTGGGACAGAGCGCGCCTTCCACCTTTGCCATCTGTTGAATGGGCGTGTTGTACGCCGGGTGGGGCCACATATTCCACGGGCTGTACGGATTGCCATCAATTTTCACAGCCAGCCCATTTTGAATTTTGACCTTGATGCCGCAACCGGTGTTGCATTGCAAGCAGACCGAGTAGATTTGGTTTTCCGGTTTGGCTTCAAAAAAGCCGCTCGTTTCGCCCGCCGCCATCGCGGTTTGAATCGCCTCCATCGTGCCGGGCAAATGTCCCAGCAACGCGGCGGTACCACCAATGACAGCCGACGCTTTGAGAAAATCGCGCCGGGTGAGTTTCGCAGTGTCCATTTATGCTACCTCCTGGCTTTGCAACGGCAAACGATCGGTGCCGACCAAGAATGCCAGCACGACCAGGCCGACAATGCCAATCGTCACCGACCATTCCATCGCGCTGGGGAAATATTCGAATTGCAAACGCGGACCGCTGAACGCGTTGATCAGCGCTTCGAGTTCAGGCACGGTGAGCGCGGGGAAGACGATGTTTGCGCGCGCCACGGCAAAGCCGACAAGCACCAGCACGCCCATCCAGCCCGCCCAACGGTTATGCCTGGCAAGTTGTGGTTGCACCAGCACAACGATCGGAATCAGTGTGCCGAGCAAAATTTGCAAACCCCAGAACGTCCACGCGTACGGACCGAACAGCACGGCATTGACGGCTTGCACGTTTTGCGGCACGTTGCCGTAGATGCTCTGCGAAAAGTCCGCCCACAAAAAGTACAGTTTGACGAGTGCCAGCACGACCGTCGCGATGGACAGCACCCACAACTGTTGCGCGCGATGCGGATCCTTAGCCGGACCGAACAAGCCGATTGCCGCGAGCAAGGCGGCAACGCCCGACGCCAACGAAAAGACCGGGAATTGCACCGGCAACAAACCGACGTGCCAGAACAGATGACTCGCCTCCACGCCGAGCAACGCGCCGACCGCGCCGCTGACGAACAGCGACAAGGGCAAGCCGATGATCATCAGCACGCGCAAAAGCTTGCTCTGCGGATCGCGAATCGCGAGATAGAGCGAGGCGACAAGGAGCAAACCGAACAAGGTATAGCCCCACACCATTTGCGCCATCACCGAACCGGGATTGCCTTGCAGGTACACTTTCCAGATGCGCCACAATTGACCCAGATCGAGCCAGATCGAAAGGAGCGCGCCGCCCAGACTAATCAACCCGATCCAGAGCGCGGTGCGCCCGGTGCCTTTGAAAATTTCGATGTGGAACAACAAGTCGAGTGTGGCGAGCATAAACGATCCGGCGGCAATGCCGGCAAAGAACAGGTACATCGCCACCCACAAACCCCAGACGACGTACGAACCGTACGCGGCGTTTTGGTGTCCATTCGCAAAGCGATCATAAAATCCCCACGCGCCCATAATGATCGCCAGCGCGGCGAGGATGTAAACAATCTTCTTGAGTGTCATTGTCTCCTCCTACACCAGATAGTACACGCGCGGCTCGGTGCCGAGTTCTTCTTTGAGCCGCATCACATTTGGACTGGCGATCCAATCGGCGACAACGCTGTCCGGGTCGTTCGCATCACCAAACAAGGTCGCCCGCCCCATGCACGTCGTCACGCACGAGGGTAACATTCCCTCGTTGACGCGATGCAAACAGAAATGACACTTGCGGACGTTGCCAATCGGCGACTCGTCGCCCTTGCGTTCCCATGCCTTGCTGTACTCGTAATTCGCGGCGCGTTCCATCGCCTCGGCTTTGGGTTCGCCGAGCAAGAACGCTTCGCTCCCCGTGGTGCCTTGCACGTACGTGCCGCCAAAATCAAAGGTGCGCGCGGCGTACGGACAAGCGGTGATGCAATAACGACAACCGATGCACTGGTCGTAATTCACTTCGACAACGCCTTGCGCGTTCTTGTACGTGGCGTGGACCGGGCAAACCGGCGTGCAGGGCGGATTGTCGCACTGCATACAGGGGCGTGGCACAAAGCGACGCGTCACATTCGGGTACGTGCCGATCTCTTCTTCCAGCACCGGGCGATAGACGACGCCGGGGGGAAGTTTGTTTTCCGCGACGCAGGCAATCGTGCAGGCGTGGCAACCGACGCATTTGCGCAAGTCAATCACCATCACCCACCGGCGTTGATTCACCGGTTTCTGCAACGCGCGCTTTAAATCGTCTTGCATCCGCAACAAGACATCCTGTTGCGGAATCAGAGGCGCGTTCGACACGATGAATGCCGGGCGCGGTTCTGTCAGTACAGGCATACCTTGACCTCCTTCGAAAATACGTTTGTCCACGAAGGTCACGAAGGAACACGAAGAAAAAATCGTCACTACTCAGGTTGTCATTGCGAGGAGGCGTTCTGTGCCGACGAAGCAATCTCCACGCTGCGAATTTGGGGATTGCTTCGCAAAAAACGCTCGCAATGACAGGGTGGCTGAGTAGTTACAAAAAATCTTCGTGAATCTTCGTGTTCTTGGTGGATCTTTTCATCTTTCGTGACGGGCATATGCGCCCATGAACAACTCTTTGTCGGAAATTGGAGATTAGAGATTTGGAGAGAGGAGATGGGAGAAAGCGAAAAAGTGGCGTGTCCTCTCCGACTCCGCCACCTTGATTTTATCATCTCTCTCACCGCGATTCTAGCGGGAGAAATCCGGTTTGTTTTCTCTTTGTGTAAGGAAAAACCCTGGCGTGGGAACAAACGTGTAGGGGAAAACCTTGCGTTAGTCAGGTAGTCAAGTAGTCAGGTAGTCAGGTAGTCGGATAGTCAATTCTCGACTACTCGACTACTCGACTATTCGACTATTTGACTACCAGACTACTCCTTCATCCACCCTCGTTGCAGCGCATAGCGTACGAGCGCAGCGCGGCTTGTCAAACCGAGTTTCTCCATTCCGCGCGCGCGATAACTTTCGACCGTCTTGACGCTGAGCGCGAGTTGCTCCGCGATCTCTTGATTCGTGTGACCCAGCGCCACGAGTTTCAACACCGCGCTCTCCCGTTCGCTCAACTCAGCGGAGGCGGTGCTCGTCTGGCTCGCGGTCGGCAGCATCTTGTCGAGCAAAATTCTGGTGTGCGAGGGATGGATGTAGACATTGCCGCGCATCACCGCGCGAATCGCGGCGAGCAGTTCGGCGTCTGCCGCGCTCTTGGGGCAGTACCCCGCCGCGCCGGCTTCGAGCGCGCGGCGCAAATATCCCTCTTCCTCGTGCATTGTCAGGATGAGGACGCGCACATTCGGACGCTCGCGCCGCAGTTGGCGCAGCACCTCAAAGCCATCCGTCTGCGGCATCGTCAAATCGAGCAGGAGCACATCAGGCGCGTAACGTTGCACCGCCGCCAGCGCTTCCTGTCCATTCGTCGCTTCGCCAACGACGACCATATCGTCCTGCGCATTCAAGAGCATCTTCAAGCCCGCGCGCAAAACCGAATGATCGTCGGCAAGTAGGATACGAGTTTTGATCATCGAAAATACACGAGGAATGTTAGGCAGGCACAGCTATAAGATTTTGAACGATCACTTTGCGTTCTGTGCCTGACGCAAACATATACTGCGACGCATCCAATATTTCAATGCCAACAATCCGACCATCGGGCGCGTAGTTGATCGCCACATCTTCCGAGAGCCGTTGAGTCGTCACTTGCACGGGACCTTCGATGAATCGGATATACACGGCGTCAACTTGCGAATCGTACGAAATTCTCATTGTGGAATCCTCCTGTTAAAAATAAAATGTGTACACCGTAACAACAATCAGCACATCCGTCTCTTCGGCAACGATGGCTAGGATTTGTTGGATGGCGTACGTTCGACCACCCCACACACGGTTGTACTGAAAATTTTTGCGGAATCCACGCCGTCCTCTTTTCGCTGGCACGACCTCTCCTGTCCGAATTGTTTCAATGACGGCATCTTCGTCCGCGCCGCGCTCCGCCATTTGCTCCAGCGCGTGCTTTGAGAACCGAATAGCTTTCATTTGCGTCCCCGTTTGGGCAAACCTGCACTACCACTATCCACCAATCCGCGAGGAACACGAATCAACACGAAAGGTTTGTTTTGTGTTCATTTGCATCTCGGGTGGATGCTTTTTGGCTCATTGGCCCATTGGCACATTGGCTCATTGAATCGGTATTTCCACGAACACGCTACTCCCCGCGCCCGGCGTGGACTCGATCTGCAACTTGCCGCCGAGGAGTTCCGCGCGCTCGCGCATGCCATGCAAACCGAGTTTGGTCTCTTCATTGGGCGAGTCCAACACCGCGCGCACGTCAAAGCCGCACCCGTCATCTTCAACGATCGCAACGACGCTGCGCGCTTTGCGCTCCACCACGATACTGACATTCTTCGCGCGCGCGTGCTTGGCGATGTTCGTCAGCGATTCTTGAATGATGCGATACAACGCCAGTTCGACTTTGGACGGCAGACGCCCATCGCGGCTGAATCCTGCCATCTGCAAGTCCACGTTCAAGCCAAAGTTGGTGCGATAACTCGCGACGTACCGCTCGAGTGCCGCCGCCAAGCCCAGATCATCGAGCAGCGCGGGGCGCAACTCGCGCGCCATCCGTTTGACCGACTCGAGGGTTTGCGCGGCAATCTCGCGTAACGGCTCGAGACGCGCGCGCACACTCGGCTCGCACGCATCGCTGGCGGCACGCAAGCCGACCATCAGCGACGTAATCGCCTGCCCCGTGTCGTCATGCAGTTCGCGCGCGATGCGCTTGCGCTCCTCTTCCTGCGCGACGATCACCTTGTCGAGCAGTTGTCCACGCACGCGTTCCTTCTCGCGCAAATCGTCCCACAGGCGCGCGTTTTCGATGGCAACGCCGAGTTGTTGCCCGACCGCTTCCAGCAATTTCACTTCGTCCGCGCTCAGCGCGGCGGCGTCTTTACTCGCGACACCCAGCACACCCAGCACGCGATCGTGCGCGAGAATCGGTACGGTAGCGTGCGCCGTGATGGTGCGCGCGTCGCGTAACGGACAACGTTCGGGGAGTGGCGTGACGACCAGCGCTTGTTTTTCGCGCAACGCGGTGGTGCAGGGACAACCGTGGAACGCCGTTGCCACTTCGCGCGCGCCAATTTCCAGCGGCAAGCCGATCCACGTCGTCAGTTGTACCTGGTCGCTTTCGTGATCGAGCAAAAAGACCCAGCCCGCCGGCAAATCGAGCGCGTCGAGCAGCGCGCGCAAGGAACGTTCGAGCGTCTCTGGGAGTGGTGTAGGCGCGTTCACGGCGTTCGCCACGGCGTTCAGCGCGGCGAGTTCGCGATGCCGGCGCAGCATCGCACGTTGCGTCTGATCGAGTTGCGCCGTCATTCGATTGAACGCCAGCGAGAGTTGTCCAATCTCGTCTTCGCCCCACGGCGGCGCCTTTTGCGAGAGATCGCCGCGCGCGACGGCTTGGGTAACCTCGACCAGCGTCAGGATGGGGCGCGTGAGAATGAGCGTGAGCAGATACGCCGCGCCGATGCCCAGCAACGAAACGGCGAGCGTGGTCAAGAGCATCGTGCGTGTCAGTTCATCCACAGCGGCTTGCACACCGCGCTCGGACAAGCCGACGCGCGCGGTGCCGGCGCGCCCATCAAAAATCGGTACGGCGACATCGTGAATGGGACCCTCATCACTCATCAACACGACACTGCGCGCGTGTTCATCGGGTGCGACGGTGTTCAGTTCTGCCAGACGGCGCGGAAAACCTTCCTCGAAGGAGTGAACCAGGACGCGCTGTTCACGATCAAGGATGAACGCGTAGCGCAAATCGGGATTGTTCTGAAGCGTCTCGTTCAGCAATTCGTGCAGCGCGTAGGTGTTGTTGATGAGAATCAAATCCGTCGAGCGCGCCGCCAGATCGCGCGCCAGCGAGACGCCGCGCGCTTGCAGTTGGGACAGCAACGCGTGCGACATCATCACGCGCACTTGCCACGTCACCCCCAGCCCCAGCACCAACACCAGTGTCAGCACAATGCCCATAATCTTGATGCGCACACTGGGGCGCAAAAGATAGTCGCGCAGGCGTTTCTTCCAATCGGTCAGCACGCGGCACCTCGTTACGGCGCAACACTCACTTGCACGTTGAGCGTGCGCGCCGAATCGTAAATGCGATCCGAAACGACCTCAAAGCGTTCGATCATCAGGTTGCGTAGAATCGCCGCGCCATCGCTCTCACGATCCATCTGTAGCAACAGTTCGCGCAGCGTCTCTTTGAGTTGCGGCGATAATTTGGGGTTGACCACGACGGGTGGAATGCCAAACGCGGGCGAGCGATG
>Ga0209227_1003302_pt1 | contig 10854 bp, 8 predicted proteins | sample YNPBryantNP2012_FD_185815 | JGI IMG/M metagenome (GOLD analysis project Ga0209227, IMG submission 185815) | Anoxygenic and chlorotrophic microbial mat microbial communities from Yellowstone National Park, USA - YNP Bryant NP 2012 (SPAdes)... ...
CTGCCGCGGCTGCGCAGCCCCGCCACCCCCGCCGCCATCAACGCCAGGCCCCAGGGACGGGCCAGGATCATGGCCACGCCCAACTCGACGCCGACGCGGCCAGCCTGAGCCAGCGCAACGAGCATCAGTCCCGTATCGACCATGACCATGTAGCCCATCAGCCGTCCCGGCTCCTGACGCGCCGTCGCCAGCAGCCCGCCGATCACCGCCGTCGCCATGCCCAGCGCGCTGACCGCCGTCGACCACTCTGCATAGCCGCTGAGCCAGGGGTAGGCCCGCAAATAGTCCAGCAACAGAAACCAGACCACACCGCCGGTCGCCGAAAAGAGGAAAGCCACAGCCACAGGCGAACCGTCCCGTCCCACTGCAGGAACCCAGAGGTGAAACGGCACAACGCCCAAAAGCAGGGCGAAAGAGAAGGCGATCAGCGCCGTCGCCACGTACAAAAACTGCGTCTGGTCAGGGGCCATCGCGTACAGATCGAGGAGAGAGTGGGAGACCATCAGCCCAGGCAGGGCCAACGTGAAAAAGGTCAGATAGCGCAGGCCAGCCCGCACGGGGGAACGGGGGTCGGCGTGGATCGGGAAAACGGTCAGCGCAGCGACAAGATCGAGCAGCAGCGCGGCATAGATGAGGGGGCGCACCAGCAACACGCCGACCAACAGCCCCAGCAATCCCAATCCAATGGGCACCAGCAGGCCCTCTCTCTCCAACTGCCAGTCCAGGAAGAAAAAGACAGCGCCGCTCAGGAAAAGAAGTGCCCCTGCCGCCTGCGTGGCCGGGTTGAGAACCAGCGTGCGGCCCAAAAGGGTCGTCTCTCCGCTCAAGACGATCTCCAGCCCGAACAGGCGGAGCGGCTCGCCGGCGGGCACCCACAGCAAAATCAGGCCGAGAGCCAGTGAAAAAGCGGTCGCCAGGAGGACAGAGACGGCTCGCCAACGACGGAGCAGGAACAGCAACCCCGCCATCACGATCGGCAAAAGGACCAGCATCGCCGTCATGCCGATTCCTCCTGCGCCACGGCATGGGTCACTGCCAGGAATATCACCGCCAGGGCAATGAAAAAGTTGCTGGCGCCGAGCAGGCCGGCAACGACCAGGCTCGGCTCCAAGGCGCCAAAGAAAAGGTCAAAGCCAGAGAGAAAGAGCAACAGGCCGATCCCTACCCTCAGCGGCTCCTCCGAAATGCCCGCCAGCAACAATCCCCCCACCGCCAGCAGATAACAGGCCAGCCCGACGTGCGCTGCCACCTGGGGCAGCGGCAGGTAGACAGAGCCCAGATAGGCGATAACAACCACGACCAGCAAGACCAGGATGCGCAGAGGGGTGTCTGCGGCCAGAGGAGGAAGCCAGCGCAGTCGCTCCTCCTGCATCCCGGGCTTGCGCTTCCCGCTGCGCTCGTCCAGGTACCGCCCGGTGACGTACAAAGTCAGGCAGACCAGCCAGCCGATGAGCGCCTTGACCAGTGCCACCTCCGGGCGGATGATACGCGAATGCAAGAGGCCGACAAAGAAATAGAGCAACACCAGCGCCAGCACCTCGATCTGCCAGCGCCGCGTGACCAGGATCATTCCCAGGGCGATGAGCAGTCCAAAGACAGCCGGCATCGCCGCCAGCAAAGAGAGCCGGTTGATCAGCTCCAGTGGCGTTTCCATCAGCGCCCCATCAACGCCTGCAAGATGAGGAAAAAGATGGCCAGCGCCCACAGAATGGCGCCGGGGCCTTCGAGCACGTCAGCGACAGCACCAAGAAAGGCCGTTACCTGGGCCAGACTGTCGAGCGCCAGGCTGTGGAGCCACTCCAGACGCAACAGGTCATAGGCCAACGCACGCAGGGCCTCCCACCGCTGGCGCAGGCGCAACATCAACCAGGACAAAGCGCCGCCGACGGCAACGCCGGCCATCCAGAGCAGCCAGCCCGCGATGCCCGGCAGGGCCAGCAGCCGCCACAGAGAAAGAGCTGGCCGCAAAGGAGCAAGCAGGCGCGGGAAAAAGCCGCCGACAAGCGCCACCAGCAGGAGCAGGGCCACCCCCGCCCACCGCGCCGCCTCGAACAAGGGGCCGGGAGATTCCTCGTCCGGCGCCGGGCGAAGGATGCGCTGCACCACAGCGGCGACAAGCAGGCCCTCCCCCACCACCAGGATCAGAGCCCGCCCCAGCGAAAAGTGCATCGTCAGCAGGCGCGTGACGCAGGCTGTCGTGAACAGCCCCATCGTCAGCGGCGCGCCGATGAGCGTCAGCCCGCCTGCCAGGGCCGGGATCGACCGCCACGGCGCCAAGCGCGCCAGCCCCCGATCCAGCCCCAAGAGGCTCACCCCTAACACCCACGCCGCGCCTCCTCCCGCCAGCGGGAGCAACGCCGACTGGTCAGTCCCCACCCCAGCCCACAAAACAACGCCCGCCGCGGCCATGGCAACCCAGGGCCATCCGCCGCCCGGGCCCCGCCGCGTCCATGCCAGCACCCCGCCAGCGAGCAACGCCAGCGCGGCCCACCCCTCGACCCAGGGCCAGGCCTGGAGGCTGCCGCCGCTCACCGTCGCCAGACGGGCCAGCAGTCCCCACCCCAGCAGCGGCCCCAGCAAAAGCGGCGCCGCCCCCGGCAGGCCGCTTCCTGCCTCCGGCGGCAGGGTCAGGTGCAGGGGATAAAGCCCCAGCCGCAACAGGCCGGCCAGGAGGAAAAACTGTCGGCCCACCCCCGTCGGCAGCAGCAGGTGCCAGGAAAAGCCGCCCATCTCCGGCTCGATCATCATGGCGCCGGCCCACAGGACCAGCGTCGCCAGGCTGTTGAGGCCCACGCCCAGCACCGTCCGCCGCACCGACACCCCCGCTGCCAGCGATCCCAACCCCCAGGCCAGGTCGAACCCCACCCAGGCAATGAGAAGAGTCAACAGGTTTTCCGCCCACAGCGCCATCAACCCGGCCGCCAGCATGCCCAGGAGAGAGACGCCCAGAGCATAGGGCGGCTGGGGAAGACGGCTCATCTGCACCAGAGCACTGGCCGCCACAGCGCAGGAAAAAGCCAGCGCCAGCGGCAACACCGCGCGGTCGGCTACGAGAGCAGGAAAAGCGCCGAAGAACATCGAGGGCTGCCAGCGGGAAACGATCACTGTCCGCAACGGCTCAAAAGCGCCACAGAGCACAGCGATCAGGACCAGGCCCGCTCCCACCGGCGGCACAAAGCGGCGGTAGGGACGCAGCCGGGACAGGTGCGCGACGATCAGCAGAACGGCAATGCCGGTCAGCGGCGTCAGGATCGAGAATAAAGGCACAAATGGCATAAGCTTTCCTCGCCAGAACGTCCGGCGAGGAGCTATTCTAGCATGGATTGGCACATTTGTCACCCCACGCAGATAGCCGCTGACCGGGCCGCAGGAGGCGCGGCCAGGAGACCGGCCCCGGCGGGGTAGCCGTCTCTCGTGTCCTTTGTGGTGAGAAAAAGTACTGGCCTGAACGGCAGGAGTGGCACTCTGCGCCGTTTGCCGTTATAATGGACGCACCGCTTACAAGAGGAGAGACCATGCGCAAGATCGTCGAATGCGTCCCCAATTTCAGCGAGGGCCGGCGGTCCGAAGTGATCGAGCAAATCGTCCAGGCGATGCGCGCCGTTGCCGGCGTCCGCGTGCTGGACGTCCAGTCCGACGCCGCGCACAACCGCACGGTCGTGACCACCGTAGGGCCGCCAGAGGCAGTCGCAGAGGCAGCTTTTCAGGCTATCGCCCAGGCAGCGCGGCTGATCGACATGGAGACGCACCGCGGCGAACACCCCCGCCTGGGCGCAACCGATGTGGTGCCCTTCGTCCCCGTGCAGGGCGTGACGATGGAGGAGTGCGTCGAACTGGCCCGCCAGCTCGGGCGGCGCGTGGGTGAAGAACTGGGCATCCCCGTCTACCTCTACGAGGCCGCCGCCACCCGCCCCGACCGCGTCAACCTGGCCGACGTCCGCCGCGGGGAGTACGAGGGGCTGAAAGCCGTCATCGGCACAGACCCATCCCGCGCGCCTGACTTTGGGCCGGCCCGCCTGGGCAGCGCCGGCGCCACCGTCATCGGCGCGCGGCCATTCCTGATCGCCTTCAACGTCTACCTGAACACCGCGGACGTCGAAATCGCCCAGGCCATCGCCCGCGCCGTGCGCCATTCCTCCGGCGGGCTGCGCTACGTCAAGGCGCTGGGCCTGCTGGTGGACGGTCAGGCCCAGGTCTCGATGAACCTGACCGATTTCAGCCGCACGCCGCTCCACCGCGTCGTGGAGATGGTGCGCCGCGAGGCCGCGCGCTACGGCGCGGCGATAACGCACAGCGAACTGGTCGGCATGGCCCCGCAGCAGGCCCTGCTGGACGCCGCCGCCTGGTATCTCCAGCTCGATCTGACGCCGCAACAGGTGCTGGAGAACCGCCTGAGCGAGGCGTCCGATCCGACGCCGACCGCTTTTCTGGATGCCGTCGCCTCGGAGGCGCCAGCTCCTGGCGGGGGATCGGCAGCGGCGCTGGCCGGGGCGCTGGCCGCAGCGCTGACGGCCATGGTCGCCCGTCTGACGGCGGGGCGCAAGCGCTACGCTGACGTCCAGGGCCAGGTCGAAGCCATCGTTGCCCAGGCCGAGCGCCTGCGCGCCAGCCTGACGGCAGCCATCGCCCAGGACGCCGCCGCCTATGACAACGTCCTGGCAGCCTGCCGCCTGCCCAAAGAGACCGCCGCAGAGGGGGTTGCCCGCCAGGCCGCCGTCGAAGCAGCGACAGTCCACGCCGCCGAGGTGCCGCTGGCGACGGCGCGGCAGGCAGTGGAGGCAGTGGAGCTGGTGCGCGACGTGGCCCGCATCGGCAACGTCAACGCCCTCACCGACGCCGGCACCGCCGCCTATATGGCCCAGGCCGCCTTCGAGGGGGCAGCCTTCAACGTCCGCATCAATGCCGGCCAGGTCCGAGACGCCGAAAAAAGGAACGCCTGGCTGGAAGAATTGGAGCAACTGCGGCGACGTTGCCGCCAGGCCTTTGCCGAGGCAGTTGCCGCTGTAGAGGAGAGATGGCCCGGAAAGGAGACCTGACATGGCAAAAGGGAGCGCACTGATCGAGCGGGGCATCGCTGCGCTGCGGGCCGGGCGGCGCGACGAGGGCCGCGAGCTGCTGCGCCAGGCAACGGAGGCCGACCCGCTCAATGCCCAGGCGTGGCTCTGGCTGAGCGCCGCCGTTGAGGGCGTCGACGCGCAGCGGCAGTGTCTGTACCAGGTGCTCAAAATCGAGCCGAACAACAGCATTGCCCGCAGCGGACTGGCCTTCTTGAGCCGGCTGCGCGTGGGGGAGGAGTGGCGGGCCGCTGCTGCGCCCTGGATTTTTGGGCTGGAAGAAGCAGGGGCAGTCCCCACCCGCCCCTGTCCGCGCTGCCAGACGATGAACCCGCAATGGGCCTATACGTGCGGCGGCTGCGGCGCGGTGCTCCAGGCGGTCGACATCATCGAAACGGCCAAAACGGAGCTGCAAATCGAAAAGCGGTCGGACGCTGCGGCGGCGGCGATGCTTTCGTGGCCCAGCGCCATCGTCCTCAGCCGCAAGCGCACGTTCGAGCCGGAAGTGGATAAGGCCACGCCCATCCGCAGCTTCACAGCGCTGCTGCTGGGCAGCGTGGCGCTGGCCCTCTTCCGCGCTGCGCCCACGCTGGCAACAGCCCTGCTGACCGGCCAGCGGTCGCTTCCGCTGTGGGGGCGACTGCTCGGCAGCGCGGCGCTGGAAGGGGGAATCATCCTGGCCGCAGCGACAGCCATCACGGCAGGCGCAACGCTGCTCACTTTCCCCCTGGCGCGGCTGATGGGCGGCAAGGGCAGGCTGCTCCTCCACTTTCACCTGATGGCTGTGGGCGTCTCGTCATGGCTGGCGATCGCAGCGCTTGCGGCGCTGGTGGCATGGGGAGCAGGCCTTGTCGTCGCCGGGGAGACACTGGCGCTGGTCAGAAACGTGCTTGCTGGCGTGCTGGCGCTCTACGGACTGGTCCTCTCGATCCAGGCCGTGCAGACCGCCCAGCGCATCCATTCTTTCCTGGCGACGGCCTGTGTGGCGGCGGCTCTCGTTGCTGTAGCGCTGGCCTATCTATTCCTGCGCGACGATTTAGAGTCGTTTTTCATGGCGCTACAGGGCATATGAACACAGAGAATTGAAACAATCTGTGTAATCTGTGGCAATTACCGAATTCGCGTCAATCCCCTCCTGCGGGCGCGCCAAACCAGCGCTGCTGGAGCGCCGCCAGCGTGCCGTCCGCCGCCATCGCCGCCAGCGCCGCGTCCACTGCCCGCAGCAGCCCGCGGTCGTGCCGCCGCATCGCCACGGCATACGGCTCAGCAGTGACAGCCCTCACCACGGTCAGTTCCTTACCTGCGCCGATAGCCGCCAGTGCCGAGAGGTGATCGACCAGCGCCGCGTCGGCCTCGCCGGCGACCAGCCGCTCCAGGGCCTCGGCAGCCGTCTGGCAGGGCAGCACCTGGAGGCCGCTCAGCCGGCGCTGCCAGCCCCGCGCCACAACGTCCCCCTCGCTGCCAAACTCGACCGCCAGCGTCCGCCCGGCCAGGTCCTCTGCCAGCGTTTCATCCCTTGCCACCAGCACCTGCCCGGCGTCGAAATAGGGAGCGGAATAGGCAAAGTCAGCCATCCGCGCCGGGTCCACATAGAGCGCCGAGATCACCACATCCACCTCTCCGGCAGTCAGGGCGTCGTACAGGCCATCGTAGGGCAGATTGGCGACAAACTGCACCTCGACGGGTCTGTCCTCTGCCAGCCGTGACGCCAGCTCGCGGGCCAGCTCCACGTCAAAGCCCGTCAGGCTGCCCTCGCCGTCCACGTACTCGAACGGCGGGAAGCTGGCGTCCATCCCCACCCGCAAGACCCCCGCCTCCAACACGCGCTCGAGTGCATCCCCCCTCCCCCCACACCCCGCCAGCAGCAGCGCCGCCACCACCACAACCCCTACTCCCAACCTGCCCACTTGCATACTTGCCCACCTGCCCACTTGCATACTTGCATACTTGCATACTTGCATACTTGCATACTTGCATACTTGCATACTTGCCCACTCGCATACCCTACCGCGCATACTCCTGCACCGCCAGATAGACCGCCTTGGGCCGGAAATCGTCGCTGACAAAAGTGTAATAGTCCTGGTAATTGTGGAGGGGGGCGGGATAGCGAAAGGCCCACATCGCCACACAGCGACACCAGGGCCACTCCTGGCGCGCCCACTCGTAGGCATCGACCGTGTAGGCCACCCGCTGCGCCGGGCGGACCGCGCGCGCCCAGCGGGGATGGTCGTTCCAGCCGGCCTCGGTGACATAGACCGGTTTGGCCACATCCCCCCAGGCGACCATGATCTCGCGCAGCAGCTCCGTGCGCCGAAAGTTGATTGCGTCCGGCGCGGGGTCCGCCTGCGGCGGAAAGCCGAGGCCGTAGGCATGGACAGCGAGGGCGTCGAAGCAGGAGGCCACGCCAGCTTCGTACATCGCCTCCAGGTAGAGGAGATCGTTCAGGCCGGCGGCGCTGCCGGGCGGCTCCAGCGTCGGGGCCAGCGCGCCGCCGAGCACAACCACGTCAGGATTGGCAGCGTGGGCCGCCGGGTAGACCGCGCACAGCATCTCGACATAGGCAGCCGGATCGACCGGCCGATAGCCCCACTCGAAACTCAGGTTCGGCTCGTTCCAGATGACCACATGGTTGACCCGTCCCCGATAGCGGCCGACAAAGGCGGCGACAAAGGCAGCAAAGTCGTCATAGGCATCCGCTTCGAGCATGGTGGGCGTCGTTTCGGGGGAGCGGGCCCAGTCGGGCACCCAGCCCATCCGCGCGATCACCGTCAGCCCCTGCGCGCGGGCATGCTCGATGACCATGTCGGCGTGCGACCAATCGTACTGGCCTGGACGCGGCTCGATATAGGCCCAGGGGAAGAACTCGACGATCCACGGCGCGCCCATCTCGCGCACCATCTGCAGCGTGCGCTGGACCTTCCACTCCTCGACCTCGTCGGTGAGGCGGGTGTGGACACCGATCAACGGGTTGGAGGTCTGAACCGTCTGCGGCGGTCCGACGACAACGAGAGGCGGCGGTGGACGCAGCGCTGCGACAACAGCGAGCAGCACCAGCAGACGCACCGTCCACCAACACAACTTCCACAAATTACACAAACGGGACACGAATTGCGATAAGCGATACGCGATATGCGATAAGCGATAAGCGATATGCGATATGCGATACGCGATACGCGATACCTACTCCCCAGACAAAAAGCGAATCACGGCAGCGTTGAAGGGGTCGGGAGCGGCCTGCTGCACCAGGTGCCCCGCGCCGGGGATGATGGTCAGGTCGGCACCCGTGTCGGCGGCCAGACGCAGAGCGTAGGCCGCCGCGGGCACCCAGCGATCCCGCTGGCCCCAGATCAGGTGCAGCGGCACGCGGATTTCCCCATAACGGCGCGCGGTCTCGTAGAAAGCACGATTCCAGTAATCGCACAGCATGCCAGCACAGGCCCGCAGGTACTCGGGCCGCCGAAAAGCAAGCCGGTATTGAGCCAGCACCTGCGGGGTCAACAGAGAGAGATCGGCATACATCGAACGCACAACCGGTCCGACCAGCCAGGGGCCAGACAGCGCACGAGCGAGGGCAAGGACCGGCCAGAGGCGGGCCAGGAAGACGAATGGCCGGAAGGGGGCGTGGTAACAGGTGGGCGCGACGGCCACCGCCCGCCGCAGCCGCCCGGCATGGTGGACCGCCAGGTGCAGGACCACCCCGCCGCCCATCGACGAGCCGACAATGTGCGCCCGCTCCAACCCCAGGGCATCCAACAGCTCCAGGGCCAGTTGGGCCAGCGCGTCGACGCCAAAGCGGAACCCCTCCGGCAGCGCCGACTCGCCACAGCCGGGGTGGTCGTAGGCGATGGCGCGAAAGCCCGCCTCTGCCAGCGGGCCGAGGTTGCGCTGCCAGGCGTAGGCCGAGTCGGCAAAGCCGTGGATCAGCAGGACCGGCTCGCCCTCTCCCACCTCCACCACCCGCAGGCGATGCTCGCCCACAGCCACAGAACGGACGCGCGCCTCTGTGTCCAGAAAGGCCTGCCAGGCCGGATCGCCGTTCATCGAGAGGATGTCTCAGCGGGCGAGGACAGAACCGAGCGAGCGATAGTCGATCAACTGGATGCCCAGCTCGTGGATGCGCTGGCGGACACGGGGATCGCGCAGCGCCTCATAGTCGCCGACTCGCCAGCCCCGTGTGCCGGGGTGACAGAGCAACTCGGTCACGCCCTCCGGCAGCTCCTCCAGCAGCGTCAGCAGGAACTCGGGCGTGCGGTTGCCGTCCTGGCTGAAGCGGGTCTCGAAAAAGTTGGGCCGCGCCAGGCCGCGCTGATCCACCATGCGGCGGTAGCGGCGGCCGTTGCGCAGGATATACCAGGCGGGAAAGCCCGATCCGGCCGCCAGTGCTGCCGCCTTCTCTTCCAGCGCGTCGTCGAAGGGCATGCGCACAGGAATCCCGCCATACTCCTGCGCCAGGTCGAGCGTCAGGCGGAACCAGGCCGGAAAGACATAGGGCCAGTGACAGTGCAGGTCCAGGTGGGAGGGCTGCCGCCCCGTATCGGCGATAAAGCGCTCGATCTGCGCCTTCCACTCGGCGCGGAGCTGGGCCTGGGAGAGCAGCGGGTAGCGTGCCAGCAGCGCCCAGCCGTCGCGGAAATGCCCCGTGCGGTCGACCAGGGTGGGCACTCGCTCCGGCGGCAGCACCGGCTGGCCGTCGTTCATCACCAGGTGGACGCCAGCGCACCACCCGGGATGCTGGCGCAGCAGGGCTGCCGCGCGCGGCCAGTCGGGCTTGTTGGTCATGGCGCTGGTGCTGGTGACGACACCCAGCTCGAACAGTTCGGCGATGGCCTCGACCGAACCTTCCGGGCAGCCCAGATCGTCGGCGTTGACAATGAGATAGCGTGTCATATTCACACCTCGTAACAACTCCCGCCGATAAACTCGCGCAGGAGCGAGTCGGGCGGGATGACCGAGTCGTCCTCCACAGGGAGCACCGCCTGGAGCAGGCGGCAGACGCGCCCGGCGCGGGTGAACGCGTCCTGGCGCAGCGGGTCGTCGCGGTAGAGTTCCACCCAGCGCTCAAAGTGATGGAGCAGGCGCGGGCGCATGATCGGCAGTTCGTAGGGCAGGCCGCTGTTGACGATATAGTCGGCGCTGACGTTTTGAGGGATGATGTGGCGCATCTCGCTGCTGCGCACATAATGCCAGTGCTCCAGCGTGCGCTGCGGGTCGTAGGCGCGGTGGGCCGCGTCGCGCAGCATGCGCCGCATCAGGCGCAGGTCGGTCCAACGCACATACCTGCCGTCCGGCCCCTTCATCTGCAACAGCGGCTCGATGTAAAGCTTGAACTTGAGGCGGTCGTCGATCCCCGCCGTCATCTGCGGATAGAGGCCGTGCAGGCTGTCGATCAGGATCAGATCCTCCGGACCGACGCGCATGGGCGTCTGGTTGTCGCGCCGCGTGCCGGTCTTGAAATCGTAAAAGGGGATCAACACCTCCTCGCCAGCGATCAGGCGTCGCAGATGCTCGTTGATCAGGTCCAGGTCGAGGGCCTGGGGCGTCTCGAAATCATAGTCGCCAAACTCGTCCCTGGGGTGGAGCTCCAGGTCGAAAAAGTAGTTATCGACCGTCAGCGGCACCAGCGTGAGGCCCATCTGGCGCAAGAGATGGCTGAGCTTGGCCGTCGTCGTCGTCTTGCCGGAGGAGGAGGGGCCAGCGATGATGACCAGGCGCACCTGGCCGCGCCGTTCGCGGACGATCTCGGCAGCAGTGGTGATGTCCTCCGTGTAGGCACGGTCGGTCTCGCGGACGATCTGGACGA
>Ga0209227_1003303_pt1 | contig 10851 bp, 8 predicted proteins | sample YNPBryantNP2012_FD_185815 | JGI IMG/M metagenome (GOLD analysis project Ga0209227, IMG submission 185815) | Anoxygenic and chlorotrophic microbial mat microbial communities from Yellowstone National Park, USA - YNP Bryant NP 2012 (SPAdes)... ...
CTGAACACTGCCGAACTCGCACACCCGACCGAGATCGTTGCGTTCGAGGTCCACGATCATCAGCAGCTCGGCGTTATTCTTCTGTGACTGCAGCAAATCAAAGGGATTGGTTGTGCTGGGTGCGGTACCTTTGATTGGGCGTGTCGCTATCTGCCGGTTGGTCATTTTCAGAAAACATTCTGGCGACGATGACAAGACTTGCGCATCGCCAATATCGAGGTACGCCGCGTGAGGTGCGGGGTTGGCCTGGCGCAGAGCTGCGTACACCTCGGGGGGAGGTGCAGCAACCTCGCACTGAAATCTCTGCGACAGGTTCACTTGGTAAACATCGCCCGCGACGATGTACTCTTTTACCCGGTGGACAGCGGCGCAATAGCCCTCGTATGTGAAATTCGCCCGGAGGTTCGAGTTTGCCGGCTTTTTCTCAAGCACCTTGGATGGAGCCGGCAACTTTGGAACCTCGCCGCCGGTCGGTTCAGGGACGGTAATGCGGTAGAGCTGCCGGGCGACGTGATCGAAAACCCACAAATCGTGATAGAATCCAAACCAGCAGTCTGGCAACCCGAGATCGTCATGGGCACGTGCCGGGAGTTTTTCGATGACATTCTTGAGGCCGTAACCGAAATAGCCAATGGCAGCCCCGGTCGGGAACGGCAGGTCGTTCGGACACAAGCGGCGAGCCAGCTCGGCGTCGAGCCGCGCAAAAGGGTCACCGTCACCAACCCGGTATCGGATTACCATCGCAGGATCACTTGCGACAATAGACCAGCCGGGAGGCGCAGTCGCGGTATCGAGCCAGACGCAACCCGGTCTTGTTGCCAGCTCTGCAAAAACTGCGCAGGGTTCGCGCCAGGGAAACGACTTAACAACAGGGATGCGCTTCACTTTTTCACTTTATTGGGCTAAACGGTGGTTCGAGGTCGCCGTTCGGCAGTTTGCCGCGGCTGTGTAGCCACGCACGGGACGGACAATCCGGCGCTTGTTGGCCGGGAATTGGACACAACTTCGCACCTCAGCGCGGCGCAGCCGCAACCGAACGATCGCGGCGAGGTAAAGGCGTTCGTTGCAAGGTCGGCGCTCTGTGGCGCCGCGCTGGCCGGGGCGACTTCGTCGCCCACGGGAGGAGATGCGAGCGGGATCAGTAGCCGAGCAGTTCGAAGGCAAAAGCCTCGAACGATCCGCCAATCTTCGATTTCCGCGCAGATTTTCCAACATTGTACTACAGCATGCGTGGCCGGGCTCAAGCTGAGGCTTGCTAATTACTCGACTGCGAGGCCGTCGAGCCACACCGTGAACGGATCGCCACCCCATGAATCGAGCGAGATTGCAATGGCGCTGATGTGGTTCAGTCCTGCGTTACCTGTTTTTGCACAAACCCACTGATCATCGCCAGCCAGCGGTATCTGGACGTTCATCCATGTCCATCTGGCCTCGCTATATGGCGGATCGTTGAGCAGGTTTGCGTCTTTGGCGGGCTTGTACTCGATTGTTCCGTGCGGTCCGATGAGTCGGACAACAGGCCCGGCATTTTGCCAGCCGGGTATGTTTGGGTTGAGAGTCTTGACCCAGAATTGCAGGTGGCGTTTCCCATCGAAGTTCCAGTTGGCATCCCGGGTGGCAGGATAAACAACAGTTGCGTAGGCGCCCGGATACGGGTTGGGCGTGAACCGAAGGCAATGGGTCCCGACAACGCCGTGCGACTCGTCCACAAAAAGCATGCGTCCTTTGCCGTCCGCGGGTTCGAACTCAAATCCCCAGTCCGCCGCGTTCCGCTCTGTCCCAAGCTCTTGCTTCACCGGTTCGACGACCAACAGGTCGCGCCATGCCAGAGCCGCTGACCGGCCATTGTGAACAGTGAGCCCGATCCGGTAGAAACCGGGCCGATCAAACTTGCGCTCGAATGTCCGCCCGCCCCCTGCAATCCCGTCAAGCCACCAAAGGTAAGTCAGCTCTGAACCCGACGCGCCGGAGCTCAGCGATGCGTCGAGTGTAACAGGCGTCTCTGCCATGGCGATGGCCGGCCCTGTGATTACCGCGTTCGGCGTCGTCCCCGGATTCCGGCTGGGTGGCAATTCGATCAGGTCTTTAACATCTGCAATGAAGTTACCTTCTGAATTGTTGGCGAAGGTGTTGTCGGCCATGAGAATCGCGGTCCCCCAACGACCCCACACGCCAAATCGGTTGTTCGCAATTCGATTCCGCTGGACAATCCAGTGCTCGGTCCGCCATCGAGCGCCTTTGGACTGAACATCACCGCGAAACGCAATGCCAGCGCCGTTGTTGTCGTGCAGATCGTTCCCGTCAATGACGGTATGGCTTGACGGGCCGCCGACAATTACTATTCCGCCGTGGCCGAACCCCGGCTCGGGAGCGTTGTGCCAACCGTTTGTCAGCCCGTTGTAAGCGGCTTCGTTCCCGATAAGAACAGTCTGATCGCTTCCGCCCAGCCAGAACCCGTAACTGCCGTGGTTTGCTTTGTTTCGGATAAACACATTGCCCGGGCTCCATGACTCGACGCAATTGTTGTTCGCATACGACATGTCATTTTCTACGAACACATTTCCGCGTGATACCCATCTGTTCAGCGGCCTGATAAACACGCCGTCACCGCCGTGTGTGATGTCGTTCCTGTACCAGTAATTGTCGTCTGATCCGGTCTCGATCAGTACCCCGGTCGAATCGCGTGCGTGCACTTCGCCCGCCTCCCGATCGATCCTGATGCCATGGGAGAGTTTGTTGCGAAGGAATTTGTTCCTCGACGCTTTCCAGAGCTTCGCGCACGTGTTCGAACACTCGGAAAAGTCGTTGTCCAAAATCAGATTATCGTCCGAGTCAACAAGATGTATGCCGTCCCACACGCGATTGGCTCGCGTGTTCCGCACGATGCAATGCCTGGCTTTCTCGAACAGTATTCCACCTCGAGGCGGCAGTTCCCCCCAACCATGGCGCGGATTATGATAATTGTCCGAAAAGTCGCATTCTTCAACAACCACAGCCTCTGACTCCCGAACAACAAGGCCGGTCGCAAACCCGTGGACACGCATGTTGCGCAAAACGACGCCCGCGGCGCCTTCCACAAGGATACCAATGCCGGCTTTCTCGTATGAACTGAGGTCTCCCTTGCGCCCGGGCCCAATCAGACTGGCGCCACGACCGTCGATAGTCACATGACTTGCGCGCACGAGAAGCATGGCACCAAGCCGGGCGCCAGGTTCAAACGTCATATCGTTTGTCACCACCAACACAGGCATTGTCTCGGGTGGCACAGCCTCAGCCCGCAACCACGGTCCGAGCGCGGCCGAGATCAAACCGGCACATAGCATTGGTAACCAACCCCAATCACCCCGACCCCAAAAACCGCCCCAGCCAACCATGCGCCTTCCCCGGTTTTCAAGAAACACTGAGATCACTTCGTGCGCAATCGCCATTGTCGGTCCCCATCCCGGATTTCGCTGAGAGAAAAACATCGCCCGATTAACCGGAGCCAGGTTCTCGAAGTCAAGCAATCGAGCTGGCACGAATCAACTGTAGAACCCGAACTCGTAAGCCGTGTCGAACATCGCGACGATGTTTTCGGGCGGCACTTCGCCTTGAATGTTATGGACGTTGTTGAAAACGTAGCCACCGCCCGGCATCAAAGCGCGCATGTTTTCACGCACGTTGGCCGCCACTTCCGCAGGCGTGCCGCGTGAGAGCACGTGCTGGGCGTCACAGCCTCCGCCCCAAAACGCAAGCTGATCCCCAAACCTGCGCTTGAGCTCGGTCGGGTTCATGTTACGGGCGCTCACTTGCACCGGGTTCAGGATGTGTATTCCGTTGTCAATCAGATCGGGAATGAACTCGAGGCAGGAGCCGCAAGTGTGATACCAAATGCGGGCGTTTGTGCGGGATCGGATGTACTGGACAAGCCGTTTCTGTCGAGGCTTCACAATTTGCCGGTAAATATCCGGCCGGAACAACGGCCCGTTTTGTCCCGCAAGATCGTCGCCGATCATGATCACATCAACCACGTCACCGACCTCGTCGAGAAAGAGCCGGAACCAGTCGAGCCAGAATTTCAATGTATGATCGAGCATGGCCGCGCAGAACTCCGGCTGGGTGAGAATGTCGCAGAACCATTGTTCGAGTCCGCGCATGTACCAGCAGATTTCGTAAACAACACCCGAAATGCCGCTTACGACGGCGTATGGCGTTTCTTTTCGGATGCGCAGAGCCCGTTCGCGCAAGCCGTCAAACCGTGTCTGATCATCGCCCTTGGGCCATGGGAAATCGTCGATGTCGGCGATTTTGGCGTTGGCCAGCGGATGCAATGTTATGTCCATGTAATACGGGGCGTCTTCGGGCATTGACCAGCGCACGCCGAACTCATCGGTGAGATCGTGCCACACACGCCCGTCGCGTTCCGACTTCACGATTCCGCCTTTCCAGGTCGCCGGCGCGCTTGCGTGGATGTAACGCGTGTCAACATGGAACCGTTCGAGCAATTCCTCGCACGGCGCCGCCAGTTGCTGAACGGCGTCCATGATCCGAACTTCATCCTTGATCCCGAGATGCGCGACGAGATTTCGATAGGCATTTTTGTGGATGCCGGTCTGATTGCCTCCGAGATCGATCGGCACGCGGTCCGGAGTTTTGTGGTCGAGTGCGGTGAGCACGCGCTCACGCGAAGTCATTGTTTCTCGTTTTGGCATGCGAAGACTTGTTCAAACAGGGTTTGCGGACGTGATTCTGTGCCATGTTCAGCCGCGCCGCAAACACGAATTGCCAGATCCACCCGGCTGGGATGCGAGCCAAGGCCTGCACTACGAACCGAGGCGGTTTCTATTCGGGCCTTTGGGCTGCAGCAGGGCAGTGCGAAAACCCACTCGTCCGGGCGGCCTTGATCCATCGGCACTCTGTCATTAAGTCGGCAAAGCGAGCATGGTGCTGAGACCTGCGCCAGTCCGCTGGATAGTTATACCGACAAATCGATCATATTTGCGAAGATGTTCGGACTGCGAGTTTGCTCAGTTTGTCAGTATGGGGACAGACACGCTGGTTTGGGGGCTGGCGGTGGGGGCTGGCGGTGCAAATAGAGGGACAGACACGATATTGGCGGCGGTTACGGCGGTCTTGTCTCTCAGGCCCTCGATGGGTGTCGCGTGTCCTGTGGGGAACCCTCTTGCGCTTTTGCCATTCTCCACTTTAAAGCGGAGGGGCCTTACGTGGAGCTGGCGGCGAAAAACCGGCGTGCAGAATGTTCATGGTCGGAGCAATGCAAACGCCGCTCTCCAAGTTTCGGAGAAAGGCTGTCAATCTCCGACTCGCATTGTCCACATACCTTTTGGGGCATTAGTTGTGCCCGTGCCGACCGTATCCGTGATCCGATGAATGGCAACGTGCCCGTCATGAAAAAGATAATTGAACCTTCGCCCGTGGAGGCCGTAGGCGGTTGTTGCCCATTTGTGTTTTTCTCCGATGACAATCTGGAATGGCGATTGTTCCGGGTATGCGCCCTGGGCGGGGCCGCTCGGTCCCATGCAGAACGATGGCCAATCATTGCCACAGATGTTGCCGCCCTCGGCCTGTTCAACAAGGAGAATCGTTCCCGAGGGTTCTTGTACGACGCTGTCTCTGTAACCTCTGGCCTCCCAATCAGGGAGTGCGCCCGGGGCGGACGCGCGGAGTTCATAGTAAACTCCCACGCCGTACTCGGGGGGTGGCAACGCGGCGTCTTTGGATTGGAGCATGAACGACGGACCGGCGTAGTTCATCGCGTAAGTCCGTCTCTGACTGAACGCGGCCCAGACAATCGTGATCTGAATTCGGTCGGCGGGGCACTTGAGGATTTTCGGTATGGTTGATTTATCAGCGAGCGAACCGGCCGCGCCAAGGATCAGGTCTTGTTCAGGAGAAGTTCCACCGATGTACCGGTGAAGATAATCGTCCCAGGACAATTGGTACCGGTAATCACCGGTCGAGTAGGCGGTCGGAGGATACTGGTCATTGTGATCTGCTGAAAACAGGACGAATCCGACTCCGAGCTGTTTCATCTGTGACGTGCATTGAAGCCTTTGGGCTCGGGCTTTTCCGATGCTCAAAGCGGGCAACAACAAGCCGGCCAAAATGGCAATTATCGCGATTACGACCAGCAGCTCGATCAATGTGAACGCCCGGGCGGCCAACCGCTTGGTCGGTTTTGGGGAACAAGAGTCGAGGTTTCCGGCAACGGTCTGTTTGACCGGAGCATTGAATTCCGCAAGGAGACGCAAGCCGTTGTTCACGGTCTTAAAGTTATTCCTTGCTCAGTCTGCGAGCAACTGGAACCTGTCATGGTTCGGTCTCATCGGAATCCTCATCTTCGATCTCCGCACGGAACTTGCGAGAGACCTTTGGTCGGATGAATCCGTAAACGAGATAGGAAGTGAAGATCAGGGGTAACACCACTGGAAGAATCCTCTCGCGAAGCACGAGCATCAACCCCACAAACAGAGTTGCTATGACGAGCTTGCCAAACGGGCGTTGGACGCTCAGGTTGATCGACTTGAAAGATGGATATTTGACATCGCTGATCATCATCACCGAGAGAAACAGCATAATGACGGGAAGAACGTACCGCCAACGGTGCCACGGAAAATCGCGGTCGTCGTACCACATCAAAAACAACGTCAACGAAGCCACAAGGCCCGCGGCTGCCGGGATCGGGAATCCAAGGAACTCTTTGGTGCCGCCTGACCCGGCTTCGGCGGCCAAACAATTGAACCGCGCCAGACGGAGCGCGCCACTGATGAGGTAAATCGATGCGATGAACCACCCGACCTCGGGATGATTCACGAAAACGTCTTTCAGGACGATTCTGTGAACCAGAAACGCGGGCGCAACGCCGAACGAGATCAGGTCTGCGAGCGAATCAAATTCACGTCCGAACGCGCTTTCAGAGCCGCCCCAGCGTGCGAGCCGTCCGTCCATGATATCGAAGATGCATGCCAGCAATATGAAAAAGAGAGCGTATCGGATTGACGTGCTGTACGTGGCTTCTGCGGGACTTGCTTCGACGATTTTCGTCAGGGCGACGAATCCGCAAAACAGGTTTCCTGCAGTGAGCAGGTTTGGCAGAAAGTAAATCTTGAGCCGCGGCTCTGCACCGGCACCGACTGCCTGTTGGGCGTTCGATTTAGACACGAACAGAACTCCTTTCTGCGATCACGGTCGCCCCGGCTGTGACGTGATCGCCAACTTTAACCTGGACCTGCACGTTCATGGGCAGGTAAAGGTCAACGCGCGAGCCGAAGTGAATGAGGCTGATGCGTTCACCGCGCGCCACCTTGCCGAAAGGTTGCACCCATACTGCGATTCGGCGTGCGATAAGACCTGCGATCAATCTGATGCCAACTTTTTCGCCGGGTTGTTCAAAGGACTCGAATCCAAGCAGCACGTTTTCGTTGTGGGCGGCGGAATCTGCGCGCATTGCGTTCATGTAACTGCCCGGCGTGCGTTTGGAAAACACAAGCCGACCGGCAACAGGACTCCGCTGCACATGCACATCGAAGACCGACATGAACACCGAAATGCGGCGGCAACGCCCGCCCATGAACTCGGGCTCGTCAACTTCGTCAACCAAATCGACCTTCCCGCATGCCGGGGACACAATTGCCTGCGCGGCAGATGGGATGGCCGGTTCCGGATCACGAAAGAAATATATTGTGAACAGGGCGAATACCAACCACAGCACCATCAGTCCGCCGGCAACCCGCACAATCAACGGGCCGAGGAGCTTTGCCAGAGCGCCGGCGAGCATAAGGGCGAGGATGAACACCAAGGTCCAATAAATCACTCGCAATGCTGCTCGCGTAGCCTCGCTAGCGTTTCGCATAACGGCATCCTACCATACCCCGGCGAGGTTGAAAGGACGAATTGACCCTTGCCGGGGCTCACCTGGTTGGCGAAGGGGGTTCCTCAACCCGTGCATACAGTTCGAGGGTGTCGAGCACTTTTTCCTCGATCAACTCGCGCTGGATGTAGCCGATCGCATTCTTCTCATAAAGTTGCTGGGCGAACTTCTCCGGCTTGACGCCGTAACGTCTGGCCAATTGGATGATCCTTTTCTCGATTTCCTCTTTTGTGACAGTGATCTTTTCCTGCTCGGCTATGCGGCGGAGCACAATCATGGCCTTGACTCGTTCGCGGGCGCTGTTGCTGGCGACTGTGTAGATTTCGTCTTTTCGTTCGTCTATGGCTTCTTTGGGTACGCCGCGCTCCTGATTGGCGCGGACGATGTCATAAATGACATTGCGGGTTTCCTGCAGGACGTACTCCTCGGGCAGATCGCAGTTGACCCGTCCCAGCAATGTTGCGACAAGCTGATCACGAATTTTTCTTTTCTTGTCTGCGGCAAGTTGCAGTTCGAGGTCGTGCCTGACTCCGGCTTTGAGAGCATCGAAATTTTCAGCGCCGTACTCCCTGGCAAGTTCATCTCCCAACGGCGGCAGGGTTTTTTCCTTCACGGTGAGAATCTCGACCTCATAGTTGGCCAGCTTTCCGCGGAGTTCCTCGACGACAAAGTCTGACGGGAAGGTGATCGTTACGGTGCGTTTTTCACCGGCGGTGGCGCCGATGAGCTGGGTGGTAAAGCCGGGTATGAACTCATCCTCCGCAACACGCAGCCAGAAACTTTTCTTTTCGGCAAGACCCCGGGCGGTGGGAGCGAGATCAGTGATCGGCTTGCCGTCGATCGTACCCACGTAATTGACGACGACGAAATGTCCCTGCTGGACCGGCTGATTGCAATCAATGAACCGTGCGCGTTGGGCGCGCAACGACTCGAGGGCCATTGCCACGTCCTCCTCGGTCACGGTCCGCGTGTCCAATCTGATCGGAAGGTTGCGGTAATCCGGCAACTCGAAGTCAGGCTCAGTTTCAACTGTTACCGTGAATGAAAACGGCTTGCCTTCTTCCAGTATTCCCTGTTCGATCTCGGGTTTGCCGATCGGGCGGAGTTTTTCCTGCGCGATGGCTTTCCGGTATGCCTCCGGCATCAAGCGGTCTTTCAGCTCGTTTTGTATGTGCTCGCTGAAAGCCTTCGCGACGACAGCCTTCGGCGCTTTGCCGGGTCGGAAGCCCGGCAGGTGCGCCTTGCGGACCAACTCGCCAAGTATCTTGTTTCTGGTTTCTTCTATTTCCTCGGGCGAGAGTTCGACCCGAACCAGTTTTTTGCAAGGACCCAAATGTTCAACTGAAACGTTCACAAATACCCTTTTTTCTAAGTCGCCGTGCCGAACCCGGCGCCCCGGTTCCGTTGAAGCCCGATCCGACCCGCGACAGCACTTCATAGTGAGATGATCCGCGGCAGGCGTCAAGCGCGCCACGCAACCAACAATTTTCGTTGGCAATCAGTGCCGGGTTTCTGGCAGTATCGGGTCGCGCAGAATGATCTGGACCAACAACAAATCTGCAAACACCTTGCACATCTATCTGCAACCATGAAATCAACCAAGAAAATCGAACAGGCTTATACACTCGCTTCAGAACGCTATGCAGCCGTCGGTGTTGACACCGAGGCGGCACTTGAGAAGCTGGCGGGTGTGTCCATCTCGATACATTGCTGGCAGGGCGACGACGTTGGCGGTTTTGAAAGCGCCGGCATGGAGCTGGGGGGCGGACTGGCTGTGACTGGCAATTATCCGGGCAAAGCCCGGACTCCGGCGGAGCTGAGGGCTGATTTCGAAAAAGTGTTGTCGCTCCTGCCGGGCAAACACCGGTTCAATGTTCACGCGTCGTACGCTGAAATGAGCGGTAAACGCGTTGACCGCGACCAGATCAGCGTTGAACAGTTCCGCAACTGGATCGAATGGGCAAAACAACTGGGGATCGGAATGGATTTCAACCAGACGTATTTCGCACATCCCAAGGTCGATGGCGGATTCACGCTGACCCATCCGGACAAATCGATTCGGCAGTTCTGGATCGAGCATGGCATTCGCTGCCGCGAAATCGGCGCCGCCATTGGCAAGGCACTTGGAAAGACCTGCCTTACCAACCTCTGGATTCCCGACGGCATGAAAGACACCCCCGCAGACAGACGCGGACCGCGCGAGCGATTGCTCGAGTCACTCGACGCGATTTTCAAGCCCAGGATCGATCGCAAGTACAATGTTGACTCGGTCGAGCCGAAACTGTTTGGCATCGGCGCCGAGAGTTACACACCCGGCTCGCATGAGTTTTACCTGGGGTACGCGGTGAGCCGTGGGATTTTGCTGACGCTGGACGCCGGCCATTACCACCCGACGGAAACCATCGCCGACAAGATCTCGGCGGTGCTGTGTTTTCTGCCTGAGCTGGCGCTGCATGTCAGCCGGGGCGTTCGGTGGGACAGTGACCATGTTGTGACCCTGACAGACGAGCTTCAGGCAATCGCGCAGGAGATCGTGTGGGGCGGATATTTGGGCCGGGTCCGCATCGGACTTGATTATTTCGATGCCAGCATCAACAGGATCGCTGCATGGGTAATTGGGAGCCGGAACATGATTCGGGCGCTGCTGATGGCCTTGCTGACGCCAATCGATTCCATCAAAGCAGCCGAAGCCAGACGCGATTACACCACGCGCCTTGCTTTGTTCGAGGAAACCAAGTCGCTTCCGTTTGGTGCGGTATGGGACTGGTATTGCCTGAAGAACAACGTTCCGGTTGGCGAAGCGTGGCTTGCCGAGGTCAAGCAGTACGAAAAAGATGTCTTGTCAAAACGTTCCTAGCCATTTGATCGGTAATTGCAGAGCGCGCCAGTTTTGGTTCTGACTTTGGCCTGACAACCGGTGCGCAGAGAAAATCCACATATAACCTCAGACGTTGAAAACGGGCGCCTGCTCTTGCGGCGGG
>Ga0209227_1003306_pt1 | contig 10845 bp, 3 predicted proteins | sample YNPBryantNP2012_FD_185815 | JGI IMG/M metagenome (GOLD analysis project Ga0209227, IMG submission 185815) | Anoxygenic and chlorotrophic microbial mat microbial communities from Yellowstone National Park, USA - YNP Bryant NP 2012 (SPAdes)... ...
ATTCCCGCTTGCGCGGGAATGACGCAGGGCCCGCGTTGGCGCCCTTGACGACCCATCACGCCCCGTATCGTCACCCCCGCGCAAGCGGGGGTCCAGACTCACGCCACGGGCACCCACCGGTCGCGCCCCCCTCCCGCCCGCGGGCGGCCGCGTTGGGCCTTGCCGCGCGCGGGAATGACGGGAAGAGTCCGCCTTGTCGTGGATTCCCGCTTGCGCGGGAATGACGGAGGGGGCGGACCGGGTCGGTGCTGGCCAGTCTGGTAGCCTCGAGCCAGCGGCACGGCGTGGACCCGTTTGCGTATCTCAAGGACGTGCTGACGCGGATCGGGGCGAGGCCGGTGAGTCGCCTCGATGAATTCCTGCCGGACCGCTGGAAGGCGGCCCACGTGGCGCTGACCGCCGACTGATTCGCCGGCCGGCATGCCTCGATCACCCAGACGGGCTTCACAGGACGTTGACGTATACCTCGCAGAGGGGCCTCTCTGCCCGAGCACTACGGCCTTCCTGTTCATATCCCATATTGCCGGCAAAGCGGCCCCCCTTTTGCTTAACGAAACCGGTCACATGCGACCTTCGAAAAGGGCAAAAGCCGAGCTTAGCGCGTGCATGCCGGAGGTCGATCCGGGCCGTTGTAGCAAGCTTGAAGGATACCAAAGTCGTTGACGTCGACATCTCCGTCATCGTCGGAGTCCGCGTCCACCGAGCATACGGCCGGTGGGGGACGCGATGACCCGTTGAAACACACCTGGAAAAGCGCGAAATCGTTCACGTCGACGTCGCCGTCCGCGTCCAGGTCGGAGCAGACGCGCACCGGGGGCGGCACGGAAGTCACCGTGAAGCTGACATTGTCGATGTTTGCCATGCTCCACCACCAGCTCGCGTCGTTGTAGAGGTGCGCCCGGAGCACGAGGCCCCTCAGCCCGCGGACCGACCGGATCGTTCCCGCCGCCGTCACGGGGTAGAACTGGACGTGGTCATTTCCCGTAAAGCTCGCGTCGCCGCTCCAGATGACCTGGTACTGCTCGGCCGTCATGATGTCGGCGGGCTCGGATCCGTCCCCGTTCCAGCCGATCTCCCAGGCAATGTGCACGCCGCCCGGGTTCGGCCGGTTCTCGTGCGTGCTGTGGAGTTGGACATAGGCGCTCAATTGCCACTCGGCCTCGGGACTGGCGGCCTGCCACTGACTCGTGCCGACTACCTGCCCGAGGTAGAAGTCCATTCGCATCCCGCTCGTCACCTTGCCGCCGAAGTGCGTTCCGAAGGGCGTTCGCGGTCCCCACGGGTTGCTGTTGTTCAAAGGCGGGTTGTCGGGGCCCTCCCCGGCGATCCGCACGATCTGCCAGCCGGAGTACGAACCGCCGTCGGCTTCGAAGCTCGGGTTGTCCACGCCCGGCACGGGAGGCTGACCCACGCGGATGTAGTCCGGCCGTGTCAGGCTTACCGGCCCGGCCGCGCCAGTGACGGTCAGCCGCACGGTATACAAGCCGGCCGTCGCATAGGTGTGCGTGGGATTCTGTTGCGTGCTCGTGCCGCCATCGCCGAACTCCCAATACCAGGTACTGGGGCCGGCCACGGCCGACCGGTCTGTGAAACGCACGGTCAGGGGCGGATCGCCCTCCAGGAGGTCTGCCTCGAAGTCGACCGCGTCCGGGAAGGTCCTGTCGAGGTTCCGGAAGGCGTAGTACATCGGCCGGGGGCTCAGGTCCGCCGTCGTCATCCCGTAGCCCTCCACGCCCGGGCCGTCGTTCAGGACGAGGTAGTTGGCCTGCACCACGAACGACCACTGCGGTTTCTTGAGCTCCGTCAGGACCTGGGTGAGCTTGTCGGCGCGCTCCTGCTCGGTGCCCGTGTTCCAGCCGTATTCGGTCAGCCAGATCCCTTTTTGAGCGTCACCGAACTCGACCATCACGTCTCGCGTGTCGAGGATCGCCTGCCAGTGGATCGTTCCGTTCCAGTCGTATGGGTGAATGGAGATCCCGTCTATGTGCGGACCGGCCCCATTCTCGTACATGCCGCGCACGTACCGCCATCCCTCGGACACGCCGATGTGGTAGTCCAGGTTTCCCCCGATGACCTGCGCGGCCGGATCGACCTCCTTGATCGCCTGACTGCACCGGATCAGCCACTGCGTGTACAGCGGGTAGCTCTCCGCATTCGCGCAATCCTCGTTAAGCCAACTGCACCCGTTCGGTTCGTTCCAGAAGAAGTAATACCGCACCTTGCCCCGGTACCGCCCCGCCACGAACCGGTGGAAGGCGGCGAACTCCTCCGCATACGCCTCCGCCGGCGGCGTGCGGTGCGGGGGCAGATCCGGACGCAGCGCGGCCCAGGCCGGCGTAAGACCGACAAAGAACGCCGGCTCCAGGCCTCGGGCGCGGATCGCGTTTACCTGGAAGTCTGCATACTGGATGGCGTTCCAGTTGTACACGCCGGGAGTCGGCTCCGCGTCGCACCAGGCCAGGCCCGCCCCGGTCATGGTGGCCCCGATGTCGGCGAGCCGGTCGAGGCATTGCTCGTCATACGACCAGGGTCGTCCAGCCCAGGCGGCGTAGTACCGCCCCACGCCGTACAGGAAGGGGCGGGGCTGGGCCGTTGCGGTTGATACACCGGCGGCGGCCGTTGCGATCACCATTGCCGTCAGGCCATTCCGCATGTTTCATGCACCTCCCGGGGCGGAACCGCCGGCGCGATCAGTCGCACGTCGGCGGCCGGGCCGATCCGCTGAAACAAGCCTGAAACGCAGAGAAATCTCCCACGTCCACGTCGCCGTCGTTGTCGATGTCCGCATCCGCACAGCCGGGTCGGGCGGGCGGCGAGCTCGCCCCGTTGAAGCACATCTGGAAGTGCGCGAAGTCGTTGATGTCCGTGTCGTCGTCCAGGTCGAAGTCGGCGATGAACTGCCGCGAGCGTATCCGCACATCGGCCCCGGCGGCTGCCCGATCATCCGCGAGCCAGTCGCCCGTCTCCTTGAGGTACAGGTCGTCCCACCAGTTCGTTCCCGAGCCGGCCACGGGCGTGGTGCAGGGCCCCACGGCCACCGCCAGCCGGTTCGTTGGATACAGCCCGGGGGTGACGTTCGGGTCGCCGGTCTCGTAGATCATCACGTCATGCGTCCACACGCTCCGCTGCGGGATGGCCGCAAACCGCCTCCCGTTGTAGAACCACCGCGTTCCGTCGTAGTAGAACTCGTTGATGAACAGGTCGACGCTTACGCCCCCCGTGAGATTGTCCTTGTGGTGCACCCCGACCGTGTAGCTCCGCGCCGGTGCCGCCGGCGTGGCCCCCGCGCCGTAGGCGGACCAGTTGTACGCCCAGTTCCACGAGTAGTCGGAGCCGGCCACATAGCACCGCAGCGACCGCGGGGGCGACCAGTACTCGATGCTGTCCGGCTGCCATGTCAGGGTCGGAGCGCCGCTTCCGAACGACCAGTGCGCGTCCCACGGGTTCGCATCGAATCCCCCGTTCTCGATCATGTTGGGCCGATCCTCCTGGCCGTACGCGTAGGCGTTCACCTGAAACGACTGGCCGGCGGCCTCGGCTCCAGGCGCCAGCGTGAAGACGAACTGCCCCTGCCCCCCAGGCTCGATGACACGTGGGTTGGCCTCGTGCGGGCGGATCGTGAACAACTCCGTGGTGTCCGTGCCGCCTTGCTCCACGAACAGGCCCACCTCGCCCACCACGTTCGGGTACGGTCTGTCATTCATCACCGTGACCGTGACGACGACCGGGTCGGCCTGGATCGTAGCCACGGGACGATCCGTGCCCACCCGCGTGACCGCCAGTCCCGGCTTGGGTACGCCCATGTTAAAGCTCACGAACGTCAGCTTTCCGGCCGCTACCGTCTGATTGCGGACGCGGTGGGGGACGTAGCCGGCCTTTCGACAGACGAAGTCGTACGTGCCGCTGGGCACGTTGGGCATTTCGTAGTACCCATCCGGACCGGAGACGGCCTGGTGTCCTCCGGTGGTCGTACGCACAATGCACCCGCCCACTGGAAGCTGTTGCTCGTCCAGCGTGTAGCCGCGAACCGTCCCGGATTCCGTCTGTTCGGTCATCGAAATGGTCACGTCGTCGAACCACACCGTTCCGGTCCCGCCGGCCAGGCAGCCCACCTCCGCGCGGCTGGCGTACGGCGGCGCCGTTCCGATGGCCTGCAACAGCTGCCAGTCGGTCGTCCCTGTGACTTCGGCGGCCCAGACCGGCGGGGACTTGGCCGTCCCGGCGGCATCGCAGAACCGCAGGTAGAATCGTCCGGACACGCCGCCCTCGCCGTGCGTCCGGCACCAGACGCGGGCTCGATACGACAGGCCCGGCACGACGGACCGCTTGGACGTCATCTGCCAGACGCCCGCATCGCCGCCTGTCGGAGTCAGTCGCAGCGACCGCGATCCGCCACGGAAGACCGCGTCGTCCAGACCGTAATCCGTCGCGGCGGGCGGGTCAGCCTGAGCGGTCCAGAAGTGCGGCATGTGCGCTCGAGGGGGATCCGAGGCCAGCTCGAAGCCCGGGTTCATGAACACCAGGCCGTGCCCCGGGAAGACGAGGTTCAGGCAGTCCTTCGAGTTGCCGTAGAAGTCGAGCATCCCGCCGTTATAGAAGTAGGGCGCAATGTCAGGCGTCATCCAGTAGCCGTCGACGACGAATCCGATGATGTTACCGGCTTCGTCCTTCTGCGGGATCGCTCTCGCCCGCCAGCCCCTGGCCCCCCAGTTGTCGTTTCCGCAGAAGAAGTTCATGCCCCAGAGGTAGTCGGGGTGCCAGTTCTCGCGAGGAGTCATCACATTGTCCCAGCCCTTGACGAGCGCCAGGTACATGTTCTCGATCTCCATCGCGGTGGGCTCGATCCGCGGGCTGCTCCGGTCGAAACCCGCCGATCGCCCCGAGCCCCAGCCTTCGCTCACATAGATCTTCTTCGCCCCGTCCCCGTAACGGACCTGCGTGGCGTGGATCGTGGCCAGATCGGCCACCTCGACGCCCGCCCGGAGATCATAGGGATACGGATGGTAGCCCAGCAGGTCCGAGCAGTCTTTGAGCCCCCGGGCGTACAGCTCTTCGAATCCGCCCGCCGAATGCCCCGCCAGGTTTCCGGCGATCACCTTATTGTCGATTCCCGTTCGTGCGTTGGCGCGGTGCACGGCCGCGTGGAAGTGCCGCAGGCAGTGGATGTACCAGTCGGCCCAGTGCCAGCCGGCCGGGGCACGGGAGATGTTCGGTTCATTCTCGAAGATGTAATAGACGGCCCCGTACCGTCCATTGGTGTAGACGACCATCTCCTCCACGAATTCCTCGAACTTCTGCCAGAATCTGGGCGTGTCCTGCGTCACCCAGCCGGGGCTTGTGCCCCACATCTGGTAGTAGCCGATTAGCGCCTTGCCCGGGATCAGCCCGCCGGCGCCCCGATCGAGCTCGCTCCAGTCGTAGACGTTCGGACCGTCGCCGGGATCCTCGGGCTGGGCCGCCGCCCACGAGGTCCCGACCATCCCGCTCAGATTCACCATCGGATGGTCGCGCTCGATCAGGGCCTGCACTTCCCCGGCCGGCCCCACGTCGTCACCCCCGTCCCGGATGGACCCGCCGATCATCGCCATGCCGATCCGCACCGGGGGACACGGCTGGGCCGGGGTCTCGAACGTCTGCACGGGCGAATCGGCGGCGAGGATGTCGGCTCCGCCCGATTGCGCGTAGTATTCGTAGGACTGTCCAAGCGTCAGACCGGACAGCACGACCGAGTGGGTCGTTCGAGGGGCGGGATCGGCGGCATCGGCCGCCTCTGCGTACGTTTGCGCGCCGGTCTCCCGGTAGAAGACCTTGTTGAGAGTCGTGGCGAAATTCGTCGTCCAACTGATCGTGCAGACGGTCCCGATCGACGCCTCTACCACGCTGTTGAGATTGCCGAACACGATCAGGGGTGCCTCGAAAGTCCGGTCCGCCGAATATGCATCCACACCCGGCGCGGTCGCGTGGGCGCGGAAGTGGTAGGGCCGCATCGCGGGTGCGATCCCTGTCAGCGTTACCACATGGTGCGTGACCAGGGCGGGATCGAGCGTCGTCGCGTTCCCGTACGATGTGTCCGGCCCCCATTCGACCCGTGTCGTCGTAGGGACGTCGGTCTCATAGGAGAGGACGATGTCGTAGGCGCTTCCGCTGACCGTGCGGGCGTATTCGAAGCCGCTGAACACCACGGGCGGAGGGGCTGCCGCCCGGACCGAGAACCCGTCGAAGTGCGCGAACGAAGCTCCGTCCCAGTTGTCGGATCTCAGGTTGAGGTAGATCGTCAGCTGTCCCGTCGTGCATGGGACGCTTGCCTGTACCCACTGCCACGCGAGGTTGCTGGCCGACCCGTCCTGCGACCAGACCACTGTGCCCGTCGGCGGGGCGCCGGCGACATGCGGGCCGTCGCGGGCCAGGATCTCGATCCGGTGCGCCGCCGGAATCTGCACCCCGTCAAAGAGCCAGGCCACCCACCCCTCCACGATGTAGCTGTCGGGCGCCAGGCCGGTGAGCTCCTGGTACAGCCCTCCGTAGCAGCTTCGCCAGCCCTCGTCCATTCCGACCCGATGGGCACCGTCCTTCACGCTCGGATTCGGGATGCCCGTGGGGCGATCCATCGAAATCGAGATATGCGCGGCATGGCCGGCCCCCCAGGGATCCCACGGGTACAGTTCCCAACCGTGCCAGCCGTCGGGTTCCGCGGTGCCCCAGCCTTGGCCGCTGACCGCGTGCCACGTCTCAAAGCTTCCGTTGACGAGAAAGTTCTGCGCCTGGGCCCGCCCCTCGGACGCGCCGATCAGCAGCAGGGTTGCCGGGAGGAACGAACAGACCGGTTTCATCGCATTCTCCGAGCCGTAACCGGTAATCCATCGCCTGGCCGGCTGCCACCGGCCGCGCGGCACTGCCGCATCTACCGGCAGGCCGGCGGACGGCCCGGCCCGTTGAAACACACCTGGAACGCGGCGAAGTCCGCCACGTCTATGTCACCGTCGGCGTCCCAATCGGCGTATTCGCAGGGCCGGTCCGGCGGCGGCGCGCCGGGGCCGCTGAAACACGCCTGGAAGAACGAGAAATCTTCCACGTCCACGTCGCCGTCGCCTCCGAAATCGCCGTACGAAAAGCCCCCGGGACGGGCGCGGACTTCCACCGTACGCGAATCGCCCGCCTCCAGCTCGAATGCGTAATGCCCGCCCGACGCCGGGAAGATGACGGTCCCGGTACTCGTCTCCACCAGCCGGTATTCGCACTCGCCTGCCCCGGTCAGGTCCCAGGTCAGCGTTACCGTCTCAATGTGGCCAGCCGGCCAGTACACCGGAGCGATCCTCACCGTCCAGCTCTCGATTCCGCCGGCCGTCGGGGTTGGTCGCGCATCTTCGGCTGCCTCACCGGCGCCGGGTATGATTGAGATCAGACGGATCTCCCTCGTTCCGTCCGGAGGCACAGGAGGCGCCAGCGTGTCCCATTCATCCAGCCCGGCCGATGCGCTGGCGGCCAGGACGGCCGTGAAGCCCCAGGGCAGGCAGCCCGGAGATTCGATCCGGAGTCGCAGACGCGAGTCGGGTATCGGGGCGGGTGCCGGGGGCGGATTCGGCGCGTCGTCCGGCGGAACCACGAGCGTCAGGTCCTCTCGAAAGCCGCGAACCCAGTATCCCCGCCAGGGGTAGAGCCGATGATCGTCGCCGCCGGCATCCGGCCGCACTCGTCGGTATCCCCCCGCCGGACGGTCATACGTGTAAAGCGTCTTCTGGATCCAGTCGCCCGGAGCGTCGGGCAGACCGTAGGCCCGGCCGGCACAGAGCACTTCGCACGCGGCCAATGACCGGGCCGTCGCAAAGGGATGGCCGATCAGGGTCCAGCCGTTGGCGAGAGGGATGTACTGCTCGCGCTCATGTTTGTGGCCCGAAACCGGGCTCGAGCACCCGGTTCCGTAGGCCAGGTACGCCCAGTAGCCGGTGCCCGTCTGCATCCACGCAAATGCCTCGGGGAACGCCTCGTATCCTCCGCCCAGGCCGTACCGCAGCACCTCGCCGGCCATCGTGTCTCCCGACGGGATGCACCGGTTGAAGATGTAACGCGGCTGCGGCCACCTGGGGACGAGCGGCAACGACACGAGGTTCCAGCCCGAGCCGAAAAATCCGGAGGGGCTACTGGAGTTCGACCAGGCAGCCCGGCCCGCGTAGGGGTTGTCAAACCACGCCGTACCTGCTGTGCCCTCGGCTACGAGTTGCACCTGCATCCGCCCCGAACCGCTCGGCGCCAAGGGGATCACATGCAGCCGCGTCCAGTCGGTGGTGCCTTCGAGGGCCACATTCGACCACGATTGGCCTTTGAAGACCATGTCGTTGGAGAAGAAGTTCACGCAGATCGCCGCTCCCCGGTGCGATCCCTTCAGCAGGCCCTCCGTCCGGCACCATGCTTCGACCAGATATGTCTGCCCGCCTTCGACCGCGCTGTAGTCCGTGATGTTCCACACGTAGTTGTTCGATCCGGGCGGGCCGGCCCTGATCCGCTGCGACCCGTGCCCCGAGTATCGTACCCCCGTATCGATCGCGAAGATCTCCGGATGATGGCCACCGTCCACATTGGTCCATCCGGACGCCACCCCCGCGTAGACCCCGGCGGTGTCCATCGCCAGCCCGCCGATCAGGGGCGGTGCCGCCGGAAAGTCATCTTGGCCCGGCGAAAAATCGACCGCCAGTACGAGGCCCGCCTCGGCCACGATCCCGGATCGCCGGTGTGCGTACCGTCCGCGCCGGGTTGCCGTCACCTCATAGGTGCCCGGTGGCAGGTTGCCGATCGTATACGTGCCGTCCGTGCCGCTGAGGGCCGTGTAGCCCCCCGGATTCGTGGTGATCGTCGCGCCGGCCAGCGGTCTGCCCGTCAGCGGGTCAGAGACCGTTCCCCGAAGGGTCGCCGTCCCGGCGGCTACGAGGATGAAGTTGTCGACCCGGTTGGCTGCTGCCGTTACGACGACGTCCGTCCGGGTTTGCGTCACGTATCCGGTCCGGGTGACGGAAAGCGAGTAGGTCCCGGGCGCCAGATCCGCGAAGAAGTACGTTCCGGCCGAGTCCGACACGGACACGCGCGCGCCGGGGCTGAGCGTGACGGTCGCGCCGCCCACGGGCGTCCCGAAGGCGCTCTCCGTGATCGTTCCGCTGACCGCCCCGGTGGCATCGCCCGGCTTGGCCAGGGCGGCCACGGTCTCGTAGATGCGTTTGCGTATCGTCGGGTAGCCGTCGGGCAGCGTTTCGCTGTAGGGGTACACCCAGTCCGGGCCTTCGCCGTCGGATAACGGATTGCAGAAGTACCACGGGCAGATCCCGGCGACTTCGGGCCAGCGGCTCCAGTAATCGCGGAACGCCCGCATCATGTAGGCCGCCTCGGTATCCCTGTCCAGACCGGAGAAGCCGCCTTCGGTGGCGATGATCTTCAGGTCCGAGATGTCCATGTATTCCGCCAGGACGGCCAGCTCGGTCATGTAGGAGTCGATGGCCATGCGCGGGTTGATCGCCGTGCCGTCGTGGTTGTTCTGCTCCGGCGGCACGTCCCCGCAATACGGGTGCGTGGCCCACGCGTCGATCGAGGCGCCGAGGGTCGGCACGGCCGCGAACATCGCCCGGATGTATTGCAGGTTGTCGTAGCTGCCGCCGGGTGACAGTCCGCCGTTGGTGACCCTGATCTGGGGGCCGATGGAATGCAGGGCGGCCGCGACATCCTGCAGCACATGGGCGTATTCGGCGGGGTTGACCTGCCAGCTCCACTCCACGTTGTTGTTCGGTTCATTGAGCACCTCGACGTACAGGGGCAGCGTCGCATCCAGAGGAAGCCCCTGGACGACGCGCCGGACCGCGTTGGCAAAGCTGGTGTAATCGCCCGGCGCGTCGGCGGGCGGCTTGACCCACGCGCCGTTCTCCATGTACGTCGCGACCCGGAGGACCGGGATCAGGCGCTTTTCCCAGCAGGTGCTTACGAACCGGACCCAGCTCGGCTGCGGGCCCTGCGTGGCCGTCGTGATCGGATAGATCAGTTCCTTTACGTAACCATTGGCCCCGGTCAGCCGCCGGGCCCAGGTCAGATGTTTCGAGATATTCGACTCGCTCATCTGATCCTGGAGGAACGCATGGACGCCGTACGGATTGTTCTGCGCGCGGAGGTGCGCCGGCAGCGCGGTCAGCGCCGCCATCAGAACGATGATCGACGGCCACCCGCGGATGCGCGCCTTACGGTTTGCGTTCAACGACAACCCTCCGTTCACCGGCACGCTGCGGGCGCGCCCGGTCCGTTGTAGCAGGCCTGGAACCCGGCGAAGTCGTTCACGTCCACGTCCCCGTCGTCATCCAGGTCGACCGGTCCGCACAACGACCCCATGGCCGCGGGCTGGCCGGGCCCGTTGAAACAGGCCTGGAAGAAGCCGAAGTCGCTCACGTCTACGTCGCCGTCGTGGTCCGAATCGCACCGGCCCGCCGGCGTGTTGGTCACGTAAACGTTGCGGGTCAGGCTCTTCTCGTTCAGGAAGCGGTCGTAGACCGTCACCTGGAGCACGTGCAGCCCGTCCGGGTGGGCCGTGGTGTCCCACTGGAACGCCGCATGCGGCATCGTCGTCCGCGTGGCCACCAGTACGCCGTCGACGCACAGCTCGGCCTTGACGACCCAGTTGTCGTCGCCGACGCCCGTTCCGATCACGTCCACCGTGCCGCGGACCGCCGCTCCGTCGGCGGGCGTCAATCCGGTCATGGTCGGCGCAACGGCGTTGGCCCGCACGTTGCCCCCGTAAGGCAGAGGGAAGTCCGAGCGGACGGCCGCGACGTGGTCGCCCAGGACCGTGATCAGTGCCGTATTCCTTGTCCCGTGGCC
>Ga0209227_1003317_pt1 | contig 10821 bp, 3 predicted proteins | sample YNPBryantNP2012_FD_185815 | JGI IMG/M metagenome (GOLD analysis project Ga0209227, IMG submission 185815) | Anoxygenic and chlorotrophic microbial mat microbial communities from Yellowstone National Park, USA - YNP Bryant NP 2012 (SPAdes)... ...
CGTCGAAACCCTGCTGCCGCCGCATCCCGCCGAACCCGTTGGGAGTTGGACGATTCTGCTGGGCGAGCCGTTCTATAAAATTCAGCACTACGACGCCATGCCGCCGTTTTTCATGAGCCTGGTCAGCGGTTCTGATCACTGGCTGTTTCTCTCCTCCAGCGGCGGGCTGACCGCCGGGCGCGTCCACGCCGACCGGGCGCTGTTCCCCTACTACACCGAAGACAAACTGACCGACAACAGCGAAAACACCGGCCCAAAGACCATTTTGCGCGTCACGCGCGGCGCGCAAACCTGGCTGTGGGAGCCATTTTCTATCCGCCAGCAGGGACTGTACCGCACCGAGCGCAATCTCTATAAGAACATCCCTGGCACGACGCTCATCTTCGAAGAGATCAATCATTCGCTCGGATTGGTCTTTCGCTACGCCTGGCGCACCAGCGAGCGCTTTGGGTTCATCAAAACGTCCTGGCTGCGCGAAATCAGTCACCTGAAGACCCCCTGCGAGGTGGAACTGCTCGATGGCCTGCAAAACATCCTGCCCGCCAATGCCGATTCGGCTACCCAAAACACCTTCAGTTGCCTGTTAGATGCCTACAAACGCGCCGAACTGGACGAAAGCACCGGTCTGGGGCTGTTCACGCTCAACTCGCGCCTGACTGACCTGGCCAAGCCGAGCGAATCGCTGGCCGCCAACACCGTTTTCCAGGTCGGGCTGAAGCCGTTAGGCGTGCTGCTCTCCTCCCGTCAACTGGATTCCTTCCGCTTCGGCGGCGCGATTCAACCCGAACAAGAAGCCCGCGGCCAGCGCGGCGCGTACTTTGTCCACGCCCGCATCCACCTGGAACCCGCCGAAGAGCAGACCTGGCTGCTGGCCGCCGATGTCCAGCAAGATCATGCCGCCCTGGCGCGTCTGCACGACTTTTTGAGCGCTCCGCCCGCCGAGCAGCGCCAGGTCATCGAGCAGGATATTGACTTCACCGCCTTCAACCTGCAAAAAATTGTCACCAGCGCCGACGGCTTGCAGGTTTCGGAAAACCTGATGGCAGGCGCGCATCATTTTGCCAATGTGCTCTTCAACGTCATGCGCGGCGGGGTCTTTGCCAACGGGTACTGGATTGACAAGGCCGACCTGCTCCACTACCTGAACACCCATCAGCGCGGCCTGAGCGAACGTCACGCCGATTTCTTCGCCGCCCTGCCAGCGCAAATTCACCTGGCCGATTTGCAGGCCCGCGCCGCCGCATGCGCTTCGCCCAACCTGTGCCGCCTGTTGACCACCTACCTGCCGCTGACCCTCAGCCGCCGTCACGGCGATCCCAGCCGCCCCTGGAACCGCTTTTCCATCAATCTGAAAAATCCCGACGGCTCACAGCGCCTTCATTACGAGGGCAACTGGCGCGACATCTTCCAAAATTGGGAAGCCCTGGCCTACTCCTACCCCGAATTCACCGAGGCGATGATAGACACCTTCCTGTGCGCCACCACCGCCGACGGCTACAACCCCTACCGCATCACCCGCGACGGCCTGGATTGGGAAGTGCCCGAAGAGGGCAACCCCTGGGCCAACATCGGCTACTGGAGCGACCATCAAATCATCTACCTGCAAAAATTGATGGAAGCCAGCGCCCGCTTTCACCCCGGCGCGCTGCGCACCCGCCTCAATCCGCCGCGGCTGAGTTACGCCAACGTCCCCTACCGCATCAAGCCCTACGCCGACCTGCTGCAAGACCCCTACAACACGATTCTCTTCGACCGCGACCTGCACGAACGCCTGGAAGCGGAGTCGCGCCAGCGCGGAAGCGACGCCCGTCTGCTGCGCGATGCCCGCGGCGAAATCCTGCACGCCTCGCTGACCGAGAAACTGCTCACCCTGCTGCTGGCGAAACTGGTCAACTTCGTCCCCGAAGGCGGCATCTGGATGAACACCCAGCGCCCCGAGTGGAACGACGCCAACAACGCCCTGGTCGGACGCGGCCTTTCGGTGGTCACGCTCGGCTATCTACGCTGCTTCCTGGCCTTCTTCCGTGACCTGATTCAGCCCGAAGACGGCGATTTCCACGTGCACAGCGAGATCGCCGTCCTGCTCGAAAACATCGCCGCCATCCTGGGGCGCTTCGCCCCCGTTTTACAGGGCAATTTCACCCCCGAACAGCGCCGCGCCATGATGGATGCCCTCGGCGAGGCGGGCAGCGCCTACCGTCAGGCGCTCTACGCGAACGGGCTGGAAGGCACCGTCAGCCCGGTCTCTGCCGCCCGTTTGAAGGATTTCCTTGCCCTGGCGCAGGAGTACGTCGAACACAGTTTGCGCGCCAACCGCCGCCCCGACGCCCTCTACCATTCCTACAACCTGCTGCGCCTGGAGCCGGGCCGCGCCCACGTGGATCGGTTGTATGAAATGCTCGAGGGTCAGGTAGCCATCCTCTCGTCCGGCCTGCTGAGCGCCCAGGAATCGCTCGACCTGTTGACCGCGCTGCGTCACAGCCGCCTCTACCGCCCCGATCAGCACACCTATCTGCTCTACCCCGATAAAGAACTGCCTTCCTTCCTGCAAAAGAACACCCTGACCCCCGAACAGGTCGGCCACCTGAAACTGCCCGCGGCGCTGGTGCAGGCCCAAGACCGCACCGTCTTCACGCAGGATATTCACGGTCTGTTCCACTTTGCCAGCGAACTACGCAACGCCAGAGACCTGCGCCGCGCGCTGGAGGCCCTGGCCGCCCGCCCGGAATTTGCCAGCCTGGTCGAGGCCGAGGACGAGGCCATCCTGAATCTGTTCGAGGAGATCTTCCGCCACGCCGAATTTACCGGTCGCTCTGGCACGTTCTTCGCTTACGAGGGGCTGGGCAGCGTCTACTGGCACATGGTCTCCAAACTGCTGCTGGCCGCCCAGGAAACCGCCCTGCGCTTCCAGGATTCGCCCATTGCCGCCGACCTGGTGGCTGCCTACCGCGCCATCCGCGACGGCCTGGGCTACCGCAAATCTCCCGCCGAATACGGCGCTTTCCCTACCGACCCGTATTCGCACACGCCCAAACACAACGGGGCGCGCCAGCCGGGCATGACCGGCACGGTGAAGGAGGAAATTCTCACCCGCCAGGCCGAAGTCGGCGTCCGCTTCGAGAACGGGCGGCTGACCTTCAGCCCCTTCCTGCTCGAAAGCGCTGAACTGCTGAGTGCGGCACGCGACTTCACCTACCTGGATGTCTTCGGCGAACAGCAGAGCCTGCGCCTCCCCGCCGGTTCGCTGACCTGCTTCGTCTGCCAGACGCCTGTCACCGTGCAATTTGGCGAGCGCGACGAAATCGAAATCCAGTTCGCCGACGAGACCACCCGCACCCTGCCCGGCCGCATCCTGGACGAAGAGTCCACCCGTCACCTCTTCTGGCGCGACGGCGTGATCCGCCGGCTGGTGGTGTGGTTTGCAGGCAGTGAACAGTGATCAGTGATCAGTGAACAGTGATCAGTGAACAGTAAACAGTGATCAGGGAACGGGGCCATTGGTGATAAATGGCCCGCGCTGGCCGCAACATACCCTTCAGGCAATGAATACAGAAAATCCTTGCTCTGGCTGTCATTTCAAGCGAAGTGTGCCAATAGAGCAAGCAATCTCCCAACCAGCAAGGAAATTGCTTACCCAGCGGGTACGCTTCGTGGTCGCCACGTCTGGCGGCTTGCAATGACATCTTCGCAACAAAGCAAGTTCGCAAACAAAACGGCGGTATAATAATCTTACAAGTTATTGTTCGATAAGGAGAAGTAAGATATGGACACCGCAACAATATCCCCCAAATATCAAGTGGTCATTCCCCGCGCCATTCGCGAGAAGTGGAATGTCAAACCAGGGCAAAAAGTGCGCTTCATCATTTACGGGAATCGCCTTGAGATTGTCCCCGTGCGGGACATCAAAGCAGCACGCGGATTTCTCCAGGGCATGAGCAGCGACATCGAGCGTGACGAGGAAGACCGCGTATGAACGTTGTCGATTCATCGGGCTGGCTGGAATACTTCATCAACGGCAAAAACGCTGATTTTTTCGCGCCTGTCATCGAAAATACAGGCGAAGTGATCGTGCCAACTATCAGCCTGTTCGAGGTATTCAAGCGAATCTTGATGGAGAAAAGCAGGGATTATGCTCTGGAAGCAATTGCAATGATGAAAGAGGGGCGCGTTGTGGATTTGGATGACAATCTCGCCCTGGTTGCGGCTGAATTATCGTACGAATTGAAACTCCCCCTGGCAGATAGCATCATCCTTGCCACGGCCCGCGTCCACAACGCCACACTTTGGACGCAAGATGAGCATTTCAAGGGCATCGAAGGCGTGAAGTATGTCGAGAAAAAGGGATGATACAGGCATCCGACCTGGAGCCCCCTATCCAACCGCACCCTGGATTAAGACTCCACTCGTCACCTCTTCTGGCGCGACGGCGTGATCCGCCGGCTGGTTGTATCGTTTGCAAAAAGTGAGCAGTGAACAGTGAGCCGCTGGTGTAGGACAGGCTTTCTGGCCTGTCCGATTTTTAAAGAGTCCGCTGCAAAAACCTTTTTGACCACAAAGTGCACAGAGGAGCACATTGTGCGCCAAAATTCAAGATTCTCAATTGAGCCTTTCAGGAATCCTTTGTGTACTTCGTGTCCTTTGTGGTTCAAGACCTTTTTTGCAGTAGAGTCTTTATCACATTAGACTTGCTCAATTGGTCCGCTTGCCGCCTCGCCACGGTTCAACCAGCGCCAGAACTTCCACAGCAAGAAGGCGCCCCCACTGGCTGCCAGGGGCAGGAGAAGGATTAAATTCAAAGCGAAGGAAAACGTGACGTTGAAGTCAGTCAGCACGATCCCTTCCACGCTTTGAACGCCTTGCGGCATGGAGGAATTTTCCGGCATAAGCCGAGCAATCATCACAACCGTTATCAACACCAGCGCCAAAGGAGCGAGTATCGTCAACGCAACAAACGAATCAGAAACCAGCAGACTGAGCGCCGAGCCGTTGAAGACATCCCTCGCTGTGAGCGGCGTTCCCTGTGCCGGTGGGACGGACTTCCAGGCGGCGCGCAGGCTGAGAAAGGCAAACCCCAGCCCTATCACCAGCCCGGCCAGCAGCCAGAGATGTCGTCCGATGCCGCCTTCCACGGCCCAAATGGTCAGGAGCAGGGTCAAAAGCGCAAGCGCGGCAAAATAGACCGCCAACAGCCGTGCTTCCCCCTGCCGCCCAAAGAAGACCCGTACCTTTTCCGGCACTCGCCGTTTCAAGAAGTGCGCCAGCACAAGCGCCAGAAGAACCAGAGACGGCCAGAAAACGGCTGTCAACCATGACAGAGACGGATTCCCTGAGATGTCAGGTATGCCAAACAAGCCATACAGCACCGGCACTAACAACGGTATGGCAACCAGCGCCCCAAGCACTGTGAAGATGACGCTCTGGATGACCGTCCCCTCCGTTGCGGCAGGCATGACTTGCAGCACCCTCCAGGCAACAATTTGCCAGAACAGCAGCCAGAGCAGGCTCAGACCCACCGGCAAGGCGAAGAGAATCGAGGCCGGATAGGGCATGGGCGTTGAAATTTTTTCTATCGCACCCTGAACAGTTTGGGCGAGCAACGAGTACGTCGAACTCGTCACGATCAAATTGAACGCCGCGATCGTTAGCGAAATCGTGACCAGGCTGAGCCAGAATCGCGGCTGAGGAGCCGCCGCCTGACCCCGCCGCCCGGCCAGCAGTCCGCCCAACCCGCCGAGAATCAGGCCAGACAGCATAGCGATAAAAATCGAAGCGTAAATCAGCACCACAATGGAAAGCACGCTTTCAGCAATCAGGGAAATGAATTGCTCCTGATCTTGCGCTGGCACAAGGCCATGAGCCAGAAGATTTCTGGCGCCGAGCACGCCCGCCCCTGCGCCGCCGACCAGCGCTGCTGCAATCCAAGCCGCCAGCCAGCCGGCCACCGCCCCAGCGCCCATTGCTCCCAGACGGCTGCGCGCCCCGCTCATCCTGCCGGCCACGAAGCCGGTGAGCAGCAACAGCACGGCCATCGCCGCGCTCCAGCCGAGCGCCTGCTGAACCCTGACGCTGCGCTCCGGCATCCAGTGGGACAAGACCGTTTGGGGCAGAAACACCCGCAACGGCACCCACCCCGCCGCGCTGACCAACACCCCGCCCCCTGCTCCGACAAGAAAAATGCGTTTCATCATCTCGACCTCCTAACGATGAAAATTCGACTACCCGACGATCTTCTTCCTCACCCACTCCGCAACCACCAGGATCGCCGCCGCACCGGCCAGAACCACTGCCACCACCGCCAGCGACTGCGATTGCAGGTAAGGCAGCACGGCCTCCTTGAGCACATCCTGTGCCCCGGCGAGCAGCACGCCGGTTACGGCCAGCAAACCGACCAGGAAAAACAGCGCCAGCCCGCGCCCAGCCCAGCGCGCCGCCCGCACCCAGGCCGGGAGGGGAGGCACTTGCAGCGGGTCCCGCCAAGGAGAAAGCGCCACCTGCCAGGCCGCCTGCCGCTCGAGGACGGCAGCGAGCAACTTGTACTCTTTTGCCCGCCGCGCTACTCGTTGGATGGACGCCAGGCGCTTTAGCCAGACACGACGATCTTGTTCATCTTCAGGCAAGGCGGTGGACAAGAGTTTTATCAGTGCATCCGCCGCCACTAGACTCCCCCCTTCATCATCCTTGAGCGCCTGGGTCAGGGCGGGAACGGCCTGCGGGTCGCCGGCAATCTTCTCCAACGCATCCATTGCTGCTTCCCAGCTCACTTGTTCGTCATCATCCTTGAGCGCCTGGATCAGGGCAGGAACGGCCTGCGGGTCGCCGATCTCCCCCAGCGCCTTCGCCGCCGCCTGACGTACATATCCATCCCTATCCTTTAGCATCTTCATCAGGGCAGGGACGGCTCGCCGGTCGCCGATCTTCTCAAGCGTCTCCGCCGCTGCCTCGCGCACCCATTCGTCGTCATCCTTGAGGGCCTTTAGCAAGGCAGGGACGACCTGCGGGTCGCCAATTTCTCCCAGCGCCTCCGCCGCTGCCTCGCGCACACCTTCATCCTTATCCTTGAGCGCCTGTATTAGGGCAGGGACGGCCTGCCGGTCGCCGATCTTCCCCAGCGCCTTCGCCGCTGCCAGGCGCACTAGCCATTCCTCATCCTTGAGCGCCTGGATCAGGGCAGGGATGGCCTGCGGGTCGGCGATCTCCCCCAGCGCCCACGCCGCCGCCTGGCGCACGTCCTTATCTTTATCCTTGAGCGCCTGTATCAGGAGGGGGACGACCTGCGGGTCGCCGATCTTCCCCAGCGCCCACGCCGCTGCCTGGCGCACGTCCTTATCTTTATCCTTGAGCGCCTGTATCAGGGCAGGGACGGCCTGCCGGTCGCCGATCTCTCCCAGCGCTTCCGCCGCTGCCTGGCGCATCCATTCGTTTTCATTCTTGAGCGCCTCCAGCAGGGCGGGGAGGGCCTGGAGGTCGCCGATCCTCCCCAGCGCCTCCGCCGCCGCCCAGCGCACCTTCGCATCCTTATCCCTGAGCGCCTGGATCAGGGGGGGAACGGCTTGCCGGTCGCTGATGCTTCGCAGCACCTCCTCCGCCGCTTGGCACACCTGCCAACTTTCATCCTTTAGTGTTTCCATCAAGGCGGGGACGGCAGGCACACCAATCTCCCCTAGTGCCTTCGCCGCCGCCCGGCGTACATCTTCATCTTCATCCTTATCCCTGAGCGCCTGGATCAGGGCGGGAATGGCTTGCCGGTCGCCGATCTTTCCCAGTGCCTCCACCGCTGCCAGGCGCACCAGTTCGTAGTCATCCTTGAGCCCTTCCAGCAGAGCAGGGACGGTCTGCGGGTCGCTGATCTTCCCCAGCGCCTCCGCCGCTGCCTTGCGCACACCTTTATTCTCATCCTTGAGCGCCTGGATCAGGGCAGGGACGGTCTGCGGGTCGCTGATCTTCCCCAGCGCTTCCGCCGCTGTATAGCGCACCCATTCGTGGTCATTCTTGAGCGACTCCAGCAGGGCAGGGACAGCCCGCGGGTCGCTGATGCTTCCCAGCGCTTCCGCCGCCCTCTGGCGCTCCCACTCATCCCTATCCTTAAGCGCCTCCAGCAGGGCGGGGACGGCCTGCCGATCACCCATCTTCCCCAGAGACTCTGCCGCCGCCCAGCGCACATCTCCATTCCCATCCTTTAGCGCTTCCAGCAGAGCGGCGACGGCCTGCGGGGCGCCGATGCTTCCCAGCGCCTCCGCTGCCGCCCGGCGCACCCGCCGTTCCTCATCTTTGAGCGCCTCCAGCAGAGCGGGGATAGCCTGCGGGTCGCCAATTTCTCCCAGCGCTTCTGCCGCTGCACAGCGCACTAACCAGTCATCATCCTTCAGCGTCTCTATTAGGACACGGAGGATGGCCTGCGGGTCGCCGATCTTCCCCAGCGCCCACGCCGCCGTCTTGTGCACCCATTCGTTGCCATCCTTGAGCGCCTTCAGCAGAGCATGGATGGCCTGCGGATCGCCGATTCTCCCCAGCGCCCACGACGCTGCCTGGCGCATCCATTCGTTTTCATTCTTGAGCGCCTCCATGAGGGCAGGGACGGCCTGCCGGTCGCCGATCTTCCCCAGCGCCTCCGCCGCTGCCTCGCGCACACCTTCATTCTCATCCTTGAGTGCCTCCATGAGGGCAGGGACGGCCTGCCGGTCGCCGATCTTCCCCAGCGCCCACGACGCTGCCTCGCGCATCTCCTTATCTTCATCCTTGAGCACCTCCAGCAGGACAGGGACGGCGGGTAGGTCGATTTTCCCCAAAGCCTTCGCCGCTGCCTCGCGCACCTCATTATCTTCATCCTTGAGCGCCTGTATCAGGGCAGGGACGGCCTGTCGGTCGCCGATTTCCCCCAGTGCCCTCGCCGTCGCCTGGCGCACCTCCTTATTATATTCATCCTTGAGCGCCTGTATCAGGGCAGGAACGGCCTGCGGATCGCCAATAATTCCTAGTGCATCCGCCACCGCTCGGCGCACATCTCCATTATCCTTTAGCGCCTCCAGCAGGGCGGGGATGGCCTGCGGGTCGCCGATCTTCCCCAGCGCCTCCGCCGCCGCCCGGCGCACCCACCATTCCTCATCCTTGAGTGCCTGGCGCAGGTGCGGTTCCAACCTATCCCACATCGCCTGCGCGTGGCCGCTCTCCGCAGCCAGTTCCGCCGTCAGGAACAGGTCGCGGTGCAGGAAGCGCTCTTCCGGCGAGCGGGCGCGCAAAATCCCGTTCAGCAGGTGCAGGGCCTCGGCTTCGGGCAGCGCGCCGAGCAACAGGGCCAGCGGTTCGCGCCACTCGGGCAGGTGCAGGCGCGGCTTCAGGAAGCGCCAGGCGCGGCGGGCGTCCTGCTCCCAGGCTTTTTGCAGGCGCAGGGCGACGAAGTACTCGCGCAGGGTCTGGTGGCTGAAGGCATAGCGCAGGTGCACTTTCCCCTCTTCGGACTGCGGCAGGCGGGCGAGCAGGCCGCTCTGTTCGCGCAGGCGGCGCAGCAGGTCGTTGGCCGCGGTTTCCTCTTGCGCCAGCCCGAACCTCTGCAGCGCCTGCAACAGGTCGGCTTCTTCGTTCCCGCCGCCGAGGTGCAGGTGCCAGGCCAGCGCCTCCAGGGCCTGCAGGAAGTGTCGCTTTTCCTCTTCCTTTGCGCCGCGCCGGGTGGCGCGCTGCCAGGCTTCCTCTACCCACAGGCGGTAGAGGTCGGCGCGGTTGCGGGCGATCTCGCCGCTCAGAGCGTAGTGCTGGGCGCTCAGGCGCAGCAGCAGGGGGTTATCTAACAGGCGGCGCAGGGCCGGGCGCGCCTGCATCTGCTCCAGCAAGGCCCGCGCCTCGGTCTCGGCCTGCTCTGCCGTCCATTCCGGTTTCAGGACGGCCAGCCAGCCGCGCAGGTAGGGCAGGGCTTCGGTTTTGGGATCCTCGAACGGCTTGAGGGTGTACTCGCTCAGCCTGCCCAGGGAGGTGAAGCCGGCCGGGCGCGAGGTCAAAATCACCCAGGCGGCGCCGCTGTGGGCAAAGTCCTGAATGCGCTGGCGCACACTGGAGCGCAGGTCTGCCGGCACTTCGTCCAGCCCGTCTAACAGGACGAGCAGGCCGGGGCTGACTTTCCAGGACTCCAGCAAAGCCTCGGCTTCAGCGGGCGAGCATTGCAGGCGTTCGCGCACCTCGGCGCGCAGCACGTCCATCAGCGCCTCGCTGTTGGCGATGCCTGCGGCGCTCGTTTGCAGGTCCAGGCGGATGGGGATGTACGTGCGGTTGACCTTCAGCCGTTCCACATGCCAGTTTTCGGCGGCGCGGGCGAAGCACAGCCCGATGAATTGCAGCGCCGTGGACTTCCCTGCGCCCGGCTCGCCTAACAGGACCAGGTTTTCCCCCTTCCCTAACACCGTCTCCAGCGGGACGGGCGGCGGAGGCGGAGGGAGAGCGGGCAGTGATTTTTTATCCTTTGACTTCGAGCCAGTATCCTTTTCTTTGGGTTGAGGCCGATCTAATGGCCGGACATATCCTGCATCTTCCAGCCGTGTCTGGGTTATCTCAATATCAGGACGTGGTGGTTCAGTTGGCTTCGCTTCGGGACGCTGGCGCGCCTGGAGCATGAAGAAGACGCGCTCCAGCGGCAGGCAACGGTCTTCACCATGCACGCTGACGGTCAGGAACTGCCACTCTTCTGTCAGGCTGCGCAGGTAGCGTTCGGTCAGTTCCTTTTGCCGCGCCGCCGAGAGGGCCGGCGCGCCCAGGCTCAGGGTGTTGTGATCGCCCTGAATGATGATGCTGTTTTCCACGTTGCCGTGAATGTCGAGTTCGCTCATGCCCGCCGCC
>Ga0209227_1003318_pt1 | contig 10819 bp, 5 predicted proteins | sample YNPBryantNP2012_FD_185815 | JGI IMG/M metagenome (GOLD analysis project Ga0209227, IMG submission 185815) | Anoxygenic and chlorotrophic microbial mat microbial communities from Yellowstone National Park, USA - YNP Bryant NP 2012 (SPAdes)... ...
CGCCTGACGGGCTGGAAAGCCCGTCCTGCAAACCGCGGTCTGCTGTCTGCGGTCTGTGGTCTCCATTCGTTTATTCGTTTCCCATTCGTTGACGGTTCTCCTTACCGAAGTCAGTGTTGTTCAAAGGCGGCCAGTTCCAGCCGACCTTCGGGGGTGTTGACGATGTAAAAGGGCCTCCAGACGATGCCGAAGAAGGGGAGGGTAATATCGCTTTTGCGCGGGGTGAGGGTGATTTCTTCAACCTGGTTGACCACCGCCGCCCAGCGGGCATGAATCTCTTCAATCTGCTTTGCCCGTTCTTGCTCCAACGCCGCCAGCTCCTCTTTGTACCGCTTAATGGCATCGAGGGATTCTTCCACCTCCGCTTTTGCCTGTTCGGTCAGCCGACGCCGGGTGAGCGAGGTGGAGAGTCGCCGCGCTGAACGGCGGCTGAAAAGCCCCAGGATGTTCTCTGCATGGGTGCCCAGTTCTTCGATCTTGCGCTGCTGATATTCGGCCTCATCGCGTCGCAATTCGCGCTCTTCGCGGGCCAGCTTCTCCTGCACCGCTTGGATCCGACGTTCCAGCGCAGCAAGTTGACGGGCCACATCTGCATCCCGCGCCTGACGCGCAGCCTCGGCGCAGGCTTTGATGAATTCTGCCTGCGAGATGTCCGGCCCTGCATAGACCTTGAGGGCAGGATTGGCTTTCGCTTTGACGGTGGTAGTGCCATAGACCCATTCGACAAAGTCGCGGCGTAAGGTGGCCAGGAACCGGGGATCGCTGAAGGGCGCCGGAAGCAGGGCGAAACGTGCCGAAGGGGCGGGCACGGATTCCAGTTTTTCCAGGGCAGGGCCTTGATAGGGGAAATCTTCCCAGCGCGGCGTGAGACGTCGCTCCAGGACGGGGAGGAGCACCGCGCGCAGGACTTCGCTATCTACACCGTATTTGTGGTTCAGGAAACGTACCTGAGCAACGGCGAGCAAAGCAGGACGATACAGGATCGCTTCAATCTCCGCAGAGGGGGACATGGGGCGGGTCGCAGCCTGAAAGGCCTGCGGCAGGCTGAGCAGAGGGAAGAAGTATTCCCCCACGTCGGCTGGAAGCGAGGGCCGGGTCTGGGAACTTTCGATGGCTGTGGAAGCCGCCGGAGGAAATGCTTCAGGATGGACGAAGCCGCGGGGAACAGCCGCCGGCTCCAGGTCCTGTTGGATGGCGGAACGGGATCGAGAAGGCCCCAAAGAAGCGCCGGCCAGGGTATTCAGCGCAGCGATCTGTGCCGGCGCGATCGGTCCTGCCAGAAAATTCATCGTCCAACGGGTCTGGAAAACAAGCGGCTGCGGCTGATGGATGTTTTGTGCCAGAAAGACCCGTTTGCCGAGGGAGGAGATGAGTTTGTTGAGTTCGGCGCGGGAGAGACTGCTGTTGATGCTCTGTAATCCGTCCAGCAGGCGCTCCTTATCCTGTTCGGTTTGGAGTTTGCCGATAAACCACGTGCCGGCGTTGGAGAGTCCCTTGTAGTCTATATCGGCCGGGTTTTGGGTGGCCAGGAGCAGACCAAGGCCAAAGGCACGGGCCTGTTTGAGCAGGCGCAGCAGGGGTTTTTTGGAGGGCGGGTTGCCCAAAGGCGGCAGGTAGCCGAAAATCTCGTCCATGTAGAAGATGGCGCGCAGGGAGGAGGTGCCAGGCTGGGAACGCATCCAGGATTCAATGGCGCTCAAAAGCAGGGTGAGGAAGAACATGCGCTCGTTCTCGGAAAGGTGCGCCAGGTAGAAGATGCTGTGACGCGGTCGCCCCTCCGGGGTGAAAAGGAGGGAGGCAATTTCCAGCGGCTGCCCCTCGCGCCAGGTCTGAAAAGCCGGCGAGGCCAGGATGCTGTTCAATGCAATGGCCAGCTCGGCGCGCTCTTTCGGTGGGAAGAACGTGTCTACGGGGAAAGCGCCCAGTTTTTCAAAGGGCGGCGATTGGGTCTGGAGGACGAGCTCGGCGATGTCTATTTCCCGCCCCTCCCGCCAGGCGTTTTCAAAGATGTTGGCAAGCAGGACGTATTCGCGGGAACGGATCGGATCTGCCTGAATGCCGATCAGGGCAAGCAAAGCCGTGACCAGACTGGAAATCCGTTCGCTCAGTGCCTCGCCCGTCTCGCCTTCGACCGGCCTGGAAAGCGAGCGGATCATGCTAAGCGGCAGGCCGGCGTTGGAACCAGGGGTGTAGATGGCAAATTCAACCGACTCGGCCAGGGCGCGCAGGCGTTCGGGGGGAAGATTCCATTCTGAAAGCCCCTGGCGCCAGAGGCTGGCGGCCTCCGCAGCGGCCTCTTCGGGTGTTTTTCCAGAGCGACGCGCCAGCAGTGGATCGATCCAGGGTTGAAAATCCTGGGGGGAGAGATTGGGGAAGTGCAAAAGCAGGTTGGTGAGATCGCCTTTGGGGTCTACAATCAGGGCTGGGATGCCCTGGAGTGCGGCCTCTTCCAGCAGCGCAATGCACAGGCCGGTTTTCCCGGAGCCGGTCATGCCGGTCACAATTGCGTGCGTGGTGAGATCGGCCGGGTCGTAGAAGAATGGCTGGGAGGTGAGCCGGGAGGTATTGAGGTCAAACAGGCGACCAAGGTAAAAGGCGCTTTCTGGCATATGTCGCTCCTGAGGGTATGGAATAGGCTTATGGGGCGGGGAACGCGCGATAGCGCATCAGCACTTTTCCGCCAAAACGGAGATCGGTTGGCTCCAGATAGGGATTATACTGGCCTTGATAGGGGAGATCATTCAAAAGATTGGGGTTGGCGAGCACATAATCCAGCCCCAATTTTGCCAGGTAATCGCCGGCCTGCCCGGCTTTGAGATGCTGAAAGTACTCGTAGCTGTTGATCAATCCATCCATGTTAACGACTGTGCGGTCGTGGATGAAATAGCCAGCGTTCCCTCCGCCGGTCATGCCGATCAGGCTGCCGGGTTCGGTATGCGCTTCCAGAAAGGCGGCGATTTCGTTATAGGGCGTGTCGGCGGGCGTTTTGCCGTGGGGCATCATGCGATGCACGTATCCCCAGAATGAATTGCCCATTGAAAATCCCACTACCAGCGCAACCGCCCAGAGGACGAAAGTTCCCCAGCGGAAATGTTGAAGCATCGAAGCAAGGATGCCACCTCCCAGGCTCAGAACCAGGACCGCGAATACCAGTTGGCTCACCCAATACCATTCCTTGAAGGCTGCGTATCCTGTGACGTGGTAGGAAAGAACCTGCATCCATGCTCCGCAGAACAGGAGGGGAAGGCTCCATGATTGAATGGCTTTTGACGCAATTTCCTTGTTGACCCGGAGAAAAAGATAAAAGAGCAGGGTGCAAAGGGCAAGCGTCAGAAGATAGCCTGCGGGAATTGAGTTCGGCCAGGCTTCCGAGAGCCTGCCGATCAGGGTGGTCAGCGGATGCCAGGCGTTCCCATCCTCGTGGGTATAATCTATGCCGAAAAAAGTCCACGCATCAGGCGCCGCTCCGCCATAGACTCGTCCGCCCAGCGATCCCCACCAGCGTTTGATCTGACCGCTGACCGGGGAGAAAGTGCCAAAGGCCAGGCGATTCCAGAGCATGTAGAGCATCAAGCTACCGAAGACGATATGGACGTATCCCGCCCCTTCGCGTATCCATGTTTTCCAGTTCGCCTTCCATTCCGCAAAGGGCGAAAGTGCGCCTTCCTCCTCGACCCGCGGCTCCGTGCCCGTTCCCAGGCGTATCAGCCGCCCCAGGCTCAACAAGAACAGCGTGCCGCCCAAATCGTAGAGCAGCGTCAGGCGCGGGAAGCCGCGGAGACCCACCAGAGGGGCGATCCCGATCATGATGACGCCCAGCAGCGCAGAAGTGGAAAGGCCAAACAGGAGCAGGCGCAGAAGAAATCGGCGCGGGCGAGCAAAGAGGGACGTATGATACAGGCCAAAGAGATAAGCGGCCGGAAGTTTAATTGCCAGGCTCAAGAGTAACATCACCAGTGCGGTTTCTGAAAACTGGTAGTAGGCCTTGAAGCCGAGGCGATAGATAAAGGCCAGCAGTGTGGAAAGGCTGATCGCGACCAGGTCTGTGAACAGCAGATCGCGCCAGGGGTGGCGGCGGAGGACAATCCAGAATACGGCCAGGAACACCAGAAAGACCAGGTCCAGGCGGCTGAACAGAACCGCCACTGCCAGCACGCCCCGTTCGATCAGGGAACGCCTCGGGAGAGGGGATGCCTGGAAGCGCTCGATCTCTGAGAGCCTGTACAGGAAAAGGAGCAGGAAAAAGATGGCAATGCCGCTCTCCAGTCCCTGCTGATAGACGCGAAACAGAATGTCCCGGCTGAAGACCCAAAAGAAGGCGGCGATGGCGCCGATGGCGGGATGAAAAACTTTTCCGATCAGGCGGTAGAACAGGATCGCCGCGCCGGCCCAAAGTGCGCTCATGAATACGAGCAGGATGCGCAAGGGGAGGATCAGGTCGAAGCGTGCCAGGGCAAAGATGGGGATATTCACCCACAGCCATAAGGGATGGTAGCCATTGGTGCGGTTGATCCCGTCGAACGTGGAGCCGCGCCCCTCGCTGATGTTTTGGGCTACCTTGAAGTAATAATACGCGTCATCCCGAATGAACCAGCGGTTGGAGAGGTTGGGAGCATCCGAAAGCGCCGCATACAGGCCAATGCCCAGAACCGTCACGAACAGCAGGATTTCAAACCAGTATTTTCTCATCCATTGCACTCCGGCTATGTTTCCCCCGCTTTATACCGCGAAACACTGGTAAAATCAAGCCAATGCTCATGGAACGGTAGTGTATCTTTCTTTCAGTAACTGCCTACCCTAAGCGATGAAGAACTCTCTAACTCTTGTCATTGCGAGCGTAGCGAAGCAATCTCCTGGCCGATATGGGGATTGCTTCGCCGCCTGCGGCGGCTCGCAATGACAGTATAGATAGTTGGCGGGCAGTTGGTAGGTAATTACTTCCTTCAGGAAATTTGAGAACAAAAGTAACTCCTCCATGGAACTCATCTATCGCTCTCCCCAAAATCCCTACAGTCACCTGACAGCGCAGACACGTCGCGGTGCTTCTTTCGCATTGCGTTATCTGCTCTCCCAACAGTTGATCCATGGGCGGGTGCTGGATTTTGGCTGTGGATACGGCGCGGATGTGGCTTTTTTGCGTCGCCGTGGCTTTGAGGTCAGCGGCTATGATCCGTACTATGCGCCGCAGCCGCCACAGGGGAAATTCGACACCATCTTGTGCCTGCATGTACTGGATGTTTTGCTTCCGGAAGAACGCGCCCACGTGCTGATGGCAGTCTCGGAGCTACTGCATCCTGAAGGGGTCGCTTTTTTCGCCGTGCGGCGAGATGTTCGCCGTGAGGGCTTCCGTAAACATCCCCGACATGGTCTTCCGGTATATCTGGCTTATGTAGAATTAACTTATCCGAGTCTTTTGCGCACCGAACGCCTTGAAATTTACGCCTATCGCCCTTACAATTGCCTTCCACATGAAAATCCGTTGGGCTGTCCATTCTGCGCTCCGGATGCCGGGCGCGAACTATTGACCGAAACCGATACCTGCTACGCGATCCTGGATAAGTATCCCGTCACTCCTGGCCATGCGCTGGTGATCCCCAAACCGCACCTCTCCGACTATTTTGATCTGCCTGCGCCGCTCAAAGCCGATCTCTGGCGAATGGTGGATCGGGTGAAACAGTTGCTCTCCGAGCGTTTTCGGCCGCACGGCTTCAACGTGGGCATTAACGTGGGAACCGCCGCCGGGCAAACGATTCCGCATGTGCACATCCACGTCATCCCGCGCTATTGGGGAGATGTGGAAAATCCGCGTGGTGGGGTGAGAGGCGTGATCCCGGCAAAGCAGAATTATGGGGGAGGGTAAGGAGAAGCAAAAAACAGTGTTGTAATTCCTACTCCTCTTTGGTTTTTTTGGTTGAGGCTTCGTTCTCTGCCATAGCAGACTGTTGGGCATTTTTTCCATGCTTACGCAACCAGGCACGCCAGGTGATCGCCCAACGCTGGGGGTCTTCCAGATAACTCGGATCGGGCATCAGATGGATGGCTGCCCGGTGGGGTGCTGATTGGATTTCCTCTGGGGCGGTGTATGCTTCTTTTACCAGGCGTTCAAACATGGCTGCGTGGGTATCCAGATCGGCTTGTGAATAAGATTCGGTTGGCTCGATGGTGGCTGGTTCTGGGACCACGAATGGGTGATGGCTGAGAAAGAAGTGCGCGCCGAAGTCAGCGGCGCGACGTGCCAGATCGCTGCTGTGAAGCCCGGTCTCGCGGGTTAACTTTTCCAGGCTATAGCGAACCTGTTCCAGACGATGTTTTCCTTCCGCAAAAGGAGCGGTGATGGAGGGAATTTCCAGCATACGAGCCAGCAAGTAGTTGTTATTCAGAACAGCAGTTTCTGCCACCGCTCGCAAGCCTTCTGCGCCCAAGGACATCACCCAGGCATAGGCACGTACAACATTTGCTACCGCGCCGTAGAAGGAAGCGACTTTGCCGATGGAGAGCGGACGGTCGTAGTCCAGAAAGTAGCGCGTGCCATCAAATTCTACAGTCGGGATGGGCAAAAACGGCGCCAGGGCCTCTGTCACCCCACTGGCGCCGGCGCCGGGACCGCCAGAGGCGTGAGGAGTGCCGAAGGTTTTATGTAAGTTAAAGTGGCAAAGGTCAAAGCCGAGGTCTGCCGCTCGCACAATTCCCAGCAAACCATTGGCGTTGGCCTGATCGTAAACACACAATCCACCTGCTTCGTGAACCAGGTGCACGAATTCGTCAATCTTTGGGTTAAAAATGCCGGTGTCGTCGGGATTGGTGATGAACAGCCCGGCCGTTCGTTCTGAGAGTACTGCACGCAGCGCCTCGACAGAGGGGTAGCCATCTGAGTCGGGATAGAGGGTAATGATTTTGAACCCGGCGGATGCCGGGCAGGCTGCATTGGATGGATGCGAAAAGATCGTGGTGATAATTTCATTTCGCCAGGGTTCACCACGCCAGCGGTGCCAGGCCTGGACAATGGAAGCATTTGTATAGATAGCAGCGGAACCACCGCGTGGTTGAAAAGTGAAACGGCTCATTCCGGAGATTGCCTTAAGAATTTGCTCAAAGCGATACAAAATTTCTAAAATTCCCTGAACGGTTTCCTCGTCTTGTAGCGGATGTAGCTCGTTGAGCTTAGGGGAATGCACAAGCTGCTCGTTGACAGGTGGGTTGTACTTCACGGTGGATGTGGCCATCCCCATATCTGCGATCAGTCCGGCGCCAAGCGTTTCTTGAGAAAGCCTCAGAAAGTGGCGCAATACATGAACTTGCGAGACTTCTGGCAAAGCCGGCGGCGAAGTGCGGCGCATCCAGGAAGGCACATCTTGTAATGGATCTCCTATGCTTTCCGTAATGCCTGCTTCCAAAGGAGGCGGAATGATGCCGCGTTGTCCCGCCTCACTGATCTCGAAAAGAAGAGGCTCACACCAGCGGGCCTGATGGTAATTTTCCAGCGTTGATTGATAAGGAGAAACGGGTTGCGTGTTCATGACCGCAATATCTCCTTTAAGGTGTCTGCAAGAAGATCGATCTGTGCCTGAGTATGAATTTCCGTCACACAGTAGAGAGCACTTTCTCCCATTTCTGGAAAATGCCTGCGCAGCGAATGGCCGCCAAAGATGCCTCTTTGCGCCAGCAAAGCGTTTATTTCCTCAACGGTTTTCCCGCTCTCATCAAAGTTAACCACGAATTCTCGGAAATGGGGTGAAGAAAGATGTAAGATACGAATCCCTTTGACCTGGGCAAGTTTACGAATAGCGTAGCTCGTGCGCGCAAAAATCCCTTCTCCAATTTCTTTCATTCCCTGGGGCCCCATCAGGGCCAGGTAAACGGCTGCAGTAATTCCCCACAGGTTGGCCATGGTTCCCAACCACTCTTTGCCTCCTTCACGTTTCAAGAAGGAGGTGCGCTCCATGGCCACCTCACCAAAGCCATGTTCACCAGGAACGCGTGTGGGTAACAGGCCGATCAGGCGTGTAGGATATTCCATCACAAAGCGTTCTTCGTCGCGAGTCGCAATGAAGCCTGCCTGTCCCCCGCCAAACTGCATGTGGATACCGAGGGATTGAATTTCGCCACAGACGATGTCCGCTCCATAATCTGCTGGAGGTCTCAAGACGCCTAAGGTGAGCGGTTCCACGCCAACGACGCACAAGGCTCCAGCCTGGTGAGCCAGTGTTGTAAGGTGATTGATGCCTGTTTCGAGGCATCCGAAAAAATTGGGGGTGTCGAAGTAGATAGCTGCTGTTTCTGTATCCAGTAAGCGTTCCACTGCCTTTATGTCGGTTTGGCCGCTGTTTGGATCGAAATCTGCCACTTTAATCTTTAGAAAAGGAGACGAGTAATTTGCAATTCTGGATAGCTTATCGGGAGAAATTGCCCGGCTTACGATAATATGCTTGCGTCCTGTAATTCGTCCTGCCATCCGTAATGCGGTGGCTGCAGCCTGGTATCCATCATAGGTAGGTACGCTGACTACTTCCAGGTTCAATAATTCTCCCATCATGCTGGCGAACTCAAACAGTGCCTGGTAGCGGCCATGATCCTCGTAAGCACGACCCGAATAAGCGGTAAGAAATTCGTACCTTTGATTGATTTCATCACAGACTGCTGGTACAAAGTGTTGGTAGCATCCTCCACCCAGGAAGGAGATTACTTCCGCAGCAGAGGTATTCTTTTGTAAAATTGCTTCTACATGACGTCTCAGCTCGTATTCTGAATGCAATGGCCCTGGCAAATCCATTTTTCCCTTAAAGCGTAATCGCTCCGGGATCATTTCATATACCTCCTCAATGCTTTTGACCCCGATTCTTTGGAGCATTCGATCTCGAATGTGTGGGAGAGCATTGGGAATGTAAGGATAGGCAATTTCTTTGTTCTCTCCAGACATTATGCCTCCAGATTTTGGTTTTTACGATGAAATGACCTGGCGTGACCGCGTGTGAGAGCGAACTGTTAACGTATGGACGGTTTTCCTGTTTCCTGGCCGATGACGGACCCGCTTTGGAAATGGCAAAGCATGACTGGAAATGGGGTGGGGCAGTCCCCTGAGCGGTGAGGGGATTGCTTCCATTTCCTGTGATGACTTGTGATGTGGTAATCCCGTAACGGTTGGGCAGTTAATTGCTGACACGATTATAGTATAATACCAAAACTACAGGGGATTAAATTTTTGCTACAAGGAGGTGATTGCCCGTTTCGCGTAAAGATTTCTACCCGTTTGTGCTGTAAAGTTTGCTTTTCAATTTGTTTCGATGAAAGGAGGAAAAAATGAAACGCATCTCTCTGAGTCTGTTGCTGGTGGTGCTCTTCTTGTTGAGTGCCTGTGGCCCAAAACCGACCCCAACCGTTGCTCCGACGACCGCACCAACCACTGCACCGACAACCGTTTCTACGTTGCCATCCCCTACAGAAGTTCCATCTACACCTGCCCCAACTCAGGGGAAAACGCTGGTAATTGGGGTACCCAAAGCGGACATTCGCACGCTGGATCCTCATCGGCAATATGAAATTGCCCCGCCCATGATCATGCGAGCAGTCTATGAGACGCTTGTAACGCTGGGGGACAAAGGGGCCGACATTACCAAAGTGGAACCGTTGCTGGCTGAATCTTGGGAAATTTCAGAAGATGGGAAGATTTATACTTTCCACCTGAGGAAAGGGGTGAAATTCCATAGCGGAAACGAGATGACCGCAGCAGATGTGGTCTTCTCTTACCAGCGATTAGGTAACCTGAAAGATAATCCTGCCTGGCTTTTCAGCGACCATGTGGCTTCAGTGAAGGCCCTGGATGACTACACTGTGCAATTTGAACTGGTAGAGCCAAACGCTGCCTTTCTGGCGATCCTGGTTTCGCCTAACTTTGCCGTTGTAGACTCGAAGGTGGTCAAGGAACATGGCGGTACGGACGCAGCAGATGCTGCCCAGACCGATAAGGCTACGGACTGGCTCGATCAGAATTCCGCCGGTACAGGCCCCTATATTTTGAAAGAATGGAAGCGGGGAGAATCCGTGACCCTTGTTCGCAACGATGCCTACTGGCGCGATCCGGCTCCTTTTGAGCGCATTGTCATTCAGGAATTCCCGGATGATGCTGCTCGCCTGCAGGCTCTCCAGGCAGGTGATATTGATATTGCGCGCGGGTTGGACGTAGATATGATAGAACGTTTCAAGGCCGCTGGAGCCGGCAAGGTAATCGAAGGCAAAACGCTTGACATGGTCTACCTGGCGATGACAACCAGCCCTGATGTTTCGAGGGAGCTGGCTGATAAGCGTGTTCGTCAGGCGATTCAGGCGGCGATTGACTACGATGGCATCATTAACGACCTGCTGCGAGGCAATGCTGTCCAGATGCCTACGATTATCCCCTTGGGGTTGCTCGGCACTGACCCTGCACTGGCTCCCAAACGCGATCTTGAAAAGGCAAGGAGTCTGATGAAAGAAGCAGGCTATGAAAACGGCTTTAAAGTGAAGATGGTGTATCCGGCTGATTACAAGCTGGTCAATACCCTCCTTGCGGAAACCCTTGCTGTCAAGCTACAGGCTGATCTGGCGGAGATCGGCATCACGTTGGAATTGGAACCGCGTGAAACGACCCAGTGGCGCAGTGCTTATCGCGGCGGTGAGCTGGCTATCACAGTCGCTGACTGGACGCCTGACTTTCTCGATCCCCATGGTTGGGCGCCTGCCTTTGGGGTGGAAGGCGCTGCCGCAGCCAAGCGCGTCCATTATAAGAACCCTGAAGCCGGCCGTCTGGCTTTAGAGGCTGCCAGGATTACCGACCCGGCCAGAC